>Ga0255165_1000114_pt1 | contig 34648 bp, 34 predicted proteins | sample Atl_Cont_RepB_8d_FD_183182 | JGI IMG/M metagenome (GOLD analysis project Ga0255165, IMG submission 183182) | Freshwater microbial communities from Altamaha River, Georgia, United States - Atl_Cont_RepB_8d | ecosystem: Environmental > Aquatic > Freshwater > River | place: USA: Georgia | collected... | reverse complement strand
AGACCTTGCTGACGGAACTGCAGGGTTCTGGAACCGTCTGGATCGATACCCCGGGACTGGATTTCATGGGACAGGCTTCCATCCTGACGGATGCTGTCCCGCAACTGCAGCTTGAGCTGGTGTTGCCCGTAGATGCCACATGGACGCATGCCCGGAAAATCTGTTCAGCCGATTCACCGGTGTGGTCAAGACTTTGGCTGAGCAAGCTCGATGAATCGGCCATGCCCTGGCCGCTCATCGCGGCGCTGTGCGAGAGTCCGCAACCGGTTTCCGGCTTCGCCTGCAGCGAATCGGTCCAGACTCCAGTGCAAGGGTATGATCCTCAAACGTTGGTTTCCCTTGCGCTGGCGCCTGTGACCGAGATGCTTGAACTGTCTGAATCCGTGATCCCTGAACTTCCATCCAAGGCCGTGGTGCCGCGCAAAACCACCAGCGCGACCACGCGTCGCAAGAGTTCGCCGGCCGTTGCTCGCAACCGAAAGACCGTGATTCATGAGCAAGCCTGATGCTCCCCAGGTCATCGGTATCGCCAGCGGTAAAGGTGGCGTAGGAAAGACCACGGTTTCCGTGAATCTCGCGGTCGCTCTTGCCCAGAAAGGCTACCGCGTGATGTTGCTCGACGCGGATCTGGGAATGGCCAATGCCCAGATTGCCTTGGGAGTGCACGCGCCACTGAATATCAGCCATGTGCTCAGTGGTGAAAAACGCCTGGATGAGGTGATCGTCACGACAAGCCAGGGCGTTCGTCTGGTGCCTGGTTCGTCAGGACTCCGTGACATGGCGGCTTTGACGAGTCTGCAGATTGCCCAGATCGTGCGTGCTTTTGATGAGCTGACCGAGCCTCTGGACTTCCTGCTGGTGGATGTGGCGGCTGGCATTTCGCCGCAAGTGCTGGATCTGATGGCCGCATGCCAGCGCCGGCTGGTGGTTGTCTGTGATCAGCCTTCCTCCATTGCAGACGCTTATGGCCTCATCAAGGTAATGACCACCGAGCAACAGCTTGAAGACATCTATCTTTTGCCCAACATGGTCAGCAGTGCCGCCCATGGCTTGCAGCTCTACCGCAAGATGAACGACGTCTGTGTCCGCTTTTTGGGCCAGGGCATTCGCTTTCTTCATGCCATAGAGGCCGATGAGCTGGTTCTTCAGTCCCAGCGAAAGTACCAGTCCGTACTGGAGCACGCGCCAGGGTCTGCTGCGGCCCGGGATTTTCGCCAGCTTGTCCAGGCCATCGAGCAATGGCCTGCACCCGACACCCACCCCTCCGGTCTGGCTTTCCTGGCTCGTCGCCAGCTGACAGCCCATGTTGACAGGTGACCCGTGCCCAGCAAGCCCGTTTCCCTCTACGAGCAGGTCGAAAACCGCCAGGAAAGCCTGATCATGGCGCACATGCCCATGGTCAAGCGTGTGGCAGTACACCTCAAGGCCAGAGTCCCGCCATTCATGGAGCTCGATGAAATGATCCAGGTGGGCATGGTGGGCTTGATCGAAGCTGCCAGGGCCTTTGATCCGACCAAGGGATTCGAATTCGAGAATTTTGCATTGAGCCGGGTTCGCGGGGCCATTCTGGACGAAGTCCGCCGCCAGTCCTTTTTGCCCCGTTCTGCAGTGGCCTTCAACAAGAACGAGAACGAGGCGGTGCATGCGCTGCGGGCTGAGCTGGGTAGAGCGCCCTCGCAGGCAGAACTGGCCGACTACATGGGCAAGGACATTGAGGATTTCCATCGGGAGCGTGGCCAGGCCAAACGTTTCGAGACTTTCTCGATGGAGGTCTTGAGCGAGGAAGTCATGGCGATGCCTGCCGATGCCAGTCTCCAGCCCGAGTCCATTGTCGAGGAAAACGAGTTTCTGCTGGCTTTGGTGGCTTCCATTGATGAGTTGCCCGAGCGTGAAAAGATGGTCATGTCGCTATACTATGTTGATGAGCTGAACCTCAAGGAAATTGGCCAGGTGCTCGGTGTCAGTGAGTCTCGCGTCAGCCAGATCTTGTCTTCTGTGGTCAAAAAATTGCGGCAGCAGCTCCAGATCAACTGACTGGCATTCCACCCATGTTTTCGCTGTTCCGCAATTCCGAAGAAGATGAAATGAAGCAGGCTCAGGCGACCTTTGAAAAGGTCACCCAGCTGCGATCGGAAACGCGCGAAACCCGCAGTGCACGGATACGGCTAGGCCTTCTTTGCCGCGCTCACCTGGACAAGACTTTTGTGACTGCTGCCGAACAAACTGCCATCTGGCAGGATCTGGCAGCTGTCGCGATTGCCAACAGCAAGGAAAAGCCCCCCCTGCCCGAACCGAATGTCTTTCAGAAGATCAAGTCAGGCGATAACGAAATCTTTGTCTATCTGCCTGAAGAATATGTTCAGGAAGCGTTCAACCTCGGCTCCAGGTATCAACGAGCTGAAATCACGCCACAGCAGGCCATAGACGGCATGCAGGGACTGGCCAACCAGATCTGTCTTTACGAGCTGCGGCTGGAAGAGCCCTTCCAGGTCCTGCAGTTCCTGCGTGAAGAACTGGCTCAGGGCGCAGCCGATGACCCTGGCCAAAGTGCTGCCCCAGCCGGTCCCTGATGCACCATGCAGACCTTGCTTCTTGCACTGGTGGCCATTGGCCTGCTTCTGATCCTCGTTTTCATTGTCTATCTGGTTGACCGCGTCAATAACCTGGAGCGCCGAGCCGGGGAGGTGGCTGCCGTGCTGGCCAAAAGCCGATCGGTCAATGCAGTCGGCCCTTTTGGTGGCCTGTCAGGCAAAAAACTCTGGGATGCCATGTCGGGCATGTCGCCGCCGGACATGGATGCAGCGCAACTGGCTGAAATTCGGGAGCGTTACGGCACAGTGCTGCTCAAGCATCTGGATGCCATCTTTGAGGATGGCGTCCAGGCCGGCAAGCTGGGTTTGTCATCGGATGTGTCCAATACCCGCCAAATCTCAACCCTGAGAGGGCAGGTGGAGTCCTGGTTACCTCAGGCGCAGGTCAACACGATCCATCAATGTGGCGTCAACACGGTCGTCATGCCTGCAGAGCAGCTCTCCACAGTCTGCCAGACATACCAGGAGGCTTTGCAGGCCCTTTACAGCCGCGTCCAGCTGCCTGTTCCTGAGGGTTATCCTGCAGCATTGCAGACCGCATTGGAGGCGCAGAACACGCATCCTGGCGGTGGACAACAGAACCAGCAGTGAATCGAACGGATGGGCGGTGGGGGCTCAAGTTCCGTCACCCACGACCGATACCCTTTGCATACCCAGTATGCATCCACAGGAGTAAGGTCGTATGCGTTACCAGTTCAAAGCTGCCCAGAGTTATGGCTCCATTCAGGTCGTCACCGGCGTGGCCAGTGCAGACAATGTGCGCCTGATCCAGATGTTGTTTGATGGTCTTCTGGAGAGTCTGGCTGCAGCCCGTGGACACATCGACAACCGAGCCATTGAAGAGAAGTCGCGAGCGCTTGCCCGCGCGGGTCGCATTGTGGTGGGACTGCAGAGTGCCCTGGATTTCGAAAAAGGCGGCGAGCTGGCTCACAACCTCAATGAGCTGTATGGCTATCTGACGCGCCGACTGCTGCACGTCAATGCCCACAACGATGTCGAGGCTCTGCAGGAAGTCACAGGACTGGTGCGTGAGGTGGCAGACGCCTGGCAAACCCTGCCATCCCTGCTGCGTAGTGCATCGGCCCAGCCAGCCTACGCCAACTGAGCCTTTCTGCTGACCTCAGTCCATCCCCCTCATGAAGAAGGGGGGCGCATGGACGGCTTGTTTCAGTCGACGCTTGCGAGCAGACTGTTGAAGGTCTGGCTCGGACACATGATGGACTTGAGCTTGGCAGTGTCAGGCAGGTAGTAGCCCCCAATGTCTGCAGGCTTGCCCTGAACAGCGGCCAGCTCTTCCACGATCCTGGCTTCGTTGTCGCTCAGCTGCTTGGCCAGCGGGGCGAATTTGGCAGCCAGGGCCTTGTCTTCCGTCTGCGCGGCCAGCTCCTGGGCCCAGTACATGGCCAGGTAGAACTGGCTGCCTCGGTTGTCGAGCTGGCCGGTCTTGGGTGAGGGGTTCTTGTTGTTGTCCAGCAGCTTGCCTGTGGCTGCGTCCAGGGTCTTGGCCAGCAGCTTGGCCTGGGCATTGTTTTGCTTGATGCCCAGGTCTTCGAGCGACACAGCCAAGGCCAGGAATTCACCCAGTGAATCCCAGCGCAGGTGGTTTTCTTCCACCAGCTGCTGCACGTGCTTGGGGGCCGAGCCGCCAGCTCCGGTTTCGTACATGCCGCCACCGGCCATCAACGGCACGATGGACAGCATCTTGGCGGACGTGCCCAGTTCCATGATGGGGAACAGATCGGTCAGGTAGTCGCGCAGGATGTTGCCGGTGGCGCTGATGGTGTCCAGGCCGCGGATCACACGCTCGAGTGTGTAGCGCATCGCGCGCACCTGGCTCATGATCTGGATGTCCAGGCCATTGGTGTCGTGCTCGTGCAGGTACATCTTGACCTTGCGGATCAGCTGGGCTTCGTGCGGGCGGTAGGCGTCGAGCCAGAAGACCACCGGCATGCCGGAGTTGCGGGCGCGGTTGACGGCCAGCTTGACCCAGTCGCGGATGGCGGCATCCTTGACCTGGCACATGCGCCAGATGTCGCCTTCTTCTACGTTCTGGCTCAGCAGCACTTCACCGGTTTCGATGTCGGTGATGTTGGCCACGCCGTCTTCGGGGATCTCGAAGGTCTTGTCGTGCGAGCCGTATTCCTCGGCCTGCTGGGCCATCAGGCCGACGTTGGGCACGGTGCCCATGGTGCGCGGATCAAAGGCGCCATGCCATTTGCAGAAGTTGATCATCTCCTGGTAAATGCGGGCAAAGGTCGACTCGGGCATCACGGCCTTGACGTCCTTGAGCCGGCCGTTGGCGTCCCACATCTTGCCGCCGTTGCGGATCATGGCGGGCATGGAGGCGTCCACGATCACGTCGTTGGGCGAGTGGAAGTTGGTGATGCCCTTGGCCGAGTCCACCATGGCCAGTTCGGGCCGGTGCTCATGGCAGGCGTGCAGGTCGCGCTTGATCTCTTCCTGCTTGGACTGGGGCAGGGTGGCGATCTTGTTGTAGAGATCGACCATGCCGTTGTTGACGTTGACGCCCAGTTCCTTGAAGGTCGCGGCGTGCTTCTCGAAGGCTTCCTTGTAGAAGATCTTCACGCAGTGACCGAACACGATGGGGTGCGAGACCTTCATCATGGTGGCCTTGACGTGCAGCGAGAACATCACGCCGGTTTTGCGTGCGTCTTCGATTTCCTTCTCGTAGAAGGCCAGCAGGGCCTTCTTGCTCATGAACATGCTGTCAATGACTTCGCGGTCGAGCAGCGAGACTTTTTCCTTGAGCACGATGGTTTTGCCGGACTTCGTGATGAGTTCCATCTTCACGCTGCGGGCGCGGTCCAGCGTCATCGACTTTTCGCCGTGGTAGAAGTCGCCGGCATGCATGTGCGAGACATGCGAACGCGAGGCCTGGCTCCACTCGGCCATGCTGTGCGGGTTCTTGCGGGCGTATTCCTTGACGGCCTTGGGTGCGCGGCGGTCGGAGTTGCCTTCGCGCAGCACCGGGTTCACAGCCGATCCCAGGCACTTGTTGTAGCGGGCCCGGATGGATTTTTCTTCGTCGGTCTTAGGGCTTTCGGGGTAGTCGGGAATCGCATAGCCCTTGCCTTGCAGCTCCTTGATGGCCGCCACCAGTTGGGCCACCGAGGCGCTGATGTTGGGCAGCTTGATGATGTTGGCTTCGGGTCGCAGGGTCAGTTTGCCCAGTTCGGCCAGATTGTTCGGTACTTGCTGCTCGGGCTTGAGGGATTCCGGAAACTCGCCCAGGATGCGCGCGGCCACCGAAATGTCGCTGGTTTCCACGGTGATGCCGGCGGGCTTCGTGAAGCTGCGGATCACGGGCAGGAACGCTTCGGTCGCCAGGCGGGGCGCCTCGTCGGTCAGTGTGTAAATGATCTTGGATGCGTCAGCGGTCTTGGTCATCGTGGGGCGTCTTTTTGCAGGATGAAATCGAAGTTCAACAGTTTAAACCAGTCGACCCAACGCTTGGCTGACTGCGCCCCGTCTGTTCGGCACGAAACCGGAGCAGGGTGTACAGCCTGAGACAATCCGGGGCATGAGTGAACAAGAAACGCAATGGAATGAGGTGGCGCCTGTATCCGACAGCGCCGATCTGCCCGAGGGATGGCTGCGCGTCGGCGCATTGGACATGGAGGCCCAGGGCATCGCCCGGCGCCCTGACGGCAAGGTGGTGTTCATCGAAGGGGCTTTGCCTTTCGAAACCGTGTCGGTCAAGGTTGGCCGCAAAAAAAACAATTGGGAGCAGGGGACCGTCACCGAGATCCACTACGAATCCCCTCAGCGCGTGAGGCCGGGCTGCCCGCATTTCGGGCTGCACCAGGGGGCCTGCGGAGGCTGCAAGATGCAGCATCTGGAGGCCGCCGCACAGGTGGCCGTCAAGCAGCGTGTACTCGAAGACAACTTGTGGCACCTGGCCAAGGTCAAGGCGGAGTCGCTGTTGCGCCCGATTCAGGGTCCGGCCTGGGGCTACCGCTACCGCGCCCGCCTGTCGGTGCGCTATGTGGCCAAAAAAGGCGAGGTGCTGATCGGCTTTCACGAGCGCAAGAGCCGCTACATCGCCGACATGCAGGTCTGCCCGATCTTGCCGCCGCCTGTCAGCGCCTTGCTCATGCCGTTGCGTGGACTGATCGGTAGCCTGCAGGCCCGCGAGACCTGCCCGCAGATCGAGCTGGCTTGCGGAGACGATGTGACTGCGCTGGTGCTGCGCCATCTGGAGTCTTTGTCAGAAGGCGACCAGCAGAAGCTCCGTGACTTCGCTGCAATTCATCACGTTCAGTGGTGGCTGCAGCCCAAGGGGCCCGATACGGTTCACCTTCTGGATGAAGGCCCGCAGCTGGCCTATGGTCTCCCGGACTTCGGCATCACCATGCCCTTCAAGCCGACCGATTTCACCCAGGTCAACCCTTACATCAACCGCGTGTTGGTCAGCCGTGCCTTGCGGTTGCTGGGCGCGCAAAAGACCGACCGAGTGATCGACTGGTTCTGCGGTCTGGGCAATTTCACCTTGCCGATCGCCACCCAGGCCGGTGAGGTCCTGGGCATCGAGGGCTCGGAGGCCCTGGTGCAGCGGTCCCACCAGAACTACGCTGTCAACCAGCAAGGCCGCAGCCAGCCCCTGGCGCCCACCACCTTTGTGGCCCGCAACCTGTTCGAGATGACGCCGCAGATGTTGCTGGCCGATGGCGTGGCCGACAAATGGCTGGTCGATCCGCCGCGCGAAGGCGCCTTTGCCCTGAGTAAGACGCTGGCCGAGCTGCATCAGCAGCCCGAAGTCCGTGGGGACTGGACGCCGCCCAGGCGCATTGTCTATGTGAGCTGCAACCCCGCCACACTGGCGCGCGATGCCGGCCTGCTGGTGCACCAGGCCGGTTATCGATGCGTTGCTGCCGGGGTGGTCAACATGTTCGCCCACACGGCGCATGTGGAGAGCATGGCGGTGTTTGAACTGGCCTGAACGATTCGTATCTGACCTGTCATTCCCGACTGGATCGGGAATCCATGTTTGAGTGTGGATTCCCGGGTCAAGCCCGGGAATGACATGCCCCCCAGATACCGGAGATGAGGAACCAGAAACGAAAAGGGCTCCCGAAGGAGCCCTTTTAAATTGAAGCGGGAAGCGCTTATTCGCGCTCGCCGCCCATGATGCCCAGCAGGGCCAGCAGACTCTGGAAGATGTTGAACAGATTCATGTACAGGGCCAGTGTGGCGCTGATGTAGTTGGTTTCACCGCCATCGATGATGCGCTTGAGGTCGTACAGCATGAAGGCGCTGAAGATGCCGATTGCCAGGGTGGAAATCGCCATCATGCCGGCGGTGGAGCCCACAAAGACGTTGACAATGGCGCCCACCATCAGCACCAGGGCGCCGATGAAGAGCCAGCGGCCCATGCCCGAGAGGTCGCGCTTGATCATGGGGGCCACGGTGGCCATGACGGCAAAGACGCCGGCCGTGCCGGCAAAAGCGGTCATCACCAGCTCGGAGCCATTCTTGAAGCCCAGCACCATGGCGATCATGCGCGAGAGCATCAGGCCCATGAAGAAGGTGAAGGCCAGCAGCACCGGCACGCCGGCGGCCGAGTTCTTGGTCTTTTCGATGGCGAACATGAAACCAAAGGCGCCGCCCAGGAACACGATCAGGCCCATGCCGCCGCTCAGGCTGGCGGTGATGCCGGTGGCCACGCCAAGCCAGGCGCCCAGCACGGTGGGGACCATGCTCAGTGCCAGCAGCCAGTAGGTATTGCGCAGCACGCGGTTGCGCTCGGCCAGAGCGCCACTGCGGCCCCAGGTGGCGGTGTCGAGTGTGCGAAGGTCGCTCATGTCTTGCTCCATGTGAATAGACCCTGACATCAGGGCCCTTGCATTGTAGGGACAAGCACCTGGGGGCCTGCAATTTCCATTGGATCCGAGGGAATTGATCTGGAAGCACTTTTGACCTCAGGTCAATAATCCAACGCTTTCATGCGTGTATGCTGGCATTTTTCCTCTTCAATCGAATTCCATCACCATGAAAACCCAATCCGTACTCGAATCGGCCGATGTCAAGGCGATTGCCGCAGCGGCTGAAGCTGAAGCGCTCAAGAACAACTGGGCCGTATCCATCGCCATCGTGGATGCCGGTGGCCATCTCTTGCACTTCCAGCGGCTGGACGGTGCCCCGCCGATCTCATCGCATATCGCTCCAGCCAAGGCCCACACGGCCGCACTGGGTTGCCGCGAAAGCAAGGTGTATGAGGATGTGATCAATGGGGGGCGCTATTCTTTCCTCTCTGCGCCTGCCGTAGAGGGCATGCTCGAAGGTGGCGTTCCGGTCATGAAGGATGGCTTTTGCCTGGGGGCTGTGGGCGTGAGCGGCGTCAAGTCCAACGAGGACGCGCAGATTGCCAAGGCAGGCATTGCTGCCATCGGCCTTTGACATGTCAGCGTGAGGCGTAAAAAAAGCCCGCATGTGCGGGCTTTTTTTCGTCTTTGCGAAACTTACTTCTGACCCAGGATCCAGGATGCCAGTTTTTTGGCTTCAGCTTCGCTGACTTGCGGGTTGGCCGGCATCGGGACGGCGCCCCAGACGCCAGAGCCCCCCTTGATGATTTTGGTGGCCAGCTTGTCTGCGGCAGATTTGTCGCCAGCATATTTTTTCGCCACATCCTTGTAGGCGGGGCCCACCAGCTTGGTGGCCACGGCGTGGCAAGCCATGCAGTTCTTCGCCTTGGCCAGTGCTTCGTCGGCCATGGCCGGTGCAAGAGCTGCCGCAGTGAGAGTGAAGGCGAAAACAATTTTTTTCATGGTTGTTCCTTGTGTCTGTTTGTTTGTCAGGCACATACCCATACCTTGAGGCCGTTGCCATCGACAGCCATGCCAAAATCAACCTGATTGGCCAGCGTGTGCATGAGTTTAGCGTGCGGACCAGGGTTTTATGGCTGTCCCCCCTGTGGCAACACGCATCGCATCGGCAAGGACTGGGGCTCGGAGGCTCGGTGATAATTTCCGTTTTGACGATCCTCAGCTCCGGAGAAGACATGCCTGCCTACCGTTCCAAGACCTCCACCGCCGGCCGCAACATGGCGGGTGCCCGTGCTCTCTGGCGTGCCACGGGCATGAAAGATGGCGACTTTTCCAAGCCGATCATCGCGATTGCCAACTCGTTCACCCAGTTCGTGCCGGGCCATGTGCACCTCAAGGACCTGGGCCAGCTGGTGGCGCGCGAGATCGAAGCGGCCGGTGGCGTGGCCAAGGAATTCAACACCATTGCCGTCGACGACGGCATCGCCATGGGCCACGACGGCATGCTTTATTCGTTGCCCAGCCGCGACGTGATTGCCGACTCTGTCGAGTACATGGTCAACGCCCACTGTGCCGACGCGCTGGTGTGCATTTCTAACTGCGACAAGATCACGCCCGGCATGCTGATGGCCGCCATGCGCCTGAACATTCCGGTCATCTTTGTCTCCGGTGGCCCGATGGAGGCCGGCAAGGCCCAACTGGCCAACCCCACCACCCAGACCATCGAGATCAGGAAGCTGGACCTGATCGACGCCATGGTGATGGCGGCCGACAGCAAGGTTTCAGACGCCGATCTGGCCGAGATTGAGCGCTCGGCTTGCCCGACCTGCGGCTCCTGCTCGGGCATGTTCACCGCCAACTCGATGAACTGCCTGGCCGAAGCGCTGGGCCTGGCCCTGCCGGGCAACGGCACGGTGGTGGCCACCCATGCCGACCGCGAGCAACTCTTCAAGCAGGCCGGACGCAAGATTGTGGAACTGGCCAAGCGCTACTACGAACAGGACGAAGTCTCCATCCTGCCGCGTGCGGTGGGCTTCAAGGGCTTTGAAAACGCGATCGCGCTCGACATCGCCATGGGCGGCTCGACCAACACCATCCTGCACCTGCTGGCCATTGCCCAGGAAGCCGAAATCGACTTCACCATGGCCGACATCGACCGCATGTCGCGCGTGATCCCGCAGCTGTGCAAGGTGGCGCCCAACACCAACAAGTACCACATCGAAGACGTGCACCGCGCTGGCGGCATCATGGCCATCCTGGGCGAACTCGACCGCGCTGGCAAGCTGCACACCGATGTGCCGACCGTGCACGCCAAGACCATGAAGGAAGCGCTGGACCAGTGGGACATTGCCCGCAACCCCAGCGATGCGGTCAAGACTTTCTACATGGCGGGCCCCGGCGGCATCCCCACCCAGGTGGCCTTCAGCCAGTCGGCCCGCTGGCCCAGCCTGGACACCGACCGCCAGGAAGGCTGCATCCGCTCCCACGACCATGCCTTCAGCAAGGAAGGTGGCCTGGCGGTGCTGCGTGGCAACATCGCGCTGGACGGCTGCGTGGTCAAGACGGCCGGTGTGGACGACAGCCTGCTGGTCTTTGAAGGCCCGGCCCATGTGGTCGAGAGCCAGGACGAGGCCGTTGAGAACATCCTGGGCGACAAGGTCAAGGCCGGGGACATCGTGGTCGTGCGCTACGAAGGCCCCAAGGGCGGCCCGGGCATGCAGGAGATGCTTTACCCGACCAGCTACATCAAGTCCAAGGGCCTGGGCAAGGCCTGCGCGCTGCTGACCGATGGCCGCTTCTCGGGCGGCACCTCGGGTCTGTCGATCGGCCACTGCTCGCCCGAAGCGGCGGCTGGCGGCAACATCGGCCTGGTGAGGAATGGCGACCGCATCCGCATCGACATTCCCAACCGCACCATCGACGTGCTGGTGAGCGATGAAGAGCTGGCCAAGCGCCGTGCCGAGCAGGACAAGCTGGGCTGGAAACCGGCCAAGCCGCGTCCGCGCAAGGTGTCGGCCGCCCTCAAGGCTTACGCCTTGCTGGCCACCAGCGCCGACAAGGGCGCGGTGCGCGACCTCTCCAAACTGCCCGACTGAACGCCGGCCTTCATCCGGATGTGCCCCGCAAGCGGGCACAATCCGGGCCATGCTGCAACATCCCGTCATCGATCCTGTGGCCCTGCAACTGGGGCCCCTGGCCATCCACTGGTATGGCCTGACCTACCTGGCCGCCTTCGGCCTGTTTTACTTTCTGGGCACGCGCCGGCTGGCGCACCTGCCGTTCGCTGCGCTTGCGCAGTGGACGCGCAAGGACATCGAGGACATCCTGTTCCTTGGCGTGCTGGGCGTGGTGCTGGGAGGACGCATCGGTTACTGCCTGTTCTACAAGCCGGCGTATTACCTGGTCCATCCGCTGGAAATCTTTGCGGTCTGGCAGGGCGGCATGAGTTTTCATGGCGGCATGCTCGGCGTGATGGCGGCCATGGTCTGGTTTGCGCATTCGCGCCAGCGGCCTTTCCTGCAGGTCATGGACTTTGTGGCGCCTTGCGTGCCGACGGGGCTGGCGGCGGGTCGTGTGGGCAACTTCATCAACGGCGAGCTGTGGGGCCGCGTGGCCGACCCATCGCTGCCCTGGGGCATGGTGTTCCGCGGCGCGGGTGAGCTGCCACGCCACCCTTCGCAGGTCTACCAGTTCCTGATGGAAGGGCTGCTGCTGTTTGTGCTGCTGTGGCTGTATGCGCGCAAGCCGCGCCAGCAGGGGCAGGTGGGGGCCATGTTCCTGATCGGCTACGGCGTGTTCCGTTTCATCGCCGAATTCTTCCGCGAGCCCGACGCGCACCTGGGCCTGCTGAGCCTGGGCATGAGCATGGGGCAGTGGCTGTGCGTACCGATGATCGCGGGTGGCGCGCTGCTGTGGGGGTGGTGCGGTCGCAGGCCGACCTGAAGTCCCTTCAGTCCGGTCGGCGTTGCAGCCAGTCCTGGCGTACAGCCTCGTAGCTGGCCGCCACCTGCAACAGTGCCAGATCGCCCTGCGGCTTGCCGATCAGCTGGATGCCCATGGGCCAGGGCTTGTGGGCATGAAAGCCCGCGGGCAGGCTGATCGCGGGCAAGCCCGCCAGCGTGGCGTAAATCGTGCATTCCATCCAGCGATGGTAGGTGTCCATGGCGCGCTCGCCGATCTGGCGTGGCCAGCGTTCCCCGATCGGAAAGGGCCAGACCTGCGCGACCGGTAAGGCCAGGACATCCACTTTTTCAAACACCTTGAGCAGGTGGTGGTAGTAGCCGGTGCGCCGCTGGCTGGCTTTCTGGAAGTCCATGTAGGACAGGGACAGCGAATGCTCGTATTCCCACAGCGCTTCGGGCTTGAGTTGCTCCTGGGCACCGGGCAGGGCCAGCAAGGCCGCCACCTTGGGCCCCACCAGCGCACGCCGCCAGACCAGCCAGCAGTCCCACAAGGCCTGTGTGTCGTAGCCCAGCGCCATGGGCTCGACGGCGGCGCCCGCGTTCTGCATGACGCGCAGCGCGTCCTCGCAGACGTCAAGGATGCCTTCTTCCACCGCCAGGTGCCCGCCCAGATCGCCCAGCCAGCCGACCTTGAGGCCCTGCAGGGGCTCAGGTGTGTACTGAATGCCCGACACGTCGAGCGTGCCGTTGAGCGAGAGCGGCTGGCGCGGGTCGTGGCCCGCTTGCGTGCCCAGCAGCCGCGCCAGGTCGTGCACGCTGCGCGCCATCGGGCCTTCGGTGCCCAGCTGGTCGACCCAGACATCGGCGCCCGGGCCAAAAGGCACGCGGCCCTGTGAAGGGCGCATGCCGAAGATGTGGTTCCAGCCCGCCGGGTTGCGCAGGCTGCCCATGAAGTCCGAGCCATCGGCCACCGGCAGCAGGCGCTGCGCCAGTGCCACCGCTGCGCCGCCGCTCGACCCGCCTGCGCTCACGGTCGGATCCCAGGCGTTGGGCGTGGCGCCAAACAGGTCGTTGAAGGTGTGCGAGCCCAGGCCCAGCTCGGGCATGTTGGTCTTGCCGATCACGATGCAGCCGGCGGCCTTCATGCGCGCGGTCATGATGCTGTCGGCGCGTGGCATTTGCCGTGCCAGCACCCGGCTGCCCATGGTGCTCGGAAAGCCCAGCGCATGCCCGGTGTCCTTGATCGCCTGCGGGATACCATGCAGCCAGCCGCGGGACTGGCCCCGGGCCAGTTCATCGTCACACTGCTGGGCCTGGCCCAACAGTGTTTCGGCAGGAGCGAGGTTCACAAGGGCATTCAGGCTCGGGTTGAGCCTGCCAATCCGTTCCAGGTAGGCCCGCATGACCTCGCTGCAGGAATACTGACGTTCATGGATGGCCTTTGAAAGGGCGCTGGCATCAAGATCGGTGACAGGGTGGCTCATGCTGAAGTTCTGGAATATGGGCGTCGGGTGAGGGAGGCCGAAGCATCCATTGAACTGGAAAAGCTGCACACAGGCTGTCATGCATTTGCCAGCACAGCCATGGCCGCTGCTTTACGATTCTGAGATGGTTTGAATGGAGCACACCTTGAGCGCTTCGTCCTGGTGGGAAGAGAAGGTTTCGAACTGGCTGCCGAAAGCAAAGTCGGCATCAGGCAAGATGTCCGCCAAAGTGCCTGATTCAGGACAGGGCGCTGCATCGACTGCAGGCGTCATGTCCGAACGGCATCTGCAGCCGCTCGACCAGGCAACCCAAAGACGCATCCTCAAGCCACTGCAGGCCGTGGCCGACAGCACTGTGAGCGAGGTCGAGGGTGGACGCCGTGCCCGTTCCTTTGCCCAATGGTACGCCGCAGCCGGCGCAGAGGATCGGCGCCTGGCCTGCATCCTCATGAGTGAACGCTTTGCGCCGGATCCGCAGCGCATCCGTCAGGCCCGCGAGGCCTACGAGGCTGCAGTGGGCACGGCCGAAGAAGGTGCCGCTGAAATCCGTCTGCGCAAGTCCCTCTATTCGGACCGGACCCGTCTGCTGCAACGCTTTGCAGTCTTTCCCGAGGGCATGCGCTTTCTGGTGGACTTGCGCGCCGAGCTCCTGCCCCAGCTCAAGGCCGAAAAGCGCCTGCTGGCGCTGGAGGCCGAGCTGGAGAACCTGTTTGGCACCTGGTTTGATGTGGCTTTTCTGGAGCTGCGGCGGATCAGCTGGGATTCACCGGCCTCACTGGTCGAAAAGCTGATCCAGTACGAAGCAGTCCACGACATCAAGAGCTGGGCCGATGTGAAGAACCGGCTCGACTCGGACCGCCGTTGCTATGGGTTTTTCCATGCCCGGCTACCGGATGAACCCTTGATTTTTGTCGAGGTGGCCTTGACCCGCGAGATCGCTTCGGACATCGTGCCCTTGCTCGATGAAACGGCCGAGGCCGTCGATCTGAAGAAGGCCACAACCGCCATCTTCTATTCAATCAGCAACACGCAGACCGGGCTCAAAGGCATCAGTTTCGGGGACTCGCTCATCAAGCGGGTGGTGGAAACGCTCAAGGCCGATTTTCCCCAGCTCAAGACCTTTGCCACGCTCTCGCCGATTCCGGGCTTTCGGGCCTGGTACCGCAGGCATGCACCGCGCCTGCTCGAGGAGTTGCCCGAGAAACACCGCCGTACCCTGGGACGTTTCATCGGTTTTGAGCCGGTCACGCCCGAGCACATCCAGGCCTGGCTGGAGCAGGGCGCCCATGCGGATGCCCGTTGCCCCGCAGCGCGCTGGATGCTGCATTGCGCCAGTCGCTACCTGGGGCATGAGCTCGAGCGGGGGCGGCCTCTGGATCCGGTGGCCCGCTTTCACCTGGGCAACGGCGCGCGGGTTGAAAACATCCACTGGATGGCCGATCCGTCGGCCAAGGGGTTGCAACAGTCCTGGGGCTTGATGGTCAATTACCTCTATGACCTCAAGCGGATCGACCGTCACCGCAGGATGCTGGCTACCGGACAAATCCCGATGGCTGGCGCGGTCGCGGATCTGTCCCTATGATCCGCACACCCTATAACCACTGGAGACATGCGCGATGAACAACAAGAATGCCTTTTCCCGGCGCTATGCCCTGAGCACCTTGCTTGCACTGGGGGCCAGCCCCTTGCTCTCGCAAGCCCAGTCGGGCTGGCCAACCAAACCCGTGACCATGATCGTGCCCTTCCCGGCGGGCGGTGGCACTGACGCCTTCGCGCGCCCCCTGTCGGCCCAGTTTTCGCGTCTGACCGGCAAGCAGATGGTCATTGACAACCGCGGCGGCGCGGGCGGGACCCTGGGGGCAGGGGTGGCGGCCAAGGCAGCGCCTGATGGCTACAGTCTGTTCATGGGCGCGGTGCACCACACCATCGCGCCCTTCATGTACCCGCGGCTGGACTATGACCTTGAGCGTGATCTGGTGCCGCTGATCCTGGTGGCCAGTGTGCCGCAGGTCCTGGTGGTCAACCCGAAAAAAGTCGGAGTCCCGGACCTCAAGGCTTTCCTTGACTTTGTGAAGAAGAATCCAGGGCGGCTGAACTACGGCTCTGCGGGCGGCGGTACCTCGCACCACCTGGCAGGCGAGCTGTTCAAGCTGCAGACCAACACCTTCATTACCCACATCCCTTACCGCGGGGCCGGTCCGGCCCTGCAGGACCTGATCGCGGGCAATGTGGACATGATGTTTGACGGCCTCGGGTCTTCGGCCCAGCACATCAAGGCCGGCCGCATCAAGGCACTGATGGTTTCGGGCGCCAGGCGCAGTCCGGCCTTTCCCGATGTGCCATGCTCGGCCGAGCTGGGCCTGCCCGACTACACCGTTTCCACCTGGTACGGCGTCTGGGCACCCAAGGGCACGCCGGCCGACGCGCAGGCGCGCGCCATCGAGGAAATCCGCCGTGCCGCGCTGACCGACGAAGCCAAGGCGGTCTGGGCGGGGCAGGGTGCCGAATTCCCCAACCTGACCGGTGCCCAGTTCGACGCCTTCATCAAGAAGGAGCTGGCCAAATGGTCGCAGGTGGTCAAGGCTTCCGGCGCTAAACTCGACTGACTGCACCCATGACCCAGGGCCTGTTCAGGCCCTTTTTCCTGTCTGACCCATGCACTCTCAGAACCTGTTCTCGGCCCTGCGCGCCGCTTTCCCGAAAGACCTGGACGCTGTCGCGGTTGAAACCGACGAAGGCCTGCACTACAGCTGGCGCGACCTCGAACGTGCCACGGCGATGATGGCCAACCTGCTCGAATCGCTGGATTTGCCTGCCGGCAGCCGCATCGCGGTTCAGGTCGAAAAGTCGGTCGAGGCGATGATGCTCTACCTGGCCACGCTGCGCGCCGGTTATGTGTTCCTGCCGCTCAACACCGCCTACCAGAGCGGAGAGATCGAGTACTTCATCGGCAATGCCGAGCCGGCGGTGGTGGTGTGCAGCCCGGCCAACTTCGGCTGGGTCAGCAAGATCGCCTTCAAGGCGGGCACGAAACACGTGTTTACCCTGGGCGATGACCGCACGGGCAGCCTGCTCGAACGCGCCGCCCACCACAGCGACCAGCACACGCCAGCCGTGAAGGCCGCCGATGACCTCGCCGCCATCCTCTACACCAGCGGCACCACCGGCCGCAGCAAGGGCGCCATGCTCACGCACGGCAACATGCTCAGCAATGCGGTCATGCTCAAGGACTACTGGGGCTGGACGGCCACCGGAGGGCCTGAGGGTCGTGGGGATGTGCTGATCCACGCGCTGCCGATCTTCCATGTGCACGGCCTGTTCGTCGCCATTCACGGTGCGCTGATCAACGGCAGCAAGATGATCTGGATGGCCAGGTTCGACCCCAAGCGTGTGATCGCCCGCCTGCCCGAGGCAACCGTGTTCATGGGCGTGCCCACCCTGTATGTGCGCATGCTCGCCGAGCCCGGCCTCACGCGCGAGGCTTGCCGGAACATGCGCCTCTTCATTGCGGGCTCGGCACCTCTGCTGATCGAGACCTTCAACGACTGGGTCGCACGCACGGGCCACACCATCCTCGAACGCTACGGCATGAGCGAAACCATCATGCTCACCTCCAACCCCTGCAGCGCCGACAGCCGCTACGGCAAGCAGGCCGAGCGCCGGGGTGGCACGGTGGGCTTTCCCTTGCCCGGCGTGCAACTGCGCGTGTGCGGTGACGATGGGGCTGAGTTGCCGGTGGGTGAAATCGGCGGCATCCAGGTCAAAGGACCGAACGTGTTCAAGGGCTACTGGCGCATGCCTGAAAAAACCGCCGAGGAATTCACCGCTGACGGTTTCTTCAAGACCGGCGATGTGGGCAAGATCGATGAGCGCGGCTACGTGACGATCGTTGGCCGCAGCAAGGACCTGATCATCAGTGGCGGCTACAACGTCTACCCGGCCGAGATTGAAGGTGCGATCAACGAGATGAAAGGCGTGGCCGAAAGCGCCGTGGTGGGTGTGCCGCACCCGGACTTTGGCGAGGTGGGGGTGGCGGTGGTGATTGCCAAGCCCGGAGCGGCCTTGCAGCCTGAGGCGATCGTGGCGCAACTCAAGGCCAAGCTGGCCAATTTCAAGATTCCCAAGCGCTGCCATGTGGTGTCCGAACTGCCTCGCAACACCATGGGCAAGGTGCAGAAGAACCTCCTGCGCGAGCAGTACAAGTCGGAATTCGCCTGAATTTGGTCTGCAGTGCGTCACCAGTCAAAAAGGCCGGATCTGCGGCCTTTTTGACGATGGCATGCAAATCAACGCAGCACCAGCACCGGAATGTGCGAGTGCGTGAGCACCTGCTGGGTCTCGCTGCCCAGCAGCAGCCGCTTGATGCCCTTGCGGCCATGGGACGCCATGACGATGAGGTCGGCCTTGTGTTTTTTGGCAGCGGCGATGATCGCGTCTGACACCACATCCGATTTGACGGTCACGCCCTTGCAGCTCACGCCCTTGGCCGTGGCGGATTTCTGCACGGCAGCCAGGTTCTCCTGGGCTGCTTCGGTCCATTGTTTTTCAATACGGCCAATTTCGGTCGATGACAGCGGGATGCTGCCTTCAAAGTAGCTTTGCGGGTAGCGGGGCACCACCTTGAGGGCCACCAGTTCGGCGCCGCAGGTAGCGGCCAGCTGGATGGCGTTGTTGACGGCCTTTTTGGACAGGCTGGAACCATCGGTGGCAACCAGGATGCGTTTGTACATGGCTTTCTCCTCTAGGGGTGGTGAACATGTCTGACAGCTTACGTCCTGCCGATTTTCCTGGACTTGATGCAAGTCAAGTCATGGACATCAGGGATCGAATATCTTCGTTGCATGACTCTCGTCCATTCTGCTCAGGCCTTGCCTTCGCTGGTGCCAGCACCTGCGTCCTCGGATGAGCGGCTTTCGCTGCTGGACGACCCGCAGGAGTGGGCGCAGTTCAGCCAGCCCGAGGGGGGGCAGAGCGGCTGCTGGACATCGAGTGTGGTGTTTGAAGGCATGCATTGCGCCGCCTGCGCCATCAGCATCGAAGATGCCCTGCGCCAGGTGCCCGGGGTGAAGTCGGTGCAGGTGAGTGCGGCCAGCCACCGCGGCCGCATCGTCTGGTCGAGCGAGCAGACCCGGCCTTCGCAATGGATGCAGGCCAGCGCCGCAGCGGGGTACAAGGCCCTGCCGGCCAACGATGCCCATGCCCACGAGCGTCGCCGGCGCGAGGCCCGGCGCATGGTCTGGCGCGTATCCGTCGCCGGACTGTGCATGATGCAGGTGATGATGTACGCCACGCCGGCCTATGTGGCCGAGCCAGGCGACATGACGCCCGACATGGAACACCTGCTGCGCTGGGCCAGCTGGGTGCTGTCGCTGCCGGTGGTGCTGTTTTCCTGCAAGCCCTTCTTTGCGGCGGCCTGGAACGACCTGCGCCAGCGCCGCATCGGCATGGATCTGCCGGTGGCCATCGGCATGCTGGGCACCTTTGTTGTCAGCAGTCTGGGCACCTTTGAGCCCGAGGGGCCGTTCGGGGCCGAGGTCTATTTCGACTCGCTGACCATGTTCGTTTTCTTCCTGCTGATGGGCCGCTGGATGGAATTGCGCATGCGCGACCGCACCGCAGGCGCTCTGGAGGCGGTGATCAACCGCCTGCCCGACAGCGTGCGCAGGCGCACCGCCGAGGGCTGGGAGCGGGTGTCGATCCGGCGTCTGGCGGTGGGCGATGTGGTCGAGGTCCTGCCGGGCGAGGCCTTGCCGGGTGACGGTACGGTGGTCAGCGGTCAGACCCAGGTGGACGAGGCCTTGCTGACCGGGGAGTCGCGTCCCCTCGGGCGCCAGAGCGGCGATGCGGTGATTGCAGGCAGCCATAACCTGAGCGGGCGCATCGAGGTGCGGATCGAGCAGGTCGGTACCGCCACCCGCTATGCCCAGATCGTGGCGCTCATGGAAAGCGCCTCGGCCCACAAACCCGCGATGGCGGAGCTGGCTGACCGGCTGGCCAAACCTTTTCTGATCGGCGTTCTGCTGGCGGCCACGGCCGCGGCCATCGCCTGGTGGCCGCAAGGGGCAGGGCACGCCATCATGGTGGCGGTAGCGGTGCTGGTCGTCACCTGTCCTTGCGCCTTGTCACTGGCCACGCCTGCGGCCATGCTGGCCACCGCAGGCGCGCTGGCGCGCAGCGGCGTGCTGGTTCGCCATCTGCAGGCGCTGCAAAGCCTGTCGGAGGTGGACACGGTCGTGTTCGACAAGACCGGTACGCTGACCCTGGAGAGCTTCAGCGTGGCGCAGCTGCGCCACAGACCTGATCTGAGCGAGGACGAAGCCTGGACACTGGCCGAGCGCATGGCCCAGGATTCTCTGCACCCGGTCTCGCGTGCCATTGCGGCGCAGGCTCGCGAGCGAAGGCGACTGCGGGGGCTGTCTGACGACGTCGCGCCCTGGCCCGAAGGCTGGCAGGTCAGCGAACACCCCGGCCAGGGGGTCAGCGCCGATGCGCCGGCGGGTCAGGACGGACTGAACGGTCGGCGCAGCCTGCGCTGGGGTTCGGCCCGTTTTTGCGATGCCCCGCCGCTGACGCAGGAACGCCTGCAGGTCAGCCTGGCCGATGAGTCGGGCTGGCTGGCGACTTTTGAGCTCGAAGAAACCTTGAGGCCTGAAGCTGCCGCTGTGGTGCGCGCCCTGCAGCAGCGCGGGCTGGCGGTGCAGGTGCTCTCGGGCGATGCACCGGCCGCTGTGGCCCGTGTGGCGCAGGCGCTGGGCATTTCAGACCACCGGGGGGCCTGCTCCCCGCAGGATAAGCTGCAGGCATTGCAGGCCTTGCAGCAGCAGGGCCACCGCGTGGCCATGGTCGGCGATGGCCTCAACGACGGCCCGGTGCTGGCGGGTGCGGATGTCTCTTTTGCGCTGGGGCAGGCGCTGGCACTGACCCAGTCCAAGGCCGACATGGTGCTGATGTCCGGCCGGCTGGACCTGCTGGAGCAGACCCTGGAGCGCAGCCGCAAGACTTTGCGCATCGTGCGGCAGAACCTGGGCTGGTCGCTGGTCTACAACGCATCGTGCGTGCCGTTGGCCCTGATGGGCTGGCTGCCAGCCTGGGCCGCAGGTCTGGGCATGGCACTGAGTTCCCTGCTGGTGGTGCTCAATGCATTGCGCCTGTCTTCGGCCCTGCCGATTTCCAGCACGCCAGCAACTGCTGCTGCCTGAAGCCCAACTGACGAAACAGCCATGGACATCCTTTTTTTGCTCATCCCGCTCTCTGTGGCGCTCGTGTTTTTCATCCTCGGGGCCCTGTGGTGGGCCGTGCACCGGGGCCAATTTGAAGACATCGAGGCCGAAGGTGAACGGATTCTTCGCAACGATTGATTTTCATCAAGTCGACCTGCTCGGGAAAACCCGACACTCCAAAGGTCTTTCATAAGCAAGAGGTAGAAATGAAATTTGCCAACATGCAAGCCTCTGTCTACAACGACAAAGTTGTACGGCAGTTCGCCATCATGACGGTGGTGTGGGGCGTGGTCGGCATGCTGGTCGGCGTGATCATCGCCGCCCAGCTGGCCTGGCCAGAGCTCAATCTGGGCATTCCATGGCTGTCCTACGGCCGACTGCGCCCATTGCACACCAATGCGGTGATCTTTGCATTCGGCGGCTGCGGCCTGTTTGCTGCCGCCTATTACGTTGTGCAGCGCACCTGCCATGTGCGGCTGTTCAGCGACAAGTTGGCCGCTTTCACCTTCTGGGGCTGGCAGCTGGTCATCCTGCTGGCCGCCATCTCCCTGCCGCTGGGCTTTACCAGCGGCAAGGAATATGCCGAGCTGGAGTGGCCCATCGACATCCTGATCACCCTGGTCTGGGTGGCGTTTGCAGTGGTCTTCTTCGGCACGGTGGGCACGCGCAAGGTGCGCCACATCTACGTGGCCAACTGGTTCTTCGGCGCCTTCATCATTGCCGTGGCCTTGCTGCATTTGGTCAACAGCGCGGCGCTGCCGGTCGGTGCGCTCAAGTCCTACTCGGCCTACGCCGGTGTGCAGGACGCCATGGTGCAGTGGTGGTATGGCCACAATGCCGTGGGCTTCTTCCTGACCGCGGGCTTCCTGGGCATGATGTACTACTTCATCCCCAAGCAGGCCGAGCGTCCGGTGTACTCGTACCGCCTGTCGATCGTGCACTTCTGGGCCCTGATCTTCACCTACATGTGGGCCGGTCCTCACCACCTGCACTACACCGCGCTGCCGGACTGGACCCAGTCGATCGGCATGATGTTCTCCCTGATCCTGCTGGCGCCCAGCTGGGGCGGCATGATCAACGGCATCATGACCCTCTCGGGCGCCTGGCACAAGCTGCGTGACGACCCCATCCTGCGTTTCCTGATCGTGTCACTGTCGTTCTACGGCATGTCCACCTTCGAAGGCCCGATGATGTCCATCAAGACCGTCAACGCGCTCTCCCACTACACCGACTGGACCGTGGGCCACGTGCACTCCGGCGCCCTGGGCTGGGTGGGTCTGGTGACCATGGGTTCCATGTATTACCTGATCCCGCGCCTGTTTGGCCAGAAGAAGATGTACAGCGTCAAGGCCATCGAGATCCATTTCTGGACCGCCACCATCGGCATCGTGATCTACATCGCGGCCATGTGGATTGCCGGTGTGATGCAGGGCCTGATGTGGCGTGCCATCAACGCCGACGGCACCCTGACCTACACCTTCGTCGAATCCGTCAAGGCCACCTATCCCTTCTATGTGCTGCGTCTGCTGGGCGGTCTGCTGTACCTGGGCGGCATGGTGATCATGCTGTGGAACGTGATCAAGACCGCCACGGCTGGTCGCTCGGTCGACGTGCAGATTCCGGCTGCTGCAGCCCACGCCTGAGGAGTAAAACAACATGGCTAATCAACAATCCAAGGGCGGCTTCTCGCACGAGAAAGTCGAAACCAGCAACTTCCTGATGATCGTGCTGATCCTGATCGTGCTGCTGGTCGGGGGCCTGGTCGAGATCGTGCCCCTGTTCTTCCAGAAGTCCACCACCCAGCCGGTCGAAGGCCTCAAGCCTTACACCGCGCTGCAGGTGGCCGGTCGCGACGTGTACATCCGCGAAGGCTGCTACAACTGTCACTCGCAGATGATCCGTCCCTTTCAGGCCGAGACCCTGCGTTATGGCCCGTACTCGGTGGCCGGCGAATTCGTTTACGACCACCCCTTCCAGTGGGGCTCCAAGCGCACCGGTCCGGACCTGGCCCGCGTGGGCGGCCGCTACAGCGACGAATGGCACCGCATCCACCTGAACAACCCGCGTGACGTGGTGCCCGAGTCCAACATGCCGGCCTATCCCTGGCTGGAAAAGAACACGGTCGACCACACCAGCATCGCCGCGCACATGAAGGGCCTGCGCACTCTGGGTGCCCCCTACAGCGATGAGGAAATCGCCAAGGCGGCCGATGACGTCAAGGGCAAGACCGAAATGGAGGCTGTGATCGCCTACCTGCAAGGTCTGGGCCTGCAACGCAAATAAATGCATTTGCGGGACAGATCTTCAGCTCTGTCCCCAACTGATCAGAGACTTTGCGGGACGGATTTTCAGCTCTGTCCCCAACCGATGAAGGATCATCATGGACATCAACGCTTTGCGCTCCATCGTGACCGTGCTTGCCTTTGCCTGCTTTGTGGGCATCGTGCTGTGGGCCTGGTCCCGTCGCAACAAGGATCGTTTCGACGATGCGGCCCTGCTGCCGTTCCGTCAGGACGATTGAAGACCGGGTCAGCCAATAATTTAAAGGAATCCAAATGAGTGACTTTGTCAGCGACTTCTGGCATCTGTTCGTGGCGGGGATCTCGCTCGTCAGCATCATTGCCTGCCTGATCCTGCTGTGGTTCTCGGGCAAGACCAAGGCCATGACGGCCAACGACAACACCACTGGCCACGTCTGGGACGGTGACCTGCGTGAAATGAACAATCCGCTGCCACGCTGGTGGGTCGGCCTGTTCATCATCACGGTGGTCTTCTCGCTGGTGTACCTGGCCTTCTACCCAGGCCTGGGCAACTTCGCCGGCAAGTTCGGCTGGTCTTCGCAGGGCCAGTACGAGGCCGAAGTGGCCAAGGCCAACGCGCAGGTGGCACCGCTGTACGCCAGATTCCAGGCCATGTCCCACGAAGACGTGGCCAAGGACCCGCAGGCCATGGCCATTGGCAACCGTCTTTTCATGAACAACTGCGCGCAGTGCCACGGCTCTGACGCACGCGGCAGCAAGAGCTTTCCCAACCTGGTCGACGCCGATTGGCTTTGGGGCGGCACGCCCGACAAGATCAAGGAAACCCTGGTTCAGGGCCGCAACGGCGTGATGCCGCCGATGGCCGCTGCCGTGGGTTCGCCCGAAGATGTGCGCAACGTGGCCCACTATGTGCTTAGCCTTTCGGGCAGCCCGCACGACTCGCTGCGCGCTTCCCTGGGCAAGTCCAAGTTCGGCGCCTGTGCTGCCTGCCACGGCAACGATGGCAAGGGCAACCACGCCATGGGCGCGCCCAACCTGACGGACGACGTCTGGCTGCACGGCTGGGGTGAAAATGCCATCGTGGCCATGATCAACAACGGCAAGAACAACCAGATGCCGGCCCAGACTGGCAAGCTGACCGAGGGACAGATTCATGTCCTGGCCAGTTATGTCTGGGGCTTGAGCAATATCAAGACCGACAACGCCAGGTAAGCGTACAGTTCAAGGGCCCCGAAAGGGGCCCTTTTTCATTGGACAGGAAGCAGGGAAGCAGTCGTGGACTCTCAGGAAAACCCCTCACGCAAGATTGTGCCCATCGCTCCCGCTGCAGCCGCGGATGGCGCAGCGGGAGACAGCACACAGGAAGTCATATCGCTGTACGTGGCGCACAAGAAGATTTATCCGCGCAGCGTGCAGGGCATCTTTGCCTACTGGCGCTGGATTCTGGTCTTCGCGACGCAGCTGGTGTTTTATGGCCTGCCCTGGCTGGAGTGGGGGCAGCGACAGGCGGTGCTGTTTGATCTGGGCGCACGCCGCTTCTACATTTTCGGTCTGGTACTTTATCCGCAGGACTTCATTTATCTGACAGCCATTCTGGTGATTTCTGCCTTTTCCTTGTTCCTGTTTACGGCAGTTGCAGGCAGGCTGTGGTGTGGCTTTGCCTGTCCGCAAACCGTTTACAGCGAAATTTTCCTATGGATAGAGCGCAAGATCGAAGGCGACCGCACCGCGCGGATGAAGCTCGACAATTCCAGTCTGTCGCTGGAAAAATTTTTCAAGAAGAGCTACAAGCACATCGTCTGGATCGGCATTGCGATGTGGACAGGCTTTACCTTTGTGGGTTATTTCACGCCGATACGTGATCTCGCTGTGGAGTTCATCACTGGCTCGATGAGCTCCTGGGAAATCTTCTGGGTTTTCTTCTACGCCTTTGCCACGTATGGCAATGCCGGCTTCATGCGCGAGCAGGTCTGCAAGTACATGTGCCCCTATGCGCGCTTCCAGAGCGCCATGTTTGACCGCGACACCTTGATCGTCACCTATGACGAAGCACGTGGCGAGCCGCGTGGTGCGCGCTCCCGGAAGGCCGACCCCAAGGCGCTGGGACTGGGCTCCTGTGTTGATTGCAGTCTCTGTGTTCAGGTCTGTCCCACAGGCATCGACATCCGCAAGGGCCTGCAATACGAGTGCATTGGCTGCGGCGCCTGTGCCGATGTGTGCGACACCGTGATGGACAAGGTCGGTTACCCCAAGGGGCTCATCAAGTTCTCGACGCAGAATGCCATGGCTGGCGGCTGGAGCCGCCAGCAGACCTGGCGGCGTGTGATGCGTCCGCGTGTGCTGCTCTACACCGGTATTTTGCTGGCCGTGACCGTGACCCTGTTCGCCAGCCTGGCCGTGCGCAAGCCTTTCAAGGTCGACGTGGAGCGTGACCGTGCAGCGCTGGCGCGCATCGTCTCCGGCGGCATGATCGAGAACGTCTACCGCATGCAGATCATGAACGCTGCCGAAACGCCCCTGAACTTCAGGCTGCAGGCCGAGGGGTTGCCGGGACTTCAACTGATGACCGATACCGAAGTGCAGGTGTCCGCCACCGAATCGAAGTGGATTTCGGTGCGCCTGCAGTTGCCTTACGATGCTGCCCAGCCCGGTTCGCACCCGATCCACTTCCGGATCCAGTCCAGCGCACCCGGTGACGCGGATGTGAGTGAAATCGAAGAAAAATCGGCTTTCCTGGTGCCCCGTTGAATCCACAGGACCTTGACATGAGTACAAGCGAAACAAACCCTTCCAAAGCGCGGCCCTGGTGGTCTTTCGGCATGGTCTGGCTGGTGATCGCCGGTCCGGCAATCGTCGTGGTGGCCGGCTTCTACACCTATTACCTGGCCGCCCGTTCGCCGGATCCGGTGCTCCCGACCCAGCAGCCGGTCAAGGCCAGTGGGCAAGGCGCCGACATCACCCATGCCCCGGCGCTTCAGGGCCGCAACCATGCCGCGACCGGCGAGTTGCCTGCACCGGCACCCGACAAAAAACCCTGAAAAGGAGACGCAACATGCTGATGCAACGCCTGATGTGGATTGCCTGGCCCGCTTTTCTGGTGGCCGGCCTGCTGGAAATGCTGGTGTTCGCCTTGGTCGATCCGCAGGATCTGCTCTGGTTTGGTCACCCGCTGGCCTTGAGCCGGGAGGGCGTCTACACGCTGGCGTTCTTTGCGTTCTGGACCTTGACCATGGTCTCCAGCGCATTGACCACGCTGCTGTCGATGTCGCCCTTCGAGGTCAATCGCTGCCCGGTGCCTGAGGACCAGCGCCCTCAGGATTGCGCCCGCAATTGCTGCTAAGGCCCATGGCCTTCAGTGGCAAGTGCTCTGGTGGTTCACCAGGCGCTGCAGTGCTTCGGTGTCGAGAATGCGCACGTGCCGCTGTTTGACCTCGACCATGCCTTCCTCGACGAATTTGGAGAAGGTGCGGCTGACGGTTTCCAGCTTGAGGCCCAGGTAACTGCCAATTTCCTCGCGGGTCATGCGCAGCACCAGCTCCGATTGGGAGAAGCCGCGCGCGTGCAGGCGCTGCACCAGGTTGAGCAGAAATGCGGCCAGGCGCTCTTCGGCCCGCATGCTGCCCAGCAGCAGCATCACGCCATGCTCGCGCACAATCTCCCGGCTCATGATCTTGTGCACATGGGTCTGCAGTGCCGTAACTTCGCGAGAGAGCTCTTCGATGCGGTCAAAAGGCATGACGCACACCTCGGCGTCTTCAAGCGCCACCGCATCGCAGGTGTGGTGGTCATTGACGATGCCGTCCAGACCGATGATTTCGCCGGCCATCTGAAAGCCGGTCACCTGGTCACGCCCGTCTTCGGTGGCCAGACAAGTCTTGAAGAAGCCGGTGCGGATGGCATACAGCGAGGTGAACTTCTCGCCGTTGGTGAACAGGGTGGCCCCCCGCTTGATTTTGCGGCGTATGGCGACCAGATCGTCCAGGCGTGTCAGATCCTGGTCGGAAAGACCCATCGGCATGCACAGTTCACGAAGGTTGCAGTTGGAACAGGCGACTTTGATGGCTTGTGGATTCATGCGGAAGACTTTCTTGCAGCGCGATCTTGCTTTAGGTCAACTTGGGATATTGGACACCAAAAATCAGGGTTTTCACGGATCCTGATCTTTCTCAGCGCAATTTAGGGGCGCGTTTGATGTGGGTCAAGACCACAAACAGGGTATCCCGGCAAAGTCTGGTCTAGGTATAAAACTATTGGATTCGTACAGCGCCATGTCCGTCATCACCCCCGAACTGCTGACCCGTTTTGATGTGCCTGGGCCGCGATACACCTCCTATCCTACGGCAGACCGTTTTGTCGAAGCCTTCACCGAGGCCGACTACATCCGCGCGCTGGAGCAGCGGCGCGAGGCAACGCGGCTGAAAAGCCAGCCGCTGTCGCTGTATGTGCATATCCCGTTTTGCGAGTCGCTGTGTTACTACTGCGCCTGCAACAAGATCATCACCAAGCACAAGGACCGCGCGGCCACCTATCTGCGCTACCTCGCGCGCGAGGTGGAGTTGCAGGTGGCGCATCTGGGGCCGGGGCATTCGGTCAGCCAGTTGCACCTGGGCGGTGGCACGCCCACGTTCCTGAGCGACGACGAGTTGCGTGAACTGGTGGCGATGTTGCGCCGCCATTTCCAGTTTGTGCCGGGCGGAGAGTATTCCGTTGAAGTCGACCCGCGCACCGTGGACGAAAACCGCCTGGCGGTGCTGGCCGAACTGGGCTTCAACCGACTGAGCTTTGGTGTGCAGGACTTTGATCCTGCCGTGCAGAAAGCCATTCACCGCGTTCAGCCTGTCGACAAAGTGTTCGCCATGGTGCATGCCGCGCGCGTTCTGGGCTTCGAGTCGGTGAACGTGGACCTGATCTACGGCTTGCCCCTGCAGACACCTGAATCCTTTGCACGCACGCTGGCGCAGGTCAACGAGCTGCGTCCTGACCGCATTGCGTTGTATGCCTATGCGCATCTGCCCGAGCGCTTCAAGCCGCAGCGCCGCATTCACGCGGCCGAGCTGCCGCTCGCCGGCGCCAAGGTGGCCATGCTGGCCCAGTCCCTCGATGCCTTCAGCGATGCAGGCTATGTCTACATTGGCATGGACCACTTTGCCCTGCCTGACGATGCCCTGGCCGTGGCCAAGCGCCAGGGGCGGTTGCATCGCAACTTCCAGGGCTACAGCACCCAGTCCGATTGCGACCTCATCGCACTTGGCGTCTCAGCCATCGGCCGCATGGGTGCCACTTACAGCCAGAACGCCAAGACGCTTGAAGAATATTGCGACACGCTGGATCAGGGGCACCTGCCCATCGTGCGCGGCATGGCGCTTTCGCGCGATGACCTGATCCGCCGCGCGGTCATCATGGCGCTGATGTGTCAGGGGCAGCTGCAGTACGAGTCGATCAACCTGGCCTGGCTGATCGATTTCAAGACCTACTTTTCGACCGAAATACAGATGCTTCAGGACATGCAGTCCCAAGGTCTGGTCAAGCTGACGGAGGCCGGTATTGATGTGACCAGCACAGGCTGGTTCTTTGTGCGTGCCGTGGGCATGGTGTTTGACCGTTACCTGCAACAAGGCCGCAGCCGCGCCCAGTTCTCCAAGATCCTCTGATCCCCTACGATCGGGACATGCAAAGTTCATTGGCATTGACGGCCTTGCTCATGGGCCTGGCGGGCGGGCCGCATTGCGTGGCCATGTGCGGCGCTGCCTGTGCCGGCCTGGGCCAGGCGGCTGGCGAGCGCCGCCTACAGGCCTTGAGCGCGTTCCAGCTCGGCAGGCTGGTGGGCTACAGCCTGTTGGGCGCGCTGGCCGCCTTCAGCGTTCAGGGGCTGGGCTGGTTGACCACGCAATCGGCTGCGATCCGTCCGCTTTGGACCTTGCTGCATCTGGCGGCCATGGCCCTGGGCTTGCTGCTCATGCTGCAGGCCCGCCAGCCCGTCTGGCTCGACCAGTCTGCGCGCCGCCTGTGGGCGCGGGTGCGCCGCTTTCACGAGCGCCGGGGGCTGGCTGCGCCGCTGGTGGTGGGTGGGCTGTGGGCGCTCATGCCTTGCGGCCTGCTGTACTCGGCCCTGATGGTGGCTGCGCTCACCAGCAGTGCGGCCGATGGGGCGATGACCATGGGACTGTTTGCGTTGGGCAGCAGCGTGAGCCTGTGGGCGGGCCCCTGGCTTTGGCTGCGATTGCAGACGCTGGGCGATGGGGCCTGGGGCATGCGCCTGGCCGGACTGGCCCTGTTTGTGGTTTCAGCCTGGGGGCTGTGGATGGGACTGGTGCACGATCAGGCGCCCTGGTGCGTCACACCAGCATGATGCCCCTGGTCGCCTGGTCGCCTGGTCGCCTGATCAGGCAGACAGTCCCTTGTAGAGCATGTAGGCAGCCAGCAGGTACAGAATGCCTGCGAACACGCGCTTGAGCTGCTTGACCGGCAGCTTGTGCGCGGTGGCTGCGCCGACCGGTGCCATCAATACGCTGCAAATGGCAATCACCACCAGACCGGGCAGCCACAGGTAGCCAAAGGAGTAGGCAGGCAACTCGGTGAGTGACAGACCGCTGACGATGTAGCCGGCCACATTGGCCAGGGCGATCGGAAAGCCCAGTGCGGCGCTGGTGGCCACCGCGTTGTGGATTGCCACATTGCACCAGGTCATGAAGGGCACGCTGATGAAGCCGCCGCCAGCACCGACCAGGCCCGACAGCAGGCCGATCAGGCCACCCGAGCCGACCAGACCGGCAAAACCGGGCATCTGGCGCGAGGGCGCAGGCTTTTTGTCGAGGAACATCTGGGTCGCTGAAAACCCGACAAAGGCGGCGAAGAACAGGGCCAGCGCGCTGCCCTTGACCAAGGCAAAAATCCCCATACTGCCCACCAGGCTGCCCAGCACGATGCCGGGTGCCAGGCCCTTGACCAGGTCCCAGCGCACGGCGCCTTTCTTGTGATGGGCGCGCACGCTGGAGATGCTGGTGAAGATGATGGTGGCCATGGAGGTGGCAATCGCCATCTTGACCGCCAGGTCCGCTCCCACCCCTCGTTGGCCCAGCATCCAGGTCAGAAAGGGCACCATGATCATGCCGCCACCGATGCCCAGCAGGCCTGCAAGAAAACCGGTGCACAGGCCCAGGACAGCCAGTTCAAGGATGAGAGCGGGTTCAAAAATCATGGGAGGGTGCTGCAAGTGAAGAAGGTGTCTGCGAGTGCCACCGGACCGGCATCCTGAACCGGGGGTTCAGGTGGGCGAGGGCAGACTGGCGTTGGGTTCATCTGACGCGAGATGATCACGCTCACCAGCCGATGTACCAAGCCCGAGCTCAATGAGCATTGGTTCAAGGAAATATAAAGCCCGGCATGCACCGCAGACAAGAACGATTGTAGGCCTTGCGCAGGGTGACGAGACAAAAGCCGGTGGCATGCAGGCGCAGCGGCCAGGCGTGGTCTAGCCCGACGGTCGTCAGAGCAGCTGACCGTCCTGACCCAGGGCCTGGTCCAGGCGACGCAGCAAAAGGTGCAGGCGCTCGGGTGACGCTTCCTGTCCGGAGCCCGAGGCAGCCGCGGGCAGCGCAGCAGACGGGGCAGGGGTGTCGTTCTGGTCAAACGCGAGGTTCAGTGCGGCCAGGACCGCAATTCGGTCGCGCGCCTTGATCTTGCCGGCATCGCGGATCTTGCACATGGCGGCATCGACCTTGCTGACCGCCGCCTGCAACCGAGGCTCGCCCCCCTCGGGGCAGCCGAGCAGGTAGCTTTGTCCCATGATCTGGACTTCGATCTGTCTGGTGCTCATGGTGTGGGCTCACTGGAAGAGGTGGGCAGACGCTCGATCAGCGCATCGACGCGGGCACGCGCAGCCGACAGACGGGACTTGAGCAGATCACGCTCGTGGGTCAGGCTCTGGACCTGCTCCGAGAGCAAGGCATTCGTTCGCGCCAGTTCTTCGTGTCGAAGCAGCAAGTGCTCCACTCGTTCGGCGATTTGGTCGATCAGGTCGTTGTTGGCCATGGCACACGGGGCGTCGGGGGCGATCCGCCATTGTAGGCTTTCCGGCCTTGCCGCTGCGACCAGGCCACCGCCCTTTGCTTGTAGGCCTGCAGCAAGGCAGGACCGTAAAATGCATGCCGTTGGTGCTCGCAGGCTGGTTCACGGCCCGCAGTTCAACGGGAAGCAGGAGGGTGTGCCCCGTAAGCACATCTAACCTGCGCTGCCCCCGCAACGGTAAGCAGACGAGCCTTGGTGCAAGCCATGCTCCGCTTTCATCACGCAAGCCACTGGTCGCCATGAAACAGGCGGCCGGGAAGGCGATGAAGGTTGAATCTGCCAGCCCGGATACCGGCCAACAAGGTGGTGTGCCCGCAAGGATGCGCCGTGAAGCCCATGCACTGTCGGGGAAGGCGGTGAGGGCGCTTGACTTGTTTGTTTCTCATGAAAAACCGTTCCTTTAGTGCGCGTGTCCTGTGCGCGTTTGTGCCTGCTTTTTCGCTGGCCATTCTGACCAGCGGCGCCGCACTGGCTCAGTCGTCCACGGCTCAGATCGTTGTCACGGCCAGTCGCACCGAACAGATCCTCACGGATGTGCTCCCGCACACCACGGTGCTCGGGCGTGATGCAATCGAACAATCACAGGTGCTTGACCTTCCTACCCTGCTGGCTCGCGAGGCTGGCTTCCAGTTCACGCAGACGGGCGGCCCAGGCAGCCAGGCCACGGCTTTCCTTCGTGGTGCTGCATCACTGCAGGTGCTGGTGCTGGTCGATGGCGTGCCCATGACCAAGCAGGACACCACGGGGGCTGTCAGTCTGGAGCACATCATGCTCGACCAGGTCGACCGTGTTGAAATCGTGCGTGGCAACGTGTCGGCGATTTACGGCAGCGGCGCCGTCGGTGGCGTGATCCAGGTGTTCACGCGTCAGCCTCAGGGCCAGCCAACGGCCTACGCCACGGTGGAGGCCGGCTCGCTGGGCACCTCCCGCTTCAACCTGGGCGCCCAGGGCAAAAAAGGCGATCTGGGCTATGCCGTTGCCGTGGGGCGGGTGTCCAGCGATGGCATCAATGCGGCCAACCTGTCGCAGACGGTCAATGCCAACCCGGACAAGGACGGCTACCGCAATCAGAACCACAGCGTGCACCTTAGCTACGACCTGGGACCAGACTACAAAGTGGGTCTTCGCTCGACGCGATTTGATGGCCGTTTTGATTACGACGTGCCCGGCAGTTTTTCGGCACCGAGCGATGTGCACAAGGGCAAGGCGCGGATTGACAACAACACGGTGTACTGGACGGGTCGTTTCAATGCCGACTGGAGCAGCCGCCTGAGTTATTCCGACGCCAGCGAACGCAACTCCACCGCAACGCTCGGTGCTTATTCCTTCACGACCGAAGCCGAGACCCGCACCCGGCTGCTGTCGTGGACGCACCAGGTGCAGCTGCAGTCCATGGTGCTGTCTGCCGGGCTGGACCACCAGACCCAGAACATCGCCACCGCCACCGACTACGTCACCGGACTCAGCCGCGAGCGCAGGGCAGATGCGGTCTACGCCGGTCTGGTCTACACCCAGGCTGCCCACAGCGCGCAGTTCAATCTGCGGCATGACGACGTGCAGGGTCTCGCTGCCAAGGACTCTGTCTATCTGGGCTACGGCTATGACCTCACCCCGCAATGGAAGCTGATCGCCAGCTACGCCACCGCCTTCAATGTGCCGCCGCTGGGTTACCTGTACGACCCCTACAGTGGCAACTCTGAGCTGAGGCCGGAAACGGCCCGAACCGGTGAGCTGGGCATTCAGTGGGCCAGCGGTGTCCATCGCCTGCGCTCGACCTGGTTCGAGACCCGGACCAAGGACTTGCTGCTCTACGACATGACTGCCTGGCAATTCAGCAACGTCAGCAGCGTCAGGAACAAGGGACTCGAAACCAGCTACAACGCGCGCATGGGCAATACCGACCTGCGCGCCAGCCTGACACTGCAGGATCCGGTCAACGAGGCCACGGGCCAGCAACTGGTGCGGCGCGCCAAAACCCTGGCTTCCGCTTCGCTTTCACAGACGCTGGGGCAGTTGACCCTGGGCGGCAATGTGCGTTACATGGGTTCGCGCCCGGACATCGAGGGCAAACCGCAACTGTCCAGCGCCGTGCTGCTGGACCTGACGGCGCGTTACGCCCTGTCTCGCCAGTGGACCGTCTATGGCCGCATCGACAATGCGACCGACAGCGACTACCAGACCGCTTACGGCTACAACCAGCTGCCACGTACGGTGTACCTGGGCCTGAGCTGGAAAATGAAACCCTGATGCACGGTGCCGCCATGCGAGACCTTCTGCCCCAGCGCATCGTCTGCCTCACCGAGGAGACGACGGAGTGGCTTTACCTGCTGGGGCAGGAGCACCGCATCGTCGGCATCTCGGGCTACACCATCCGGCCGCGCCGGGCCCGAGAGGAAAAGCCCAAGGTCAGTGCCTTTCTGAGCGCCAAGATCGACAAGATCCTTGCACTCGAGCCGGATTGCGTCTTTGGCTTTTCCGACCTGCAGGCGGACATTGCGTCAGCGCTGATTCGCGCAGGTGTGCAGGTCACGGTGTTCAACCAGCGCAGCGTGGCCGAGATCTTTGCCATGCTGTATCAGGTGGGTGCCATGGTCGGTCAGTCTGAGCAGGCCTTGCAACGCATCGCCCAGATGCAGGCGCAGCTGGAAGCCATCCGACAGACGGCGGCGGGCTTCAAGCGCCGGCCCCGGGTGTTTTTTGAGGAGTGGGACGAACCGCACATCAGCGGCATCCGCTGGGTGTCCGAGCTGATGGGCATCGCGGGCGGGGACGACATCTTTCCCGAACTGGCCGTGCAGCCCATGGGCAAGGATCGCATCATTCCCGATGGCCGAACGATCGTGGACCGTGCGCCGGACATCGTCATTGGCTCCTGGTGCGGCAAGAAGTTCCGCCCTGAAAAAGTGGCGGCTCGAGCGGGCTGGCAGGACGTGCCGGCGGTGCGTGATGGTCAGCTCTTCGAGATCAAGTCGGCCGACATCCTGCAGCCGGGCCCGGCCGCACTGACCGATGGGGTAGCGCAGCTGCACCGGATCTTTCTGGAATGGCAGGCGCAGCATGGGTGAGGGAGCGGGATTTTGGGCGAGATTGCCGCGCTTCGCTCGCAATGACAGGAGTAGGGGGTGCGATGTCGCCTTCCATGGTCGTCATCGCGAGACCGCGCAGCGGTCGTGGCGATCTCAGCTCGTCGGTACCCTGCTGGTCGCCCTGACCACCCTGACCCCCTTCGTTGTCCAGGCCGTCACGGTGCAGGACGACCGCCAGCAGTCTGTGACCCTTTCCAAACCACCGCAGCGCATTGTCAGCCTGCTGCCTTCTTTGACCGAAACCGTCTGCGCCC
>Ga0255165_1000103_pt1 | contig 36701 bp, 31 predicted proteins | sample Atl_Cont_RepB_8d_FD_183182 | JGI IMG/M metagenome (GOLD analysis project Ga0255165, IMG submission 183182) | Freshwater microbial communities from Altamaha River, Georgia, United States - Atl_Cont_RepB_8d | ecosystem: Environmental > Aquatic > Freshwater > River | place: USA: Georgia | collected... | reverse complement strand
CCTGTCGGTGGTGGCTGAAAACTCGCCAATCCGCCGCAACGTGACCATTGACGATGTGGGCAATGTGGCGGCCTTCCTGCTGTCGGATCTGGCCGCGGGTGTGACGGCTGAGATCACGTATGTGGATGGGGGGTTCAGCCAGGTCGTGGGTGGGATTGCGGAGCCGGTCGAGACCTCTTGATTCCACAGCACGGGCATCTGCCACATCGAACGCCGCCAGACCGGTGGCGGGTATGGCTCTGTGGTTCATCCAAAACAAAAGCGGCTCAAGGCCGCTTTTGTTTTTTCTACCCTCTGGAACTTGGCCGAGGGGACCGTGGGCGCTGATTGGGGCGATGTCGGGCGCTTGCGCTTCTGAGCCCCGGTCAGTGCCCACGGTCCCCTCGGCGAAACCCAGGCACTGACGGCCCAAATCAGGCCTTCACGCAGTCCGCAAAATACCGCTTCTTCCCATCCTCGCCCACCACCTCCACCAGCCCGTGGATGTCCGTCTCGAAACCCGGGCACTCCAAATTGAACTGGCGTGCGAACTTGAGGTAATCGACGATCTTCCTGTTGAACACCTCGCCCGGGATGAGCAGCGGAATGCCTGGCGGATAAGGGGTCACAAGCCCCACCGTGATGCGACCTTCCAGGTGGTCAATCTCTACCCGCTCGGTCTGACGCTTGGCGATGTGTGCATAGGCATCGGCCGGCGTCAGGGCCGGAGTCAGGTCTGAGAGGTACATCTCGGTCGTCAAACGCGCAATGTCGTAGCGTGCGTACATCTCATGCACATGCTGACACAGGTCCCGCAGACCCATGCGTTCGTAGCGCGGATGCTTGGCGCAGAACTCCGGCATGATCCGCCACATGGGCTGGTTGCGGGCGTAATCGTCCTTGAACTGCTGCAAGGCCGTCAGCAGCGTGTTCCAGCGGCCCTTGGTGATGCCGATGGTGAACATGATGAAGAAGCTGTAGAGCCCGGTCTTCTCCACCACCACGCCGTGCTCGGTGAGGAACTTGCTGACGATGGACGCCGGAATGCCGGTCTTGTCGAACTTGCCGTCCAGGTCCAGTCCCGGCGTGACGATGGTCGACTTGATCGGGTCCAGCATGTTGAAGCCATCGGCGAGTTGCTGGCCAAAGCCGTGCCACTTGCTGGCTTTCTTGCGCGGATCGTTGCGCAAAATCCAGTCGTCAGCACGGCCCACGCCTTCGTCAGCAAATTTTTCAGGCCCCCAGACCTTGAACCACCAATCCTTGCCGTACTCATCGGCCACCTTGCGCATGGCGCGGCGGAAGTCCAGGGCTTCGGCAATGCTTTCTTCGACCAGGGCGGTACCCCCTGGCGGTTCCATCATGGCCGCGGCCACATCGCAACTGGCAATGATGCTGTACTGCGGACTGGTCGAGGTGTGCATCAGGTAGGCCTCGTTGAAGAGGTGCCTGTCGAGTTTGGTGGTCTGCGCGTCCTGGACCAGCACATGGCTGGCCTGGCTGATGCCCGCCAGCAGCTTGTGAATGGACTGCGTGGCGTAAACCACCGTGTCCTTGGGCCGTGCCCGCTTCTTGCCCATGGAGTGGTAGGGGCCATAAAACGGATGAAAGGCTGCGTGCGGCAGCCAGGCCTCGTCAAAATGCAGGTTCTCGACGTAGCCGTCGAGCATGCCCTTGATGGCTTCGGTGTTGTACAGCACGCCGTCGTAAGTGGACTGCGTCAGCGTCAGGATGCGCGGCTTGACCTTTTTCGCGTCCACCCCCTTGAGCAGCGGATTCTTCTTGATCTTGGCCTGGATGGCGGCCGGCTCGAACTCGCTCTTGGGGATCGGACCGATGATGCCGAAGTGATTGCGCGTCGGCTTGAGAAAGACCGGGATCGCGCCGGTCATGATGATCGAATGCAGGATGGACTTGTGGCAGTTGCGGTCCACCACCACCACATCGCCCGGCGCCACCGCGTGGTGCCAGACCATCTTGTTGGACGTGCTGGTCCCGTTGGTCACAAAGAAGCAATGGTCCGCATTGAAGATGCGCGCCGCGTTGCGCTCGCTCTCGCCAATCGCGCCGTTGTGGTCGAGCAACTGGCCGAGCTCCTCCACCGCATTGCACACGTCGGCGCGCAGCATGTTCTCGCCGTAGAACTGGTGGTACATCTGGCCCACAGGACTCTTGAGAAAGGCCACGCCACCCGAGTGGCCCGGGCAATGCCACGAATACGAGCCGTCTTCGGCATAGTCCAGCAGCGCCTTGAAGAACGGCGGTTGCAGGCCTTCGAGGTAACTCTTGGCCTCACGGATGATGTGACGCGCCATGAATTCCGGCGTGTCTTCGTACATGTGGATGAAGCCGTGCAGCTCGCGCAGGATGTCGTTGGGCAGGTGCTGGCTGGTCTTGGTCTCGCCGTAGATGTAGATGGGCACCTCGGCGTTTTTGCGCCTCACCTCGGTGATGAACGCACGCAGATTGAGCACCGCAGGGTCCAGATCAGGCCCCGGGGTGAACTCCTCGTCATCGATGGACAGGATGAAGGCACTGGCGCGGCTTTGCTGCTGCGCGAACTGGGAGAGATCCCCATAGCTGGTCACCCCCAGCACCTCGAAACCTTCGCTTTCAATGGCCTGCGCCAGAGCACGGATGCCCAGACCCGAGGTGTTCTCGGAGCGGTAGTCTTCGTCAATGATGACGATGGGGAAACGGAATTTCATGGGCAACCGCGGCAAACCGCGCCGAGAAGGAAGGACAGGCGCGAAGTGTACGGAAAATCCAGGCCGTTTCCGGAATCATGGCAAAAGCACAACACGCCTCAGCTGTGCTCTTTTTCACATCAAGGCGAAACGGAAGAATGCTACAATTGTCAGCTTCGGAGCGGTGGATGAGTGGTTTAAGTCGCACGCCTGGAAAGCGTGTGTGGGTTAATAGCCCACCGCGGGTTCGAATCCCGCCTGCTCCGCCAACAAGCCAATGAAATTCATGCCTTGCGCACCCTGGCTTGCAATCCCCCCTAATAGGCTCATCTGCACATCTGGTGCCAGAGCGGGTTGTCTTTTAAGCGTCGACTGCCTGCTCGTGCCCTGATGCAAAAACCGCCCGAAGGCGGTTTTTTTGTGGGTCAGGTATCAGCGCACCACGGCAATCTGCTCACGCTTGCCACCTTTGTAGGTGTACAGAGTCAAAGCCCCGTTTTTGATATCGCCTTTCGAATCGAAAGCGATGGTTCCGGTGATCCCCTTGTAATTGGCTTGTGACAAGGCGGGCAGGTATTTCGCGGGGTCTGACGAATTGGCGCGCACCATCGCATCGACCATCACGTTGACGGCGTCGTACACATAAGGCGCATAAAGCTTGACATCGTCATTGAACCGTTTTTTGTAGCGGACATTGAATTCGTCCATCCCTTTTTTCAGATTACCGTCCACACCGCCTGCTTCAGCGCAGACCACCTGACCGTCTGCCATGGCATCGCCTGCCAGTTTGATCATCTCGGTGGTGCAGATGCCGTCACCTCCCATGAATTTGGCCTTGATGCCGAGCGACTTCATCTGACGCATCATGGGGCCGCCAACGGCATCCATACCGCCGAAGAAGATGACATCAGGATTTTTGGCTTTCAGGGTCGTCAGGATGGCCATGAAATCAGAGGCTTTGTCATTGGTGAATTCATGCCCGACGATCTTGCCGCCGGCAGCCTGAGCAGCCTTCTTGAACTCGTCAGCCACGCCTTGACCATAGGCAGTGCGGTCATCGATCACCGCAATGGATTTGGCCTTGAGCGTATTCATGGCGTAGCGACCGAGGGTGCCCCCAAGATGCACATCGTCGGCCACGACCCGAAAGGCGGTCTTGAATCCGTTTCGGGTGTACTTTGGATTGGTTGACGAAGGTGAAATCTGGGGGATGCCCGCATCACTGTAAATTTTGGACGCCGGGATGGTGGTGCCGGAGTTGAGGTGGCCAATCACGCCGCTGACCTTGGAATCCACCAGCTTCTGGGCTGCCGCCGTACCCTGCTTGGGGTCGGCCGCATCGTCTTCCGCAACCAGTTCGAATTTGACGGCCTGCCCCCCGATCTTCAAGCCCTTGGCGTTGAGGTCCTCGATGGCCAGACGTGCCCCATTTTCATTGTCTTTGCCAAGGTGGGCGATGGCGCCACTGACCGGGCCCACGTGGCCGATCTTGACGACCTGCTGCGCCATGACCGTACCGGTCGCCAGGGTGGCAAGGGCCAGAATGCTGAGATGGAAAGTCTGGTTCATGAATGCTCCGGAATGTGTTTTCTGCCAAAGGACGGCAGGCGCTGTAAATTACCCGAAGCAAGCGTACACGTCTTCAGGGATTTCCTTAGGCATGCATGGTCAATGGCTTGATGCGTCCGGGGTTTTGGGGCTTTGCCGACGCCAGAAATCCTCGACAGTTCGCTCCAGGATCTCCCGGGTCATGCGCTCCATCTCGGGGCGCAGTGCTTGCAACCACTGTTCAACCCACTGCGCAAGGAGTGCTTTTTCGGCGGCGCGCGCGTCCAGGGCCGCCTGCAGTCGCGGCGGAATATCAAGCAGGCGTTGGCCAGCTTGCAGTTGCGGGATCTCGGACAGGGGCGGAGGGGTCATGCGGGTGCTGCCTGGCTCAGGTCATGTCGAATGAGTTCGTGCCCTGATCGGGTGTATTGCCGCCAGCGTTCACGGCCTTGGGCACGTTGTAGGTCATCCATCGTGACCACATCGATGATGCGATCGAAAGCCTCCAGGCCCTCCGGTACGCGCTCTCCGAGATTGACCAGGATCTGTGCCCTCCAATCCCTCTGGACGGCGGTACCCAGAAGCACACGGGAAGCATCACGCACCGCATCAGGCGCATTTTCCCGGCAGTGGGGAACAAAATCCAGCGCCGAAAAAGTCCATAGCGCCTGGTCCAGCAAGCCCAGTGTGGACTCGTGCCCGACCACCTGGGTACGCAGGCCACGACCGTAGGCCTTGCGCAAGAGGCGACAGGCGTAAGGCACCAGTGCGGGTGCGTTGAAGTGGAATTCGACCCGAGCCATGTCGCGATCAGGCTTTTGGGGACCTGGACCGGGCAGAAGGACCTGGGGCCGTGCGTCCTCGCAGGGACAACAGGTATTCCAGCAGCAGCGCCACAGGTCTGCCGGTTGCGCCCTTGTTGGCACCACTGCGCCAGGCCGTTCCGGCGATGTCCAGGTGTGCCCAGGCAAACTCCCCGGTAAAACGCTGCAGGAACTTGGCTGCGGTGACCGAACCTGCCGCGCGTCCGGCAACATTGGCCACATCGGCAAAGCGAGATTTCAGACCTTCCGCATATTCATCGTCCAGCGGCATCCGCCAGCACAAGTCCTGGCTGGATTCGCCAGCCCGCATAAGCGCCTGTGCCAATTCATCATCTGGACTGAACAGGCCGGTGCGCACGCCCCCCAGCGCGATCACGCAGGCACCCGTCAGCGTCGCAATGTCAATCACTGCTGCAGGCTTGTATCGGGCGGCATAGCAAAGGGCATCGCACAGTACCAGACGGCCTTCGGCATCGGTATTGAGAATTTCTATGGTCTGACCGCTCATGCTGGTGACCACATCTCCCGGCTTGATCGCCTGGCCATCGGGCATGTTCTCAGTGGCGGGAATAAGGCCTACCACGTGCAGTTCAGGCTGCAGTTGCGACAGGGCTTCGAATACGCCGAGCACGCTGGCGGCGCCGCTCATGTCGAACTTCATTTCGTCCATCTCGGCGGCTGGCTTGATCGAAATGCCGCCCGTATCGAAGGTGATGCCTTTGCCGACCAGGACGACCGGTGCGGCTTGCGCCTTGCGGGACTTGTATTCGAGAACAATGAATCGCAGAGGCTCGGCCGCACCGCGTGCGACGGCCAGGAACGCCCCCATGCCCAGCCGCTCGACCTCGCGTGGACCCAGCACCTTGCACTGGATGCCTGGCCGCCTGGCAAGAGCTCGTGCAGCCTGAGCCAGATGATTTGGCGTGGCGTGATTGCCCGGACGGTTGGCCCATTCCTTGGCCAGCTCGATACCTTGGACCAAGGCCTGGGCGCGTGCCACTGCCTGGGCCTGGGCAGGGCTGACTTGAGGCTGGCCCATGACCACCTTGGCCAGCTTGCGGTGCTGGGGTTTGCTCAGGGTGCTGGCATAAACGTAACTGACATCGGCCAGTTCAGTCAGCAACCACGTCAGTGTTTCAGGGCTGGCCGCAGGACCCACCCACTGGATATGCAAGGCGCGAATCGGCTTGCCCTGCAGTGCTGTCCAGGCTGCCCGGATGGCCTTGCGCAGCTCGCCTGTCTGACCCTTGCCAACAGAAACCGCAAGAACATGACGCGCCTTGACGCCGGGCATGCCGTAAGATTGCAGTACAGCACCTGCGTTGTCCCTGAAGTCCTCCTTGCGAAGCGCCAGGGAGATCCATTGCGCCAGCTCACCGCTTTCCTTGGCATCCTGCGACCACAGGATGATCAGCGCATCCGTGGTGATACCTGAAGCTTGGGCCAGAGTATTCGAGCGAATATCTAATTTCATTTTCGACCAGTATCCTTTTCGCACAATGTTATTCGATTCTTCACTGCGCAAGGACCTGTCGAGGAACTTCCTGGCCACCCTGGTGGTGATCATGACCATTGTCATGACCATCATGCTGATCCGAACCCTGGGTCAGGCCAGCCGGGGCTCGGTCAACCCCTCCGAAGTGCTTTTGATCATGGGCTTCAGCATGATCAGCCAGGTCACCACGGTATTGGTTTTGAGCCTGTTCATCACGCTGATCGCCACGCTCTCGCGCGTCTACAGCGACAGTGAAATGGTGATCTGGCTCAGCAGTGGCCGTTCCATCGCTTCCTTTGTCCCTGTGCTTTTGCGCTTTGCCTGGCCTGTGTGGCTGGCGATCCTCCTGCTGGCACTATTTGCCTGGCCCTGGAGTAACCAGCAAATTCGCGATCTGCGGGATCGCTATGAGAAACGCAACGATGTCGAACGTGTGGCTCCGGGGCGTTTTCAGGAATCGGCGGGAGGCAAACGTGTGTTTTTCATTGACAAGGACGCCCCGGATCAAGCTACTGGCACCAATGTATTCATCTCCTCACGCGAAAATGACCTGGAATCGACCACCACAGCTCGCCAGGGTCGCATCGAATGGCGTGACGCCGACCGCTTCATTGCACTCGAGCAGGGTGAGCAGTGGCTCAACCGTCCCTTGACCGGAGAACTTCGGTGGACAAGTTTCCGGCACTACGACCTGCTGATCGACGATGCCATGTCGCGTGATGCCTCCATGGTGGCTACCCGTCAGCTGGACACGGTGACTTTGCTGCGCGAGCCGACGGCCAAGAACCTTGGCGAACTGTCCTGGCGAATCGGGCTGGGCTTGTGTGCGCTCAATTTCACACTGCTGGCCTTGCCCCTGTCGGCTGTCAACCCCAGGCGCGGCCGCAGTTACCAATACTTGCTGGCCCTGCTGGTGTTTGTTTTCTATTACAACCTGGTGAATCTGGGGCAAAACTGGATCGGACTCGGCCAGATTGGCCTGGTGTCCTGGCTACTGATCCTTCACGGCGGCGCATTGGCAATGATTGGCCTGTGGATCTGGATACGTCATAGCCAATGGTCATGGCGCAATCTCCTGCCCCAAGACCTCGGGAGGGCAGCTGCATGAGAACGGTTCGTCGCCTCCTTTACCTTGAAATTTTTCAGGCCGTGGGTTTTGTGGCCCTGGGTTTCCTCGCGTTGTTTGCCTTTTTCGACATGGTCGAGGAAATGCAGAACCTCACACGGCTGGCTTCGCAAGGCTATCGCATTCAGCATGCCCTCATGATCATGGCTTTCAAGTGGCCGGGGCATCTTTACGACTTGTTGCCCATCTCGGTGCTCATCGGAACGATTTTTGTGATGGCTCGTCTGGCGCAAAGCTCTGAATTCACCATCCTGCGCTCAGGCGGACTGGGTCCGTCAAGAGCCCTGGGCTTGCTCCTGAAGATGGGCTGGATTTTTGTCTTTCTGACTTTGTTGCTGGGTGACTACCTTTCTCCATGGGCCGAACAGCAAGGCCTGTTGCTCAAGGCACGGTTCACGGGAGACCTCACCGCAGGACAGACCGGGGCCTGGCTCAAGGAGCGGCAGGGGGACCAGCATCTGGCCGTCAATATCCGGGCGATGAACAAAGACGGACAAATGCGGGATGTGCACATCCAGCGCTTTGACCCTGACGATGGCCGCCTGCTGGGAACATTGCGTGCCAGTCAGGCCGATTTCGGTAACGGCCGGTGGCATCTGCAACAGGTGGAGCGCATGGATATTGGAATACGCGGCTCCGAAGCCAGGATGACCAAAAGCCGGCTACCGACTCTGGACTGGCCCACCAGCATCTCCATGGACATGGTCGCAGCAGCTCTGATCAGTCCGGACCGAATGAAAATCTGGGATCTCGTCCAATACACGCAGCATCTGCGGCAGAACCGGCAAAACGCGCTGCCCTACGAAATCGAGCTTTGGCGCAAAGTCTTTTACCCCTTGAGTTGCATGGTCATGCTGACACTGGCGCTGCCTTTCGCCTACCTGCATTTCCGCTCCGGGCAGATCGCCGGCCATGTGTTCGGTGGCGTGATGGCGGGCATCAGCTTTTATCTCCTCAATAACGTTTTCAACCACATGGGCAACCTGCGCAACTGGGAACCATGGATCACGTCGGCCGCCCCATCACTGATCTACATGGCGATTGCTCTGGGGGCCTTCGGCTGGATGGTGTTCCGACGATGAAACCTGTGCCTGATGCGGTGGTCCTGTTTGCCCATGGTTCCCGCGACCCGCTGTGGCGCGTCCCCATTGACGCGGTGGCCCATGAAATCGCTCGGCAATCCCCCGCCACGGTGGTGCGCTGCGCATTTCTGGAGCTGATGGCGCCCGAGCTGGGTGAGACGGTGGACGAACTGGTGGCTCAAGGCCACACCTCGATCCGCGTGGTCCCCATGTTCCTTGGGGTGGGCAGACACGCCCGCGAAGACCTGCCCGCCCTGATTGACAACTTGCGCGCGCGCTACCCGGCCGTGCAGCTGGATTTGCAGCCCGCCATCGGCGAGCAGGCCGAGTTGACCCGCTGCATGGCGCAGATTGCACTGAGCCAACACTCGGAATAAAACCACAGGCCATAATTGCGGTTGTCCTTATGACAAACCGATATGAACCTGCACCAATTCCGATTTGTCCAGGAAGCCGTCCGGCGCAACCTGAACCTGACCGAAGCTGCGAAGGCCCTGCACACCTCTCAACCGGGGGTGTCAAAGGCCATCATCGAACTCGAAGAAGAGCTGGGCATCGAGATCTTTGCCCGCCACGGCAAACGCCTCAAACGCATCACCGAGCCTGGCCAGCACGTACTCAAGAGCATCGAAGTGATCCTGCGCGAGGTGGCCAACCTGCGCAGGATCGGTGACCAGTACAGCGCCCAGGACAGTGGCACCCTGTCCATTGCGACCACCCACACCCAGGCACGCTACGTGCTGCCGGTACCCGTTGCCCGCCTGCGCGAGGCCTACCCCAAGGTGAACATCAGCCTGCACCAGGGCACACCCGACCAGGTGGCGCAAATGCTTCTCCAGGATGTGGCAGAAATCGGCATCGCCACCGAATCCCTGGCCGCCTATGAGGACCTGGTCACCCTGCCCTGTTATGAATGGCAGCATGTGCTGGTGCTGCCACCCGACCACCCGTTGACCGGCAAAACCCGACTGACGCTGGAAGACATTGCCGAATTCCCGCTGATCACCTACCACCCCTCTTTCACCGGCCGCACCCGCATCGACCACGCTTTCGAATCGCGCAAGCTGCAACCGCGGATCGCCCTCGAAGCCATCGACTCGGACGTGATCAAGACCTATGTTCGCCTGGGCCTGGGTGTGGGCATTGTGGCCGAAATGGCGGTCAAGGACGACCCGGTGCAGGACCTGGCAGTCAGGCCACTGGGCAGCCTGCTGGGCATGAATGTCGCGCGCGTGGCCTTCAAGCGCGGCGCCTATCTGCGACACTTCGTCTACCAGTTTGCAGAACTGCTCAGCGACCGGCTGACCGCTGCGCTCATTGCCAAGGCCATGTCTGGCCACACCATCGACTACGAACTCTGAACGCCATGAAACCGCGTACGCCTGCTTTTCCGTCCAAGACGCCCCACATGGGCACCACCATCTTCACCGTCATGTCGGCGCTGGCCACTGAAAAAGGCGCCGTGAACCTGGGCCAGGGCTTTCCGGATTTCGCCTGCGACCCGCGCCTGCTGGACCTGGTCAACGACGCCATGCGCGAAGGCCACAACCAGTACCCGCCCATGACCGGTGTGGCGCCGCTGCGGGAAGCCGTGGCCGACAAGATCGAGGCCCTGTACGGCCGCCGCTACGACCCGGTCAGCGAGATCACCGTCACGGCAGGCGCCACACAGGCCATCCTGACCGCCATCCTGGCCATCGTGCACCCGGGTGACGAGGTCATCGTGCTCGAACCCTGCTACGACAGCTATGTGCCCAACATCGAGCTGGCAGGCGGCGTGGTGGTGCGCGTGCCGCTCACACCGGGCAGCTTCCGGCCCGACTTCGGCAAGATCCAGGCCGCCCTCTCGCCCAGGACCCGTGCCATCCTGATCAACTCGCCGCACAACCCCAGCGGCATGGTCTGGACCCGGGAGGAAATGCTGCGCCTGCAGGAAATTCTGGACCCGACCGATGTGCTGCTGATCTCCGACGAGGTGTATGAGCACATGGTCTACGCGCCGCTGCAGCACTGGAGCGCCGCGCAGTTTGAAGGCCTGGCTGCGCGCGCCTTCATTGTCTCGAGCTTTGGCAAAACCTACCACGTCACCGGCTGGAAGGTCGGCACCGTGGCCGCGCCCGCCGCACTCAGTGCCGAGTTCCGCAAGATCCACCAGTTCAACGTCTTCACCGTCAACACGCCCATGCAGCACGGCCTGGCCCGCTACATGTCCGACCCCAAGCCCTATCTGGAACTGCCGGCGTTTTACCAGCGCAAGCGCGACCTGTTCCGCCAAGGGCTGTCGAACACCCGGTTCCGGCTGCTGCCCGGCGAGGGCACTTACTTCCAGTGCGTGGATATTTCCGGCTTGGCCGTGCCCGAGAAAGACCTGGGCGAGGCCGCGTTCTGCCAATGGCTGACGAGCGAAGTCGGCGTGGCCGCGATCCCGCTGTCGGCCTTCTACGGCAACGGCTTTGACCAGAGGGTCATCCGCTTTTGCTTTGCCAAGAAGGACGAAACGCTCCAGCTCGCGCTGGAGCGGCTGGCCCGGCTCTGATCAGTCGTCCTCGACCGCGCTGATGCCTGGAAACAGCACCTCGGTGAAGCCAAAGCGCGTGAAGTCGCGCACCCGCATCGGGTAGAGCTTGCCGATCAGGTGGTCGCATTCGTGCTGCACCACCCGGGCGTGAAAACCGTCCACCGTGCGGTCAATGGCCTGGCCTTTTTCATCGAAGCCGGTGTAGCGGATGCGCGAGAAGCGCGGCACCACGCCGCGCAGGCCGGGCACCGACAGGCAGCCTTCCCAGTCTTCTTCTTCCTCGGCACCCAGCGGCGTGATGACCGGGTTGATCAACACCGTGGGCGGCACGATCGGCCGGTCCGGGTAACGCGGGTTGACGGCCGTACTGCCAAAAATCACCAGTTGCAGGTTCTCGCCGATCTGCGGTGCGGCCAGACCCGCCCCGTTGACCACCACCATGGTCTCACGCATGTCAGCGATGAGGGCATGCAGAACGGGCGTATCAAAGGCCTGCACCGGCTCGGCCACGCGCAGCAACCGGGCATCACCCATTTTCAGGATTTCTCGAACGGTCATGGTCTACCTCCTGCCAGCAAGTGCATCAAGCCGGCCTCGTCGAGCACCGGCACACCCAGTGCCTGTGCTTTTTCGAGTTTGCTGCCGGCTTCGGCCCCTGCCACCACGTAGCTGGTTTTCTTGCTCACCGAGCCGGCCACTTTGGCACCCAGCGCTTCCAGTTTGTCCTTGGCTTCGTCGCGGCCCATGGTGGGCAAAGTGCCGGTCAACACCACCGTGAGGCCGGCCAGTGGCAGTTCGGTGGGCGCCAGAGCCTCGCCTTCGGGCCAGTGCACGCCAGCGTCGCGCAGGGCCTGCACCACTTCGCGGTTGTGGGCATGGGCAAAAAAAGTGTGGATGCTGTGGGCCACCACCGGGCCGACATCGGCCACCTGGGCCAGCGCGTCCTCGCTGGCGTCCATGATGGCCTGCAGCTGCCCGAAATGCCGGGCCAGCGCCTTGGCGGTAGCTTCGCCCACATGACGGATGCCCAGGCCGAACAGAAAGCGCGGCAAGGTACAGGCTTTCGAGGTGGCCAGCGCATCCAGCAGGTTTTGCGCGGATTTTTCGGCCATGCGGTCCATGCCGGCCAGATCCTGCAGTTGCAGGCCGTACAGGTCAGCCAGGGTGCTGACGCGACCGGAATCGACCAGCTGGTCCACGAGCTTGTCGCCCAAGCCCTCGATGTCCATGGCACGGCGCTGCGCGTAGTGCAGCAGGGCCTGTTTGCGCTGGGCCGGGCAGTACAGGCCGCCGGTGCATCGCCAGTCGGCCTCGCCCTCTTCCCGCTCGGCTTCGCTGCCACAGACCGGGCAGTGGCGGGGCATGCTGAAGATCTGCGATTCGTGCAGGCGTTTTTCGGTCACGACCGACACCACCTCGGGGATCACATCACCCGCGCGGCGCACGATCACCGTGTCGCCCACCCGCACATCCTTGCGCCGCGCTTCGTCCTCGTTGTGCAACGTGGCGTTGGTGACCGTGACACCACCCACAAAGACCGGCGCCAGCTTGGCCACCGGCGTGAGCTTGCCGGTGCGGCCGACCTGCACGTCGATGGCCAGCACCTGGGTCAATTCTTCCTGCGCCGGGTATTTGTGGGCCACGGCCCAGCGCGGCTCGCGGGTCACAAAGCCCAACTGCTGCTGCAGCGCCAGATCGTCTACCTTGTAAACCACGCCGTCGATGTCATACGGCAGCTGGTCGCGCCGGGCGGCAATGTCGCGGTGGAAGGCCACCAGACCGGCCGCGCCCTGCACCAGCGCGGTCTGCTCGGCCACCGGAAAGCTCCAGGCCTTCAGGCGCATCAGCAAGTCGTAATGGCGCTGCCACAGCGGCTGGCCACCGGCCGCAGCCGAGACCTCGCCCACGCCGTAGGCAAAGAAACTCAAGGGCCGGTCAGCGGCAATCTTGGAGTCGAGTTGGCGCACCGCACCCGCCGCCGCGTTGCGCGGGTTGACAAAGGTCTTCTCGCCCTTGGCGCCGGCGGCGATGCGCTCGCGCTGGCGTTCGTTGAGCGCCTCGAAATCATCCCGCGCCATGTAGACCTCGCCGCGCACTTCGAGCACGGCGGGCACATCAGCGGGCAGGCGCAGCGGCACCTGGCCGATGGTGCGCACGTTCTGCGTCACGTCTTCGCCGGTCTCGCCATCACCGCGGGTGGCGGCCTGGACCAGCACGCCATGTTCGTAGCGCAGGCTCATGGCCAGACCGTCGAACTTGAGTTCGGCCACGTAGGCCACCGGCGGATCGGACTCGGCCAGCTTCAGTTCACGCCGGATGCGGGCGTCAAAAGCCTCGGCGCCACTGGCTTCGGTGTCGGTTTCGGTGCGGATGCTGAGCATGGGCACCGCATGGCGCACCGGCGCAAAAGCATCGAGTACCGGGCCACCCACGCGCTGTGTAGGCGAATCTGGCGTCAGCAGTTCAGGGTGTGCCGCTTCGAGTGCCTGCAGCTCGCGAAACAGCCGGTCGTATTCGGCGTCCGGAATCTCGGGGGCATCGAGCGTGTAGTAAAGGTGGGCGTGATGGTGCAGCTGCTGACGAAGCCAGACTGCACGCAAATGCAGTGTTTGAGGCTCAGGGCCAGCCTGCGTATCGGCAAACAGGTCCGGAGTGGACATGGTGTCTCGACGGCTCAGGAGAACAGCCGACGAGCCTGGGCTGAACCGGCCGAGAGTTCACGCTGGTCCAGCGCGTCGTAGAGCTGTTCGAGATCGTTACCGATTTGCTGCATGACCTCGGGCGCCAGCACCTGATTGGCGCCGTCGGTGATGACGCCTTCCATTTGCACAGCGAGTTCCTGGGCCGCTTGCTGCAGCCGTGCAAAGGGCTGTTCGATTCGCGGGACCTGCGGCACATCCAGGCTGAGGACACATTCCCGAACCGCACTGAGGGCTGGATCATCGGCCATGGCGGCCTGGCTGTCGAACGTCAATGACAGCATGGGCGGCATGCCCTGCACCGCAGCAGGCAAGACCATCCGGCCGGGAATCACGCCAGCGACAAAGCCCAGGCGCGCAGCATTCTGGTGGATATAGCCGGGACTCCAGGCGGCCTGGCGCGCCACAATGGTCAGGCTCAGCTGCGCATCGTGCGCGCTGGCGAACTGGTCGAGTTCGCGTGCCCGGCCCACCTCTTCCAGCATGTCACGCAGCACCGGCGTGCCACCCACGGCATCGGCAAAGGCCTGGGCCTTCACCACAAATTCGGAGTACTCGATTTCATTAAGGGGTCCCATGCGATTGGCCAGCTGAACGCCCGCCTGGAAAGCCGAATAGCGCCGTCCTGGCAGCAAAGGTTCCCACTCACCGCCGAGCTCACTGCAGCCCTCGACATGAAAAGGCTTGGTACCGACCCTTCGCGTCACCGGCAGAGCCGCCAGCGCCGCATCTCCAGAGACGGGCTGGTCGACTTCGATGGTCGCAACCGAGTCGATCAAGGCATCGAGCAGCGGCTTGCGCTCGGGCTGCGGGAGGTGACTGAACGCATCGTCCAGTACTGGCTCGACAGGCCCGTGAATGCCCTGGGTGTCAGCAACCTCAATGTCCTGGGCTTCTGCACGTTCGGCCTGCCGCGGTGCACTGCGGCGAGAAACCCATTGGTTGTAAATGACCACGGCCAGCAACGTGACGCCGCCAGCCACCAGCAAACTGATCTGCAGGGAATTCATGTTCTCGGGTTCCTCAGGCTTCGGCCATGCCGACCGCCGACTCCATGTCCACCGCCACGATGCGCGAAACGCCCTGCTCCTGCATGGTCACGCCGATCAGCTGCTCGGCCATTTCCATCGCGATCTTGTTGTGGCTGATGAACAGAAACTGTGTTTCCTTGCCCATGCTGGCCACCAGACGGGCGTAGCGTTCGGTGTTGGCGTCGTCCAGCGGCGCGTCCACCTCGTCGAGCAGACAGAACGGTGCCGGGTTGAGCTGGAAAATGGCGAACACCAGCGCAATCGCCGTCAGCGCCTTCTCGCCGCCGGAGAGCAGGTGGATGGTCTGGTTTTTCTTGCCGGGGGGCTGGGCCATGACCTGCACGCCGGCGTCCAGGATTTCCTCGCCGGTCATCACCAGCTTGGCCTGGCCGCCTCCGAAGAGTTCGGGGAACATGCGGCCAAAGTGCTGGTTGACGGTGTGGAAGGTCGAACCCAGCAGCTCGCGCGTCTCGCCGTCGATCTTGCGGATCGCGTCTTCCAGCGTGGTCATCGCGTCCATCAGGTCGGCGCTTTGCGAATCGAGGAAGGTCTTGCGCTCGCGCGCGGTCGAGAGTTCCTCCAGCGCCGCCAGGTTCACCGGTCCCAGTGCGTTGATTTCGCGGTGCAGGCGGTCGATCTCGCCCTGCAGGCCATACAGGCGCACCTCGCCATCTTCCACCGATTTCGCCACCGCTTCCAGGTCGGCCTGGGCGTCGGTGAGCAGCTGGGTGTATTGCTCCAGGCCCAGTCGCGAGGCCTGTTCCTTGAGCTGAAGGTCGGTGATGCGCTGGCGCAGCGGTTCGAGTTCGCGCTCGAAGGCCACGCGGCGCTCGTCGCTCGCGCGCAATTTGGCGGTCAGGTCGTCGTAGGCGCTGCGTTTGGCGCCCAATTCCTGCTCGCGCGCCATCTTGAGGTTGAGCGCGTCCTGCAGGCCGCCCTGGGCTGCGGCGTCGGACAGGCGTGAAAGTTCGTCGTGGGCGCGCTGCTCTTCAGCTGCGATGCTCTGGATCTGCTGGGTCGCCGTGTCGATGGTGCGCTTAAGCTCGCCTTCGCGGGCCTGCAGGCTGCGCTGGGCAAACTGCGCTTCCTGAGCCTGTCGCTCCAGGCTGCGCTGCTGCTCGCGGCACTCGGCCAGCTTGCGCTCGGCCTCGATCACCCGGTCGCCCAGCTGGGCTTCGCGCTCCTGGCTGTCGGCCAGCTGCATGTCCAGTTCTTCAAAACGGGCCTCGGCCGTGACGCGGCGCTCCTGCAACTCTTCAAGCAGGGCATCCACTTCGGTCAGATCCCCTTCGATGCGCTGGCTTTGCTCGCGCATCTGCTCGGCCAGCTGCGACAGGCGCAAGGTTTCGACCTGCAGCGTGTGGGCCTGCCCTTGTGCGATGCTGGCCTCCTGGCGGGCACCGATCAGGCGCTGCGAGGCCTCGGCGTAAGCGGCTTCGGCCTTGAACAGGGCGCTGCGGCTTTCTTCCGCGATCAGGGTCTGGGCGCGCTGCTGCTTGTCGAGGTTCTCGATTTCCTGCGCACGGGCCAGCAGACCCGCCTGCTCGGAGTCCTGGGCGTAAAAACTCACGCTGTGGGCGGTGACCGCGTGGCCTGACGGGACATAGAGCACGTCGCCGGCCTGCATCTGGGCGCGCCAGCCCAGCGCATCGTCCAGGCTGGGCGCGGTGTAGCAACTTTGCAGCCAGTCGGCCAGCAACGCGGCCAGACCGGCGTCGTTCACCCGCAGCAGATCGGCGAGCGCACGGCAGCCCGACGGCAGACCGGCGCGCGCGGACACCTGCCCTGCGCTCGGCGGACTGAAAAAGCACAGCTTGGCGGGCGGCGCATCGCTGGCAAAGGCGCGCACCATCTCCAGGCGGGAGACTTCGAGGGCGCCCAGACGCTCGCGTAAAGCAGCTTCGAGCGCGTTTTCCCAACCGGCTTCGATGTGCAGGTGGCTCCACAGGCCTTCGAGCCCGTCCATGCCATGCTTGGCCAGCCAGGGCTTGAGCTTGCCGTCGGTGCGGACCTTCTCCTGCAGGGCCTTGAGGGCCTCGATGCGGGCGCTCAGGTCGGCCAGACGGGCGGATTCGTCATTGACCACCTGTTGGCGGTGGCGACGGTCTTCGTCGAGCTGCGGCACCAGGGCCTGCAGTTCTTCGAGCCGGGCGTTGGATTCTTCGGCCGCGGCCTCGGCCTCGGCCAGTTGCTCGCGCAGGCTGGCCAGGCGCACCTCGTCCGGCGCAGCCAGGGCGTTGCGGTCGGTCACCAGCCGCTCGCGGCGCTGGCCCAGCTGACGGCTTTGTTCCTCGATGTTGCGCTGCTCGGCGGCCAGCACCTGGATCTGCTGCTGCACCTGGCCCACGCTGCTGCGCTGCTCGCTGGCTTTCTGCTGGGCCTGGCGCAGGGCTTCTTCCAGGTCGGGCAAGGCCATGGCCTGATCTTCGACCTGGGCGGCCAGGGTCATGCTCTGGTCTTCGGCGCTGGCGGCCTGCTCGGCCAGGGTTTCCAGTTCGGCCTGGGCTTCTTCGCTGCGTTGCTGCCACTGGGCGGTCTGCTCCTTGAGCTGCACCAGGCGCTGCTCGGCGCGCTGGCGGCCCTCGACCACAAAGCGGATTTCGGCTTCGAGCTTGCCGACCTCGGCGCTGGCTTCATACAGCCGACCCTGGGCCTGGTTGACCTCGTCGCCAGCCGCGTAGTGGGCCTGGCGGATGGTCTCCAGTTCGGCTTCCACATGGCGCAGATCGGCCATGCGCGACTCGAGCGCGTTGATCGCCTGGTCCACCTCGGCCTTGCCTTTGCCCTGGTCGGCTTCGGCCTCACGCCGCTTGAGGAACCACAGCTGGTGCTGCTTGAGCGTGCCCTCGGCCTGCAGGGCGTTGTAGCGGGCGGCGACCTCGGCCTGTTTTTCCAGCTTTTCGAGGTTGGCGTTGAGCTCGCGCAGGATGTCTTCCACGCGGGTCAGGTTTTCGCGCGTATCGGACAGACGGTTTTCGGTCTCGCGACGGCGTTCCTTGTATTTGGAAACGCCCGCAGCTTCTTCGAGAAAGAGGCGCAGCTCTTCGGGACGCGACTCGATGATGCGGCTGATCGTGCCCTGGCCGATGATGGCGTAAGCCCGTGGCCCCAGACCCGTGCCCAGAAACACGTCCTGCACGTCGCGGCGACGCACCGGCTGGTTGTTGATGAAGTAGCTGCTGTTGCCGTCGCGCGTGAGGACACGCTTGACAGCGATCTCGGCAAACTGGCCCCACTGGCCGCCCGCGCGGTGGTCGGCGTTGTCAAACACCAGCTCCACACTGGCCCGGCTGGCCGGCTTGCGGCTGGTGGTGCCGTTGAAGATGACGTCCTGCATCGACTCGCCACGCAGCTCTGACGCCTTGGATTCGCCCAGCACCCAGCGCACCGCGTCCATGATGTTGGACTTGCCGCAGCCGTTGGGCCCGACCACGCCCACCAGCTGCCCGGGCAGCAGGAAGTTGGTCGGTTCGGCAAAGGACTTGAAGCCCGAGAGCTTGATGGAGTTGAGACGCACGGCGGTGAACGGGGTTCTGAAAGGTCAGCCAACCTAGGATGTTACCCGAGAGCCATCCGGGATAATCGGGGCATGAACCCCCTTCTCTCCAAGCTGCAGCCCTACCCCTTCGAGCGGCTGCGCCAGTTGTTCGCGGGCGTCACGCCCAACCCCGCCCAGCGCCACATCAGCCTGGGCATTGGCGAACCCAAGCACGCCACCCCGCCCTTTATCCTGCAGACCCTGACCGATGCCCTGGACACCGGCCTGGCCGGCTACCCGGCCACCGCCGGTGAGCCTGCGCTGCGCCAGGCCTGCGCCGCCTGGGTCGAACGCCGCTATGGCCTGACGCTCGATGCCGCCACCCAGGTGCTGCCGGTGCTGGGCTCGCGCGAGGCGCTGTTCTCGTTGACCCAGACCGTGGTCGACCCGACCCAACCGGGCGCCACCGTGGTCAGCCCCAACCCCTTCTATCAAATCTATGAAGGCGCGGCTCTTCTGGCGGGCGCCACGCCCTGGTTTGTGCCCAGCAACCCGGCGCGCAACTTTGCGCCGGACTGGGACAGCGTGCCGACCGAGGTCTGGACGCGCACCCAGCTGGTGTTTGTCTGCTCCCCCGGCAACCCCACTGGCGCCGTCATGCCGCTGTCCGAATGGGAAAAGCTGTTCGCCCTGTCGGACCAGCACGGCTTCGTGATTGCGTCTGACGAGTGCTACAGCGAGATTTACTTCCGTGACGAGCCGCCGTTGGGGGGCCTGGAGGCGGCCGCCCAACTGGGCCGCAGCTTCGAGCGCCTGATCGCCTTCACCAGTCTGTCCAAGCGCAGCAATGTGCCGGGCCTGCGCAGCGGCTTTGTGATGGGCGACGCGGCCCTCCTCAAGCAATTCCTGCTCTATCGCACCTACCACGGCAGCGCCATGAGCCCGGTGGTGCAGGCCGCCAGCGTGGCTGCCTGGGGCGATGAGGCCCATGTGGTCGAGAACCGCAACCTCTATCGCACCAAGTTCGCTCAGGTCACCCCGGTGCTGGCGCAGGTGCTGGATGTGAAACTGCCCGACGCGAGCTTTTACCTCTGGGCCGGCGTGCCCGCTGGGTGGCAGGAGGACGACGCGGCCTTTGCCAGGGCGCTCTACGAGAAAGAGCATGTCACCGTGCTGCCTGGCAGCTACCTGGCGCGCGAGTTCAACGGCTTCAACCCCGGGCGTGGCCGCGTGCGCATGGCGCTGGTGGCCGAAACCGCCGAATGCCTGGAAGCGGCCGAACGCATCGCCCGGTTTGTGCGCCAGCATCCGAACAAGGCCTGAACATGACGACCTGCCACGATACCCTGCGCCTGGCCGAGCAGCTGATCGCCCGCCCCTCCGTCACGCCCGACGACGCGGGCTGCATGGACATCCTCGCGGATGCCCTTAAGCCTCTTGGCTTTGGCTGCGAATTCATCGAGTCCGGGCCCGAAACCTTTCGCGTGCGCAACCTCTGGGCCAAGCGCCCTGGCCGCTCGGGCCAGACCCTGGCCTTTGCCGGCCACACCGATGTGGTGCCGACCGGGCCACTCACGCAATGGACCAGCGATCCCTTCACCCCCAGCCACCGGGATAGCAAACTCTTTGGCCGTGGTGCCAGCGACATGAAAACCTCGCTGGCCGCCATGGTCGTGGCGGTGCAGGAATTTCTGGCCGCCACACCCGACCCTGAACTGGGCATCGCCTTTTTGCTGACCAGCGACGAAGAAGGCCCGGCCGTGGACGGCACCGTGGTGGTCTGCGAACGGCTCAAGTCGCGCGGCGAAGCACCGCAGTTCTGCATCGTCGGCGAGCCGACCTCGGTCCAGCGCACCGGCGACATGATCAAGAACGGCCGCCGCGGCACCATGAGCGGCAAACTCACTGTCAAAGGTGTTCAGGGCCACATCGCTTACCCGCACCTGGCCGACAACCCGATCCACCGCCTGGCCCCGGCGCTGGCCGAGCTGGTGGCCATCCGCTGGGACGAGGGCAACGATTTCTTCCCACCCACCAGCTGGCAGGTCAGCAACATCCACGCGGGCACGGGTGCGAGCAACGTGATCCCGGGCGACTGTGTGGTGGACTTCAATTTCCGCTTCTGTACCGAGTCCACCCCCGAGGGCCTGCAGCAGCGCCTGACCGCCGTGCTCGACCGGCATGGCCTTCAGTACGAGCTGACATGGACGATCGGCGGCCTGCCGTTTCTGACCACACCGGGGACCCTGGTCGGCGCGATCCAGCAAGCCATTGCCGACGAAACCGGCATCAGCACCGAACTGTCCACCACCGGCGGCACCAGTGACGGTCGTTTCATCGCCCAGATCTGCCCGCAAGTGATCGAGTTCGGCCCGCCCAACGCCACCATCCACAAGGTGAACGAGCATGTGGCCCTGGCCGACATTGCGCCGCTCAAGGCTATCTACCGCCGCACGCTTGAAAACCTCAACGCCGGGTTGAGCGCATGATGGGTAAGCGCGACAGATTGCCACGAGCCTACGGCCCTCGCAATGACGCGAAGCACCGTCACTGCGAGCGCAGCGCGGCAGTTCAGGAGTCCCCATGCGCCTGAACGATCTGCTTCAACTCTGCGCCGACCAACTGAAAGCGGCCGGCGTGTCCTTCGGCCACGGCACCCTGAATGCCCACGATGAAGCCGCCTGGCTTGTCCTGTGGCGGCTGGGCCTGCCGCTGGACAGCGAGATCGACGACCGCGCGGTCACGCCCGAACAGCAGGCACAGGTGCAGGCGCTGATCGAAGAGCGGATCAGCACCCGCAAACCGGCCGCCTACCTGACCCACGAAGCCTGGCTGCAAGGCGTGCCGTTCTACGTGGACGAGCGCGCCATCGTGCCGCGCAGCCTGATCGCCGAGGTGCTGGCCGACGGCACGATTGACGCCTGGCTGAGCGAGCAGACCACCCGTGTGCTGGACTTGTGCACCGGCAACGGCAGCCTGGCTGTGCTCGCAGCCATGGCCTGGCCCGAGGTGCAGGTGACCGGCACCGACCTGTCGCCCGATGCGCTGGCCGTGGCCCGCATCAATGTGGACCGACATGGCCTCAAGGATCGCATCACCCTGGTCGAAAGCGACGGGCTGGCCAACGTGCCGGGCTCTTTTGACCTGATCCTGTGCAACCCGCCTTATGTCTGCCAGGCCAGCATGGACGCCCTGCCCGCCGAATACCGCGCCGAGCCCGAACTGGCCCTGGCCGGAGGCGCAGACGGCATGGATTTTGTGCGCCAGCTGTTCAGTGATGCACCTTCGCGCATGAGCGAACACGCGGTGCTGGTGCTGGAGATCGGCAATGAGGTGGGCCACTTCATCGCCGCTTTCCCCGAACTCGAAGTTGTCTGGCTCGACACCAGCGCGGGCGACGACCAGGTCTTGCTGGTCACCCGCGAATCCCTGCTGGCGATGCTGTAGGAGCCAGCCCTGCTGACCCTTTGAAACTGTCATTGCCCGGCTTGACCGGGCAATCCATGGGTCCTCGGGTCAAGCCCGAGGACGACACATGCAGCAAGAGACAGCCCTGCTGGCCATCAAGCCAGGCCATCGCTTGCAGGGCAAGCTGCCACAACCCATTCCCTCCCGATTGCCAATGATCAACCTCAAAAACGTCACCCTCCGCCGCGGCACCAAAGTGCTGCTGGACCAGGCTTCGGTCACCCTCAACCCCGGTGAAAAAGTCGGTCTGGTTGGGCGCAACGGCGCGGGCAAGTCCACCCTGTTTGCCCTGCTCAACGGCACGCTGCACGAAGACGGCGGCGACTTCGACATGCCGCGTAGCTGGCGCATGGCCCAGGTCGCGCAGAACATGCCCGAAACCGATCAGCCGGCCTCCGAGTTCGTGCTCGAAGGCGACACCCGCTTGGCCGAACTGCGCCAGCGCCTGGCGGCCGCCGAAGCCAGCGGCGACGGCATGGAGATGGCCCATGTCTACACCGACCTGGCCGATGCCGGCGACCACGACGCCCTGCCCCGCGCCGAAGCGCTGATCCTTGGCCTGGGCTTTCGCGTCGATGAACTGAACAAGCCGGTCAACAGCTTTTCGGGCGGCTGGCGCATGCGCTTGCAGCTGGCGCGGGCGCTGATGTGCCCGTCCGACATCCTGCTGCTGGACGAACCCACAAACCACCTGGACCTGGACGCCCTGGTCTGGCTCGAAGCCTGGCTGCAACGCTACAGCGGCACCATGATCGTGATCAGCCACGACCGCGAATTCCTGGACGCGGTGACCGACGTGACGCTGCACATCGAAAACGCCAAGCTCACGCGCTACGGCGGTAACTACAGCGCCTTTGAAACCCTGCGCGCCCAGCAGATGGAACTGCAGCAAGCCGCCTTTGCCAAGCAGCAGGACAAGATCGCCCACCTGCAAAAGTTCATCACCCGCTTCAAGGCCAAGGCCAGCAAGGCCAAGCAGGCGCAAAGCCGGGTCAAGGCGCTCGAGCGTATGGAAAAGGTGGCGCCGCTGCTGGCAGAGGCCGAGTTCAGCTTCGAGTTCAAGGAACCGAACAACCTGCCCAACCCCATGCTGGCCATCAGCGAAGCGAACTTTGGCTACATGGTCGATGGCCAGCCCAAGACCATCGTGCAGGGCGTGAGCAAGTCGGTGCTGGCGGGGCAGCGCATCGGCATTCTGGGCGCCAACGGTCAGGGCAAATCGACCCTGGTCAAGACGATCGCCCGCACCATGCCTGCCCTGGCTGGCACGCTCACCGAAGGCAAGGGCCTGAACATCGGTTACTTCGCCCAGCAGGAACTCGATGTGCTGCACCCGCAGGACAACCCACTGGAGCACATGGTCCGTCTGGCCAAGGAACTGGGCCCGCAAAGCGGCGAACCCAGCCGCGAGCAGGACCTGCGCAATTACTTGGGCACCTTCAACTTCAGCGGCGACATGGTCAAGCAGGCCGTGGGCACCATGAGCGGCGGCGAAAAAGCCCGACTGGTGCTGGCCATGATCGTGTGGCAGCGGCCTAATTTGCTGCTGCTGGACGAGCCGACCAACCACCTGGACCTGGCCACGCGCGAAGCGCTGTCGATGGCGCTCAACGAGTTTGAAGGCACGGTGATGCTGGTCAGCCACGACCGCGCCCTGCTGCGTGCCGTGTGTGATGAGTTCTGGATGGTGGGGCGCGGCCAGGTCACGCCGTTTGACGGGGATCTGGACGACTACCAGCGTTACCTGCTGGAAGAATCCAAACGCCTGCGCGAGGAAGCCAAGGGCGTGGCCCAGAGCAAAGCACCTGTAGTGCCTGAAGCGGCGCCTGCCGTGGCGGCGTCCGTGACGCCGGCAGCCCCCGCCCTGAACGCAGGCGAGCAACGCAAGCAGGACGCCCAGCGACGTCAGCAACTGGCCGCGCAAACCCGGCCCTTGAAGAAAGAGCTGGAGCAAAACGAGCTGCGCATGGCCGCGATCGAACAGGAAAAAACCGCCCTGGAAGCCCAGCTGAGCACCCCGCTGCCCCCTGCCGAGATTGCCGAAGCGGGACGCCGCCTCAAGGCGCTGACGGACGAGATCGCCGTGCTCGAAGAGCGCTGGATGGAACTGTCAGAGCAACTGCAGCAGATGCAAGTCTGAAACTGAAACGACCAAAGAAAAAGCCCGGTTTGCGAACGCACCGGGCTTTTTGTATGGGTGGTAGGACGTGCAGGATTCGAACCTGCGACCAACGGATTAAAAGTCCGCTGCTCTACCAACTGAGCTAACGTCCCACACGGCCCTCAGGACACACCTGAAGGCAAAAAAAATCACCCGGGAAAAGCATTTGCCGGGCGACTTGGAAGTGGTAGGACGTGCAGGATTCGAACCTGCGACCAACGGATTAAAAGTCCGCTGCTCTACCAACTGAGCTAACGTCCCACTCTTCTCAGCGTTGTCGCTGAGCCTCAAATTATAGCCTTCTTTTTCAGGCTTTCCGGACTGCGGCCAACATATTGATGACTTCGGTGGCTGCACACATGCCGAAGGTGGCGGTGACCCCCACCAGCGAGCCATAACCATGGCAGTTGAGGCTGCCATCGCCCTCCACCACACATGAAGCATCGGGCCCGGCCACCGCTTCGCGGCTGAAGACGCAGCGCACACCCATCGGCTTGCCCTGCCGCGGCGCACCGTAGTGCTTGCGCAACCGGTAGCGCAGTTGGGCCAGCAGCGGATCGTGCGTGACCTCGGCCAGGTCGTTCACCTCAACCTGATGCGCCAGGCGCTTGCCGCCTGCAGCGCCCACGCAGACCAACGGGACCTTGTGCTGCATTGCCCAGGCCGCCATGGCCAGCTTGGCCTTGACCTGGTCGCAGGCATCGATCAGGGCATCGGGCTGCGCAGGAAGCAGGGTCGGCCAGTTCTCGGGCGACACAAAATCGTCCACCAGATCCACCTGGCAAGCCGGATGGATCTGGGCAATGCGCTCGCGCATGGCATCGATCTTGGCCTGGCCCAGGGTGCTGGTGAGCGCATGGATCTGACGGTTGACATTGGACTCGGCAATGTGGTCCATGTCGATCAGGGTCAGGCGCGCCACTCCACTGCGGGCCAGGGCTTCGGCACTCCAGGAGCCAACGCCCCCAATACCCACCACTGCCACGTGTGCAGTGCGTATGCGCGCTGCGGACTCCACTCCATACAGACGATCGAGCCCTCCAAATCGCCGGGCTTCGTCGGCCACATCCGGGCCCTGCCTCAAGGCCTCAGCCATGGCGCTCTGCCAGCCACCATTGCAGGCGCAGCGTCAAAGAGGCCCCGGCCACCATGGCCGCTACCGCCACCAGACTGCCCCAATTGAGAGTGGACAGACCGGTCAGGCCCTGCCCGAACGTACAACCCATGGCGCTGACGCCGCCCACGCCCATCAGCACCGCTCCAACCAGATGGCGAGCCAGATCGGCCGATTGTGTGAAGCCTTCCCAGCGAAAGCGACCCTGACGCCAGGCCGCCCAGGCGGCGCCCAGCACCACACCGGGCACCAGCGCCATGCCGAAAGTCAGGCGCTTGGCGCCATCGGCCGTGTACATGAAGACATCGAGCCACTGGGCCACCGGGCCGGTGAAGCTCAGGCCCTCCATGCGGCCACTGCTGGTCGTCAGGAACACCGTCTCCAGGGTCTCCGGGTGTTCGGGCACCAGCCCTACCACCCCACTGACCAGCCAGACCGCCAGCAGCACCCCGCCCACGCCGAGCCCGGCCAGCAGATTGTGGCCGCGCCAGAAGCTGCGATCGCGCAGCACCCACAGCAGCAGGACCAACGAGACTGTCAGTGCCATCAGCAGCATGCCGATCACCTCGGACCAGCCGGTCAGAGCCGACAACCACTGGCCCATGAACGGACCGTCTTCGGCTCCAATGGTCATCGGGTCGATGAACCTGACCCGCAGCAGGCCCGGCGCGCCCCGCAGGGTGGCCAGGGAGCTCATGCCCATGACCAGCAAGACCACCAGCGCCTTGAGGCTGCCGCCACCCAGCCGCACCAGATTCTTGGTGGGGCAGCCCGAGGCCAGCACCATGCCCACACCAAACAGGCCACCACCGAGCAGGTAAGACAGCCAGGGAAAGCGGTCGATGGCGTAGATGGTCTGCATCGGCGAGACCCAGCCCAGGGCCGCCATGCCGGCAAAACCAGCCATGGCCAGTGCCAGGGCCAGCGCCCACTGGCGCAGCCGTGTGGCGTCTTGCATGAAGAGCCAGTCACTCAGCGCGCCCATGGTGCAGAAATGGCTGCGCTGGATGATCCAGCCCAGAGCGGCCGCCAGGGCGAAAGCCAGAACCAGGACCAGCGTCGCCTGATTCTGCAGGTCGTTGAGAGCGGTCTCGGGCATGCGCTCAGCGCAGCTTGGGCAGACGCTCTTGGGCTGCCTGGGCTGCATCCGACTGCGGATGGGCCTTGATCAGGTCTTCCAGAGTCTTGCGCGCAGCCTTGGTGTCCTTGAGCTCGATCTGTACGTTGGAGATCGCCAGCATCGCCTCAGGCACACGCACATGGTCGGGCGCCAGCGTCATCATCTGTCGGAACTGGCCAAGAGAAGTACGGTAGTCCTTGTTGGCGTAGGAAGCATTGCCCAGCCAGAACAGCGCAGCAGGCAGGTAGCCGCTTTGCGGATAACGCTGCACGAAACGCTGCAGGCTGCCCTGCGCGAGCGCAAAGTCGCCTTTGCGGAAGACCTCCATGGCGGCATCAAAATCGCGCTTCTCGGCTTGCTCGACCTGGAACTCCTGGCCATCGACCTTGACGGTCACGGGCTCGAAGCGGCGCAGGCGCTCTTCCAGACCAGTCTGGGCATCACGCTGGCGCAGCTGGATATCCGAGAGGTCGCGCGTGAGCTGCTCCTGTGCACCACGCGACTTGTTCAGGTCGGCGCGCAGGGCATCGATCTGGCCTTGCAGATCCACCAGGACGCGGCGCAGCTGCGCGTTATCGTCGGCCTGGGTCTTGAGGGCGTTGTTGGTAGCCTCCAGGCGCTGGCGCAGGTCGAGAATCGCGCGACGGGCCTCGTCGTCGCCAAACAGTGCAGCCTGCGCACTCAGGGTCATCAGGCCAGCAATGACCAGGATCGCGGTGCGGGCATGGCGAAGCAAAGGGATCGGCATGGTGGCACTCAGTACTTGAACTCGACGCGGCGGTTCTTGGCGTGTGAAGCCTCATCGGCGCCCTCAGCGGCCAGTTTTTCCTTGCCATAGCTCACGGCCTCGATCTGTGTGTCAGACACGCCCAGCAGTACCAGTGCGCGTTGTACGGCCTCGGCACGTTTCTGGCCCAGCGCCAGGTTGTATTCGCGGCCACCACGCTCGTCGGTGTGGCCTTCGAGCATGGCCTTGCGCTGCTTGTTGGCCTGCAGGAAGCGGGCATGATTTTCGATCACAGGACGGGCCTCGGCGCGGACCACGAAACTGTCGTAGTCGAAAAACACCACATGCGAAACGCCGGCGGGGCCAACGCCAGGACCGGCCTTGTCAGCCGTGACATTGGCCACGCCGCTCTGGGAGGCGTTGTTCTGTCCAATGCCGACGCCGGATACGGCGGCATTGCTCTTGTCTTCCACCGGCACATCATCGAGCTTGATGCCGGAAGAGCAGCCAGCCAGCAAGGCAGTCAGCAAGGCGGTGACAAAGAGGGACTTGCGCATGGAGGATCTCCGAAATGAATGAATGAAAGAGGTCATGGTTTGGCCGGGCTCCAGGCAGGTTCCCGGATGTCGCCGCCCTGGCCGGCCAGGCGGGCCTTGACGCGGCCATCGACCGTGCTTGTCATCAGGGCCTCGCGGCCCTGAGCCACAGTGGCATAGACGATCAGCCGGCTGTTGGGTGCGAAGGACGGGCGCTCATCGGCCAAGGTGTCGCTGATGGCCACGCTCTGTCCGGATTGCAGATCCAGCACATGCAGACGGAACTGGCCGCCGACGCGGCTGATATAAGCCAGCCAGCGGCCATCGGGGCTGGGTGCAGGCGAGATGTTGTAGTTGCCGCCAAAGGTCACCCGCTGGGCAGGACCGCCCTGGGCCGGCATGCGGTAGACCTGCGGGCTGCCGCCACGGTCGCTGACAAAGAAAATCGCGCTGCCGTCGGCCGAATAGGCTGGCTCGGTATCGATACCGGCCGAGGTGGTCAGGCGCCGAGCTTCGCCGCTGACCAGGTCGATACGAAACAGCTGGGAGCCCCCGTCACGGCTGAGCGTGGCGACCAGGCTGCGGCCATCGGGCGACCAGGCCGGCGCACTGTTGGAGCCCCTGAAGTTGGCGATGACCCGGCGGCGACCGGTCAGGATTTCGTGCACATAGACCACCGGTTTGCGGCTCTCGAACGAGACGTACGCAAGCTGCTCGCCATTGGGCGACCATTTGGGCGAGATGATGGGCTCCGGGCTCTGCAAGGCGGCCTGGGCACCCTCGCCGTCGGCGTCGGACACCCACAGCGTGTAGCGATTGCCTGTCTTGGTCACGTAGGCAATGCGTGTGGCAAAGGCCCCGGGCGTGCCCGTCAGCTGCTGGTAGATCCAGTCGGACATCCGGTGCGCGGCCTGACGCAGGTCAGCGGCCGGTACGGTGTCGCGGAAGTCGCTTTTCTCCTGGCCCTTGACCACGTCCCACAGGCGGGCACGGATGTCATAACGGCCATCGGCCAGGCGTGTGACGCTGCCACCCACAAGGGCATCCGCGCTGCGCTGGCGCCAGCTCGACCATTCGGGCCGGCTCAGCTCATCGATGACGGCCCCCGCCGTGTCAATGCCCTTGAACTGACCGCTGCGCTCCAAGTTGGCCTGCACAATGGCCGAAAGTTTTTGCGGACTGTCCGTCTCGCCCTTGAAAGGCGCCAGGGCAATCGGCATCTGCGTCATGCCTACTCCCGTGACTTCGACACGGAACTGGGCCATGACCGGGCCGGCCAGAAACAACAGACAAGCAATGGCAAAACGCAGCATGAGAGGACGTGGGGCAGGTCTGAAATTCAAGTGCCCGGGCTAGCCAAGAAGCCATGATCGTACACTGCCCGAAGGTTCACTTTGGGAACAGCATCAAGTACGGTTTTTGGTGTTGTTCTCGGGCCGGCCACACAGCTGCTGCGCATGGGAGGTGGCTGTGGCCACTGCTTACAATGCATTTTTCAGAATTGAACGCTGCCCGTGACCGACGCGCCCAACCTATCCCTCTGGCCCCGCCTGCAGCGAATCCTGCCTTATTTCAGCCCTTCCTGGCGCTTTGCCGCACTGGCCTTCGGAGCCAGCCTTCTGGCGGCCCTGACCGAACCCCTGATTCCCGCCCTCTTCCAGCCGCTGCTGGACAAAGGCTTTCAGCCCGGCAGTTTTGCGCTGTGGATGATTCCAGCGGCGGTGGTGGGTTTGTTCTTTGTGCGTGGGGTTGCACACTTTCTGGGGCAGTATGCACTCACGCGCATCGCCAACGACGGCGTGCAGCGACTGCGCCAGGCCCAGTTCGAGCGCCTGAGCCGAGCGGATCTGGGCTTGTTCTCGCAACAATCGGCCAGCAGCCTGTCCAACGCCCTCGTCTACGAGGTACAGACAGGCTCGCAGCAGCTGGTGGGGGCCTTCAATGAATTACTGCGTGACGGTCTGACTCTGATCGCCCTGCTTGCTTACCTGTTCTGGCTCAACTGGCAACTCACACTGCTGGTGCTGACGGTGGTGCCAGCCCTGGCCTGGATCATGAAAAAGCTCTCGCGCCGGCTCTACCGCCTGAGCCGCGAAAGCCAGCTGGCTACCGACGACCTGGCCTATGTGGTCGAGGAAAACGTGCTGGCCCACCGCATGATCCGCCTGCATGCCGCCGAGCCTTCTCAGATCCGCCGCTTTGCCCTGCTGGGCGAGCGGCTGCGCCGACTGGCCCTCAAGGCCACGGTGGCCTCGGCGGCCATGACCCCGCTGACGCAGCTGACCTCGGCCATGGCTTTGTCCATGGTGCTGGTGCTGGCCCTGATGCAGGCGCGCAGCGGACACGACGGCGCCACCGTAGGCAGTTTCGTGTCCTTCATCACCGCCATGCTGATGCTGATCACACCGGTGCGCAAACTCTCCGATGTGGTCACCCCCATCACCCGCGGTCTGGCCGGTCTCGAGCGCGGGCTGGACCTGCTCACAGCGACACCGGCCGAACAAGGCGGCCGCCATGTCAGCACGCGCGCCAGCGGCCGCCTGCAGTGGCAGCAAACCCTGGTCCGCTTCAAACCCGATGCGGCACCCGCCCTGGACCGGCTGGATCTGGAGGTCCAGCCTGGCGAGGTGGTGGCACTGGTGGGCAGCTCGGGCGCGGGCAAAACCACGCTGGTGCAGACCCTGCCGCGTTTTGTGCTGCCCAGTGCCGGGCAGGTGCTGGTCGATGGCGTCGCGGTGCAGGATTGGTCGTTGGGCAATTTGCGCGCACAGATCGCCCTGGTCAGCCAGGACGTGGTCATGCTCAACGACACGGTGGCGGTCAATGTGGCCCTGGGCCAGACGCCCGTGCCCGAGCGGGTGCAGGCCTGCCTGGAGGCCGCCAACCTCTGGGACCATATCCGCCAGCTGCCCCAGGGCATGGACAGCCTGATCGGCCACAACGCCAGCCAGCTCTCGGGCGGGCAGCGCCAGCGGCTGGCGATTGCCCGCGCGCTCTACAAGGATGCGCCTATCCTGATTCTGGACGAAGCCACTTCAGCGCTGGACAACGAGTCCGAGCGTCTGGTGCAGGAGGCCTTGCAGAGGCTCATGAAAGGCCGCACCACCCTGATCGTGGCGCACCGCCTGTCCACCATCGAGCATGCCGACCGGGTGGTCGTGATGGAGCGCGGGCGAATCATCGAACAGGGCCCGCCGGCAGCACTGCTGGCGGCTGGTGGTGCCTACGCCCGACTGCACCAGCGCGGGGAATTCAGCACGCAGGACGACAGCTGACAGTTCAGAGCAGGATCACGTCGTATTGCTCGGGGCCCATGGCCGTCTCGGCCTGCAGCGAAATCGGCTTGGCGATGAAGTCCGACAAGCCCGCCAGATGCTGGCTTTCCTCATCGAGCAGCAGATCGATCACGGGCGGCGCCGCCAGCACCCGGAATTCGCGCGGGTTGAACTGCCGCGCCTCGCGCAGGATCTCGCGCAGGATGTCGTAGGCCACGGTGCGCGGCGTCTTGACGATGCCCTTGCCCTGACAGCTCGGGCACGGCTCGCAGAGCATGTGGGCCAGCGATTCGCGGGTGCGCTTGCGCGTCATCTCCAGCAGCCCCAGCGAGGAGAAGCCGCCTGCCTGGGTCTTGACCCGGTCGCGTGCGAGCTGCTTGCGCAGCTCGGCCAGCACCGCTTCCTGATGGTCGCTGCGGCTCATGTCGATGAAGTCGACGATCACGATGCCGCCCAGGTTGCGCAGCCGCAGCTGACGTGCCATCGCCTGTGCCGCCTCAAGATTGGTCTTGAAGATGGTTTCGTCGAAATTGCGCGCACCCACATAGCCGCCGGTGTTCACATCCACTGTCGTCAGCGCCTCGGTCTGGTCGATGATCAGGTAGCCGCCCGACTTCAGATCCACCCGGCGTCCCAGCGCACGGGCAATCTCTTCATCGATGTTGTAGAGGTCGAAGATCGGCCGTTCGCCCTTGTAGAGCTGCAGCCGCTCGGCCGCCTTGGGCATGAACTCCTTGCCAAAAGCGAGCAGCTTGTCGAACTGCTCGCGTGAGTCGATGCGGATGTTTTGCGTGGCCTCGCCCGCTAGGTCGCGCAGCACGCGTTGCAAAAGGCTCAGGTCTTCGTGCAGCAACGACTTGGGTGGCAGCCGGTTGGCAGACTGCTTGATCCGTGCCCAGGTCTTGCGCAGGTAGGCGATATCGTCCTGCAACTCCTGGTCGGTTGATTCTTCGGCATTGGTGCGCAGGATGAAACCACCGCCGGCATTGCCCACAAGGGCCTCCACGCGGCTGCGCAACGCATCGCGCTGCTCGGCCGGGATCTTCTGCGACACGCCAATGTGGTCGTCCTGCGGCAGGAACACCAGGTGCCGGCCAGCAATGCTGATCTGCGTGGACAGGCGCGCGCCCTTGGTGCCGATCGGGTCCTTGATGACCTGCACCATCAACGCCTGGCCTTCGAACACCTGTTTTTCGATCGGCACCAGCGGCTGCCCGGTGCGGGCCATCGAGGGCGGCTCGCCCTCGGGCTGCCGTTGCCACACATCGGCCACATGCAGAAAGGCGGCACGTTCGAGCCCTATGTCAATGAACGCCGACTGCATGCCAGGCAGCACACGCGCCACCTTGCCCAGGTAGACGTTGCCGACCAGCCCGCGCTCGAGCGTGCGCTCGACGTGCAGTTCCTGCACCGCGCCGAATTCGACGACAGCCACCCGGGTTTCCTGTGGTGACCAGTTGATGAGGATGTCCTGTTGCATGGCGGGGTCCTGCTTTCAGCAGCGCATGCCCAGCTGGCGCAGCAGCCGGGCGGTTTCAAACAGCGGCAGGCCCATGATGCCAGAATAGCTGCCCTGGAGGTGTTCGATGTAGGCCGCCGCCCTGCCCTGCACCCCGTAGGCGCCGGCCTTGCCCATCGGCTCGCCACTGGCCACATAGGCGCGGATCTGGGCGGGGGTCATCGGCGCAAAACGGACCCGCGATTCAGACAGGGCCGTCACACGCTTGCGGCCCTTCTGCAACGCGACCGCGGTGAGCACCCGGTGCGTCTGGCCCGCCAGCCGACTCAACATGTCACGGGCCTCGGCGGCGTCCTGCGGCTTGCCCAGTATCTCGCGGCCCAACGCCACGGTGGTGTCAGCGCACAGCACGGGCGCCGCCGGCAGACCCGAAGCCTTCAGCCGCGTCATCGCGGCCTCCAGCTTGAGGCCGGTCACGCGCTGCACGTAACGGGCGGGCGCCTCAGCGCGCAGGACCACTTCGAGGGCCTCGGCGTCTTCATGGGGGTCGGGCAGCAGCAACTGGTGCGCCACGCCGATCTGTTCGAGCAACTGGCGGCGGCGCGGGCTTTGCGAGGCGAGGTAGATGAAACCACTCACGGTGAATCAGTCTCGGTGGTAGGGGTGGTTGGCATTGACCGACCAGGCCCGGTAGAGCTGCTCGATCAGCAGCACCCGCACCATGGCATGCGGCAGGGTCAGGTCAGACAGGCGAATGCGCTCGTGCGCCAGCCGTTTGAATTCGGGGTCCAGACCATCCGGGCCGCCAATGACCATTGCCACATCGTCGGCTTCGAGCTGCCAGTGCTTGAGCTTGGCGGCCAGCGCCAGGGTGGTCAGGTTGGTGCCCCGCTCGTCCAGCGCCACGATGCGGCAGCCCTTGGGAATCGCCGCCTCGATGCGCTCGCGCTCGGCGGCGTACAGCGTCTCCAGCGTCTTGGAGCCACGCGGCTCTGTCTTGACCGCCCTGAGCTCGACCTTGAGCTCGGCAGGAAAGCGCTTGGCGTAATCGTCCCAGGCGGTTTGTGCCCAATCGGGCACGCGCTGACCGACGGCCACGATCAGCAGCTTCATGCGAGATCAGGCCTTGCGGCTGGCGGGCTTGCGTGCTGAGGCAGTGGACTTCTTGGCGGCGGCCTTGGCCACCGGTTTGCCCACCACCACTTTTTTGGCCACGGTTTTCGGGGCCGCCTTCAGGGGGGCCTTGGCGACAAATTTGGCGGCGGTTTTGGCCGGGGCCTTCGCCGGCACCTTATTGGCAGGCGCCTTGAGCGCTGGCTTTTGGGTGGCCGGTTTGGCCGCGCCCTGCGAAGCACCGGCCTGAACCGCTGCCCGCTTGGCGGAGGCGGCAGCTTCCTTGGGGGTCAAGGACTTGGCGGCTGCTTTCCTGGCTGCCGGCTTCTTGTCGGCCTTGGCTGGTTGAGCGGGTTTGGCCTCGGGCTTGGGGGCCCCGAACTTCAGGCGTACCGGCTTGTCACCCCAGATTTCTTCAAGGTTGTAGTACTGGCGAATCACCGGCTGCATGATGTGCACCACCGCCGAGCCGCAGTCGGCAATGATCCACTCGCCGTTGTCTTCGCCCTCGATGCGGGGCTTGCCAAAGCCGGCGTCGCGCACCTTGTCACGCACACTTGCCGACAGGGCCTTGGTCTGGCGGTTGGAGGTGCCCGAGGCGATGATGACCCGCTCGAACAGGGGCGACAGGTGCTCGGTGTTGAACACCTGGATGTCCTGGGCCTTGACGTCTTCCAGCGCGTCCACGATGACTCTCTGGAGTTTCTGGACGTCTTTCTTGGCGGCGGTTTCGCTCATCGGTGGGAAGCTTTCTCAGCGCTTGCTGTAGAGGTGGTGTTCGTGAATATAGTGTTCAACGGCAGGACTCACCAGGGTGGCAATGTCATTGTGTCGGGCGCATCGCTGGCGGATATCGGTCGCGCTGATGTGCATCAGCGGCATCGGCAAGGCTTGGATGGGAGGGCTGGGCAGATCCTGGCCAGAAGATGCATCACCGTGCCAGGCGGCCACTTGCGGATCGCGTGCGGCGGCACAGATTATAGCGAGCCGGGCGATTTCATCGATCCGGTGCCAGCCCTGCAGGCTGCGTCGCTGGTCATCGCCGATCAGTAGGACCAGCTGCGCACCCGGGTGTTCAGCGGCGATTTCGCGCAGGGTGTCCACGGTGTAGCTCGGACCTGCGCGGCGGATTTCGCGCTCGTCCACTTGCACCTGCGGCAAGCCGGCAAAAGCCAGCCGTGTCATTGCCAGGCGGTGGGCGGCATCGCTCAGCTGCTCCGAGCGGTGCCAGGCCTGTCCTGTCGGCAGGACCCGCACCTCGTCGAGCTGCAAGGCCTCGATGGCCGACTCAACCAGGGCCACATGCGCCCGGTGCGGCGGATCAAACGCCCCGCCAAACACGCCGATGCGGCGCGCAGCGTTCACACCCAGTCCCGCGGTACCAGAAAGTGGCTGAGCAGGCGGGCCTCGGGCGAGCCCGCCGGGTCCTGGCGCTGGTAGGACCAGCGCACTTCAGGCGGCATGGACAGCAGGATGGATTCGGTGCGGCCGCCCGACTGCAAACCGAAATGCGTGCCCCGGTCCCAGACCAGGTTGAACTCGACATAGCGGCCGCGGCGGTAAAGCTGAAAGTCGCGCTCCCGCTCGGTCCACGGCAGGTCCTTGCGGCGGTGCACGATGGGTAGATAGGCCTGCAGGAAAGCGTCAGCCACGCTTTGCAGCATCTCGAAGCTGCGCACCATGCCCAGCTCGGCAAAGTCATCAAAGAACACGCCGCCAATGCCGCGCTGTTCGTTGCGGTGCTTGTTGCAGAAGTACTGGTCGCACCAGACCTTGAAGCGAGGGTAGAGCTGCGGGTCAAAAGGGTCGAGCGCGTTCTTGCAGGTCTGGTGGAAATGCGCCGCGTCTTCGTCGTGGCCGTAATAGGGTGTGAGGTCCATGCCGCCACCGAACCAGGCCACCGGGTCCTTGCCTTCTGGCTTGGCCGCGATCGTGCGCACGTTCATGTGCACCGTGGGCACATGCGGGTTACGTGGATGAAACACCAGCGAGACCCCCATGGCCTCGAACGGTGCACCGGTCAGTTCCGGTCGGTGCTGGGTGGCCGAAGGGGGCAGCTGTGGACCGGTCACATGCGAAAAACCGCAACCAGCGCGCTCGAACACCGGGCCACCTTCCATGATCATGGTCAGGCCGTTGCCCTGCAGTTTTTCACCTGCGGGCTTTTCCCAGGCGTCGCGCACGAACGGGGTCGGATCGATCTCATTGAGGGCGCCAGTGATGCGGGCTTGCAGCCCGGTGAGGTAGTTGCGCACCTGCGCCAGGTCGAGGGTGTCGTTCATCGTGTTTCCTTTGGTGGCCGCCACGGCAGTATGGGGCAGGCCTGTTCGGCATGGTAGCCGCTCACATCCTTGAAGAGGACCTGCAGTTGTGCGTAATCGGCCGATTCATCGCCCGTCAGGGTCAGGAAGTCCACAAAACGGACTTCGCGACGGCTCCAGTCCAGCCGCACAATGCCCAGGGGCACATCGGCGCCCAAGGCCACCTGATAAAAGCCGCTGCGCCAGCCCGGTGTGCGCTTGCGTGTGCCTTCAGGCGCCAGGCCGAGCCAGAGCAGACGCTCTTGCTGCTGGTGCTGCCGGAAGGTGTCGACCATCTGCCCCACCGCGCCATGGGCAGCGCGCCGTTCGATCGGCAGACCACCGACCCAGCGCAACCAGGGACCGAACAGCGGGACCCTGAACAGGCTGTCCTTGCCCCAGAAGCGCGCGGGAATGCCGATGGCCCACTTGGCCAGGATGCCGATGATGAAATCCCAGTTGCTGGTGTGCGGGTAGACCACCGCCACGCCCTGCAGGCGGGGCAAGCCTTCAAAGTGCACCTGCCAGCCCGCCAGCGCCAGCAGACGCCGGGCCAGGACAGAACCCTTGAACTGGACAGGATGCTGCGCGCGCATCAGGACAGGATCAGTTGCGAATGGCACGGTGGCCAATGTCGCGGCGGTACTGCATGCCGTCAAATGCGATTCCCTGCGCCAGCTCGTAGGCTTTTTGCTGAGCCTGCTTGACCGAGTCGGCCAGGGCGGTGACGCACAGTACACGACCGCCTGAGGTCAGGATTTGTCCGTCCTTTTCCACTGTGCCGGCATGGAACACCATGGCGTCCATGCTGTCAGCTGGCAGCCCTGTGATCGCATCGCTCTTGCGCGGGTTCAGCGGGTAACCGGCAGCAGCCAGCACCACACCCAAGGCCACACGGCGGTCCCAGTCCAGCTCGATCTTGTCCAGGCTTTCGCTGGTCGCAGCCAGCATCACGTCGAAC
>Ga0255165_1000100_pt1 | contig 37089 bp, 62 predicted proteins | sample Atl_Cont_RepB_8d_FD_183182 | JGI IMG/M metagenome (GOLD analysis project Ga0255165, IMG submission 183182) | Freshwater microbial communities from Altamaha River, Georgia, United States - Atl_Cont_RepB_8d | ecosystem: Environmental > Aquatic > Freshwater > River | place: USA: Georgia | collected... | reverse complement strand
AACTGCTTCCAAAAGATCGGTGCTAGTAAATAGCGGGGGATTCATAACATCTTCTTCATGTAATGAATAAACCTCAAACTCATCTACACCACCAGGGGAAACTGAGTATTCTACTTCAAGTATTTCAAGCATTGGTTTGTGATACATTATTCCTCTTCCTCCGTAAGGTTTATGATGATATCTCGTTCTAACATCCAGTCAAAGATTGCTTCATCAAGGTATTCCAGCCCGTATTCAAGGCTGAAACCATTTTTGTCAGCGTCTTCCCAGAATAAATCAAATACATCTTTCTCAGTTAACTTTGGATTAGTTACAAAGTCTTCTCCGCCCTCTGGAGAATAACTATCTAATCTATCTTTAACCATGTCCCACACCCATAGCCAAACTAAAGGTGGGAATGCATTAACCTCTGACAGCCCGTCAATTAATTTATTTAATTGCACATATGCGTCATCACGTCTTGTTTGTTCTTGTAAGTCTAACTCAGTCTTCATTAGGATTCCTCATTCCTGCGATTGCAAATGATAGGTCATAGGTAAGTTTATATAGATGAACATATGCGTCTAGCACACCCTCATGATATTTGCGTTCCATGGATTCCATGGCGTCTGAATAGTCATTGTCTTCTTCGGTCTTAGACGCTTCTGCATAGTTAGCCTCAGCCTCCAGCATAAGAATCTTTAGATGACCATGCATTATATCTAGACCGCTTACCCCAGCGTCAACCAAACGCTGTAAGTGTGGGTCTAACTTTTCTGAGTTTAGTTCCACCCTGTTATCTCCCTTTCTTCTATTACTTCTAGTATATGGGAACACGCTGACACTTGTCCACTTGTCCAGTTATACTCAATATCTAAATCAGCAAACTCTTTACAGTTTGGGTCTATAGCGTCCATACGATTAGACAATTGCTCCAAGTCCTGGTTCAAGGACTGGATGTGTAGTTCAATGTAGTTTTTTATATATTCGTTCATATATCAATCCTAGCAGGCGGTAGGGACATTTTCAATAATGACGGGTGTGACTTAGGCCACAAATACTTTGTAGATAACGTATATAACCAAGGCTCCTAGGCCCAAAAACCCTAGAATACCCTTTCCAACAAGTTCTTTAAACTCTTTACTCATTTTATCTCCTAGCAAAATGGGCACGGGATAGCGACTAGTTCGTCTTTACCATTGTAAAAGTAATACTTTCCATTATAGCATTGCGTACACTGTTTATGTCTAGTGCTCATTGGACATGCCCCTCGGCTAGTATACCTTGCAAAAAGCTGACTGTATCTTCTAGATCTGCACGTAACTGTGACTTATCCATTAAGTCTGACGGGTATCTAAGATAAAATAATTTAGAATCATGAACCGCATTAATCATACGCTCAACATCATCTGCAGTATATCCTAGCATGATAAGTAATACTCATCCTCTTCTGTATATCCGTAGTGCTCGTTATATTGTTTCTTTATTTCAGGTGTAGCGAACTCAAAAAATCTCCACTCAGCATAGAGATTGCCTTCATCTAGATTAGAGTTATTCCAATCTTCAAATAGTTGCTCTTCAATATCTACCTGAATAGCACCTAAAATATGTTCACCTATTCTATCTGAGAATAGGTCGTCTGTCATATCAGCCATTTCTTTTTCCTTTCTTGTGGTGTGAGACCACCGAATATGCCGAACTCTACTTTTTCATCAATAGCAAACTTAAGACACTCACCCTTTACAGAGCACGAGCCACAAATTTGTATTGCTCTATCCATTTTACCTTTAGCCTGCGAGAAAAACAAGTCATGCTGGTCCTCGCTGCAACTGGCTTCTAATTGCCAACTCATAATCTACCTTTCTATCCTTAATACAATACTACACCATGGGACTGACATCCTGCAAATTCCAGGGCATTTTTAACTTGTGACGTAATGATAAAATAAACAGTCAGACCCGCCCCGCAAAACTTGTTTTGTCAAATCAACACGCCGAGCTTTAGATCAAAAAAATAGGGGGGCGCATTTCTGCGCCCCCGTAGCATTTTACAATGCGACAACCGCTTTGAGAATTTTATTTTTCTCTGCGGTGATAACAGGGTCAAAACCTGAAGCGGAAGCGGAAAGAGATTCCGTATTACCCTTACGAGCAGAACGGAAATAATCCAAACGCTCAGTTAGAGCATTTAGCGCACCCCACTTTGTGCCTTTGATTCCTGCGTTAGTTGGTGAGTTATGATAAAGTTCGTCAATCAAGACAACCTTATTTTCCCACTTCTTCAACGCACCCTTAGCATCTTTTTCAGGCTTTGGGTAAAGATTACGGATAAGGTCAGAAAATTGCTTATCGGTAATAGAAGCCTGATAAAGTTCATTAGCCTGCTTTGAGAATTGGTCAAAGTAAGCAACAGATAAACCAAGAGCCTCACGAGCAGCGAGAATCTTTCCATCTGCGGTCTGCGTGTGGCGAATCTTGAAAGATTGCTTAGCATTACGCATGGCAAGGTTTAGAGTGTTTTGGCAACGAACACGAACAGGTGTGATTGCTGCTTGAACAGCAACAGAACCATCGTGAGATGTCCAAACGATAAGATAAAGTTTTGTCTTATCAGCAACACCCTTTGGGTCAATGATTAGTTCATTTGGCAAAGACCAAGAACCATAGACAATGCGACCCTGCTTTAGAGAGCCAGCAGAATCAACCTTGACTTCAGGATTTCCGTCATGGAGATTTTCAGCGAATGAAAATAATTCTTCATTCTGAACAACCTTATAGCGAGAACCTACAACAGATAGCACATCAGTAGCACCATCGGTCATTGGGTTATCACGAACAACAAGGAATGAATCAGTAATGAAATTGTGTTGTGGCGCAAGAGGCGCAACATCTTCAAGACGGACATTCCAGTTGGAGAGTTTAGCACCATTCATGATTTCTGAGATTGAAACATCTCCTGAATCTGAATCGAACACCTTATTGGCAAAAGAGTGCCAAGCGGGATTTGAGCGAGAATCAACAAGAGCAAAAGACACATCGCCTTTTTCTACTTCTTGCTTATGAGCGAGATTTGTAGCCATTTTTTTTCCTTTCTATTGGATACTTATCAAGTCTAGCATACATGGGGGACATATGTCTAGTTAGATTGGCAAACTAGGGCAATTCGGACATTTTTTAGTGGGCAAAATCACATCGTCGTAACTTGACAAACGGGGTTTGGCGGGGCGCCCCTGCAGCCAGCCTGGAAAGAAAGGTGACCAAGCTAGCTGCATTCGAATGGACCGTGGCCCAATTGGGCCCCTGGACGTCTTCTGACGAGTCTACTATTTTTGTTTTGTACTCCGCATGATCATCCAGGGAATTTATAGCGGGGGCAATTGCGATTACACACCCGAAACCCGCTAAAAATTTGGTGGGAATTCTTACTTAAGACATATGGCGAGAACATTCCCGAAACTGCCATTGTTTCTATCGGCTATCGATTAGCCAATCTTTACCATAGCCCAGCGAAGTTGGTTGCTAGGTGTGCGTAGAGCAATCTTAGTTAGATTTGGTCTAACTGATACGATTTCCTCCAAGCGACCTGTGATACCTGACTTGCCAGTTGTGAATACATCACCCTTGCGATAGAAACTATCGCTGTTATTTCCGAATACTGGGGACATTCGTTTTTCCTTTCGTTTTGTTTGCTTATATTTAGTTTATCAGATTTGGTGGGGGAGGTCAAACACCCCTCCCCCATCAGGATTACAAGTATCTAGCGATAGCGTTGTAAGTTGAAGTGGAAACTACTTCCTCATCTGTCATTTTCAGAATACGGATAGCGTTTTCAATTTCCTCTTTCATCTCATTGTAAGAGTGTTGATGAATTACCTCGTAGTCCTTTTCAGGTTCAGCAGGAAAATCAGTTTCATTTACGATAAGGTCAAAATCCACATTTAGGGTTTTGTTCCAATTACGATAATTGGTTCTGATGTTTTCTGCTTTTGAGAAGTGTTCAATAGCCCACTTACCAATTTCCTTCTGCCATTTTTCACGGGCTTTTTGATACTTAGCCTCGTTAGCACCTTGTTCAGCATACGCCTTTTTGATTTCTGCCAACTTGGTTTCTAATGCCTTGATAACCTTTTGTGTAGGTATCTTGACATTTATTGCTTTGCCATTTCTTGCCATTTTTTTCCTTTCTTAGTTGTTATTACTATTCTATCAGACCACACCGACAGAATAAACTTGGTGAGCAGTTTAGCATTGACTTGCTCAGGTCAGTTTTATCTGATAAACTACTTGATAGTAGTCCAGCGAGTTTCGCCCTCTACATCAAGACGAACACGCACCGAGCCAGATGGGTTCTTTACGACTTCCTTTACAACGCCAGAAACTTTGCTCTGAGCAGTTGTAATGGTTTCACCGATTTTTGGTGTCTTAGCCATTTTTGCTTCCTTTCGTTTGTTGGTAATAATAGTTTAGCATTTCAGACCGACAGACCGCAACTTAGAAATGGGGCAAATCGGACATTTTCTCAAAAACTTTTGTGGGAAAAATCACAACGTCGTAATTTGACAAATGCTTTTGTGCGGGGCGGGCCTCAGCTTTTCTTATATAAAATATAAATTATAAAAGCGGGGACCAAGAAGATCCCAGCTCCTGCAATTAAAATTAAGTAACCCAATTACTCTTGATCCTCTTCCAAGGAATCTAAATATTCTTGTGCAGCTTGTCGTTGTTCTTCATTCCCTAAATAGAGGGCCATGTATGCATTGTATAGTTTCATTTTTTCTCCTATTTTTTAGTTGCGCTAAATCGAATATCTGCTTTACCATAAACGCATAGACCGCATGATACGCATGCGCTACCGTTAGTCGAAATCAACGGAATACGTTTTGCATTCTCAGGGCATTTTGCACCAGGCTTGCCAGTTAATTCTTTCATTTTGTCTTCGGTGACAGCAAAAGTTTTTCCTAGATAAGCAAGGCGAATACCGTCATTTAGTTTTAGTTCATGAGCAATATCTTTATTCTCATCATCGGTAGAGTAATAAAGAGATAGGTTAGGAATATCTTTTAGAATTAGAGCAGCAGACTTTACACGAGTGTATACCCAAAATTGTACGTCGGGATGATTAGCAATAACAGCCTTCCATGCGTATGCGTAAGTGTCATTGAAGAAATCACCGTCCCAGTGGATACGGAATAATTTATCTGCAGACTTTTTCTCACAATCTGCAACAAAGTCAACAATCATCTCATCAATCAATAGAGACATTGTTTCAATATCTGCATTGCGTAGGAGTTCCCAGTTATGCAGCAGGACAGCCCTTACTCCCTTGTATACTCTTTCGAGTTTTCCTGCATAGCAAACGCTTTCACAAACACTAGTGGCACCAGGACACGAGAAGTCTTTTCCAGCAGGCAATCCAAAAGTGTTGGCAATTGTTGGGGTTTTTCCATTGGGTGAGACTGCATTTGCAACCTTTCTATCGTTAGAACGTTTTAATTTCATTAGTAGCATTCACCACACATTGGGTAATAGTATTCCCCGTCGTCGGTAATAAATTGCGTAGTTTCTACGCCACATGAAGAGCATTTATTCATGGTTTTCCTTTCTTTCTTTATTCTATTCTACACCATAGGGGCGACATTTATGCTTGCGCTTGCGAGAATAAGCCTTTTTATTTTTTACAGGCGTGGCTGCATTACTACGGCGCAATTCCATTAGTCGCCGTAATTCCTCAGTTGTTTTCTTTCTCATAATAAACTAGTCTAGCATAATGCGCTGACATTCCACAAATTTTGGGAGCTTCTACTTAAAGCTCGTAAATCGGACATTTCAGACCCGCCGCTGTCGGGCGTGTCGTGTCAAGTCGACACGCCGCAGCATTTACGAATTAGATCACAATTCGCTTTCAATAATCCAATCCCACAAGTGGTGTCCGTCAATAATTGCAGACGCAGGAGCGGAAAGTTTTCCACGCCAACTTACACCTTCAGGCAAATTTATTTCTTTATCGTGTTCGCCTTCGTTGTATGCGTCAATCGCTTCAATACAAACTGAAACCATTGAATAAGGAACGGGTGGATAATGATTACCACGCAACTGAATTGTTATCTGTTGTTCCAAATCCAAATCTAGCAATCCACTTGATAGTTCGGTTGATAAATTACTTCCCATTTACTACTCCATTTCTATGAAAGTTCTTAGTATACATTTTACCACTAGGGTCTGATAAATTGTAGGTTGCGTATTCTTTAGCATCTCCAAAGTCCACGCATTTATTCCACGCATTTACTATTTCTAGCAAATCCGATGAGCGGGTTGTTGAAACTAATTCTCCGTCATAGGAGATAGTTAGCGAGTATAAGTAGTCCATTATTCTTTCCAATCTAGTGTTAGACAAGCGCATTTCTTTAGTTTTATTGTATCACCTTGAAGGGACACTTCAGCGAGAGTATCGCATTTATCGCAGAGAAAAATTTCCATTAGAAAATTACCTCGCTTCCTTCCAAAATTAGGTTCTGAGGATTACACTCGCAATACTCAAAATCATAGTCTCCGTCAGGAGAAACCCAACCTGTATAACCTTTTCCATAGCAGGTATCGCAAGCGAGTATGTTTTCAATTAGTCTTTTTATAGCAGACATTTTCTTTTCCTTTCTTTATAAGATAAGTCTATCAGGGGGGTCTGACAAGCAGACCCCCACTAGACTAGGCTAGGGCTAAGTAGGCTTCTGAATAACCCTTATTGATCTTGTCTAGTTCATCTTGAATTTCAGACTTAGACATGATAGATACCTTACCGATTAACTGACGGATAGCATCAGCATTCATAGCAGTAAATATCTGAGCAGGTACTAATTGTATCTGTTTATACATTGTACCTTCAGGATTAATTAGAGATACGAATTCTACGCCATCCACCGTGAATGGGTAAGCCTTCCAGTTTGCGAATTGTGACATTCTTTTTTTCCTTTCTTTAGAATTTAATTATACAAGAAGGCGCCGACATTTAGTCGGACACCCTTACCGCTACTGTTGCCCATTGGTCTTGAAACGACCCTGTTGGGCGATAGCGAATTGCGAACGCTTCATAGCCCTCAGATAAATAAATATCCTCACGCTTTTCTGCGAAGTTTATGATACCCCCGTTAAATCGGCGGCGGAGAGAAGTAGGCGCATAGTATTGGTCTACTAGCAAATCTACAATTGAGTATGAACGCATTTAGTTTTTCCTTTCTTTATACCTACAAGTTTACCAAAACCCACTGACATTTTTCAACCTACTCGTAAGTAATCTCATATTTTGATACGGCGTGTCGTGTGATAAATTTCACAAAAAAATCTGCAAATTCTGGCAAAACGGACATAATGCCGTAAATCGGACAAATCAGGCCCGCCGCTGTCGGGCGTGTCGGATTTAGTTGAAAATTAAACTATCTATTTTTTAGATCGTGTTTAAAATCTTTAATTGCTAAAATTAAAAGCGGAATTGTTACGCCAGCTAAAATTAATTGAACCAGCGTTGTTAAAATTCTATTTGTTGTCATTTTATTCTCCTAAAACTTCTTTAGAAATTTTTTCAAAACTTTCGATTTCTGAAATCATTTCTTTCATTTGTGTTTCTGATAAAATTGCTTCGCTTACCAAAGTGGCAACGAGAGCAGATAAATTTGCGGAATAATCAAAAAGCATTTTTGACATCATTTCATCATCAACATTATTTCTGTGAGTAAAAATAAATCCTGCCATCATCATGATATTTTCATCCATGAAAGCCTTTTGTGTTGCGTCTTGAATTTTTAGTGCGGTGCTAATCATTATTGAATTCTCCCATTTCTCTTTCTAACATTTTGATTATTTGTTTAGCATTTTTTTCTGAAATAAAAACCGACATTGTGCCGATTTGTCTAGCCATTGAAGTTGTATTATTTAGCGAACTATTAGGAAATCTTTTTTCCTCTAATTGCTTGAATAGGTCGCTGATTTTGCTTAGTGTTGAGAGTTCCATTATTGAACCGCCCTTTCTTTTTTACCTCTAAGGATACCACGAATACCCAAGACATCGCAATCCATTTTTATGGAAACGCCTACGGGCAGATTTTCAGGATAAGTAGAAATAAAATTTTCTACCGCCTGACGATTTGGCAAAGTTAGATTTTTTACTGTGCCTGAATAGGTTTCTAATCTGATTTTGTAAGTCATTTATTTATTCTCCTCTACATCTAACACATCAAATACATCAAACTTTTTTAGGTCGCTTTCAGGCAACGCTAAAAATACTTTATTCAAATCAAATACCGCACCCAAATCTGTATCGGCTTCGGTAATGAAAGAAATCAAAACATTTTTTTTCATCTTAGTTATCCTTTCCTTTTTCGGTTTCTATTGTAGCACTAGCCACCGACATAATTTTGGCTAGATTTTCTGCGTGTTGATTTTTCTTTTGGGCTTCAACAAGAGCCTTGAACTCATCTAATTTCATTGAGTTGTCCTTTCTATTTATGGAATAAATCCTACACTATTGGTCTGACATTTCGGGGGATTTAGCCCCTAGTGTCGGTGTGAGATACCTCACATTTTAGTCATGAATACAATTACTTTCAATTTCATGACCGAATTCCTCTACGAGTTCCTCGTAGATTTCATCTAGATAATCAAGATAATCTGACATTAGTAAATCCTTTCTCCATAGTATTTTTCAAAATCCTCAACGGACATCACGCCTTTGTATTCTAGGCAATTCCAACAAAACTTAGCGTCATTATCTAAGTCAATTTCGCAGAAGCAACAAATTTTCATTTAGTTATCCTTTCTTTTTTCTATGCCACAATTCTAGCAGGGGGGACTGACATTTTCCCGCCAAAAATGGGTATAAATCGGACATTGTGAGCCACATCACATGTGGTGTGCGTCACATTGTGATAGAAATCACAAAATTTCACGGCGTTTTTTCGGCGTGTCGTATTGACAAAAAGTTATCCACAGGGCCGCCGCTGTCGGGCGTGTCGCAGCTAGCGATGCGTATGGGATTTGAACCCATGATCTCCACAGTGACAGTGTGGTGATTTTACCAAACTAATCTAACGCACCAATATTTATTTTTTAGTTATCAAAATCGAAATGTATTTTTACATTATCAACAATGAATGGCAAAGTGTTTTCTAATAACGCTTGAATATTTTCATTCAAATAATCATTATCAGTTGAATAGTTTATCGTGATTTGATAATCCATTTTTATCCTTTCAATCTGCGAAATAAATCGCACCTTTTACATTTTTGTGATTTACACAAACATTACCACGAGGGATTTCAACATGGCATTTGAAGCAGAGCATTTTCATTTCTGCTTTAGTTAGCAAAGCAAGTTCCAAATCAAGTTTAGTTGATTGTGAAGCATTTTCTAATGATACCCAACCAGCACCATTTTCATTCATTTCAAATATTTCTAAGTTAGCCATTATTTACGACCACCTTTCATGTAGGAAGAAAATCTTTTTTCAGAACCGCATTTTTCACAAGTGCGGATTATTGAAGTTTTACCATTTGAATAGGTGAAACCTTTTTTATCTGCGAAACCTTTATGGTCGCAATCTAGATTAGTATTGTTGCTAATCTGAAAAAATCCACTAGGGACTTTGTAGAAGTTGTTATTTAGTAAGTTCATTTTGAACTCCTTTCTTTATTTTCTATGCCTTTAGCATAACATAGACCACTGACATTTTGACCCGTTTTTCGGGCGTGTCGGGAAACTTTTTTTGTGATTTACACCACATTTTGGAGCCCTCTTAATTCGAACATCTGTTCGAGAGCCGCCGCTGTCGGGCGTGTCGCAGATTTGTCAAGGCGACACGCCGATCAGTTTTGTGAGTTATCTCACCAGCCTTTTTTTACTGCCTCAAAAAATCGAGGGCGGGAAAATCTAGGATTATCCTTTGCGAAATAATCAGAGAAATCAGAAGCCATCTCTAAAATTAGTTCGGGATTTTCTGGATATGCTTGATTTAGAATATCCGCAGCGGTGATGTAGTCTTTTCTAGTCATCATTTTATTTTACTCTTTTACGAAATAATTTTATTTCATTACGCTTTAGAATTTTATTTACGAAATAGATTACTACAAGAGAGCCAAGAAAACCCCAAGTAAAATCTAGCGCAAGAAAATCAGAGTAAAAACCAAAACCCCATTTTGAGAATTCGATTTGTATTTCCATTTTTAGTTTTCCTTTCGTTAGTTCTGTTCGATTTTGCTAATATACGCCTCAAACTTTGGTTTAGTGTCTGTTGCGTTTAGTTCTTTTATTGTATCAGCGACCTCCGACATTTTAGAGGCGGTGAATCCTGAGCCCTTGATAATAGAGCCCTGCCATATTGAGTAAGTGATTTTCATTATTACTCACCTACCTTTACCGCTATTGTGCGATAAGAATAACCGCCATTAGCATTACGGATTTCTACTAAGTAGGAATCGCAACCCTCATACCATACACCTTTAGGGTGAGGCTCGGCTGAGATTATTTCACCTGTTAGGCTATTTGAGCGATAGGTTTTACCTACTAATAGGTTTTCGATTGAATATACATTTGCGGACATTTTGTCCCCTTTCTTTAGGTTCTTATTTATTTATTTGTATATGTAAATACTATCAGATACTCCCGACAATATCAAGGCGACACGCCGAGAGCTGGATGTGATTTATATCACGCCTGGCATAAGCCACTAGTGGCTTTCCAGGATGACCAACCGCTAAGGCGGTCTTCATCATCTACCCAAAAGGCAGATATATCTAAACCGCATTTTGAGCAGGTAGCGAATCGCTCCCATTCATCAGATACGATAGAGGATGAAAGAGCGGAATGAGTAGAGAAACCCATTTTAGTTAGTAGGATTTGTTCATTCATTGAATTACTCCCAACTTCTAGTAGTAGCGAATACTACACGCTTGCTAGGCTTGTAGTTTGGTAGATAGGTAAGATTTACCTCATCTATTACTTGCTTTTCAGCAACTAGGTCGAGGAAACTATTTGCGTATTCCTCAGATGGAACTAGGAGGGTAGTTGAACTACCGCCTACTTTATAATTTAGTGAAAACATTTTGTTTTCCTTTCTTTGAGATAACCTTTATCTCTTATTCTTTATACTATGTATCCTAACATACACCACTGACATTTTCAAGGGGACAACACGGATAAATCGGACATTTTGAAAAAAAACTTTGTGACCTTGCTCACAAATATGTGCTCGCTATTAGGACAAATCGGACATCGCCAAATGCTGCATCATACAAATTAAAAATTTATTAACATTTTGTATAGATCATAAATAAACAGGGCATATAGAGTATTTTGCTAATAATGACTATATAACTTATAATTGATTATCTACGTCTATTAAATTAGGAGGACGGGATATGACAAAACAGCAATATCTAGCTGATACGCTACAAAAGCTTATACAGTCAGGTAAGTATTTTAATAATGGATCAATAAATTTCGACGGGATAGCAAGGGAACTTCTTCTTGCTCTAGACGAATATGACTCTATTCCAGAGTAATATCTATTGTAGTTCTATTTAATTCAGCTTCAGTCCAAAGTCCTACTTTGGAATCTCCCATATAACCCTTAGCCATACCTTTAGATACCATTTGGTCATTGATTGATATTTCGCTATTGATATAGATCTTACCTAGATATCTACCGTACTTATCTGGTTTGAAGACTTCGAGTTTTACGAGCTTCCCCGCCAAAAGTTGGGTAAGGTATGCCTTGGTAGCTTTTCCATAGGGAGTATTCTTTTCGGCTGTATCTACCCCTACAAGGCGAATACGCTCTGATCTCCATACTTTAAATCCAAGGTCGATAAAGACATCTACAGTGTCGCCATCGACGACATTTTCAATTTTAGTGTAATATGTGTACATTATTTTACAAAGGCTCCATTCCAGAATTTAGTTGTAGCGAGGCTATCTGGAATTGCTGCTAATCTGCATAGCCCGCCTTCTTCTACTGAACGTGCCACTATGTGGCATACTCCATTACCTTCATAAAAAGCGCAGTTACCGCACTTAATTCCAGGTGGATTATCGTTATTTTCTGCAGCAGATACATATCCGACCCATACCCCACCATTATCATCAAATTTGCCATACTTGTCCGTTACGGACACTAGGGCATCATGAAATGCTTTTTCTTCTGGGGATAGCTGGTCGTATAGTTCATTTTCCATATGGCCATTATACGCTATATGGGGTTGGGTGTCATATTTTCGGCGCACTGATCACTATATATGATAATATAATCATATGAAGAATGATGGTAAATGTGATAGGGAAGAAGGACCAGACTGGCTAGATCTCTACCCAGATGATATAATATAGTTAGCACTCTGCTTCGGGGAGTGCTAAATCTAACTCGCTTAATAAAGGAGCAAAAATGGTAAATTATATCAACTCAACGGTCAGCGTTTATGACCCATTCAAGTTCGTAGATCATCTATGGAATCAAACTATGGCATCTACGGCAACATCATGGCAGGATTCATACCCTCCATTTAATATCAGAGAAATTGATGAGGATACTCGTGTGCTAGAACTGGCTACCGCTGGTTTTGCAAAAGACGAGATTTCTATCAAGATCGAAGATGATGTTGTAACAATCTCAGGAGAAAAAGCTAAGCAGGACGAAGAGCCAAAATACCTACATAAGGGTATTGCAACTCGTAAGTTTGCTAAAACTATTACTCTTTGGGAGTATTGGGAAGTAGACTCTGCTGACTATAAGGATGGAATCCTCAATGTAGTTCTAAAAAGAGAGATTCCAGAAGAGAAAAAGCCTAGACAAATTAAGATCAAATAGGCTATAATTAATATGTGCACCGCCGTGTTACTTTCCGTTCTACCTTTCTTGCGGATAGCTTAGTGCGGGCATAAGGGCCCTGAGCATGGCCATGTAAACTGCTCATTTTTCTATTCCTGATAGAATAGAGGTATATCCACTGAGGATATTTTAAAGGAGAAAACATATATGTCAATCAATAAAGCAATGCTAGATTCATATGCCCGTAACCTTGCAGGTCAAGTAATCGGTGCAATTGTAATCGTAATGCAAACAGCAAATGTCGGATCACCAGTTGATTTTGGTTCATCTGAATGGCTACTTGTTGCAAATGCTCTTTGGTCTTCCGCCGTTCCAACATTAATCCGTTGGGCGAATAAGAAGGATCCAGCATTTGGACGTGTAGCAACATCTGTAGTTAAAGAAGCTACAAAGAAGCTAGAAACAGCAGCGACTGCTTCAGCCGCAAAGAAGACAGCAGCAAAGAAAACTGCAGCTAAGAAGACGGTGAAGTAGTAGTGTCAGCAAAAGGCTCTCTAGAAGCAATCATTGAAGTTGCTAAAAAAGAAGTAGGAACTATCGAGGGACCTAAAGATAACGAAACCAAGTATGGTAAATGGACTGGTGCAAACTTCTTGCCTTGGTGCCAATCTTTCGTTTCATGGTGTGCATTTACTGCAGGCCTAGACGCAAAGAAGTACCCAAAGACTGCAGCAACCATTGCAGCTTCAGATTGGTTTAAGAAGAATAATCGTTGGGCAGATGCTCGTAACGATGATCCTACACCAGGAGATTGGATTTATTTCGATTTCCCAGATGATGGAGTCAACAGAATTTCACACGTTGGACTTTGCATCAAGAATAACGGTGATGGAACAATTCAAGTTATCGAAGGTAACACTTCAGGAACTGCTAAGGGCGATCAAAGAAATGGCGGAATGTGCGTAGAGAAAACTCGTGCATACGTAAAGAATAATAAGAAGAAGCTAATTAACGCTGTAGTTGGTTGGGGACGTCCAGTTTATGCTGGAGAAGAAAACCTACCACTACTATCTAAAGTTGGATCTTCTGACGCTCCAGCAGCACCTGCTAAGCCAGCGGCAGCAAAAGCACCTGCTGCGCCAGCACAGTTCGTTGATCTTAAAGTTGGTGCAAAGGGACAAAAAGTAAAAGTTGTTCAAACTGCATTAAAACTTAAGGCTGACGGCGAGTTTGGTCCTGCAACAGAAAAAGCTGTAAAGGCTTATCAGAAGGCCAAAGGTCTTCCAGAGACTGGTATTGTTGATCAAAAAACATTCAAGGCTCTAAAGGGCTAATAAGCTCTAAAAAAATATCCCCTAGGAGAAATCCTGGGGGATTATTTTTTAATACTCTTCGTCTTCGAAGTCATCCTCGTATTCTTCTGCCTTTTCAGTTGACACCTCTAACACCTCTGTGTTTTCAGCAGAACCGAGAAGATCGAAAGAATCGATGATGGAATCAATATTGTCGACTTTGTTGATATCTACTTCTAGATTCAATGTTACGAAATATTTAGGCATCTTCATCCTCCACTAGTGATGGCGGTGGTGTAAGGATCTTACCTTCTGCATGAAGATTTCTAATCTCTAAGGCTTCTTCGCCCTTACCAACACCGTCGGCTATAATCATAAGCATATCATACACTCTTGATAGTTGTATATAGATTCCAAGTAAAATATTATCGTTTTCTTCAGCCATTTAATTCTCGTTCCATTGTTTTGTATGTGTCCAGTCCTATATACACTCTATCATTACATTCTAGGCAAAATAGGTACACACCGTTATCGTCAAAACCAGAAAGTAGCTTGACACTGCACGAAACATTATGTGAAAAGTCTGTGCGAGTATCAAGCCACTGTCTTACGACTCTGATATCAATTACCCCAGTGTTATCTATTTGCATAGATTAACTGTATCATTTGATTTTACCGAATGTCAAGCTTCGACTGGTATTTTATAAGGGGTTAGATCCACTTTAGGGAAGTTAAGTACCCATGTTTTGGCTTTCTGGATTGAATTAGTCCATGAGGACCAATCTTCTCCACCCTTAGACATATGAAATGCAACTTCTGCATTGGTAACTGGATTTAGCAACTCCTTATTGCTATCAAGCCCGAACTTCTTAAGACGCTCTGGCCCTAGGCTTCCAATCATATTGATTTGGAAAATCCCGTAAGAACTATCTCCAGTCTTTGTATTACCATTATATGCCACGGGGCGGCCATTGGACTCCGTTTTTGCGATAGCCCAGGCCTTTTTAAGCTCATTACCTTCAAAGCCTACTAAATACAATAAAATAGCAAGGTCTTCGTCAGTTAACTTCTTAGCCTTTTTAAATTGCTCAAGCTTATTAGTTCTAGCTTTCACAATTTCCATGGTTTTCTTTAAAGATTCAAGGTACTCCTGATATTCACGAGTAGTCTTTAAATCTTCTAAGTTACTTACCTTTTTTAACGGTTCTTTTGTATATCTACTAAAATCTATACTAGGAGTAATATTAATTCCTAATATAAATATTAATAAATAACTAAGTAACCTAATACTTAGGTTTTTACTCATATTATTATAATAACCTCTTTCTTGTACCTTGTCAAGACTTTTTTTTAAAAAATCTTTGTGATATACTGAAAATATTCTGAAGCGAAAGGTAGTACCCCTTGCATATAAGTTTTTTTACATCCGAATCTGGATATAATCCCGCCGTTGGATACGGCCAGGCCAGCATGGGCATAATCACTTCCCTTCAGAAATTAGGTCATTTGGTCACTCCAAACAACGCTAAAGCTGATCTTCAGCTCAATTTCATATCACCCATCGCATACAAATACAACAGGCCCACTCAATATACTATCGGATATACACCCTGGGAGTCAACCCTTTTGCCTCATTTCTGGAAAGAAAATATGAATCGGTGTGATGAAGTATGGGCTACATGCGCTTTCAATGCTTGGGTATATAAAGAGCAGGGTGTAACAAGACCAATAAAGATTTATAAGCATGGACTGCATGACGTATGGAAGAATTCTACAAAAAGAACTGTTGGATCAAAGTTTAGATTTTTACACATTGGTGAACCATCAGAGAGAAAAGGTGGAAGTTTAACTGTAAAGACATTTATAGAAACATTTGGAAATAACCCTGATGTCGAATTAACTGTAAAGTGTCATGAGACAAGCACAATAAGGGTTTACGATATGTTTGGCGAAAGAGTTGATTTCTCTAAATATCCTAATATTAAGTTTGTCTCAAAAGAAATGTCTGATGAAGAATTAGTTATGCTTATGCATTCTCATCACTGTTTGATCTACCCGTCCTATGGAGAGGGTTTTGGTTTTATTCCTATTCAAGCAATGGCGACGGGAATGCCAGTAATTTGCACAGAGGCTTGGGCACCATATAAAGAATTTATAACCCTAAAGCTACAGTCAACACTTGGAGATTCTCCTTGGCCATTAATGCTTCCAGGAAAAATGTTTCATCCAGATGTCGACCACTTAAAATATTTAATGACAGAAGTTGTTTATAAATATGATCAGTATGTTGAAACTGCCCTGAGTAATCTAGATGAAATGTATAAACAATATGATTGGCTTACCTTAACCGAAAAAGCTTTTTCCCATTTAAAAAACATTGCATAAACACTTCCGCACTCGTAAAAGCTTGTGGTAAGATTATATCTCAACAAAAAATTTATTAAGTGCCAGAAGGCACTAGAAGGAGTTTCACAAAAATGTCGTTACCATCACCTTATCAGGAATTTATTGCTCTATCTCGCTATGCAAGATATATAGAGTCAGAGAATCGTAGAGAAACCTGGGGTGAAACTGTAGATCGATACTTTGGATTCATGACAAACCACTTAGGTAAAAATCATGGATATACTCCAAAGCCAGAACTACTTAAAGAACTTCGTGAAGCAGTTTATAATCTTGACATCATGCCATCAATGCGTTCTGTCATGACTGCTGGAGCAGCACTTGAAAGAGATAATGTAGCAGGATACAATTGCTCATTTGTTCCAGTAGATTCACCAAGATCATTTGATGAAACAATGTATATTCTAATGTGTGGTACAGGTGTTGGATTCTCTGTAGAGTATAAGTACATCAATAAACTTCCCGCCGTTCCAGAGAAGCTAGAAAAGACAACAACTACAATTGTAGTAGAAGATTCTAAGCAGGGTTGGGCAAAGGCATACAAGGAACTACTTGCTATGTTGTGGGCAGGACAGATTCCAGTAATTGATGTTTCTAAGTTGCGTCCAGCAGGAGCTAGACTTAAGACAATGGGTGGACGTTCATCTGGACCACAGCCACTAGTTAACCTTTTTGATTTTACAATTGCAAAGTTTAAGAATGCAACTGGTCGTCAACTAAAGCCAATTGAATGCCATGACATTATGTGCAAGATTGGTGAGATTGTTGTAGTGGGTGGCGTTCGTCGTTCTGCTATGATTTCTCTTTCAAACATTAACGACATTGAAATGGCACAAGCAAAAACTGGTAACTGGTGGGAGAACAATTCACAACGTGCACTCTCAAACAACTCAGTTGCATATTCTCGTAAGCCAGAGATGGAACAGTTTATTGCTGAATGGAAGAATCTCTATGACTCAAAGTCAGGAGAGCGTGGTATTTACAATGTTGCTGCAGCACAGAAGCAAGCATCTCGATGGGGTCGCAGAGATCCAGAGATACATTACGGTACTAATCCTTGCTCAGAAATTATTCTTCGTCCATACCAATTCTGCAACTTGTCAGAAGTTGTTATTCGTGAGCATGACACAAAAGAGACAATTGCTAACAAGGTAAGACTAGCTACAATCCTTGGCACATGGCAATCTACTCTTACAGACTTTAAGTATCTTCGTAAGATCTGGAAAGATAATACAGAAGAAGAAAGACTACTAGGAGTTTCCCTAACAGGCCAGTTTGGACATAAGTTCATGTCTGGAAAGGAAAACCTAAAAGATCTAGAAGGATTCCTAGAAAGACTTCGTGAGTATGCTCGTGAAATCAATACAGAGGAAGCGGCATCAATCAATATTCCTGCTTCCGCAGCGATTACTTGCGTAAAGCCTTCTGGAACCGTCTCACAACTTGTAGGCGTATCTTCAGGAATGCACCCATGGCACAGCGAATATTATGTTCGTACAGTAAGAGCGGACAATAAAGATCCTCTTACAGAGCTAATGAAGGCATATGAAGTTCCAAATGAGCCAGACTTTATGAAGCCAGACTCTACAACAGTATTTTCATTCCCAGTAAAGGCACCAGAGGGCGCAATTATTAGAAATGACCTAACTGCTATTGACCACCTAAATATTTGGTTGGTATATCAGAGAGCATGGTGTGAGCATAAGCCATCAATCACTGTTTCAGTTCGTGATGACGAGTGGATGGCAGTAGGCGCATGGGTATACGAACACTTTGATGAGGTATCTGGAATTTCATTCCTACCTTACTCAGACCATACCTATAAGCAAGCACCTTACCAAGAATGTTCTGAGGTTGAGTATTTAGAGCTATTGGCTAAAATGCCTTCAGGCATTAATTGGTCAGATTTGGCTTTTTATGAGAAGGAAGACATGACTTCTGGAAGCCAGACCTTCGCTTGCAGCGCAGATAACTGCGAAGTAGTAGACCTAACCACTACATCAGCATAGAACTGTTTTTGTGATAAAATTGAATTAATCTGGAGGGATTAATTAATGGCTGGTATTAAAAATTTTAAGGTAGATCAATCTACCAACTTTACCTTTACCATTATTTATAAAGATCCCGACGGAGATCCAATTGATTTAACACAGTATCGTGTATTTATGGATATCAAATCTGCACCAGGCTCAAAGAAAGTATTAGCTTCTTTGACTCAAGGTAATGGCATTACTGTTACTCCCCTCCAGGGAAAAATTGAAGTTAATGCTACTCCAGACAAAACATCAAAGTTTGCATATCCAAAATCAGCATACGATTTAGTTGTTGAACATATACCAACAGGCCAGCTCACAAGACTTGTGGAAGGTTGGCTAGAAGTTTCTAGGGCGGTGACAGTAGTCTAATGGTAAATTATATTGATAATTCTAATATTATCGACATTACCACAACAGAGAATGATGTAATCATCTCTGATACTGGGCAACCAGGTCCTAGAGGTAAATCAATCCTAAGTGGAACCCAGACACCAACTTCAACATTTCCAGCAGATGCAGTAGAAGGAGATTTCTACCTCAAGCTGCCAGACTACTTAATGTATGGTCCACGCACCTATTCAGGAAACTGGGGAACTCCAGTTGATCTATTTACCCTCCCAGAGTCAGTATATGCCTACGAGCAATTAATCTCGTCTACAACATGGACTATCCCATTTTCAATGCATAAATTGGCCTTTAAGCCAAACGTTACCGTAGTAGATAATAATGGAAACCAAGTGGAAGGGCATGTCCAGTACCAGAATGATAATACTGTTATAATTAGTTTTGCGGCAGAGTTTTCTGGGAAGGCATATCTGTCGTAATTTGAAAAACCTAGGAGTTATATAAGTGGCACGTAAATTTTTAACACCGATTGATATGACGGGGTTGGAAATCCAGAAGCTTCGTATTGAAAATGCGACTTCTAATCCAACAGTAGCGTCAGGCTCAGAATCGGTATTCAAGGGAAGAGTATTCTATAACTCTTCTAACAATAAGCTTTATTATTACAATGGAACAACATGGCAAGCAACTGGTCTTGTCTCAATTACTCTTGGCGGAGACCTTAGTGGTACCGCAACAACAGATGTAGATGGAAACGTAACACTTAATGCCACAGTAAACGCAAACTCCATCGCCCTAGGTACAGATACAACTGGTAACTATGTAGCAACTGTAGCGTCTTCAGGCGGTACAATCACAGTAACTGGTTCAGGATCTGAAACAGCTGCAGTTAACGTTGACCTTCCCAACACAGGCGTTACAGCAGGTTCATATGGATCACAAACAGCGATCCCAACATTTACAGTAGATGCACAAGGTCGTTTGACTGCTGCGGGAACTGTAGCAGTAGCAACAACACTTTCAATTGCAGGCGACACTGGAACAGATACAGTAAATCTACTTTCAGATACACTAACATTTGTTGGAACAGATCCAATTGATACTGCAATTACAAATAACACAGTAACAATTTCTGCAAAAGATGCAACATATACAACTAAGGGTGTAGCAAGCTTCTCAAGCGATGACTTTACAGTAACTAATGGTGCTGTAGTTGTAAAGAATGTTAATCTTGGATCACAAACAACAGGAAATTATGTAGCTGGAATTTCTGGTACAACTAACGAAATCGAAGTTAGTGGTTCTGGATCAGAAGGCGCAAGCGTAACAATTGGTCTTCCAAATGATGTTACAATTACAAATAACCTTACAGTTGGCGGTAACTTAAACGTAACTGGAACAATCAACTCTGTAAATACAACACAGGTAAACATTGTTGATAATAAGGTAAACCTTAATACAGACTTTACTGGTACACCAGTTGCAGACGCTGGAATCAGAGTTGAACGTGGTGCAGAAGCAGATGTTGAAGTTCTATGGAATGAAACAAATGATAACTGGACAGTCACAAATGATGGAACAAATTACCATGCAATTGCTAGAAAGTATACAGCAGTTATCGGTGATGGATCAGCAACATCAATTGCAGTAACCCACAATCTCGGTTCAAGAGACGTTACTGTTCAGGTTTATGATGCATCAACATACGAGTCAGTAGAAACTGGTGTAGCAAGAACAAGCACATCTGCCGTGACCTTGACATTTGCAGTAGCACCATCAGCGGGAGCATATCGGGTAGTAATTACGGGATAAGGAGAATATAAATGTCTTCTATAAAAAGATTAGTCCCGTTAAATGCAATATCATTAGCAACTAATCCTGCTAACCCAAAGCTTGGTGATTTTTATCTAAACACCACAACAAATAATTTTAGAGTTTATACCGCTACAGGCTGGGTCGAAGTTGGATCTGGCGGCGGAGCAGCAGTACACATTGGGTCAAACCCACCATCCACATACACAGAAGGCGATCTTTGGTTTAATAACGTAGATCCACACTTCTATACATATGATGGAACTTATTGGGTAGAAATTTCGCTTGGACCTGTTGGACCTTCTGGCCCTGGTCTTCCAACTGGCGGTACAGTTGGGCAGGTTCCAGCCAAATCTTCAACAAATGATTATGCTACAACATGGGTAACACCATACTCATCAACTACATTTGCCTCAGACTTTTTAGCAAGAACTACAGATTCATTATCTGAAGGTGCAAATAATAAATACTTTACTAACCAGAGAGCCGTAGATGCCACTGCAACAGCTGTTGCTGGGGCTGTAACAACCGCAAATGCCTATACTGATACCAGAATCACCAATCTTATAGATTCGGCTCCTGGAGCCCTAGATACGCTTAATGAAATTGCGGCGGCTATAGGAGATAATGCAGATTTTGCTACTTCAGTGTATAATGAAATTAACGTAACAAAGGCTTCCGTTTTGGACACTGAAATTGGTATAATTATGGGAGCATTGTAGGAGATTATGGCAAACACACCAACACAGTTTTTTAGGGGAGCAGCAAATACAACATCAACACTGTTGTATACCGTTCCCGCAAACAAGACTGCCATCGTAACCAATATCTCCATTACAAATACAGGAGCTACAGCAACTACCGCTACAATTCGATTTGACGGCGTTGAATATCTAGATGAGATTGCTGTTAGCGCAAATGACACTATGATCCTTGACATGCGTACTGTGCTCGCACAGAACTTGCAGATTACAGGACTTGCGTCTACCGCAGGTGTCAAATTTCATATTTCGGGAATTATAACCCCATGAGTATAAGAGTGGCTAGCTCGTCAACAGTCATTACTGCTACCGCTCCAGCATCAGCAATTCCAGTCGGAACTGTAGAAGAAAGACCACAAAATCCTGGACACGGAGACCTGTATTTTAATACCACTCATGATACACTTGAGCAGTACACAAAAGGTGGCTGGCAAAAAATGGGTTACCAAATTGCCATGGCACTAAAAATGAATAAAATGGAGTTGATGTAATGCCTGACTATACCTCGTTAGCGAATGAAATTACCGCTATCAAGTCTGAGATCGCTGCAAGCGTAGGTGCTTCTACCTATACTGCACAAGATCTAGTCTATCTTGCATCAGCACTAGAAACTTTGGGCGGAATGCTTGGAGTAAATGATATTGTTACCGCAACAGCAGATAAAATTGCTGAGGTAAACACAGCTAAGACCACAGCTCTTGCAAATTTGGAAACAAAGAGAGTTAACTCATTGGCTGACGTAAATGCTGACAGAGCAACAGCATTGGCAGATATTGATTCTGCTAAAACAAGTGCTCTAAATCAAATTACTGGCGCATCGACTAACTTCAATGTGCTATTCATAGGGAGCATGATTTAATATGGCAATTCATTATAAGGTTTTGGGGCAGGTATTACCATCCGCAGCCTCAACATGGACACAGTTATACGCTGTGCCAACAGGTAAGGAGGCAGTATGCTCATCTCTTACCGTAGCAAATTTAACAGCAGACGATATTCTATACCGTGTGCGTATTCGTGTAGCAGGCGCAGCCGCTAACGACAAGCAGACTCTTGTATACGACACAGCAGCAGCTGGCGGTGTATCACAAGCACTTCAACTTTCAATGACTCTTTCAGCAGGAGATATCGTTGAAATCTATGCTCCCTCAACATCAATCGCATTCAATCTATTCGGATCGGAGCTTGATGCATAATGCCAGGATTTAATACACTACCAGCAGTCGGAGGTGGCGGAGGCCAAGCAAACATGACGTTTGTTGCATCTATTCACATGCAAACATACAACCGTTCATGGGCTCAGGGTGGAACATCTGGATACTATGCCCTCTATTCAACAAATCAAGAATCTGGTTATGCTTATTTTGTAGGTTCTGGAACTTCTACTGGCGCACCTCTAAACAGACTTGTTAACGTGTCACATGCTTTTACAAGAATAGATGTTATTGCTCCAACAAACGATATGGTTAGCCTTTACAAAGCTAAAGTTAAGTCAACTACAGTTTTTAATAATCCGTTTGCTGCCGATCCTTCAATAGGAAAATTAGCAATACCATCTTTTCCATCAATAATTAGAGGCTCTGGCAACTTTGTACTACCCAACAATGCTTTACCATTAGTAAATGTTGTAGTTGTCGGTGGCGGCGGTGGCGGTGGAAGAAATCACTCTGGTCACGGCGGTGGCGGTGGCGGCGGAGGCGGAAACGTTGTAAAGCTTACAGCATATCAAGCTGTAGGAACAACATCAGTAACAATAGGTGGTGCGGGAAGCGGTGGTAGCACTGGTGGAAACGGTGGCACTAGCTTTTTTGGTAACGTTTATGCATTAGGTGGTGGTGGTGGTGGAGATCATGGATCCGAAGGAAATGGTGGAAGCAATGTTGGTAATGCTGGTGGAAACGGTGGAGCTTATAGCTATAAGGCTCCAGTTTCTGGAACAACACAATCTGCTGGAACTGGTTTAGGAACAGCAGGATCTCCAGCTTTTCATGGTGGACATGCTGGAGGTGCTTCTGCTTCACATGGTGGCCACGGTAATAATCGTGCTTCAGGTGGCGGAGGTGGAGCAATGGGAGCTGGTCAAGAAGGAACTACTGGTAACTATCCATCAGGAGGTGCTGGTCACGTAAGTGATATTGTAGGAAGCAACCACTCATTTGGAGGTGGAGCATATGGACAGTCTCCAGATGGAAGACATGGATCACAGGGTTGGGATGGATATTCTGCATATGGACATGGTGGACATGGAAATGCAACTGTAAACTCCCAGCCTAATGGAAACGGTGGAGATTCTGGAGCAGTAATTGTGAGGTACTACATACCATGAGTAAATATGCTAAAATTAATCAAGAAAATATTGTTGAGAATACAATAGAGTGCGAAGATTCCAACATATCACTTTTTGTTGGAACATATATAAAGGTTACAGAAAGCACTAAAGATACAAACGCAGGCGATTCTTGGGATCCAGATAATAAAAAATTTATAGATCCAAAGCCTTATGAGTCATGGATTCTAGATGAAAGTTTTAATTGGGTATCACCTAGTGGAGAATCATTCTTAATTGGACATTATTGGGATGAAGATTCCCAAGAATGGGTAGCTGTACCGAATACTGAAAAATAAGGAGATCTAAATGGCAGTAACACTGGATCTAGTATCCAAAAACTCCTTACCCGCCCTCGGCGGTACTTTGACGTTCAAAGCACCATCTACATCAGCGCAGGTAAAGCAAAGAATATTTATTCTTAACGTAGGCATGCTTGTAAACGCAGGTATTTATAATCTAACATTTAGTGGATCTGCCCCAGTAAATGTTGCATACATTAATATTCTTGACGGAGATGGAAATGTAATTGATTCATCATTTCCTACTCCAGATTTTTCAACAGCCTTTAATTTTAACCCATCAAAACAATGGGCAAAAATTGTACTAGTAAGCGATAGCGATTATGTATACTGGCCAGCAAATTCAAATGCTATAGTTGCATCTGGTCTTAGCTCAAATACAAACACTACCCCAAATATTACTATTCCTACAACTCCTGCAACTCAGCTAACAAACACTATTACAACAAGAAATGTTGGCGGAACTGATTATGCATGGACATACCCTACATATAACGTATCTAACAATGCTTACTATGCAGGTAAAGTAGTAAACTGCTCAACATTTGCTTCACAAGATTTATATTCAAATAACTATCGTGGTGCTTCATTTGCACATGACTATGTAAATAATAAACTTTATATAATTGGCGGCGGAGTATATAACTCCAATGGTGGAGTACAAGCTCATAGCCAGACAATGTATACTACATTTATTCAGAAGGATATGTCTACAAATGCATTTGCACAGACAGCTAAGGCTGCTTATCCAGATGCTCTTAATACAATGAACATTCTTATGTGTGCTCCTGGAGATGGAAATGTTTATACATTTGGACAACACTACCTAGAGACATCTAACGTACCAACATCACACTACTACGGCAACCTAGCATATAAGTGGAATGGATCTACAAACACATGGTCTCCAATTGCTAAAATGAACGGGTTCCCATCAGTTTCAGCAGATGAGACATTTACATTCTCATATCAAGGTAAGTGCTATATCTCAGGTACTCGCTATACAGCAGTAGACAAGGGATCTAGAGTTCTATTCGACTACTGGTTTGGATATTATGATCCAGCTACAAACACATATACTACAATTAAGAATTATAAGACAACAGGGCTTTTAGAAGGTGCTTCATTTACTACCCTCGGAAACATGAATGGTAGAACATACCATGAAGATGCAGATTTCCTATATGATAAATTTAATAATAAATATTCTAAAGCTGCATATATTGCAACAGGATTCTTGCCAGCACCAGTAGAGACACCACAATACTGGGCTCCTACTCCAGTTCTAAATGTTGCCAAGACTCCTGGAAGTGCTACACAATATGCACACTACACAGAAAATAGCAATTACTATCTAGTTGCTCAGACACAATCACAGATATCTGTTCCTTCATACGCTGTTAAGGTATAATAGTTTTATGGCTACAATATTTCCATCCAGCCCTGCGGTTGGACAAACATTTGAATCTGGCGGCATTAGATGGCGTTGGACAGGTATTGTATGGGAATTATTTACAGACCCAGCGGTAGTATTTGAACATACACATTCTTACGACGGAGACCTAGTAACAGGAGGACTTGCCTCTATGGTTTCTTATGATGGAGGAGACGCAAACCCAGCATGACAACAATGAATGTTACTTTTAAGTTACGTAGAGATACTACGGCAAACTGGGCTACCTATAATCCAGTTCTTCAGGCTGGTGAAATTGGAATTGATACAACATTAAACAAGTTTAAGATTGGTAATGGCTCAGCGGCGTGGGGAGTTTTAAATTACGCTAACCTTTTAGCATCAGATCTAACATCGGCAATTACTGCTCATAATAACGATACTACAGATGTACATGGAATTGCAGATACATCTGCTCTAGCAACAAATTCTTCTGTATCGTCTGCTATATCTACCCATAACTCAGTAACTACAAATGTCCATGGAATTGCTAATACCGCTCTACTAGCCACCCAGACCTTTGCAACCTCTGCAGCAGCCAATGCCTTGACTTCTGCCAATACATATACGGACACGGCTATATCTAACCTTGTAGGGGCTGCTCCAGCCCTTCTTAATACCCTCAGCGAACTGTCAGACGCTCTAAACGACAACCCTAACTTTGCGGCGGAGGTAGCATCTCAGATTGCTTCCCTTACAGCCACAGTAAACAGCTTTAACGCTAGAATAACAAGTCTAGAGCTAGGATTAGGTATCTAATAATATGGCTCGTGATATACTAAGGTTGGTGATTATGAATGCCTAGTTACGATAGTTTATCAACGCAAATTGATGCGCTAAAGTCAGAAATGACAAGCGCAATATCAACCACGGCTATGAATGCCCAGGACATGATCTACATGGCCAAGGCTCTTGGCGAACTTGGTGGCCTACTTGGTGTCAATGACATTGTGGCAGCTACAGCAGCAAAAATCACAGAATTAGAAACAAAAACAACAACATCTTTAGCTTCATTAGAGACAAAGCGTGTAAACTCTTTGTCAGATGTTAACACAGACAGAGCGACTGCGTTAGCTGATATTGATGCTGCAAGAGTCTCCGCAGTAAACCAGGTAGCTGGAGCGGGAACATCGCTACACGCATTCTTATTGGTAGGAGTATAATAAATGGCAACACGATATAGAGTATTAGGACAAAAGTCCCCAGCAGCAAATACTGACTGGGATATTTATACAGTTAATGGAACAAAAGATGCAGTTGTTAGTTCAATAACTGTAGCAAATAGAGATTCTGGAGATTCTGCAACATATAGAATTGCAGTCCGTCCAGATGGCGCAACACTTACAAATGATATGTATGTTGCATATGATGTTCAGGTTGGAGCAAACTCAACTCAGGCACTTAGTCTTGGAATAACCATGAATCAAAATGATGTTTTAACTGTACGCTCTTCTTCTGGTTTAGTCTCGTTCAATGTTTATGGAACGGAGATTGACGTTTAATGGCAGTTAATAATTTCCCGCCTACATCAGGTGGCGGACAGCCAAACATGAATTACATAAAGAGTGTAAGAATGTCTTCGGCTGCTATTACGTGGAATAGATCTGGTTCTGCAGGAACCTATGCTGTATTTTCATCTAGTGCTTCTAGCGGCTACGCCTACTTTGTTGGAACATCAACAACTGGTGTACCATTAAATAAATTAGTTTCTGTAAATCATCCTTTTACATCTATACAAATTGTTGGAATCCCAAACGATATTTTAAATTTATATAAAGTTTCTGTAGATACAAACACTTCTGCATACGCAGATCCTTCTGCAGCATATTATCAATGGTTTGATAACTCATTGGTAACTGCAAAAATAGAACAATTTGCTGGAACTGGTACGTACACTCTTCCAGTTTTTGCTATGCCAGTTGCAGATGTTGAGCTTCATGGCGGCGGAGGAGCTTCATATCAACATGGACCAGGTGGAGGCGGGGGAGGATCAATTCTTGTAACTCTATTCCCAATTCCAGCAGGAACATCTTATTCCGTAGGAGCTGGTGGTGGAGGAAACTCAAATAACGCAGGCGGAAACACAACATTTGGAACTTTAACAGCACTTGGAGGAGCACCAGGACATTCAGATTATAATGGAAGAAATGGTGGGTGCGGTTCTGGTGCAGCTAAATCAGGGTCAGGACAAAGTAAAAGTGGAGGATCTTCAATTCAAACAACTCCTAGTGGAGGAAGAACTAATTTAGGAATTGGCTACGGCGGCGGAGGAGTAGATAATTCAACGCAACATGCAGGCGGTGGCGGCGGTGGCGGCGGAGGAGCTGGAGGATCAGGTTCTAGTAGTTCTGCAGGAGCAGGTGGCAGTGGGTTCTTGAGTCCAATAACTGGAATTATTTATTCTACAGGAGGATATGGCTCAGCGCATGAGTCAAATACTAGAGGGTCTGCTCCAAATGGGTATGGAAATGCTGGATCTGGTGGAGGATCTAACCCAAACTCTACTGGAGACTCTGGTAAAGATGGAATAATTATTGTGAGGTCATACGGATGAAATATTTTGCTAAAATTGAAAATAATGAAGTTGTAAATACAGTGCTTTCAGAATCATTAGATTTACTTATAGGTGATAACTGGGTAGAGTTTTCGCCAGATGGTTCATTTAGAGGAAATAGAGCTGGCGTAGGAAGCATGTATGATTCTGAAAATGATGTTTTTATTAATCCAAAACCATATGAGTCATGGGTTCTAAATCAAAGCAGCTGGCAATGGGAAGCCCCTGTTGCAAAACCCACAGACGCATATTATGGATGGGACGAATCAACAACATCCTGGTATAAAATGAAGGATTTTGAATAATAAATAGTATTGACAAAATGCCTCTATTATAGTAACCTATAAGTAGAGGCATTAGTCTTTTTAGAGATAGGTTATAAATGTATAAATCCGATAAAATTATTATCGTAGGCGGAGGATCCGCAGGATGGATGACAGCATCCACACTAATCAAAGAATATCCTAATAGAGATATTACATTAATTGAAAGCCCTTATATTTCAAAAATTGGGGTGGGGGAATCAACAACTGCTGGAATCACAGCCTGGCTACATGCCCTAGAGCTAGACCATAAAGATTTTATGACTTATACAGATGCGGCATATAAGCTAAGTATTAAGTTTACAGATTTTCATTCTATTGGAGATGGTGGATTTCACTACCCATTTGGACACCCAAATTTACAAAATTGCACAATGAATTCTGCAAATGATTGGCAAGTTTTAAAACTTATTGACCCAACTACCACAAAACAAAGCTACGTAGACTACCTTTGGCCATCCTCAGTTCTTTTGAATACAAATAAAATGTACTTTCCTAAAGATCTTGAAGAGATGGACGGATTTACAATGCACCGTGACTTTGCCCTTCAGTTTGATGCTATTAAGTTTGCTGAATATCTAAAAGATAAATATGCAAAGCCTATGGGTGTTAAGCATATTGAAGCGACAATTACTTCTATAGAGCACGATGAGAATGGAATTACTGGGGTAGTATTAGACAATGGAGATACTGTTTCTGGAGATCTATATATTGATTGTACAGGATTTAAGGGAATGCTTATAACAGAGACACTTGGAACCCCATTTGAGTCACATGCAGATAAACTGCCAGTAAACAGAGCATGGGCTGTACAACTACAGTATGAGGATCCAGAAAAAGAAGTAGAAAACTTTACAAACTGTACAGCACTTGGATATGGGTGGGTATGGAACGCTCCACTATATTCACGTATTGGAACTGGGTATGTTTATTCAGATAAATTTACTACACCAGAAGAAGCTTTAGAAGAATTCAAAGAGCATCTTAAAAAAGCTCATGGTGAACATAGAATTACTGATGATTTAAAGTTTAGAGATATTAATTTTAAGTCTGGAATTGTTTCTAAGCCATGGAATAAGAATGTTGTAGCCATCGGATTATCTGGAGCATTCCTTGAGCCACTAGAATCAAATGGCCTTATGTTTATTCATGAAAATGCTTCAATGCTTTCTAGAATGATTCAGCGAGGCGTTATAAATAAGTTTGATCAAGAAACCTATAACTTTGAAGTAAAGAAACACTTTAACTCATTTTCATCATTTATTCAGCTGCACTACATTTTGACCGAAAGACGGGACACAGAGTTTTGGAAGTATATGGCTACTAGGGACGTAATGCCAGATGAGTTTACTAGAGAAAATGCTCATAACTGGGTTGGTGAAATGGACAATAAAACAATTAACCAGGGTTGGCGTGTAAATATTGATAGTGGATTTAATTGTATTGCTGTTGGTCATGAATGGATGCCTATAACACCACAGGTAATTCGTCAATGGAATTATCATTACCCAGAAACTGATTATGAAGAAGTTGCAAACCTATTTAAGGCTAGAAGCGAAGCTTCCGTAGCAAAATGGAAAGCGGTTACAAAAAATGCACCATCACACTATCAATTCTTAAAGGAGAATTATCATAATGAAGTTTAGAACACAATGGCTAGAAGCACTAAAAACAATGCGTTTTAAGTCGTATTGGAATAGACCAAATACAGTAGAATTTTTTGCCTTCATGACAAAGATTGCTATTATTTTCCCAGGCCTATTGCTTGGAAAACAGTTTTGGTGGCTTTACATATTTGCTTTGGTTTCAAGCCTTGCCCTTATATGGTCATCGACAGTAAAGACTCTACCCACAATTATTTGGTTCAATATTTTGTGGACTTTATTGGCAACCTTATCAATTGCTAAGCATTTTGGTCTAATTTTGTAATGAATAAAGATGAACTAAATATATATTGGTCTCCAGGAAACTTTATACTAGATAAAGAAAGCTGGAATATGCTATATTTAGAACCAGAAAGTTTATTGAAAGAATTTTCTGATTATAGAAATCCAGAGGCTGGAACTTCGTCATTTCTTTCATGTCCAGCATTTAGAGAAAAGTTTAAAAATGTTTTTTCTTTTAAGACTACGGTTGACTCAAGTTATTCATATGAAGAAAATATAACCAAAAATACGGGAGATACGAAAATAGGATTTTATTCCCAAAGAGATCCATCATTAACATATGGTCCTAGCTTGGTTTACAATCTTTCATGGTTGTTTTTTGCAGAAGAGCCCGTAGAATGTTTTTTTACTTCTCCATATTTTCATAAGGTAGAATATATGCAGTCGGGGGCAATGGTTCCAGGAAAATTTGATATAGGGTCATGGTTTAGACCATTTAACATAGAGGTACAAATGCACTCAAGCTACGGGGAAATTTCTTTTAAAAAAGAAGACCCATTATTTTATATGGATATAAATACTAATAAAAAGATTAATTTTATTAGGTTTAACATGAATGAAAGGCTTTATAATATTTCCCAAGAATCTATACAGTCTCCAGTTAGGTATAAAAGGTTTATGCCATTAAAAGAAAGATACGATGTTTTTAATAAAACTAAAGTAAGGGATATAATTTTAAATGAAATTAAAAAAGAAATTATTTAAAGAAAACATAATATTGTTTGAAAATGGCGAACAAAAAACATGCCCAGAAGAATTTAGTCCGCAGCCAGCTTCAAAATTTCTTCCAGATTGGTATAAAAATTTATCCTCATACAATGGTAGTAAGTTAAATGAAAATGGTGGGCCAAATTCTACAGCAAAGAAGTGTGTGCCGCTATTTGATGCGATATCTTCTGGATACATTCTGACAACGTTTTGCGATATAGATGTTTCAAATAATGACGGAACTCATTATTTTAGGTGGAGAATTAAGGATGAAAATCTTATAGATTCCCACCCACACTGGCAAACTGGTGATCATCCAAAAAAACAAATAAACGCTGGCATGTATAAATACAATAATGCCTGGTCAATAAAAACACCACCAGGTTATTCTTGTATTATTGTTCCACCAATGCACAGAGATAACCCACTGGTCATACTTCCTGGTATTGTAGATACAGACAAGTATACTGATATTATAAATTTTCCATTTTATGTAAAAGATGGTTTTTCTGGGATAGTTCCAGCTGGAACACCCATAGCTCAAATTATTCCATATAAGAGAGAGCCATGGCAAGCAAAAAGAGGTGGCAGAGATCTGCTCTTAGAAAAAGGGGAAACCTTTAAGTTGGTAACATCAAAATTTACAGGGGCATATAAAAAATTTTTATGGTCCAGGAAAGAATATCGGTAGGTAGCAGCCTATTTGGGGTATAATTAGTAAATATGGCCACCAATTATCCTACTGGGCTGGATAACCTCGCTAATCCCGCCTCAACCGACGAACTAGATGCTCCATCGCATTCCCAGCAACATGCTAATGCGAACGACGCTATTGAGGCTCTAGAGGCTAAAGTCGGTGTCAATAATTCGGCGGTAACAACAAGCCTTGACTATAGAGTACGTCAATTAGAGACAGTCCCTACATATACAAATGAAATGGCTCAGGATGCAGCAGGTGCATTATTTGCACACGCCAATCACGTAAATCTTACAGCAGTATATGATGATACTGGAAACCAAGTTATCCTTACAGGAGTTGGCGGAACTGCCAATAAGATTTCGCAAGAAGTTGTTAATAATACTGGAGCAACTATTTATAAGGGGCAAGCAGTATATGCTGGAGGAGCAGTTGGATCTTCTGGACAGTTAAGAGTAGTTCTATCATCTAATACAGCAGAGTCAACCTCATCTAAGACATTTGGAATTATGGAAGACACCGTTATAAATGGTGCAATTGGAACGGTAGTAACAGAAGGACTTCTTGAAGGTCTAGATACTTCTACAGCACAACCAGGAGATCCAGTATGGCTGGGTGCAACTCCAGGACAATTAATTTTTGGGCTAGCAAATAAGCCATCAGCTCCTAACCACCTAGTATTTCTTGGTATAGTAACTAGAGCACAGCAGAATACAGGATCAATCTTTGTTAAAGTTCAAAACGGGTTTGAACTAGACGAGCTTCATGATGTTGTAATTTCTAACAAGCAGAATAACCAAGTAATTAGATATAACTCTACTACTGGACAGTGGTCAAACCAGACAATTGATAATTTGTTCGATCCCGCTGGATCTGCAGCGGCAGCGCAATCAGCAGCGGCCTCTGCTCTATCATCACACGAATCAGATACAACTAATATTCACGGCATTTCCGATACATCGCTATTGGCTACTAAGGCTTATGCAGATAATGCTGCATCAACAGCAGCGGCTGCAATTGTAGACGCAGCACCATCTACGCTAAATACATTGAATGAATTGGCAGCGGCTATCAATGATGACGCATCATTTGCAGCTACAGTAACCACAGCTCTTGGAACTAAAGCACCATTAGCATCACCAACATTTACTGGTATTCCAGTAGCACCAACGGCGGCATTAAACACAGATACAACACAGATTGCTACAACAGCATTCGTAATAGATCAGATTGATGCATCAGTACAGCCAGGTGCTCTATATCAGACAACAGCTCCACTAAATCCAGAAGTAGGTCAAATCTGGATTGACTCAGATGACGAGGTAGATGTATTTGATAAGAACATTATTCGTCGTCAGACATTCACAGCGGTGGCAGCACAAACTACCTTTACAGTAGATGTTCAGTTTATTCCTGGTTACGAGCAGGTATTTATGAACGGTATTCTACTTCTTCGTGGAACAGACTATACAACCCCTACAGAGCACACAGTCGTATTGGCTTCAGGTGCAACGGCGGGAGATATTATAGATGTCCTTACAGTAACTAATCTTAATTCAGTAAACACCTATACACAGGCAGAAATAAATACCCTTATAAATGCAAACAAGTATATTGATCCTCTATCAATATCAGCTAATACAACCCTTGCTGCTAAGAAAAGATATTTTGTTACATCGGCTTCTGCGCTTACATTGACGCTACCTGCGTCCCCTGCGCTAAACGATGAGATTCAGATTCTAGATGCTTCAGGCAACGCTTCAACGTATAATATTACTGTGGCTCGCAACGGTAATTTGATCAACGGAAATGCGGGGAATTTAATTATAGATAACAATGGTGGCTGGTATACATTACTTTATACTGGAGCTACCTATGGATGGAAGGTTGGATAATGGGAGATATTAGAACTACTACGCTTGGTGGTATTCCATTTGGAGTAAATTCAGGTCGACCAAGCAATCCACAACCAGGTCAACCATATTTTAATGGTCAAGAAAATAGGCTAGAGCTTTATACACAATCTGTTGGTTGGCAAAATATTGTTGCAGAAACTCCAGGAATTGTTTCAGTACAAGGCATGGTTTTAGATGGAAATACAACAAACACACTTGTTATATCTGGAAGCAATTTTACATCTGGTGCAGTAGCTTCAATTATAGGTACCAATGGTGTAGAAATAGTGGCAAACTCAACAGTTGTTAATTCTGTAGCTCAAGTAACAGCAGTTTTTGGAGCAATTAGTGCTCAGTATGAACCATACGATGTTAAAGTATTAAATACAAGCAATCTTTATGGACTATTGCCAGATGGAGTTTATGTTAATCAAACTCCTTCCTGGAATACAGCAGCTGGATCGCTAGGAACATTTACAGAAGGTCAATCTGTATCAATACAGCTTTCTGCAACTGATCCAGAAGGAACATCGCTTTCATATACTGTTACATCAGGAGCACTTCCTACTGGAGTAACTCTATCATCTTCTGGTTTAATTTCTGGAACATTACCAGATATTTCAACAAATACTACTTATTCTTTTACTATTACAGTTTCTGACGGAGCAAACTCATCTGTAAGAACATTTACAATTACATCAACGGCTTTAGTTAATGTTACTGGCGGAACTTTAGTAACTTCAGACCCAACATATTTTTATAGAATATTTTCTACAACAGGATCCAGTTCTCTTGTAGTATCTAATAACAACCTAGCAGTAGAATACCTACTAATTGGCGGCGGTGGCGGCGGAGGAAATAGCTATGGTGGAGGCGGTGGAGGATGTGGTGGAATAAATTCTGGAACAACAACTCTATCACCAAATACATATTCAATTGTTGTAGGAGCAGGAGGTGGAAGCGTTACTAGCGGAAGCTCAACAACAGCATTTGGCTACACAGCAGGTGGAGGAGGAAACGGTGTAACATCTTCTGGTTCTGGAGGTAATGCTGGTTCACCATTAACATATGTTGGCGGCACAGGTGCAAATGCTTCATGGGGTGAATCTGGTGGTGGCGGTGCAGGTGGTTCTGCTAACGGAGGAAACGGAGTAGCATCTAGCGTAGCTGGTGCTGGCGGTGCTGGATCAGCTGGATACACATCTTGGATTAATGCAATATCATCATCAATGCCATCGGCATGGCAAACTGCAACTTCATCTGGAAGAATTGCAGGCGGTGGAGGTGGAGGCGGTGCTAGAGATACAAACTCTGGCGTAGGCGGATCAGGTGGTGGCGGAGCTGGAGGAGGACTCAATGCTTCTAGTGACCAACCAGGTGTTGCAGGTGTTGCAAATACTGGTTCTGGTGGAGGAGGATCTAGAGGTGCTTCTACTGGTGGTGCAGGCGGATCGGGACTTGCAGTAATTAAATATCTTAAGAGTGCGGTTGGATAATGTCTAAAGCCAGAGATATAGCAAATATACTATCAGCAAATACAGCTATTGCTACTGATGCTGAATTGAGTTCTGCTGTATCCGCCCATGCAACTGCAACCAATGGACACGTTGGGCGGGGAACAACAGCAAATAGACCTTTATCACCTACTGTAGGAGATTTGTATTTTGATACAACACTGGCAGCCTTGATTTGCTTTAAGTCTAGTGGATGGGAAAAGGTGTCTCAAGATCCTGCTCCTCAAATAGCTAGTATTTCTCCAACAACAGCACCAATACCAGGAACAACAATAACTATTACAGGGTCTAATTTTAAATCAGGATTATCCGTACAGTTTATTGGCACAAATGCTACATATAATTCACCCACAGCTACTTTTGTTGGTGCTGGTACTGCAACAGCAATAACTCCTAATTTAGATGTAGCAAACGAGCCATATGATGTTAAAGTTATAAATTTAGATAATCAGTTTGCAATTTTAGAAAATGCTTTAGACGCTGGTGGATCACCAGTATGGAACACCACACCAGGAACACTTGCCACAATAAGCGAGCAAACATCATTAAATGTTTCAGTATCTGCATCGGATCCAGATGGCACATCTATTATTTACTCATCTTCAAACTTGCCAGCTTGGATTTCTTTAAATTCATCAAATGGATCTTTAACTGGAACTGCACCAGACGTTTCATCAGATACAACCTATAATTTTGACATAATAGCTTCTGATGGTGTAAACACTTCTTCTAGATCATTTAATGTTTCCGTAAAAGCCATAATAATGTTTTCTGCAGACTACCTACTTGTTGGCGGAGGTGGAGCAAGTGGATTTAGAACTGATGCTGTTTATTACTTAGGTGGAGGCGGTGGAGGTGGTTTAAGAACTTCTGTTGGAAGTAATGGTGGAGGAGCTGCAGCAGAATCGCCATTAACTCTTCAAACTGGAGTAACTTATAACATTTCTGTCGGCCAAGGGGGCGTGGGCGCAGCATATGGATCGCTTTCATCTGCAAATAACGGTGGAAACTCATCTATATCTGGTACTGGAATTACAACAGTAACAGCACTTGGTGGTGGAGCTGGTGCTAATCCAGATTCTGCTGGACACAACGGAGGATCTGGTGGAGGTGCTGGAGGAAATGACAACGTTAGGTCAGGCGGAACTGCTTTAACGCCAACACAAGGATATGCTGGTGGCAATGTTGTTCATAACAATAATGCTGGCGGCGGTGGCGGTGGAGGTGGCGCAGGTGGTCCAGGTGGAAATGTTTCTTCTGGAAACTTTAAAGGTGGTACTGGCGGAGCAGCACTGCAAAATTCTATAACTGGATCGTCAATATATTATTCTGGAGGGGGTCCAGGAGGAGGCGGATATTTTTCTTCTCCAGTTGGAAACCCAGTCCTCGGAGATTTTGGAGTGGGATACAATAGATCAAATCCAGGAATGGGTGGATATATGACAGGAAATGGTGCAAATGCAGTAAACAACGGAACTAATGGTGTGGTTATAATTAGAGCACCTCGTACTGCTGTTAATACTACTGGATCACCAGTTGTTTCAACTGTAGGTGGAAATATTGTTTATACATTTAATAATAATGGGACGATTACATTCTAATGGCTAAAACAATTAAAGTATGGAGCGGAACTGAATGGGTAAATGTAGGTATTATGGCTGCAATACCGCCAGACTATGTTACTCAAGCAGATCTTATTCAACGTAAAAAAGAAGTTAGCGAAACCGTATCATCTAACATTACAGCACAGGTAGGATACAGATACTTTGTAGATACTACTTCTGAGAGAACTATTACACTTCCTGCAACCCCGTCGATTGGCGACGAGGTTCAAATATTTGATGCGACGGGAACAGCATCAACACATAACATTACCATTGGAAGAAATGGAAAGAACATTAACGGTATAGCAGAAAATGCTATAATTGACGTAGAT
>Ga0255165_1000094_pt1 | contig 38240 bp, 47 predicted proteins | sample Atl_Cont_RepB_8d_FD_183182 | JGI IMG/M metagenome (GOLD analysis project Ga0255165, IMG submission 183182) | Freshwater microbial communities from Altamaha River, Georgia, United States - Atl_Cont_RepB_8d | ecosystem: Environmental > Aquatic > Freshwater > River | place: USA: Georgia | collected... | reverse complement strand
AGGTTCAGGTGCTAACGGCGGTGCGGCAAGCACCAACTCTTACACAGGGCCAAGCATCAGTTATTCAGGCGGCGGTGGTGCTGGTGCTGGTTCTGGCTCAGCAGGTACGGCAGGTACGAACGCAGGCGCAGGCGGCACAAGTGGTAATCCTGGCTCGCCAGCAACGGCTAATCGTGGCGGTGGTGGTGGTGGTGGTGGTGCATCAAATCAGAACGGCGGCAACGGCGGTTCGGGTCGTGTCGTAGTGCGTTGGCTCACCGCAGACGCAACAGGCGCAGGTCTGAGCATCAGTAGCACGGGCACGACAACTACGGGTACTGACGGTTCGTACACCTACATTGCGTGGGATTCCACAGGAACTTTGGTGGTGGCGTAATGGCACACTTCGCAAAGGTCGAGAACGGTATCGTGCGTGAAGTAATCGTCGTCGGCAACGCCGACGCACCAACCGAAGCCGCAGGTCAAGCGTTTATCGCTGCTTGTGGTATCGCTGGCGAGTGGGTGCAAACGTCGTACAACAGCAACTTTCGTGGGAAGTTCGCTGGCATTGGCGACACCTACGATGTTGAGAGTGATGTGTTCGTTTCACCGACAGTTGAGGTGGCGGAATGAGTCGTTCGTATTTGGGTTATGTGTCGTCGCAGACGACTGACAAGGTTCCTGTTGCTGGCACAACATTCCTAGATGTTGAGTATGTCGTTGTCGGTGGCGGCGGTGCTGGTGGCTCAGGTCAAGGCAACACGACAGACCCGATAGCGAACTCAGGTGGCGGCGGTGGTGCTGGCGGTTATCGCTCATCGGTAAGCGGTGAGAGTTCTGGCGGTGGCGCATCAGCCGAAACACCACTCTCTCTCGGTCTTGGAACATACACGGTCATCGTCGGCGCAGGTTGCGGTGGTGGTGTGCCTGCTTACACGCCGACAGGCTCATCAAGCAAGGGTTCGCCTAGTGCGTTCCACACGATTATCAGTGAAGGTGGCGGTGTCGGCGGAAGTCGTGCCAACAGTGTTGAAGGTGGTGCGACATCAGGCGGTTCAGGCGGCGGAAGAGTGAGCAGTGCTTCTGGTGCTGGCTCAGGAACTGCTAATCAGGGGTACGGCGGTGAGAACGCAGTCACGGGTTCTATCGGCGGCGGCGGCGGTGGTGCTGGTGAAGCAGGCGGAACTGACGGTGACGGTTTCGGCGGTGACGGTGTTTCGTCAAGCATCACAGGGTCAGCCGTGTTCTACGCTGGCGGTGGTGCTGGCGGCAACAACGGCACGGCAAGAACGGGCGGTCAGGGTGGTGGTGCTGACGGTGGAACTAATGCGAATGGAAACAATACGGCACCATCGGGAACAGCCAACACGGGCGGTGGTGGCGGCGGTGGCGGTTCGGGCAACGGTTCAGGCGGTAACGCAAACGGCATTAGTTATGGCGGTAGCGGCGGTAGCGGTGTGGTCATTCTTCGCTATCTCACATCGCAAGCATCTGGTCGCAGTATCACATCGGCGGTTGGCACAAGCACGACAAGCGGTTCGTACACGGTCTGGACATTCAACTCATCGGGAACTTTGGTGGTGGCATAATGGCTCACTTTGCGAAGATTGAGAACGGTATCGTCACGCAGGTCATCGTGGTGTCAAACGATGTAATCGGTCACGGCGACCACGCCGAATGTGAAGCCAAAGGTCAGGCGTTCATCGCAGGTATGGGTCTCGCAGGCGAATGGAAGCAGACTTCGTACAACTCAAACTTCCGTGCCAAGTACGCTGGTATCGGTGACCGCTACGACGCAGAACTAGACGAGTTCGTAACACCAGTGTTTGAAGAAAACGCCTAAAACTCAACCTCGTCGTCGGGCCACTTCGACAAAACAGCAAGCAAGATCAGCAAACACACGCCGATCACGACGCCGATTCCGACAAAGAAGCACAAGAATACGATCGCTGCGCGTGATAGGGTTTCTTCCATGACAAAGAAACTTATCACCAAACAGACCAAAGCCCTACTAAAGTCCTGGGCAAAAGTCGCCATCGCCGCAGGCATCGCCTCATACATGGCTGGCACCCGCGACTGGACGCTCATTGCAGACGCAGCCCTTGTCGCAGTTCTGCCGGTAATCCACACCTGGTTTGACAAGTCCGACAAACGCTTCGGGCGCACCAAATAAGCCATGCCCCGTCGCTACACGGGCACATCCGACGGGGTATCAAAAGCCAAGCGTCCGGGCACGGAAGAATGGGTGCGCCAGGTTTGTTCGCTATCTGGCGGTGCGCTTTGGAACAATGGCACATGGGTCGTGCGCAACATGCGCGGCAAAACCAGCCTCAGCGTTCATGCCACGGGCAGGGCGATGGACTTGTCGTGGCGTGGTAAAACAAACGGCAGGAAGTCAGCCGAACGGGTTATGGACATCCTTACCGCCAATAGTGAATTGCTTGGCGTCGAACTAATCCTTGATTACTGGGATGGCCATGGCAGGGGGTGGAGATGTGACCGCGCATCGTGGCAGGCGTACACCAAGCCAACACTCACAGGCGCGCCGGGTGGCGACTGGATGCACGTAGAAATCTCACCAAGAATGGCCGAGTCACCACACAGAGTGACGGCTGCATTTGCTAAGGTGAGTTTGATTTGAAATGGACATGGGAACAGCAAGCATCATCGTTGCCGCAATCACCGCGGTTGGTGGCATCATCGTTGCTGCAATCAATAAGTTCCGGAAAGAAAACAAGGACGATCACGCCTACGTCCGTGGCGTGTTGACGATGCTGTACAAATCCCAGAATCGAATCGAAACGAAGGTAGATCGAGTTGACGAACGGCTGTCGAACCACCTAGAGTTGCACGCCTCAGGGGGGATGCTTGACAATGGGCGAACAGTTCACCAAAATCGAGTTGAGGAAACTGGCGAAGTTTCTTCGTAAGGTATATCCTGGAGTTGCCGAACAAGACGAACTCTGGGCGTTGATAGAAAAAACAGAACAACTCACAAAGGGGAAGCATGGAACAGAAAACCGCAGGCGCTGAAATTGTGCGCGAGGCATACGACCTCATCGTCGGTCCGCGACAAGCCGAATACAACCACCCACACCACGACTACTCGAGGACGGCGGACATCTTCAGGGCAATGACCGGAGTTTCACTTACACCAGAGCAAGCAATCTTGTTCATGGTTGCGGTAAAACTTTCACGCATCGCCAACGAATTCGACATGGGCCTGGACGTACCGGACAACACGCGCGATGCCATTGGTTATCTTGGTTGCCTCAACATGGTCAGGACGGTGCGTCGTGGGATTTCTTGATGAGGCAAAGACGCTTTCGTTGTCGTCGGGCAAACACGACGAGATACGTGCCAAACTGGAACCAAAGGATTACAAGGAGTTTGTTGCCGCACTTCGCGATCCAGAGATTTCGCATGTGGGAATTGCGAAAGCGCTGAAGAAACGCGGCATCGAATGCGCCCCAAACACGGTTGCAAGGATCAGGGAAAGGATCAACAAGAATGTCGATGAGTGAAGATGCAAGATACGAAGACGAGATATCGCTTCTCAAGGCTGCCTTGCAAAAGGCGCAGCGGGCGGAGGCAAGAGCCAAACGCAAGAACGACGATCTGGTCGATGCGGTGTACAAAGCCGCACATCAGGCAATGCTTGTTCAACCGCGGGTAAACGTCAAGCCGCACAAGCCGAAGAAGAAGGGACGCGCAGAAGTTGCGTTGGTGCACCTAACCGATTGGCAGGCGGGCAAGGTGTCGGTGTCGTACAACATCGAGGTGCTTCGCAAACGCATGGCACAGATGGTCGACAAGGTCATGGCGCTCACCGACATTCAGCGAGCCCACCACCCGGTCAACGACTGCGTGCTGGTCTTGGGTGGTGACATGGTCGAGGGACTTACGGTATTCCCGGGGCAGCAATACGAGATCGAGGCACACCTGTTCGAGCAGTTGTTCTCTGTTGCCAGCATCATCGAGCAGTGTGTGCATACGCTGGCAGGTCACTTCCGCAAGGTGCACGTGGTGTGCGAGTACGGCAACCATGGACGCATTGGCCGCAAGGGTGACATGCCATCTTCGGACAACGTCGATCGCATGGCGTACAAGATTGCGTCAGAGCGTTGTGCGCACCTGAAGCACGTAACATGGCAGCAGTCTGCCGACTGGTACCAGATTGCCACGATTGGCAACTACAAACTCTTGGTCGTGCATGGCGATGAGATTCCATCGTTCGGTGGACAGACGCCGTCGTACTCGATATTGCGCAAGTGCAATGCCTGGGCTACGTTCATGGAATTCGACGACGCAATCCTTGGTCACTTCCACACGCCAATCAATTTGACCATGGCAAACGGTGGGCGCATCTGGGTTACCGGAAGTCCTGAGTCGGACAATCAATACGCCAAGTCATTCGTTGCCGCAGTAGGCAAACCATCACAGCGTCTAATGTTCGTTGACCCGGACAAGGGGAGGGTAACCTGTGAGTATGTCTGCTGGCTCGATTGACGTTTGCCCATGGTCATTGGTTTCCATCCACTGGATTGACGCGTTTGATTCCGAGAATGGTTGGATTGCCATCAAGGATTACAAACCAAAGAGGTGTGACGTGGTGTCGGTCGGGTTCGTTTACCCCGACGCACTAGAGGGATACATCTCGATCACCGGTTCGTACATGCCGGACGAGTTGCCAGAAATGGAAACCGTCGGTATGATTACCCACATTCCCTGCGCGATGGTTCAACGAATCGTCGTGCTGGAGCAACCAAACTGGAGTTTACCCAGTTAGACAAACAACAGAAGGAGAAGCAATGAACAACCGGACAATCAACAAACCACCGCACGGAAGCAGCGAATGGCTGGCGGTCAGGTGGAGGGACGAGAACAATCTCGCCCGCATCTCGGCATCAGTTGCCGCCGCCGTACACGGAAGCCATCCGTACACGAGTGGCGCAGACCTGGCGGTCGAACTCTTGTCGGATACACCGCCAACGCCGCAGAGCGAGAACAGGGCAATGATGCGTGGCAACACGCTCGAGGTTCCGATCAGGGACTGGGCCAGCAGGTTGCTGGACAAATGGCTTGGCGCACCTGCGGTGATGTACGTCTACGAAGAAGAAGGGGTCAGGCTCATCGCCACCCTTGATGCCGTTAGCGAGGACAAGGAAGTCTTCGAGATCAAGACCATGCGCGGTAGGTGGAACGGCAAGTTGTCGGACCATTGGTACTGGCAGGGAGTTCAGCAGGCAATCTGTGCCAACGTCGACAAGATCACATGGGTCATATTCGACAGCGATCTTGACATCCAGTTCCACGAGCAAGTCGTGACCAGCGATGAGAAGCGCATGCACATAGAGGCGTGTCGCCAGTTCCTTGCAGCCATAGACATGGGCATGGTTCCGGATACGGCATCAATGAACTACACGAACGTGAACGATCTGTTCCCGCGCGGCAATGGAACAATCAAGGAACTCGACGAGGAGCACGCCGTGTTGCTTTACAACTACGGCAAGTTGCAGGGCAGCATTGCTGAACTCGAAAAGATTTGCGAGGAAATCAAGACCAAGTTGTGCATGGCCATGGGTGATGCTGACTACGGCCACGTGGATGGCGACCTTGCCTGCACGTGGAAGACGGCGACACGCACCACGTTCGATTCCAAGAAGTTCGAGTTGGAACATCCCGCTCTTGCTGCTAAATTCAAGAAGCAAACAACGTACCGCACATTCCGTGTGGTCTCAAAAAAAGGAGAATGACATGAGGTTCAACCTCGACAACTACGAGACGGTGGAGGCACGCCTTGCCAAGTTCTGGGAGATGTACCCGAACGGGCAGGTGTTCACCGCCATCCACCACTACGACGCGGACAAGGTCGTGTTCCGTGCCGAGATATACAAGGACATCTCCGACCCGCGTCCGGTTGCCACGGGATACGCCGAGGAGATTCGCGATGCGTCCCCGGTGAACCGAACATCACACGTGGAAAATGCGGAGACCTCGGCAATTGGCAGGGCGCTCGCCAACTACATCTTCCAATCGAAGACCGCGCCTCGCCCGAGCCGGGAAGAAATGGCAAAGGTGGCACGACGGGAGGAGCCGAAGTCGGACGCCGATCTTCTCACGAAGTTCCGTGAAGCGTGCGCCAAGGCTGGGCTCGACCCGCAGGACGTGGCCAAGTCTGCAGGTGTTGACCTGTACGAGTTGACCAACGAGTCGATGCCGAAGTTGCGTGATGCATTCAAGGCAATGCAAAAGCCCAAGCCTGAGCCAGCCCCAGTCGGAGACAACCTGCTCGACAAAGTCAAGGAGGCATTCCCTTCGGCCAAGGTCACCGAGCAACCACAGGTCAAGGACCCAGATGCGCCAGCAACCAACGCACAGATAGGCAAGTTGCGTGCGATGCTGTTGGCCAACGGTATTGGCGATCGACCCAAGCAGGTAGAGGCAGTGGCCGAGATAATCAATGCGCCACTTGCAAAACTTGATGCGTTGACCAAGGGCCAAGCCAATGCCGCAATCAAGGCGCTCGACTCAAGGGCGAACCGTGGATGAGCGCAAGGGTGAATGTCAGGGCAACAAGGACAAATGTTCCTTGGACAACTGCCCACTGTTTGGCACTTTGGGAAGACCAGACAGACAGGGTCTACGCCGGGTTAGAGGGTGTGCCGATCCTGCCGCTCGCGGTAAACGAAATAGGCGAAAGGGGGACTCGAAGGCTCGTCGTGCCCGTAAGAAGTTGGGGCTGGGCGGTCACCTTACCCGTCACGAAGAGAATTGGGGTGGTGCTTTTCGTACCGAGATCAAGGCTGGCGCTCAGATCGGTCCGATTGCTACCCGTTTCTACGCCGCTAAAGCCCAGTCTGACGCGGCGAAGGCGCTGGGCGACATTCGTCCGTTCGTGATGGTGGCAATGCCCGACGGCACCAACGAGGGGATAGTCTTGATGACACTGACGGAGTTCACTGAACTCGCCAGCCTTATCATCAATCCTTAGGACGGACACATGGATTTCATCACCCGAACACTGGCATTGGTATCGGCCGCGTTTCTCGTGGTCGGTGTTGGCAATAGGGGCGGCGTAGAAAACGCCTCGACTACCACCACCAGCACGAGCGCGGTTACGGCAACGGGGTCTTCTCCTCTCCCCGTTTACCGACCGGCCCCCACCACAACCACTACATACGCCATTCCGTCCACGGCTCGGTGTGGTCAGTGGTGGGGGCTGGCGATAGAACTCGGGTGGCAAGAGCAGGACCTGGACACTCTCGACTACGTCATGTGGCGGGAGTCCAGGTGCGACCCAAGCCAGCACAATACGAAACTAAACAAGGACGGTTCGACCGACATCGGGCTGACGCAGATCAACGACAGGTCGTGGTGCCTGCCAACCAGATGGTATCCGAACGGATACTTGCAATCGGTTGGCGTTCTGTCTAGTCTTGGATGCGACGAACTGTTCGATCCGGCAACCAACCTGAAAGCAGCGAAAGCAATCTATGACTACAGCAGACAAAACGAAGGACGAGGATTCGAAGCGTGGGAGTTATAACTACATGGACCTGATGAGCGAGTGGAAACTAAAGAACTCTGACTTCACGTGGATGGAATTCGCTGCGTGCAAGGGAGCAGACGCAGAGATATTCTTTGCCGAGTCCGGTTGGCATACGGCCAACGCCAAGGCACAGGAGTACTGCAAGCGATGCGTGGTATACAAAGACTGCATGCGCTTTGCAATAGAGAACAACATCAAGTACGGCATCTGGGGCGGGCTCAGCCCTCGCCAGCGTCGTAGGAATGGGAGCAAGCACCTTGAGCGAGAATGAACTGATTACGTACCAGGCATGGTTGAACGATCTTCAAGTCACCGTTGATTCCCTTCGGGAGCAACGCGACGAAGACCGCAAGCGGATTGCGGAACTAGAAAAAAAGGTGGCCATGTACCGTAGCATGGTCGAACGACTGAGGGTTCTTATGAGCCAAGGAGATGATTACCGATGACAGCAACGTGGTACAAACTGAAGGACGGCAAGTGGGGCGTCAAGATCCGACACGACGGACAGCCCGGCGATTCCGTCGAGGTGACCAACAAGAAGGGCGAGACCAAGACGGTATGGCTTGACAGTCGTACCGCCAAGTTCGACGATGCCCAACTGTGGTCGGTCACAGACGTCGAACCGGAAGCAGCACAGCAGGAAGAGCCGTTCTGAACGAGCGCAAGGTCGTGTGTCAGACGTGCTCTGCAATAATCGTGCACGACAAGCGGAACGTCTCGGGTTGCAACTGCGACCCGGACGCTCCGACTTGGGTGTACATAGAGCCGGACGGCAGGGTGCGTGGGTTTTCTCAAGCGTCCTGGCGTGACTACGATGTTACGTGACAAGTATGTTTGCCCGCGGTGCAAGTCGTCTATCGTTCTTCACGTCAAGACGTATCATCCGCCAGTATGTACAAGACATTCACCCAAGCCAGAATCCATGGATAAAGTCAAAGGAGACAACCATGAGTTACCCGCCACAGTTCACGCCGATTGATATCGAGATTGCCGAGGAGATGCTGACCGAGATCCTGTATCTTGCCATCACCTGCCAGCCAAACCTCAAAGGTGCATGGACTGCATTTGCAGAAGGCATCTCGGAAATCCTCAGCGACGAGGCGATCGCCCGCAGCAAGGACTACGCGCAGTACCGGGCGCGTCAAGCAAACAACTAGAACCGCTACCGCTACCGCTACCGGCGCGAACGCGATCGCGCGGGGCGCCCCATAGTCTCCCTACCGTAGGCACGCGCGTGTTCCCGACCCGATTTCGGGGTGGTGGATAATCCCGTCGTGCCGTCAGCCGACGGTACGCAACTACCCACAGGGAGAACACAGCAATGACCAAGCAATCAATGAAGCGCAATAAACCTGCGCTCGGGAAGATGAGCCTGCCCGACGCAATCAAGTCAGTGGCTCAGAAGCACAGGACCAATGGTCGTGGGCGCATCAACACAATCCGTCAGAAGATTGAGCAGACTGTTGGCGAAGCCAATATGCCCCTGTTCATCGAGATGGTCACCGACACAAGCCTCAGCCACGCTTACATCTGGCGTGTCATTGCGGCAATGGGCGTGGAAGTGTCCTACGAATACTGGTGCGTGTTGCGCAACGACTACATCAGCGAGTACAGGTGGTACACCGAAATGGTTGCCAAGACCGACTCGATGTCAATGGTCGAAAGCCACTAATCCCCCCAGGTCCCCTAACGGGGCAGGCAGTCGTGCGCCTGAAGTATCCGTCTGCTGGCAGACCAGCGGCCAAAGCACGGTAAGTCTGCCACAACAACAACCACTCACACAGGGAGAACAGCAATGACCGAAGAAGAGCAAGTGCTCAATGCGTTGCGCGATGTAGTCGACGACGCAGGCAGCAGACTCATAGAAGAATCAACGCTAAGCACCGAAAGGGCTTTGACCGAAGGCGAAGAATCAATCTGGAACGGTGCGCCAATGACTGCAGTGTTTGACTTTTGGGTCAAGCACAAAGTGTTCCAGGGTTCACCAGAGGAAGTTGCCGAGTTCAAGCAAGAACACGGCCCAGACACCAACCCCAATGTGGGTGTTGTCGATGCTTCCAATGGCTCAGCCAATGCCTGCCTACAGGTTCACTGCGCCTACGAAGCAGAGCCAAATGGTCCAGGAGACATCAAGGAACTGTTGTCCAACGGTGCCCAGATGATTCGTATGCACGACCAACTGCCCAACCTCGCAGGGTTGATGATCAGAACCGAAGCGTGGGCAAGCAAGACTGCCGAGAAAGACGGCGTCAAGCCCAGCGAAGCAGAGGACAAGCAAGACATTGTCATCATTGCCAGCATTCTTGCCAACCGAATGATGTTCAGAATCAGGGCCAAAGACACGGGAGAAATCCTTGAGACCAAGATGATGAAGGTCAAGGAGTTCACTGGCAAGAACTACAAGGGCATAGAGAAGCAAGCGTTGGAACTCAGGGAAGAGCACGGCGAAGTGCCCTACCTGCTCTACGCTGCTTTGTACCTGCCGATGATGATGCGTGACAGGGACCCAGAACTATTCGCCGCATTGGCGAAAGATGCCTCGTCGTCATCCGACGATGGGGAAACAACAACACCAGAGGAGAAATAGCAATGCCCACCAAAGCAACACAACAACTCACGGACTGGCAGCGCGCCGAGTTCGCAACGGAGCACAGCAATCGTGTGCTCCTTTACGGACTACCGGGCACTGGCAAGACATACTTCGGTCTGAACCATTCACTCAAGGGCAAGAACGCCTATCGGCTCATTTGCACCGAAGAGATGACTGACGCAGACCTCATTGGCTGCTACAAGCAGAACGCCCAGGGCACCTGGTCATTCGCTGAAGGCGTTGGCATCAAGGCTTGGCGCGAAGGCGCACGCTTGGTCGTTGACGAAATCAACCGTATGAACGGTGATGTCGAGAGCCGTATGATGGCACTCATCGACAGCGTTGCTTCCAGCAGTTGGCAGCACCCAGACACAGGCGAAGTGGTCAAGCCACACAAGGACTTCAGCGTCATTGCGACGATGAACGGTGAGCCAGAAGACTTGGCTCCAGCAATCCTTGACCGACTGGTCGTCAGGGTTGCAGTCAACGAGCCACACCCAGCAGCGTTGGAGAGCCTGCCCGATTATCTTCGTGGCGTAGCAGCGAAGTGGACTAACCCAGATATGGGTTCAGAGCGCAAGTCATTGCGCGCCTTCGTTGACTTCGAGCGAATGTACCGAGCGAGCAACAACCTGGAACTCAGCGCTCAGGTTGTGTTCCCTGACACTTGGCAGCAGATGGCCGATGTGATGTTGGTCGACAAGACAAAGGCAGGCTCGTAATGTCTACCAACTTCTACGGTGGCGCACTAACCAAGCGCCCAACACAGAAGAGCACCAGGTTCAAAGAGGTTGGCAGGTTTGTCACCAGCATCGATGGCGTTTATGTCGATGTGTCAGACACCAGCAAGCCAGGCGAGTACACAACCACTTCATTGCCAGGCGAGGAGTTCGAGCGTATGCGTCGCTACTCTCTCGTGATGGCAAAGTGGTCGTACCCGTCAACTGCCAAGAACTCCAAGAAGTGGGGAGTATCAGCGACAGCATTTGCTGCCACCAACAGGCTGGTCAGCAACGCTATGTACAGGCAGGTCTTTGGCGAGCATCCCACCCAGGGAACCGTAAGCGCCAAGCCGTACATCAGCGCATTGCTCAGCGATGCTCCAACTCCTGACACCTTTGCCAGCGCATTGGCACTCGCCAACACTCCAGTGTTTGCCACGATTGTCGATGCCGTGCGAGTCAAGAATCCAGAGATGGCAGAGACGCTTGGCGAAGTTGCCGAGTATCTCAACGGCTTCATCGATGCTGACTTGGATTACGCCAACGGGCTACACGACACCAACAAGCGCAAGCGTCAGTATGCCACCAATATGTACCGTCATATGGCGCGTACAATCAATGGCTACTCAGACGACCTGTCTCGTAGGCATCGCAAGAAGCCAGGCTCAAAGCCGGGCAACAAGCCAGGCACAGGCACCAATCCAGGCGAAGGCGAAGGCAGGCCAACGGACACGGCACCCAAAGGCAAGCGCAAAGGCAAGGGCTTTACCGTCATTCCCATTGACGAGTATGGTTCAGCAGGGTGGAAGCGCCCTTACCTGACCAAGCACGAACTTGTGTTGCCACACACGGGCTTGGCAGGCAGGAAACTCATACCTTCCAACGAAGGCAGGTTTCCCAAGGCTTTCCACCGTATGGTCACAGACCCGTACAGGCGCATCTTCCAGCGCAAGACAAGGGCGCTGGGTGGTGTTGTCGTCTTTGACTGCTCAGGTTCAATGAGCCTCGACGACGATGACATTAGGTCGGTTATGAAGGCTGCTGCTGGTATGTCCATCGTGGCTTACTCAGCAGGAGACGGAGAACACGACGAGACCTATGGCAACATACACCTAATCGCCAAGAACGGCAGGCAAATGAGAGGTTTGCCTGAGTTCCCTGGCGACAACGGCGTTGACTTGCCAGCGCTCAAGTGGGCTTACTTCAACCTTCGGCTCAACTCCAAGTCGCCAGTCATCTGGGTTTCAGATGGTCAGGTGACGGGTGACGGCTCGAAGTCCAATGAAGCCCTACACAGGGAGACCAAGGCTTTCAACAGAGCCAAGGGAATCAAGCGAGTCAGCAGTCCAGACGACGCAGTACGGCTATTACGCAAACTCCAGAGAGGACAACGGAAATGACCGACGAAGAAGCAGTTATCAGCGAAGCAGAGGCAGCAGTACGCGAAGCAGTACAGCGTATGAGTGCCGAGCAGAGCAGGGAACAGATGGCATCAGTGCCATTCTTGCGCCAGATGGCAAGGACAATCATCAACGAGCGAGATGCCAGCGCCGATGATGATTCATACATCTTTGTCATTCAAAGCGACCCAGACAAGGACATCAACGGACCAGAGGTATCCAATCCATTGGGGCTGGACACAAGCAGCACTACGAACATTGCTTCGGAGTTGCGTTTGTTGGGCAGTTTCTCCAATGCCAAGGAAGCAGTGGCCCTGATGACCAATCCCATAGCAAGCATCTGCCTTCACGAAGCGCACAAGTTGTCACCCAACGCCTTGTTCGCTTACTTTCCGAAGGGCTTGTCGATCATCTACGCAGGTGGCAAGGTGACCTTTAGCCGTCACATTGCTGGTGACGAATACATCACCAACCACACCAGCATCGCAGAAGACGACAACCCAGAAGCATTCTTTGCCAAGTGCGAAGCCACCGAAGCAGAACAAGAGTTCGTCGGTGCGCTCATCGCCCTCAAGGAGAGTGCTGGACTTCTGGAGAGAGAAACGCCCAGTGCCTACAAGGTTGCCGTAGACAGGCTCCGTAAGGCATCAGGCGCAGATGACGAGGGTGACAGCGACGATGGGGACTGACCGTGAAGCGATGGTCAGATTTACCTATCCCGTTACTACCCGTGAGCCTGCTGGTCACCAGCGCAGCAGACCGTATGTCAACCTACGATTACTTCGTAGGCATTACAGTATCGCTGGTGGCAGTGGTCCTTTGGTGGATACTGCGTGAGTAGGCACGAATGGTTGGCTAGGCGGCAATAGTCGCCCAAACCGGCCCAAAGGGCGCAGGGACTCAGGGCAACCTGGGTAACTGCGCCCTTATTCGTGCCAATCGCTACCGAAGCCAGCGCGCAATACCACGCAGGCGCACAGGTGCGCTGCGCAGCGCGTGCGCGCGTTGTCGGGAGCCGATTTCGGGGTGGGGGATAATCTCGTTGTCGGCAATCCCGCCGACCATCACGAAGGAGATACGCAATGTCCGCAATCGAAGCAATGGTGCGCCTGCTCGCAGGCGTGCTGACGGGAGTGTGGCGACACACTTCACGCTGGTACCACACCGAGACTGCCACGCTCATCACGGGCGAGCAGTACCGTGCGCTCACGGCAGACGAGCGCAAGCAGTACCGTCGCGAGTACGCGGTGGCTACGAGCGAGACAGCCAAGGCAGGCGACAGTCTGGTCGTGACCAAGTCACGCACGGGCGAACTTGCCGTGATGGTGCTCACGCAGTTGGTCGGCTATCGTGCCGAGAACGGCAAGCGTGAAGCGTTGTGGTACGCCAGCGCAGTGAACCCGCACACGGGCGAGCCGTTGGAGACCACCACCAGCACTGCCACCACGACGCTCGTCTGAGCGTCAGGCAGTAATCCCCCAGGGGCGTGGGCGTGCGCAAGCACGCTCACGCCCCTTTTTTTGTCTCAGCCCCAGACGCCCAGCGTGTCTGGGGCATTGCCGTGCGTGGGGGCTGTGGGGGCGCAATTAGCCCTCCTGTCTATCTACGTATTTCTGCTACTGTTACCCCATGCCAAACGATCCATACGACGATTTTGAAAAAGCCATTGCGTCCAACAGAAAGAGCAACAGGGTGCTGAAGCGCGGCTACGCCGGGCTTGTGGAAACCGTAGCCAAAGGAGCATGGAACATCATCAATGCTCCGTTTAGGTTTCCGAGTAATGAGCGGATGCAGAAGTTCATCGAGGATCGAATCCGTGAGCGCGAGTACTGGTACGACCGCCATGAACCCGACTACATTCCTCCTGGTCACCCCGACAGGAAGCGGTAGTTTTTAGCCCCCCCAAGTTCTGTTTCACGCCTGAACCCGTCTGTCTGAATACCGAAAGAAGGCGACAATCATCGGTCCCCTTTTCAGGCCACTAATCCCGTGCGGTCTGGCGATGCTGCCCGTACAGTTGTGTGCACGGAGGAATCTAACCGTTTAGGGTCCGAGTCAATGAAGTTGTCGACGCACACCTTAGCATCACCGGTCGCCGTTTGCAACCTGTGCTAAAGTTTTCACGTGGCCAAGTCGCGAGCAAAACCAGTTCCCCCGGGTGGAGAAGATCATCCGTCGCGTCGTAAGATCCCGCCTTCGAAGGAAGTTCAACAGCAGTCAGAAAAGAACTACGATCCCAAAACCGGAAAACGTAAGGGTGCACTCAATCAGCCCGTTCCGGGACGCCCGCTCATTCCGATGCCAACACCACCACTCGGTGGTTTTAGAGATCCGGATCGCACGCCGTGGAATCAACCGGGGCGTGGCGGTGTGCAATGGCAAAGTACGCGCAACAAGAACCTCTGGGGCTTTTTGAAGTAATGGCACGCAAACCCAAGAATCCAATCGACGACATTGCCAAGACCGTTGGCGGATGGCTTGGCGGTGGCGCCAAGTCATTGAACACCTTTCTCACTGGAGATAGAAACCCAACGCTGAATCCGCAAACTCGTGCAGGAATTCGTGCCACGCAACGTGGTCTTGACATTGCTTCTGGTGGTGGAGTTTCCGCAGCACAACAGGGACCAGGCGCCTTTGCGCGTTATGCAAACACGCAAATCGGTCTTTATGGTGCTGGCGTCGTTGCTCCAAGTGCAATTAGCGCTGCGCTTCAGTCGGCACCCGGTCAGTACGCAACCAGGAAGGCCGCTACGGTCGCGGCAAATGCGGCATTTCATGCAAAACTGCTAAAGCCAGTGACAACCCGTACGGTAATGAAATCACAAAAAGAACTGATTCTGGCGCTACAAGAAGCACAAGACGTCGCAGAGGACGCTCGGTTTTACAATGAGCACCTAGAGCAAAAAATAAAAGGTCTTGAAAGAGGCGCGCCGTACGACGAAGACTACATGGATTTGTATCAACGATACAATCCGGTGCGTCATCAAGCCGCGGAGGATATTGAGCGCCTTGGCGATCCACTGCTTAGTCCAGGTCGCGAAAACAGAATGCTTTTGGATACGGCCGAATCGGCGTACAAGGGGATTAGTTCTGAAATGAATGCCGATGAAATTCGTTTTGCAAAACGAGCACTTCGCGAAAGGGGCAAATTCTTGAGAGGACAAAGGGAGTTCTCGCAGTCCATGGACGAATATATGCGCAACGAAACCAGTGAATATGCAAGGAAAAAAATGGCTTATGAAGCCAACAAGAAAGCCGCTGAGCGAGCAAAGAAACTGCAGCGCCAACTGTACATTTCAAACGCACGACGCAACATGCCAGACATTGACATGGACCCGGAAGATTTTGACCAGTAATGGCACGCAAGCCCAAAAACCTGAGATAGGTGTCCGCCGGCGGGAAGGAGAACGAACCGCGGACAACCAACACGGATCGCACCGCCGGAGGACGTGTATAGTATAGCAGCACATGTCCAAAGGAAGGCGTCCGATCTCGCCCGAAGATCGAGCCATGTTTTGGCAGGCAATGCAATCCGGCATAAACATGAAAGAAGCCGCCCGCATGGCCGGCATTTCATACGCTTCGGCTACCAAGTGGGTGGCAAAGGCCAAGGCTACGTCGGCAGAACTTGACAAACAGAACCTGGAGTTCGGCAAGGCAAGCGGCGGCAATGCGCTGAAACGAGACCTGGTTGTGGCAAAGGAATTGCCACCAGTAGTTCCGCCATCACGTCTTTCCAAACACTCTGCTCGGGCGCTGGAAGACTTCGACTACTTCCGCATGCGCTACCTGGGTCGCGTGCCGAGCGCTTGGCAGGTTGACGCGGCGTACAAGATCGTCGCCAAACTTGAGTCAAACGACAAAGAGTTTCTGGTCTTGAACTGCCCGCCTGGTGCAGGCAAGTCGACTTTGTTCCACGACGTAGCAGTATGGTGCATCGTGCGCAATCGCGCAATCCGCGTGATGATCGGATCAATCTCCCAGACCCTGGCAAAGATGTACAGCCGCCGCATTCGTGAGACACTGGAACGAACTTCGCCTCTTCGTCCCGATCCGGAAATGATCCGCCGTGGATTGGCGATCGATGCAGAAGCCTGCTTATCCCTCGACTACGGAAGGTTCAAGCCAACCCACGTGGGTGCTTTGTGGCGCGCCGAGGAGTTCATCGTCGAACAGTACGGCGACGGAGGACTGGACAACAAAGAACCAACCGTGTCGGCGTACGGCATTGAATCCGAGTTCATTGGACACCGTGCCGACCTGTGTTTGTTTGACGACGTGGCGTCGCCAGAGAACTCAAAGGAGTCTTCGGCCAGGGACAAACTCATAGAGCGCTGGGACTCGATGGCAGAAGCCCGTGTGGAGCCAGGCGGCGTGTTGGCGGTCATCGGCCAGAGACTTGGACCACAGGATCTATACGCACACTGTTTGTCGAAAGTGACATACGAAGAAGACCCGGATGACTACGACGGTAGCGATGTGACCACTGAAGAAGTCAAAGAGCCGGTAAAGCGTTACAAGTACGACCACATCGTCTATAGGGCCTACTACGAAGAACTCGACACCGGTCCGGAATCCAGGAAAACCACCGCCCCAGCCTGGCCGAACGGACCACTCCTTGAGCCCTTCCGTTTGTCCTGGAAGGATCTGTCCTACATTCGACACAACTCGCCAACGAAGTTTGCCACCGTCTACCAACAACAGGATGTGCAACAGGGCTACTACCTGATCGAACGCGTTTGGGCAACTGGCGGCATAGGACCAGACGGCGTTCTGTATCCAGGATGCATCGACCAGGATCGTCGACCCGGTTACATACCAAACAGCCTCGAGCCACCGATCATTTCGATTTGCTCAATCGACCCGAGCCCGACCATGTTCTGGGCCGTACAGTGGTGGCTGTATCAACCAAAGACCAACCTGAGGTACCTTGTCGATTTGGAGCGAGTCAAGTTGACGGCCGAAGAACTGCTTGGTTGGGATACCGCGACGTCTAGCCACTTTGGTTTGATGGAGGATTGGCAAAATAGATCTTGGGACATGGGCTATCCAATAAGCCACTGGGTCGTGGAAATCAACGCAGCCCAGCGCTTCCTTCTTGCTCACGACTTCGTACGCAAGTGGCAGGCACGTCAACAGGTCATGATCATTCCGCATACGACGAACCGGAACAAACTTGATGACGACCTTGGTGTCGAGGCGTTACTTCCGCAACTATGGCGATCCGGAGCCATCAGGCTGCCCAGCATGCGCGAGAACTGGAAGACCCTGGCTTTCGTGGACGAAATGAGCACCTGGACCCGCGACAAGAAAAACGGCACAGACCTGGTCATGGCCCACTGGTTTGCGGAACTACACATGCCCGGACTGTCGCCATTCAAGGCTCCGCCCAAATTGTGGCGTCCTTCCTGGATCTAATGTGCTATTCTGAGGTCGTTTATGCCCAAGAAAAAGAACGCCTACGGAGAAATCCAAGAAGAGTTTGTTGAACAGCGCGCAGAAAATCGCGGCTGGGATCAACTCAGCGTTGGTGACCGTCAGCGTCTTGCCAACCGTTTCGACGTACTTGCCGCAAGCGTTGAGGGTCGAGGAAAGATCGCGCGCTTGCTTTTGCCAGAAGCACCACAAGAAGAGCGTCGCGCACTAAGGCAGAAGATTCGCAAGAACATTCCGCAGAAGTCCGGAAGCATCGGTCAGCAAAACGAAACAACGCCACAGGCAACGAATCTCAATACGCCATCTGCTCGCGGTGACGTTTATCGTGGTGCGGGATATCGTCCGCCATCATACGTTCCACCGGCAACAACGACCACAACGTCCAGGGCCAATGTCAAGCGCGTTACCGGCGAGTTTGGTTCTACGTATCAGCCAAGCGCTGCCATCAATTGGTTGGCCGATACAAAGATTCCAGTTTTGGGTGACCTGATCGGACCTGGAATTCCAGTTGCGCGCGTCATTCGACAAGGCGCTCGCGAACTCGATGAAGCATACATGGCATTCAAACAAGGCGAAGTTACCGAAGGCCTGAAGAACGTTGCTGGCGTAGGAAGAGAACTTGCCTATGGTGCATTTGATGCTGGTTTGGTTCGCGTTGGAACCAAAGGCGCACTTGGTCTTGGGGCAAAGGCTCTTGGCAAAATTGGCGCAAAGGGTCTTGCCGGACGAGCAATCACGGCTGCCGACAAAATTTTTACAGGCGGATCAATCGGAGCATATCGACAAGGAAGGGCAGAAAGCGCCGCTCGTTTGGCGGTAAACGAAACCCGTCCAGTTGTTTCTTCTGTCGAGCGAACCGTTGCCGCACCAGAACCGGTAAGGACTCCGGTCACTGGTCCAGCAACACGAGAGCCAAAGATCAAGGGCGCACCATCTTCGCGTAGGACTTCAACCAGGAAGTCAACACCGACGCCTGCACCTCAGCCAGCACCGGCAACGGCAAGCCCAGTCAAAGCCCCAGAGATCGTCGTTGAGAATCCGGTGAATGTTGCCGGAACAACTCCGCCAACACCAATGCAGCGAACCGCAACTCCTGAAAATCTTGCGGCACCAACTGCAAACGTTCAGCCCGCAACGGCTGCGCCAGCACCAAAGCCAGCAAAAGCATCAAAGCCGAAGAAGGCCAAGAAGGCGGAAGCGGAAACTACATTTATCGATAACAACAACGTTGCTCCAGCAACAGGCAGGCCTGCCCCAGAGGGGGTGGTTGAAGGCACTAGCCCAAAAGTAAGCAGTTCGACGAACTTACGGACGCAGAACTTATCGACCGTTACGGAGTCGAGTATTCCTTCGAGGACGTCTCCGACCCCCGTCGAGCAAGTCTCGGCCCCGTCCAGTCCGAAGCCAAGCGCGCAAGGCCCAAGCGAGGTGGTCGGAAAAAGAAAAAAGAAGAAGCAGAGTACAACTTCGTCGACTAAGGTCGTCAATCCGCTGGAGAAACCATCCAGTCCGGAAATTGAGTTCATCGACAATCCGAGAATTGAAACGGCCCAAAAGCAATTCACGCCGGAAGAACTTGCCGAGGCGGCGAGAATTCAAACAGCGGCGAAAACTCCTGGCACAAAACAGTCTGCTGCGTCACTCAAGACGCTTCGCAAACAACTGGAAAAACAAGTCGTAAAGGTTGAGAACGTAATCGACCCCGCAACCGGCCGTCCTGTCATCAACCCCAAGACCGGCAAACCTGCACAAAAGATCACGTACAAGTCGGAAGCAGAAATAAGGGCCGAAGCACAAGCCGCTCGCGGGGAGCGAAGGGCCAGGAAAAAGGCAGAATCGGATGCGACGTATACGTTCTACGACGAGGCATCGGGACAAACAGTTTCAACCGGGGTGGCGAATACGCAAACGGTTCGTTTTGCACCCGATGCAACGGTTCGCAGAAAGCCAGAAATAACCTTCATTGAGGAACAATCAAAGACCAAACTTCCCGGCGGCGAAGTCGAGGTCGTTCCGAGTCTCGGCGGCGCTACTGCCAGCGACAAGAGCAGGCTCATCGAACAGACCAGGGAGGCACTTGGTGAGCCGACGATCGTTGGCAGAACCAAGGGTGGAGCGCCGATCTACGGCCAGGACATCAATACCCAAAAGTGGCTACAGCAACGCGATTACATGAAGGGCTTTGAAGAAAAGCGCACTAGTTTCCGCGACCCAGACAAAAAGCCGCGCAAAACACTAAAGACGCGCACTCCTTCGGTTACCCCACCGGAGCAAAAGCCAACCAAACTCCAGCAAGTAGATGAGCGCTTGAAAGAGGCACTGCAGAACCCTGGCCCGTTTGATCCTGCAACTGGTCAAAAAATTGATTATGAAGGACGCTACGTCGCTGAAATCAACACTGGTTACAATCCCCATTTGACTCCAGGAACCAAAGAGTACAAAAAGCGTCAAAAGAAATTGGCAGAAGTTCGTCAGCGAAACATTGAGATTGCTTCTCGTCAGAAATCACCAGAGCGAATTGCGCAGGAGAATGCCGCAGCAGAGGCACGATCAAAGCGATCAAAGGAATTGCAAGAAGAGTTCGAGCAGTCCGACAAACCAATCATTCGATTCAGGACCAAGAGACAGCAAAAGCAATTGCAACCACCGCGCAAGTATCCACCAGATCAGGGCAGAACGTTCAACGTGGTGGACAAAGATCAGTTGTTGAGAATGGAAACTTACGGCGATCAGTTTGCAAAGACCACTGCCGAACTGAACAGAATCATGCTTGAGGGAGGTTCGGCTCGAACCGCTCGCGTGGAAATCAGGGGCATGGAAGACGTTTTGAATCGCCCGGTTTATGGGCCGGAACTCCCACAAAACCCAATGACATCATTCGAGATGAACCCGGCCAAGATGGACTACGAGCAACTATTGCGCGTTGAGCAGGCTGGATTCAAGTTGCAAGTCAGACGTGGGGCACCCACTCGCTACACCAAAGATCGTGGCGTCAGGGGAACCTTCTCCCACAGCGGAAGAGGCGTAACCATGGAAGAATACGGCAACTTGGTGAAGTCGACCGAATATACTCGGGAAGATCTATTGCGTCTTATTCAATCAACATCCGGCGGTAAGTAATGCTTTCAGTTGACGAAATCGTAGAACTTTATCACAATCGCAAGCGGGCCGCTGGTCCGCTCCACGATCAGATGCGCAGGGTTCGCGACCTTGCCAACGGCGATGTGGTCGTTCCGCTGAACGAATTGGACAAGAACGCAAAGACAAACGTTGCAAACCTGCTGGTGCAGGGCCTCGAGCAAATGTCAATGCGCATTGCGTCCACCATGCCAACACCGTATTTCCCTCCGGCAAAGGAAGGATCAGAGCGCTCCAAGGGTTATGCCCGCACCAGACGCAAGGCAATGATCTCCATCTGGGACGAAAACAAGATGAAGATGAAATTGCGACGTCGCGCTCGTCACCTGTTGGCGTATGCGCAATCCGGCGTGATGATCCGACCCAACTTCCGCTCCCTGAACCCACAATGGGTCGTGCGCAATCCGCTGGATACCTTCCCTGCGCCAATCGACGATCCCGACCAGATGGTTCCGGACAACTGTATCTTTACGTACAAGACCAGCGCACGGTGGCTGTTGCAGAACTACGGGGATTTGGTTGGCGGACAATTGCGGTTCGGTCGAATCGACAGCGATTCTCGATACACAATGCTCGAGTATTCCGACTACGACTCGATTCAATTGGTTGTTCTTGGCGCAGAGGACAATCCCGAACTGTCATCGGCAGAACGGGCTGGTCTCGAAGCAATGATGCTCGAGGCTATCCCCAACCGCACTGGCCGACCGCTTTCCGTCATTTGCAACAGGATCAACCTGGACAAGGCAAAAGGTCAATTCGATGGCGTGATCGGCATGTATTACACGCGCGCACGCCTACAGGCTTTGACCGAAATTGCCATCGAGCGTGGAATCTTCCCCGAGGAATACCTCATTGCCCGCCCAGGCGAGAACCCGGAGATCCTCCAGGTTGCAGACGGCAAGCAAGGAATCCTCGGCGTCGTCAAGGGCGGAGACATTCAGCAGTTGCAGTTGAATCCCGGCTACAAAACAGACACGGCACTCGATCGCTTGGAGCGCCAAGAGCGACTTGAAGGCGCAATTCCCGCAGAGTTTGGTGGCGAATCTCCAACCAACATCCGTACCGGTCGTCGCGGAGAAAACGTTCTTTCGGCAACCGTTGACTACAGGGTGCAAGAAGCACAGGCGTTGTTCGAGGCATCGTTGGTGGAAGAGGACAAGATTGCCATTGCCGTTGAGCGCGCATACTGGGGTGACTTCCCCAAGACGTTCTTCATCCCATCAAGGGTTGGAGCCGGACAGGAAATCTACGTTCCAAACAAGATCTGGGAAACTGATTTCCACTACGTCAGTTATTCGGCTGCAGGTTCCGACGTCAACTCTCTGATCATTGGCTTGGGCCAGAGACTCGGAACTGGAATGATGTCAAAAGAATCTGCACGAGAAGCCGATCCGTTGATCTCGGATCCAGAGTTGGAGCACGACAGGATCATTTCGGAGGGGGTCGAGGCAGCACTGCTTTCGTCAATCCAGCAACAGGCAGCAAACCCTGCTGGCCCATATCAGCCAGACGACATGGCCTACTTGACGAGATTGGTCATGGAACAGGACGTTACGCTTTACGAAGCAGTGAGTCGCACTGATCAAAGAGCAAGAGACAGACAGGCAGCAATGATGATGCCTGGAACACCAGAAACCATGCCTGGATTGGCCGCACCTGGCATGGGCGCAGAAGCGGGGGTTGGCGGTGGCGAACCTTCGCTCGAGGCACTACTCGGCCAGTTGGGGTAAAAAATGGCAGAAGCATACGGAATCCGAACCGACCTGAACATGCCACAGGCAAAGGTCAAGCGCATGGTCGCCAAGAACCAGACGTGGGGCAAGGCCAGTGAGCAACTTGCCTCACAGAGAATGGTTCCAATGGGCGCTCCGCCAACCGAAGTTCAGGCTCGCACGCAGCAGCCAAAGCGCGAAATCAAACCACTTGGTCGGCCAACGGAAAGACCCAATGAGCCGATTACTGCTGGCGCTCCATTCGGTCCCGGTATTGGACCGGTTGCTGCCGGAATCCCAACATACAACCCAACGTCTGCGGCGGTTGAAGAATTGAAGATGCTCGCCCAGTTGGAGCAGAACACGGACTTGGCAGATCTGGCATCTCGCTGGATGTCCTGATGTCTTGGTCAAAAAACTACACGATCAGTGAGTACGTTCAGTTGGCTGGCGAACAGCCAACACCCGGCTACAACGTAACTTCACCAGAGGTTGCCGCAAGGGCCGACTCCATATCGCAGTCGTATCCGTGGATGCAGCCACAAACCATCATGTCGTTGGCCAAGTACAACCTCCCACAGTCGACGATTCAGATGGCCGGAGATGCCGCAGCAAGAAGGGAACTTGGCCAGTACGACGCAAAGAAAAATGCACAAGGGGAAATGATCGCACCGGTTCGTTACGCATTTGATGCAATCGGTTGGGTTGCCAAAACCTCAAAGGCTGCGTTTGATTTCATTGTTCCAGGAGCAGCAACCGCAGCGCTCAAGGGTTTTTATCAACCACTTGAAAGAAACATCGCCCTCGTTTCGGACGTTGCGCTAAAGCCAACAGTCAGATGGAGCACTGCGGTATTCGATCTCGTTCCGGAAACCGTTCAAAGCCTTGCATCAATGGCAGTCGGTTCGAGCAACTACGACCTGTTTGGTTTGTGGGAATCCACATCATTGGCAACGATGCTTGACAACAGGGAGCAAGTTGGCGACGGATTCTTCATGAGTCAAACGCTGAGAGAAGAGCAAGCCAAGCGTGCAAGGGCTTTTCGCGGAACCATCTACGGCAACGCATTCACCATTGGTAGGGCAATGTTCTCCTGGGCCGGAGAGAACTCGAGGATCTACAAATACGGATCGGGTGTCGTTGATGCAGCAGTAATGCTCGCGGTTCCGGACCCATCGCTCTACGTTGCCAAGGGAATCAACATCGGGGCAGGAATGACGAAGAACGTCCTGCGCGGGCTCGAGGTTGGAATGAGCGTAAACCAAGCACTCAAGGCTGGTTCGCAGGTGGCCCCGTATTTGACGAAGGCAGACGCAGCAGTCGTTCGATCCATGCTTCGCGACGAAACCGCCCTGGCCAGGTTGGAGGCAGGCATAACCGACGGCATGATGGGCGAAAACGTTGATGCGGTCAAGTTCGTTCAATTCATGCAGAGCAATCCCCTGGCCCTGAATCTCGTCGACACACTGGTGAGCAAAACGAATCGCATGGAAATCCTCGAAGACGTATTCAAATTCGAGATTGGCACTGACGTTGCAGACGCATTGGCCCTTGCCACCACGCGAAGCGAGGTAATCAGCGCACTGACAAAGCCGTTCACGCTTGGCGGAGAGGGAGTTCTTACCGGACCAATCGGCACCTACAGGGTGAACAAAGCAAGGAACTCATTGCTCAAAACCAGATGGTTCACGCAAATGCCCAAGCAATCGATCGTGGTTGCCGGAAACGACCTGGACAATCTCGAGGCCATTCGCAACATGACCCTGTCCATGCGCACGGCTGGCGTGGCAGAAGACGTAATCAAAAACTGGGGCGACAGAGCGGTCCAGTCCTTTTCTCGTCGCGGAACATCGGTTGCAAAGTATGAGAGTTTTGGCGAATACAACGATGCCGTAAAGCACGTACTCAAGGCCAACGGCATCGAAGACCAGGTGATTGGCAACTTGTTCGAGCGGGCCAATGGCGGATTGGACAAGGTGCGCAGTTATCTCGTCGACAGGATGGGGATCGAAACCGACAACGGGCACCTGCGCATGATGGCCCAAATGCTGGCAGAGCATGGTGACCCCGGCGCATACGCAGAGTTCCTGCAGAGGGCGGCGCCAATTCTCGACGACGCATCCTTTGCTGGTCCCGCAAAGTTGGTTCACCTTCTTGACAGAACCCGCACGATGCCGGACGCCAGGGAATTGAGAAGGCTAACGCGCAATCCGTTGTTCCAGAAGGTGTTTGATGCCGCTGGCGTCAACATGAAGAAACTTGCCATTACCAGCAAGCGCGCAAAAATCAACGTGGTCAGGTACACCGACGAACTCGCGGTCAGGGAACTGCAAGCGGAAATCGACGAACTCAAGTCCCTGCGTGGCGCGGAAAGAACCGAAGAGGTCACGAACGAAATTGCCGCACTGGAAAGACAGCAAGCAGAACTGACCTACACCGAGGAAGTAAAGGCCCTTACCGGCGAGGCGCGTTTGGCAATCGATCTGCTCGATCACGTCCAGAACAGGATCTGGAAACCGCTGAACCTTGCAACCATCGGCTACATCATGCGCAACGGGATAGACGCCCAGATACGCATGGCTTTCGGTGGAGTGAGAAGCCTGGCCAATACCAACTTCCTTGATCCACTTGAATACATCCACATTGCAATCGGTCTGCCCGGCAGGGGTGTCAGATACGGCAAGAGCATCACCGGTGTTGACATGACGAACCTTGGCGTTGCCAAGAAACTCAGGACCGGAGAAACCATTGCCGAAGAGGCAGCGGTCAAGGGACAGTACATCTTCGTTGGAGAACGCAGGTTTGATGCGACGGCAAAAGGTCGTGCTGCTGCTCGACGTTATTCGGAGAGAACCGGCAAGCCGTTGCTTGAGCCAGAACTCGAAGCGGAATTCATGGATGGGGTTACTGCTGCATCCGAGGTTCAACGTCAACTTGCCTCTGAAATTGGCGAAGTTTCGCAAAGGATTGGCTTTCTGCCCAGCGATCAAATCAGGCACCAGGTCAGGACCGGATCCTTCCCGGTATTTGCCCGCGGAACCAGCGGCAGTTACGACACCTACATGCACACCAAGGGCGTCGTTGAACAACTGCAAATGGCCCACAAGAACGAATCAACCAAGATCGTTCTGCGCGGAATACAACAGGGAAAAACCGACCAGCAAATAGCGGAAGAGGTTGCAGCCTGGTTCCTTCGCAACAAGTCTTCCCCCGCCTACCAAAACCTGAAGGCTTTGTTCCTGCAGGGAATTCCATACCGTTCCATTTCTGCGCCAGGAGATCTGATCGCAGCACCGGTGAACTTTGATGAGGCGTTCCGCATTGGCAACGAAGCAGTCGTAAGACAAGCGCTCATGGATTACACGATGGCGGTCGACATCAAGAGTCTTCGTGAGTTGACCGGCAAAATTCCAGAATTGGAATTCATGGCCGCATACAACGGCATTGGCGATCTTGCGGCCGCAACCGCAGTTCCGCTCAACAGATTGATTCGATTCGGTGCCGGCGGTGGCAGCACCGTAAAAGCCGGAAACAAAGTCGTTCTTGACGGCAAGGTTGGAATCGTCACCAAGATTGAAAGGGCATCGGAAGACGCCGAAGAGATTGCAACCTTCGTTCCGTTCATCGAGAGATTTGCCTTGGACAACGCTCCAGGAAAGTCCTCTCCGGCGGTTCGCAAACTGATCGAATCAATCCCCGTTTCGGCAGACGGCGTATTGCCAGGCCTTCCCGTCAAGGTTCCATCCGAGCAGATCCTGAGAACCGATACCAGGGGGCCAATGGGAAGCCTGGACTCACTTGCCCGTGGTACCGATTACCTGACCGGATGGTTGTTCAACGTACTCAACGACACCGCAGTCAGAAGGCTCGAGCGATCGGTTACTTTCCGCCAGTTCTACTACCAGGAAATTGGCAAGCACATCGACAGGCTTTCTCTCGAAGAAGGGCGCAAGTTGTACGAAGACGTACTTGCCAAGGCAACCGACGAAGGCAAGTCGATCCGCGAGTACATCGGGGAAGGCGCAACCCAAAAGAATCGAGTCAGCGACAAGATTGAAAATCTCGGAACCAGGACGGAAGCAAAGGGAACCCTGGCAGTCGGTGACCTGGATGACTTTGCCCGTTTCGTCGGTCTCTCCAAGACCAAGGAACTTCTCTATGATGCGGCCTCCAGGGGCAACCTTGTCGACTCACTGAGGATCGTGATGCCCTTTGCCCAGGCCTGGAAAGACGTTTTGGGAACGTACATGACGCTTGGCATGCAGCACAACATTCACATGGTGCGCCAGTTCTCGCGCGTGTACAAGGGCCTGGAACAGGCGGACCCAGACCAGGACGGCCGCGGCTTTTTGTTCCGCGATCCACAAACGAACGAGGTCCAGTTCCACTTCCCGCTTTCCGGATCAATAGCAAAACTGTTCGGTATTGACGCACCGCTTTCTGCTCCGTTGGCAAGACTGTCGCAAGGTATCAACATTTATCCGGCGCTTGGACCGTACGCCCAACTCGCCGTCTCTCAGTTCATCCCCGACATTCCCAAGTACGACGACATCAAAGAACTCTTCCTTCCGTATGGAGAAACCAAACTGGGCGATATTGCAATCGGCAACATTCCAGGCTGGGCCAGGAAGACATTCGAAGCCGCGTATGCCGACACGGAGAATCGAACATCGACGTACGGGAACGTCTACATGGAAACGATCCGGGCGCTGAGCGTGAACCCCAAGTACGACCTGTCGACCGAGGCCGGGGTAAATGAACTGCTTGCCGACGCAAAGAGCAGGGCCAGGGTACTGACCATGATGCGGGCATTCTCCCAGTTCCTTGGACCAGCATCGGGAACCCAGGAATGGAAGGTGCCGACCGACATTGGCGACAAGTACGTCGGTGTGCTCATTGAGGAACTGCGCAAGATGCAGGTTGAGGACTATGACTCATCGATCGACAGATTCCTGGGTTTGTACGGAGACGAACTCGCCCTTTACGTTTCGTCAAAGAGCCGCGTCGTTCGGGACGGAGTTGAGGCAACGGAGGCATTCGGCAAGTGGGAGCGAGACAACCGAGACATCATGTCCACATACGAAAGGACGGGCGCATACTTTGGCCCGATGGGCGCTGACTACAACTTCACCGTGTGGGAACGCCAACTCGAAGAGGGCAGCAGGGAGCGGATTGGCGATCGCGAACTGATCAAATTGGCCCAGTTGCGAATTGGCTCGGCAAGGTACCGATCCATGAGAAAGATGTTCCCCGACGACCCAAGCGAAAAGCAACGCGAGGTCCTCGCCGCATACAGGCTTCAGTTGAACGAGGAATACCCTGGTTTCCCGATTCGACCCGAATACGAAGTGGGCAAGTTTGCCAACCAACTCGACGAATTGCGAAACGCAGTTCAGGACCCACGGCTCAGGGACAATCCGATCATTCCGCAGTTGAGGACCTATCTGGCGCAACGCGACCAGATGGAGGCAATCGACGGCGGGCTGTCCCTTCGTGCCAAAAAGAAGGCACCACTACGGGCAAGACTGTTCGCCCTCGGAGAAACGCTGGCCAGACAAAACCCCGAATTTGATAGAATTTGGTCACGAGTTCTTTCCCAGGAAGTTGAGTAATGGCAGAAGAAGAAATTCCACTTTCACAAACAGAAGAGACTGCTGCTCAAACTTCTGGTATTGGTGCAGCCGTTATGGCTTCCAGGACCACACGGTCAAGCCTCAGAAACGTCAAAGGCGTAAAGCACTACGGGCTTGATGACAAAAACGCATTGGATTACGCAACGCAATCCGGAGAAGTTTATTTCGGACCAGCCGCTGCAATTGCGGCTGGGCAAAGGGGATCTCGAACCCAGTACTCCCAGAACGCAGTTTACGGCAACGTACTACTCGACTCGGATGGATATTTGGTTCGCCCATTCTACGATCCGAACTCAGCAGAAGAAGTAGAAGGACAGATGCTGAAGTTCAAGCCGGATCAACTTGCCATAATTGCTGCGCAAATGAAGGCTGCTGGTTTCTACCAAACTGGCGAACCATCGACCCTGATCTTGAATCAACGCGGTTGGTCGAACGCCGACATTACGGCATTCTCGTATTTGCTTCGCTACGCAAACGCACAGGGATTGATAGTCCAATCCCTGAATCTTGGCGCATTGCCACCGGTTGCCAGCGGTGGAACCGCAATCAAGGTAACGGCTGAAGACGACATCAAGTACTACCTCGACCAGGCTTTTCTTTCGCGCTTTGGTCGAAAGCCAAACAAAAGCGACGTAGAGAATGCCGTCAAAGCGATCCAGGAAAACGAACGAAAGATGGCCGCAATGAGCAGACAAAGTCCATCCGTTGCCGTGGCCGCAAATCTTCAGGCACAAAAGGCATCGCCGCAAGAAGGTGCCGCATACCAACTTGGCAATGCAATTAGATTGGCATTCCAGTACCTGGGTGGTGGATGATGGCAGAACTTAGTCGCGACCAGTGGATCAAGGAACAACTTGCCGCTCGCGGCATGGATGACAATGCCGCCAATCGAAAGAAACTTGGCACCCAGTACGACAAGATCTACATCGGCGGTGACCGTAAGGACTGGCGCACGTACTTCAAGCAGCAGTTTCCACAACTGGCATCAATGGTTGATGGTGGTGCCGGAGAATCCGAAGCGCGCAAAATCTTTGGCGACTTGATCGACCTGTTCATCGAAGTCGCAACCAATCCAGACGCATTCGACTTCACTTCAACCGCTGGTAGGGACGCATTCAAGAACAGGGTCTTGTCAACCCAATACGCCATAAAGACAACGGAATCACGGGCAAAGTGGGACGCCCTTGATCAAACCGAAAAAGACGAGCAGTTGCGCAACAAGACATCGGAGATCAGGGCATCCTTTGCCGGTCTTGGACTAACCACATCAGAACTCAACAACCTTGCCGTGCAATCCCTGCAGGACGGCCGATCCGACTACGAGTTGAAATACCTGGCTTTCGGCAAACTTGCCGACAGGCCCGGTGGCGGCTTGAAGGAAACCAAAGAAGCCATGGACCTTACCGCCACGCTCAAGGCATACGACTACGACTTTACCGATGAACAACTGGAAGCAGCGCTTACCGGAGGCGCAATCAACGGCGTTCCACAAAGCGTTGAGTTGTTGGTGAACAAAGCGCGTTACGGAGCACAGCAAAAGTACGGCGCATTCTCCGATCTGTTTCAACAAGGCTTTACGGTTTCGGACGTCTTTGAGCCATATCAGCAGACTGCTGCCAATCTCCTTGAGTTGCCCATTACGTCAGTGTCTATCAAGAACCCATTGTTCAAACGGGCCTTGGAACAAAAGAACGCAGATGGTTCTGCAATGAGCATCAGCGACTGGCAGACGACACTAAAGACCGACGATCGGTATAACTGGCGGTACACGAACAATGCCAACCGCACAATTAGCAGCGTCATGGCAACGCTGGAAAGGGCTTTTGGTCTTATCAAATGAGTACGCCAGCAGAGCAACTTGCACAATTGAACAAGCAATATCAGGATGCAATCAGGCGATCCGCCGAAAGAACCGGCGGTTACTATTCAGGCGAAGACCAGGAATACATTGACTCGCTGGTTGAGGGCGCAAGCACCGGGGTGTATTCAGCGCAAGACGTGTTTGCCGAACTCGATCGGCTTTATTCGGAGCGACCAGAATCAAACGATAGTGGCCAGTCTGCAGCCGAAGCCAGTTATATGGCCCAACAGAGAACCGATGCCTTTAGCAGAATGAAGGCATTGCTTTCCAGATTCGGGCTTCAAGATTTGGAAAACGCAGTCAAAACAATCATCACTTCTGGAACGGTCGACCTGCAGGATCCAGACGCAATCGTCTTCTCTTTGCGCGGAGAGTCGGCATACAAAAAGAGGTTTGCCGCCAACGCCGCTCGCGCCAAGGCTGGACTTCCAGAGTTGGACCCGGCAAGTTACATAGCGCTGGAAGAGCAGTATCGCCAACTGCTTGCGTCAAACGGATTACCCAACAATTTTTACAACGATCAAACAGATTTTGAAAAATGGATCGAGGGGGATGTTTCTCCAGCGGAACTTCAACAAAGGATTCAGGAGGGATACAGGGCCGTTGCGGACGCCGACCCACAAGTAAGGGCCCAAATGAAGGAACTCTATGACGTAAACGAAGGGGATCTTGCAGCCTATTTCCTTGATCCAGAACGCACAAAGCCATTGTTGACCACCAAGGAAAGGGTGCGCCAGGCCCAGGCTTCTTCCATTGCTGCCCGAGGACTCGAGCAAGGTGGCATGCAGTTGACCAAGGAAGAAGCAGAGGATTTGGCGTCCAGGGGCATAACAGCCGAACAGGCAGCCCAGAACTTCGGTGAGATGAAGTCGCTGTCCGGGCTATACCAACAAATGACCGGAGAAGAAGAACTGAGCAGACAGCAGCAAATTGGAGCCACGTTCCGCTACGACACATCTGCGCTGGAGGCACTGAAGCAAAGGCAGCGATCCAGAGTGGCTGCGTTTGAGGGAGGCGGTCAGTTTGCCAGGACTTCTGGGGCCACATCTGGAACCATTGAAACCGGAGCAGGAACCGCACAGTAGCCCTTGACAGCAACCGAGTTTGCTGTTAGTTTTCTGTTGTTCCATTTGGGACACCCGTCGGAGAGCCCCGGCTTCGACGTGCAACACAAGGGTGAAGCAGCCTTCGGACACCCTCCGCGTCCGAAGTGGGCAAGGAGTGAGACATGTCAGACGTCTACGAATCCGAAGACGAGGCACAAGAACAAACCGGAAAGAATCCAGTCCGAGCAAGAATGCGAGAACTGGAATCCGAGGTGAAGACTCTGCGAGAAAAAGCAGCAGAGGCCGAGAAGTTACAAAAGGAACTGGCGTTTTCAAAAGCCGGAATCCCGATGGATGCTCCGATGGCCAAGTACTTCATCAAAGGTTACGAAGGTGAGTTCACTCCAGAAGCAATCCGAAAGGCTGCAGAAGAAGCCAATCTGCTTCAGGCCCAAACCCCAACCGCTCCGGTTCCGGAGCAGCAGGCATGGTCCAGAATGCAGAAGGCAAGCACCGCTGGCGAAACCAGCGAACCTGTAGTCGATTGGAACCAAAGGATCAATCAGGCCAAGAGCGCGGATGAAGTGATGCAACTGCTGGCTCAAGCAAGGCAAGAAACACAAAACACTTAGCCCGGTGGGTCTCCCACTCGGGAGATTGGAAAAACCACAATGCCATACACTCAGATGTCGAGTCTGTCAACAGACCAGACAGCATTTGATCGGATTGCGTATTTCGCACTCCGCAGCGAACTCTTGTTCGACGCGGTTGCAGACGTGATGCCGGTCGCTCAGTCAATGCCCGGCTCGGCAGTGACCTTCACGATCTTCAATGACATCGCTGAGGCCACCACTCCGTTGACGGAAACATCAGACGTCAGTGCAGTTGCGATGAGCGACAGCCAAGTAACCGTGACCCTGACCGAATACGGCAATGCCGTGTCGACCACGGCCAAGTTGCGTGGCACGTCGTTCCTCGACGTGGATGCGGCTGCTGCCAACATCGTCGGCTACAACGCTGGTATCTCGATCGACTCGATCATTCGCGAAGTTCTCGCGGCTGGCACCAACGTTGTTTACGGTGGTGGCGGTTCGACGAACCCATCAAGCCGCGCAACGGTTGAGGCCGAGGACATCATCGAGGCCAACGACATCCGCAAGGTTGTCGCCCAACTCCGCAAGGCGAACGCAGTTTCGTTCGGCGGCATGTACATGGGCTACATCCACCCGGACGTGTCGTACGATCTCCGTCGCGAAACGGGTGTCGCCTCGTGGCGTGACCCGCACGTGTACAGCGATCCGGCGAACATCTACATGGGCGAAATCGGAGCCTTCGAAGGCGTGCGTTTCATCGAGACGCCGCGCGCGAAGAACTTCGAGGATGCTGGTGCGTCGAGCACTGTCGACGTGTACTGCACCCACATCATGGGTCGCCAGGCACTCGCCAAGGCACACAGCCTCACCGATGGCAATGGACCGTTCCCGCGCGTCGTGCGTGGTCCAGTGACCGACACCCTGTACCGCTTCCAGCCGATTGGTTGGTACTGGTTGGGTGGCTACGGTCGATTCCGCGAGGCGTCGCTGCGCCGCGTTGAGTCGTCATCGAGCATCGGCTCAAACTGAACTAACTAGTTCAAACGAGAGCGGGGCCGGGCACAATCCCCTGGCCTGGCCCCGCTTCGTGTACAATTTCAGCGTGCCAACATTTGTTCCGCCGACGAGCAACGAAGTAACTTCGGTCCTTCCGGAGACAGATGGCATTGCGTTGTTTTTGTTTCGCTTTTATGCGCCGCAAGCACGCGGCAAAAACGTGTTCAAACTAAACGACGGCACGTATGTCGAAGATGATCCCGCAGAATTTGACACAATTGTCAAGACGTACCATGGCGGGCACATTCACGAAATAACCGCGCAAGAAGCATCCGATCTGACTGCAGCGGGATACGGAGCATACATTTCATGAGCCTTCAAAAAGAACTGAACAGGCTTGCTGGCACATCCGGGAAGGACGCACAGGGGGCGGCAAACATTCTTGCTGGCACCTCTGGCGTCGAATTGCTTGGCGCACTGAACACAATTGCCGGGACCTGGGGCAAGGGCATTGTCCACGTGATGGCCCTCATTGCCCAGCAACAGGGCGGCGGCGACGAATTCAGCATCAGCGAAGAAGGGTACGTAGATGGGCTTGATCCGCAAGGGGCCATAGAATCAATCCCTGATGGGTCAATCATTGTTGGTGGACTGAACACCCTGATTGTTTCGTTCAACTCCGCCTATACTGGCAAGTACACACCGTTTAGGGACGCTGCAGGAACCTTCTACTAAAAGAAACCAGGGGACATGAAACACGCAGAAACGCACCCAAGCCTTGACGTCGACGGCTGTTTTGCGTGTCGAGTTTCCCACGTTCGAATGTCCGGTGCAGCAATGCCCACGCGGCACAACATCTCGGAACTGAACGCAAAAGAAAAGCGTTTGGACAGAGACCTGGATGCGTATAAGCGCATCAGGAAGTCAGGGGGTCAACCCCAAGAGATAAACGGGTCCGCCCGTTTGGAGGCAACAGCAGACTAATGACCATCAAGTACAGGGGCGAAACCTTCGCCGGATACAACAAGCCCAAGCGCACACCCAATGCCAGCAAGTCACACGCAGTGCTTGCCAAGGAGGGAAGCAAGGTCAAGTTGATCCGATTCGGACAGCAGGGAGTCCAGGGGTCCCCAAAGAAGGAGGGCGAGTCCGCTGCGTATCGAAAGCGCAGGGAATCATTCAAGGCTCGCCATGCCAAAAATATTGCCAAAGGGAAGATGTCTGCGGCCTACTGGGCTGATAGAGTCAAGTGGTAAGCGAAAGGAACAAACATGCCCAAGGTTGGTAAGAAAGAATTCCCATACACGAAGAAGGGTATGGCTGCAGCCAAAAAAGAAGCGGCCAAGTCCGGCAAGAAAATGAAGTACGGAAAGAAGAAATGAAAAAGACGAAGAAGCCAGCCAAGGAAATGGCTGGCGCACCAAAGACCACAAAGCGCAAGTTGAGCAAGAAGACCGCAGCGCGCGCACAAGCCGGGAGTTACGCAGGCTACTAATGACTACAGTTGCGACTGTCCTCAACAGGGCATCGCGGCAGATGTTGGCAGGGGTCGTTGAAGAACGCAACAAACTGGCGTCGAGTGTCACGAGTAGCGACACGAGCATTGTGCTGTCTTACGATATTGGCGGCTTTCGTGCTGGTTCTGTATTCGAAATTGAATCAGAACTCTGTTACGTTTGGGAAGCAAACCAAGCAACAAAGACGCTGACCGTTGAGCGCGGATACGGTGGCTCAACGGCTGCTTCGCATGGGGCTGTCGTTGTCACCCTCAATCCGCGGTTCCCGCGCGTACTTTTGTTTGATTCTCTGAATGCAGAGTTGGATGATTTGTCATCAACAGCAAACGGATTGTTCAAGGTCGCATCGCTGAATATTTCGTACAACGGATCAGACCGCCAGGTCAATCTCACCGGCGCAACAAACGTAATAGATCTAATCGACGTTCGGTTGCGCTATCTTGCCGACGACTATCCGGTAATTCATGGGGCCAGACTGCAGCGCGATCTTCCAACGAGCGACTTTGCTTCAGGCATCTCCCTCGTGTTTGATGACGCAATCAGATCCGGCACGCTGCGCGTCAGGTACAAAACCAATTTCACCCGGGCAACACAAGAGTCGGACGATCTCACGTCAGTCTGCGGACTTCCATCAACCTGTGACGACTTGATTGAAATGGGCGTGATCATACGCGCAACTGCTGGTCGTGAAATCAAGCGCAACTTTATTGAGTCACAAGGTGACACCAGAAGGGCCGACGAGGTTCCACCAAATTCAATGCGTGACTCAATGACCAATATTGCAAGACTGCGCAGGGAAAGAATTCGCGCAGAGGTTGCACGCCTAAGGACTCAGTACCCAATCAAGTTTAGGAAGTAGCCGATGGCTACGCTCACGAGTTTCAAGGCTCCGTTCAAACCAGCCACTGCTTATTACACCGGCTCGGGCTCGACTCAACTCGTCCCAGACGTATTCCCCGTTGCCATCAATGGCAGACCATACATGGTTGATACCGCAAGCAATCAATGGTCCCGGGTGTTTGATGCGCGCGTTCGAGATTCGGTTGACCAATCAAGCGAACCTGGCGAATCGGCACTAAACCCGCAGGGTTTGTGGCGTCGTTCGCAATCGTCGTGGCATTACGGGGCTGGGCAGCAGTATTCGGATACGGCTGACGCTGAGGCGTACAGGTTCTACTCAAGCAAAGGTGTTGACCCGTGGACCAAGGGGCGTTTGTCGCTTCTGCGTGATACGACGAACGTGTATCCGACTTCAGGTACAAATCTGTATGCGGTGACTGCCGACGGCCGCCTGTATGGGACTGATGGGCAGAACGTGAAGTACACGACGGATTTCGTGACGGTTACTACGGTGACTGGCACACAGGCGTCAAACCTGTATTCGATTACGTCGGATGGCTACAACGTGTTCTATTCGTATGCCAACGGTGACATTGACCAGACAAAGGCGGACATCTCTACATCGTCTGCATACATCACGGGCATTGAGGCTGGCGTGCTGGCGTACGTAAGGGGTCGCCTGATGGTGGCTGGACAAGGTACCGATAAGCGCAAGATTTGGAACATCACCACTCCGGCGCAGTCGTCAGCAAACAACCCGTCTCCGCTTTACACGCATCCGAATACGAACTGGACTTGGGTTGGGTTCGCTGCTGGGCAAACCCACATCTACGCCGCAGGCTACGCGGGCAACACGAGCATCATCTACAAGACGCAAATCAAGGCTGATGGTACGTCGCTCGACATTCCGACCGCAGCCGCCGAACTACCCCTCGGTGAGATTGTTCGTTCCATCTACGGCTACCTCGGCTACATCATTCTGGGTACTGCGACAGGGTTCCGCTTCTGTTCAACTGACGATTCTGGCAATCTTACGGTCGGACCACTCGTGGAGACTGGGGCTGCGGTTGGCGCAATGGCGGGCATCGGCAAGTACATATACTTTGCTTGGTCCAACTTCGACTCAACCTCGACGGGCATCGGGCGTATGGACATCTCGGTGTTCATTTCCACGAACCAGCCCGCGTACGCAACCGACCTGATGGCTACCGCCCAGGGTACGGTGCAGGCAATCCATGAGTTCCAGAACGATGTACTGTTCACGGTGTCTGGCGTCGGCGTATTCAAGCCGCACGCCACGAACCTCGTGTCGTCTGGCTATCTGCGGTCAGGTATCTACCGTTGGGGTGTACCAGACCCGAAGATCGTGGCAAAACTGGATCTCCGTGCCCTTCCACTGGACGGATCAGTCACACTGTCCATATCGAATGACGGTGAAGATTTCCACGAGTTCACCGCATGGGCAACATCCAACCAAAAAGAAGCAACCGTTGAGGGGCTTGAAGACAAGGCCTTTGAAGCCGAAATAAAAGTTACGTTGGAAAGAAAGTCCACCGACGCAACGGTTGGCCCCATTCTTACCCGTTGGATGGCAAGGGCATTCGTTGCCTCGCTGCGCAGCCAGATTTTCACAGTTCCTTTGTTGATGCATCACAAATTGCAGGTGCTTGGTAGGGAGTATTGGCAGGACGTGGACAAAGAACTCACGCTTCTACGGGATCTGGTGGACACCCCAAGGGTTATCACCTATCAAGAAAACCAGGAGACGTTCCCGGTGGTGGTGGAAAACGTCCAGTTCAATGTGCGCCACATTGGGGATTCGCACAAGGAAAACGACCAAGAAGGTACAGCCATAGTGGTCATGAGATCCGTGCGCTGATGCTATGATGGTGTCCAAATGGCAGCAGTAACACGCAGACAGTACAAGGGAGCATCGGCCCAGACGACGATCACGAACGCTTTGTCCGCGGGCGACACGTCTGCCACATTGGCTGCCACCACTGGTTGGCCATCGACCGCATCCGTTCCTTTCTATGTCGTCATTTCGCCAGGAACATCCTCCGAGGAAAAGTGCACCGCAACCATTTCTGGTTCCGTGCTTACGCTTACCCGCGCACAAGATGACACGACCGCTCAGTCTCATTCATCTGGGGCAACGATCTATCCGGTGTTTAGTGCGGATGATGCCGATGAGGCAAACTTTTTGGCTTCGCGTTGGACCACCAAGGGTGACCTTGTTGCGTTCAATGGCACCGATGTTGCTCGTCTTGGGGTGGGTACAAACGACTACGTGCTGACGGCTGATTCGTCTGCTTCAACTGGTTTGAAGTGGGCTGCGATTCCTGCTTCGGTTGATATCATTCAGATTCAAGTATTCAGTTAGGACAAGAGCATGGCTACATTCACAAAAAAGAAACTGTCTAATTCAACGGATGGTAAAGCGATCAAGGTGACGGGTACGTCTACGTCTACGACGGTGACGGTGCATACTGCTGTTGCTGGTACGACTGTCGGCACGTTTGACGAAATCTGGTTGTATGCGAACAACACGTCTGCGTCGAGTGTGAAGTTGACGATTGAGTGGGGTACTGCTACTGCGGCTGATGGGAACATCGAGTTGACGGTGTTGCCTGAGGCTGGTTTGGTGACGGTGATTCCTGGTTTGGTGTTGCAGAATGGGATGGTTGTGAAGGCGTTTGCTGGTACGGCTGACGTTATTTTGTTGACTGGGTTTGTCAACGCGATTGCGGCGTAACTGATGGCTACGGCTCGCCGTCAACTTGGGTATGTGTCGTCGCAGTCGTCACAGGTTGTGCCGACGATGGCGTATCTGAATGTTGAGTATCTGCTTGTCGGCGGCGGTGGCGGTGGTGGATTCGCTCAGTCTTCTCAACCTGGGGCTGGTGGTGGTGCTGGCGGTTTTGTCACAGGTTCAGGCATCATCGGCAAGACCACCTACACGGTCAAAGTTGGTGCTTCTGGCGCTGGTAGCACGACTAACTTCGGTTCGGGTAAGAACGGTACTGCTTCATCGTTCATCGGTTCTGCTAATGGCGGTGGCGGCGGCGGTTCTGCGGCGAGCAATGAAGGTTCACAAGGTCAGGTGGGCGGCTCTGGTGGTGGCGGCACACGAGACCAAACGGGCGGCGCAGGCGTAAGCGGTGAGGGCAATAATGGCGCAACGGGTGGTGGTACTTGGGTAGGCGGCGGTGGTGGTGGTGCAGG
>Ga0255165_1000013_pt1 | contig 165666 bp, 149 predicted proteins | sample Atl_Cont_RepB_8d_FD_183182 | JGI IMG/M metagenome (GOLD analysis project Ga0255165, IMG submission 183182) | Freshwater microbial communities from Altamaha River, Georgia, United States - Atl_Cont_RepB_8d | ecosystem: Environmental > Aquatic > Freshwater > River | place: USA: Georgia... | reverse complement strand
GCAAAGGAGAATATGAAGGCTCTGACCCAGAAGATGCCGATGAATATAGAGCCAAAGGCGTATTCTGGGTGCCGCCCGAGGGCCGCTGGTCCCACATTCAAGCCAACGCCAAGCAGCCCACCATCGGCAAGCTCGTGGACGATGCCATGACAACCATTGAGCGGGACAACCCCCGACTCAAGGGCTCCCTGAATAAGAACTATGGACGTGCCGACCTCGACAAGTAGAAGCTCGGCGAGCTCATCGACCTGGTCGGATCCATTGAATTGGGTGACGAAAAGAGCCGCTCCAAGGATGTTCTGGGCAGGGTGTTTGAATACTTTTTGACCAAATTCGCCAATGCCGAAGGCAAGCTTGGCGGACAGTTTTACACCCCAAGCTGCGTGGTGAAGTTGCTGGTGGGGATGCTGGCGCCGTACCAAGGGCGCGTCTATGACCCCTGCTGTGGCTCTGGCGGCATGTTCGTTCAAAGCGAGCAGTTTGTGGAGGCCCACGGCGGCAAGCTTGGCGATATCAAGGTATTCGGGCAGGAAAGTAACCCCACAACACGCCGCCTTGCAGTGATGAACCTTGCCATCCGTGGTATCGAGGCAGATTTCGGGTCTGAGCACGCCGATACATTCAGCCGTGATCTTCACCCAGACCTGCGGGCCGACTTCGTTGTCGCCAACCCTCCCTTCAACGATAGCGACTGGTCCCGCAAAGAGGATGATGTACGTTGGAAGTACGGCATACCGCCCAAGGGGAACGCTAACTTTGGCTGGGTGCAGCACTTCATTCACCACCTCGCCACAAATGGCATGGCCGGGTTCGTGCTGGCCAACGGTAGCATGAGTAGCGACCAGTCGGGAGAGGGAGACATTCGCAAGGCGATCGTGGACGCCGACTTGGTGGACTGCATGGTGGCTCTGCCGGGCCAGCTTTTCTACAGCACTCAAATCCCGGTGTGCCTGTGGTTCCTCGCCAAGAGCAAGAACGACGGCAAGCGCCGTGACCGGCGGAAACACACTTTGTTCATCGACGCCCGCAAGCTCGGGACCATGGTGGATCGCACCCACCGGGAGCTTACCGAGGCCGACATTCAGAAGATTGCCGGTACCTACCACGCCTGGCGGGGCGATAAGGGCGCCGGGAAATACGCCGACATCGCCGGGTTCTGCAAGTCGGCAACTACCGATGAAATCACCTCCCACGGTGGTGTGCTAACCCCCGGAAGATATGTCGGGGCAGAGGAAGTAGCGGACGATGGCGAGCCTTTCGGCGACAAGATGAAGCGGCTTGTGGCGGAGCTGGAGGCACAGTTCGCCGAGTCGGCAAAGCTGGAAAGGGACATCAAGGCAAACCTGAAGGGGCTGGGTTATTCGTTGGGAGAAAAACATGACAGCCTCTAGGTTTTTGGCCAATGATAATCTCTGGGTTGAACTTCGTGACAGAGTGAAGAAAGCCAAGTCAGTAAAGGCTGCAGTTGCTTACCTTGGCAGCGGTGGTGCAGATTTATTGTGCCTAAAGAAAGGGGATACTTTGGTTGTGAACATGGGGATGCAGACTGTAACCCAAGGTATTACTTCGCCGAGGGAAGTTCAGCGTCTTATGCAGCGTGGAGTAACTGTGTTTTCAAGGACTAACTTGCACGCTAAGTTCTTCATATGCGACAAATCTTTGATCGTAGGTTCTGCAAACATTTCAAACAACTCACAGAATGTTCTGGATGAGGCTGGTTCCATTACAAATTGCCCCCAAGCTTTACGCCGTGCTGATGACTTTTTTGGTAAGTTGTGTACGGAACCAGTGCGCCCTGAGTATTTAAAGAAGTGCCTTTCTGCCTATAGACCCCCCAAATTCAAGTCTGATAAAGCCTTAAAGAGTAACAGTAAAAGTCAAAAACGAGTAGTGTCTGCCAAGTTATGGTTTGTTGGCGGGTTAGTTCGTGGCGATGTTCCAGAAAAGGAAATAGAAAAAGCTGAACTTATTAAAAGGCAGGCGAAAAGCAGGCTTACAAAACCAAATGGAACGGGTGTTGAATCCACTCATTACCATTCAAAAACACGTTATTTAGAAAACATTCGAATAGGTGACTGGATTGTAGAGTGTGTAGATGAACCTAATAAAAAACAATATGTAAGCCCACCTTCGCAAGTTATTGGTTTAGAAAGCTATTCTCGCGGGCAAGGTAAAAGACGCTACCTTTTATTAAAAGAAGTGTCAAAGACTGCGCAAGAGATGCCCCTTAAAAGGTTTCAAAAGCTTATTGGTAAAATTGCTCCAAACTTGGCAATCGAAAGGCCAAGGACCTCAGCGATCACAAATACTGAAGTTGCTGATGCTATTTTAAGCATTTGGACACCAAGTGGGCTCATATCCAAGAAGAATGTGAAATGAAAAGGCTTTTAAATGCCCTTTGCAGGAACTCTGGGAAACTGGAACACGCCATTAAAGCAAACCTGAGGGGGCTGGGCTATGGTGGGTGATTCGAATGACCTCGTTCTCGGTGACCTCGTTTCACTCACGCGAGGAACGACCTACCAGAGCGCTTTGCTTGGTCAGCCAGGCCCCGTTTTACTTGGGTTGGCATCAATCAAGCGGAATGGAGGATTCCGTGACGACAATCTGAAGACATACGGTGGCGAGTGCCCGGAAAAGCTGACTCTCAGACCGGGCGACATCTATGTGTCGCTCAAAGATGTGACTCAAGCAGCAGAACTGCTCGGCGCCATCGCTCGCGTTCCTCCACACATTCCGTCCGGTCGCGTAACATAAGACACGGTTAAACTGACGTTCAGCCGTGAGGACATTTCCTCGCGCTACGTTTACTGGTTGCTCAGGACCCCGGCATATCGCGAGTATTGCCGCGCACACGCTATCGGAACGACCAATTTGTCTCTAACTAGAGAAGACTTTCTTTCTTTCCCGGTCCCGCGCCCGAGAGAACGTGAGATGTCGCTGGTGGAGGTTCTCGATGCCCTCGACGACAAGATCGAGTTGAACCGGCGGATGAACGCAACTTTGGAAGCAATGGCGCGGGCGCTGTTTCAGAGCTGGTTCTTGGATTTTGATCCGGTAAAGGCCAAACTCGATGGCCGCAAACCTGAAGGCATGGATAAAGCCACCGCTGCCCTGTTTCCAGAGTACTTGGAAGACTCCCCGCTTGGACATATTCCGAAAGGCTGGGAAGTCGGCAAAGTACATGATTGCTGTGTGCAAATTCAGAATGGTGGCACGCCACGACGCAATGAACCTCGCTTTTGGGATGGTGGGACCATTCCGTGGCTTGCTTCAGGCGAGGTTAGGCAGCCCATAATCACAGCAACTGAGGGATTCATTACCGAGGAAGGTTTGGCAGAATCGTCGGCAAAGTGGGTGCCTGCTTTCTCGACTGTGGTTGCTTTTTACGGTGCGACTGCTGGCCAAGTTTCATTTACCTCTTCTCGCCTTACTACAAATCAAGCCGTGTGTGCATTGATTCCGAAGAAGGACTATGCGTTCTTCAACTACCTCACGATGCGCTGTGCGACCAACGAGATGGAAAACAAGGCCGTCGGTTCAGCCCAGCAGAACATCAGCAAAGGAATCGTAGAAGAAACCCAAGTGGTTTTACCACCGATTAAATTGGTCGAGCGGTTTGCCGAGTTAGCAAATCCGTTGTTCAACCAATGGATTTCCAACCTTCATCACTCCCGCACCCTAGCCTCCCTGCGCGACACCCTGCTGCCGAAGCTCCTTTCCGGCGAGCTGCGGGTGCCCGAGGCTGAAAAGATCCTGGAAAGGACCGTGTGAGATGCCGCCCGTCGACGAGGCCGCGCTGGAGAACCTCGCGCTATCGTGGCTGGAAAAGCTCGGCTACGCCGTGCTCCACGGGCCCGAGATGCCGTTGGGCGGGCTCTATGGCGAACGAGGCAGCCACGCCGATGTGGTGCTGAACAAGAGGCTGGAGGCAGCCGTCCGAAGGCTCAACCCCCGCCTGCCGGATGAGGCCATCGAGGAGGCCGTCCGTAAGGTTCTTCGGCCCGAGACCACTTCCCTTGTGGGCAACAACCGATCCTTCCACAAGATGCTGCGGGACGGCGTGCCGGTGGAGTACACCATCCCCGGGGGCTCCATCCGTGGCGACCTTGCCCGCCTTGTGGACTTTGACAACCCCGACAACAACGACTGGCTGGCGGTTAACCAGTTCGTGGTGGTTGAGAATAATCACCAGCGCCGGCCCGACATCGTCCTCTTCCTGAATGGCCTGCCCGTGGCCTTGTTCGAACTTAAGAACGCCCTCAGCGAGAACGCCAGCATCTGGGGCGCCTTTCATCAGGTGCAGACCTACAAGGCGCAGATCCCGTCGCTCATGACCTACAACGAGGCGATCGTCATCAGCGACGGCGTCAACGCCCGCATAGGCTCCCTGACGGCCAGCCAGGAGTGGTTCAAGGTCTGGCGCACCATTGACGGCGAAGAGGCCCAGCCCGGCACCAAGCTTGAGCTCCAGGTGCTCATCCAAGGGGTGTTTGAAAAGCGCCGCCTGCTTGACCTGCTTCAGCACTTCATCCTCTTCGAGGATGATGGCGGGGGAGCCCACAAGGTGATGACGGGATACCACCAGTTTCACGCCGTGAACGTAGCGATGGAAGAGACCATCCGGGCCAGCGGCATGGGCGGAGAGGGTCCGCGCAAGGGCGACCACAGGGTTGGAGTTGTGTGGCATACCCAGGGCAGCGGAAAGAGCTTTTCCATGCTGTTCTTCGCCGCCATGGCGGTGCGCCACCCGGCGATGAAAAACCCCACCATTGTGGTGCTTACCGACCGCAATGACCTTGACGACCAGCTTTACGGCCAGTTCGCCCGCTGCGGGGAATTCCTTGGGCAGACCCCAGCGCAGGCGGAGTCGCGGGAGCACATGCGTGAGCTTCTCAAGGTCGGCAGCGGCGGGGTGGTGTTCACCACCATTCAGAAGTTTCTTGTGGAGAAGGGAACCAAGCCACCGCCGCTCTCCACGCGCGAGAACATTGTGGTGATCGCCGATGAGGCCCACCGGAGCCAGTACGACCTGATCGACGGGCTGGCGGCAAGCATGAGGGATGCCCTGCCCAACGCCTCATTCATCGGGTTCACCGGCACACCCATCGACAAGAAGGACGCCAGCACCCGCGCCATCTTCGGCGAGTATATCTCCATCTATGACATCCAGCGGGCGGTGGAGGACAAGGCGACCGTTCCCATCTATTACGAGAGCCGGGTTGCCAAGCTTTCCCTTAACGAGGGGCTGCTTGACAGGCTTGACGCTGAGTTTGAGGAGATCACCGAGAACGAGGAGGCGGACACCAAGAGCCGCCTCAAGAGCAAGTGGGGGGCCATCGAGGCGCTGGTGGGTGAGCCCAAGCGGCTCAAGCTGATCGCCCGCGACCTGGTGGACCACTTCGACCGGCGGCAGGAGGCGATGGAAGGCAAGGCGATGGTGGTGTGCATGAGCCGCCGCATCTGCGTGGACCTTTTGGATGAGATCCTCAAGCTGCGCCCGGAGTGGGCCGGGGCGGAAGAGGACGACATCGAGCAGGAGAGAAAAAAGCCCTGCGTAGCCAAGATCATCATGACTGGCAATGCCGCGGATGGCCCGGAGTGGCAGCGGCACATCCGCAACGGCGAGTCCCGGCGGAAGCTGGCGCACAGGTTCAAGGACACCCGCGACCCGTTCCGCATCGTTATCGTTCGGGATATGTGGCTGACGGGCTTTGACGCCCCTTGCCTGCACACCCTCTATATCGACAAGCCAATGCAGGGGCACGGGCTCATGCAGGCAATCGCACGGGTGAACCGTGTGTTCCGGGACAAGCCAGGCGGGCTGGTGGTAGACTACCTCGGGTTGGCCAGCCAACTCAAGAAGGCCGTGGCAACCTATACCGAAAGCAGTGGCAGGGGAGACCCCACCCACGATGTGGAGCTTGCAATCGAGGCCCTCAAGAACTGCCACAGCGTCATCGTGGCGATGCTGCATGGATGCCTATGGGAGCAGGCGCTGGCCGGCGCGGACGGTGACGGCCTCAGGCTTCTGCCCGCCATCCAGCAGCACATCCTTGCCCAGCAGGACGGCAAGGGACGGTTCATCAAGGCGGTGACTAACATCTCCCAGGCGTTTGCGCTGTGCGCCAGCACGGATGAGGCCAAGGAAATGCGATCCCAGATCGCCTTCTTCCAGGGCCTTCAGGCCGTGCTCCGAAAGACCCAGGGCGAGCGCCAAAAAAGCCCGGAGGAGCTCGACGCCGCAGTGCGGCAGCTTGTCTCCAAGGCCATCATCGCCAACGGCGAGATCGTGGACGTGTTCACGGCGGCGGGACTGCCAAAGCCCAATATCGGGATCCTCTCTGAGGACTTCCTATCCGAGGTGAGAGACCTTGAGCACAAAAATGTTGCCGCAGAGCTTCTGGAAAAGCTCCTGCGGGACGACCTTAAAACCCGCTCCCGGAAGAACGTCGTCCAGGCGCAGCTTTTCTCCGAAAAGCTCAAGGCGGCGCTCAACTCCTACCACAACCGCTCCATCACGGTCGTTGAGCTCATCGAGCGGATGATTGAAATGGCAAAGGAAATGGTGGACGCCGAAAAGGGTGGGGAGAGGCTCAAGCTGACGGGGGACGAGTATGCCTTCTACCAGGCCCTCGCCAAGAACCAGTCCGCGGTGGACATCCTCGGCGACAACCAGCTTGCAGTCATCGCCACGGAACTGGTAATGAAGGTGCGAGCCAGCGCCACCATCGACTGGAGCGAGTTCGAGCAGTCCAAGGCCGCCATGCGGGTGATGGTGAAGAAGATTCTCAAGAAATATGGCTACCCGCCAGACCTTCAAGAAGGCGCCACCGAGCTTGTCCTGCAACAGGCCAAGCTACTGTGCAACGAAATGATGGAAACGTTGTAGGGTTATCTCTGGCGAGCAACCTCGTTAGCTTTGAGGCGCCTGAAGAGCAACTGAAAGAATATCAATCGAAAGAAGGGAGCCTGCCGCATAAACTTTCTTCATAGGTAGATTCAATAACTAAAAAAATTTAGGGATCTCGCCTGAAATCTTACCATAAGTTTATATACGGTATATACTTAAGAAGTTATAAAAAATTTTAAAAAAGATGATGCTTTTTGTGACTTATGGTATAAGATAAATAAGTTAGCACATTATCTTCAAAGATTGGGTGCTAATATCAAGTTCATGCCAGTTTAAGCCAGTCAGCTAGTAAAGCCAGTTGAACAATCCAGATAGCCTGAAAAGTTACCTTCAGGGGTTTTGGTTTGTTATCTAGTAATTGCCAGAAACAGCCAGTCATTATTCCAGTCATTGCCAGTGCTATCCCCAGATAGCATCAGCTAGTTCATTTCCAGCGCAAAAGCCAGTTTTAGCCAGTTTTGAAATTTAAAGCTTGCCTCAATTGTTTTGAGCAGGCTTTTCATGCCTCTTCAATTTTGAAGAGGCATGCGGAACCACGCCTGCCTCAATTATGTTGAGCTGGTTAAACTTTTGCCCTTTAAGAATTGAAAGGCAATTTTAAAAAAGGAATTCTGTATGAATTTTGATAATGAAGGAAGCCCATTTTTAACACAAGGGGAGACTTTGAAAAAATTAAGGATCTCCGGGTCAACACTCTGGCGCTATCGAAAAAAAGGGTTCATTAAGGACTACTGGATGGGTGGACTCAGATTTAAGGAGGAGGATGTTATCAACCTATATTATGTGATTCGTCGTGATGAAAGGCACGGTGAATAACATGGCTAGCATATACCAGAGAAAGGGTGGCTACTGGACTTTGCAATACGCCACCCCTGAAAAGAAGGTGGTTAGGATTCACCTTGGCCTGGTCTCCGAGCGAAATGCCCAGAGGTTAAGGGATAAGGTTGAAGCGCTGGTGAAGTCTGCGCTGTTTGGTATGCCACCTGATGAAGCAGCGGAGAAGTGGGCGGTCTCCATCGCGGGGACACCACTGGCGAAAAAGCTTGGCAGGCTGGGCCTCCTGAAACAGGGGTGCCATGGAAAGCTTGGGGATTTCATCGACGAGTACATCCTGCTTCGGAAGGATGTCAAGGAGAACACCCGCAAGCACATGGTTTCCTGCAGGAACCGGCTGGTTGGTTTCTTTTCCCAGGACAAGCCGTTGGCGGATATCACCAAGGGGGATGCGGAGGCTTTCCGCATCCATCTCCTTGGAAAATTCTCCCAGGCAACAACCGGCAGGACTCTGAAGTCAGCTATCCAGTTTTTCCAGCATGCGCTGGACAGCAAGCTGATATTGGAGAATCCCTTCCGGAAGCTCAAGGTTCCGAGGGAGACCAACGAGGAGAAGATGTTCTTCGTCAATGGTGCCACCGCCAGGAAGGTTCTTGAGCATTGCAGCCTGGCTGTGCAGCGGGTGACCTTTGCGCTGGCCCGATTCGGAGGCCTTCGTATTCCCTCTGAGTTGATTCGCCTCCGATGGAGTGACATTCACTGGGAAGAAGGGAGGTTTCTGGTTCATTCCCCGAAGACGGAGCACCATGAGGGGAAGGGTAAGCGGTGGGTTCCACTGTTTCCCGAGCTTCGTGAAATCCTTGAGGAAGCCTACCGGTTACGTGAGGAGGGGGAGGAATTTGTCTGCGGAAGGGTGCGTTCCAGTGCCATCAATCTTAGGACCGGGCTTCTCAGGGTGCTGAAAAGTGCGGGGATCAAGCCTTGGCCTAAGCTTTTCGCAAACCTAAGGTCTTCCCGTGAGACGGAGTTGGTCGACAACTTTCCTCTTCATGTTGTCACGAGGTGGATTGGCCATACTCCCGAGGTGGCCAAGATGCATTATCTTCAGACCCTGGACCGGCATTGGCAGTCTGCGGGAACTTCCAGAACGGTTTATGACCGTTCGCCTGGTCCTGAAAAGCCTGATGCCACTGGTTCCGTGACCGGCTAGGCTTAGGTGAGGTGATACCTGCCCCGCATCCCAGGAGATCAAAACACCGGGGTGCGGGGCTTTGTATTTCTTGAGTGCATTTTTGTGAGTTCCATGTGTGTAAATTTGGTGGCTTTCACGCCAAGTCAAAATCCGTCAAAAGCATTCACCTTTTGATGTAAGCCATTACTTTGGCTGGTGTTATGAAACTTCTTGAATGGTAGTGAAAGGTATTGAATTCTTTTGAAGGGAGAAACAAATGGGCGCTATAGGACTCGAACCTATGACCCTCAGCGTGTCGAGCTGATGCTCTAGCCAACTGAGCTAAGCGCCCTTGTTTAATTCATCCTGCAAATTTTTCAGATATTTCATCGAGTTCAGTGAAACTCGAATCTTTCTGAGAGACTCGCTTAAGGACTCATCTAATAATGATTCTAGCTTTTTAAATTCCTTTAACAATAATTCTTCAAGAAAAAACATTTTTTGGCGGATCAACGATGAAACTTCGGCTTGTTTTTGAGGATTTCCTAAAATTTCCTCCAAATCCATCCTCCATTCCATGACTTGTTCCAGAATTTCAGAAGGCACTTCTCGAATTTGCTCTGAGGAAGGGCCAGCGTTTAGCTTTAATAGATATTCCGCACGGCTGAATGAATCCTTAAGCGTTTGGTAGGCTTGGTTGATTTCTGCTGTCTTTCTTAAAGCTAGTGCCAATTCAGAAGGTGCCAGATGAAAATCCGGATGGCTTGCTTTGCAGGCTTCCAGGTAATTGGTCTCGAGATGCTTTAAATCTAAAGCGTAAGTCCTAGGTAAACCCAATGCTTCAAAGTGATCCATGGAAATGTATAAAGGGGGCCTTGGTGAGCCCCCTTTGCCTTGTTTTGAGAATCGGTTACATGGAGAATGAACTGCCGCAACCACAGGTTGTTTTGGCGTTGGGGTTCGAAATGCTGAAGCCCCTTTTGTTCAGGTCGTCATGAAAATCGACATTCGCATCAGACAGATACATCATGCTTCTCTTGTCAACAACTACCGGTACGCCATTGATTTCAAAAACTTCGTCCAGTTTGTCATTCATGTTTTCATCAAGGTCAAGCTTGTGTTGAAAGCCTGAACAACCGCCACCAACAACCCTAAGGCGAAGATAAACCTTTTCAGGGAAATCGCCGTTTTGGCGTTGTTCTGAAACGATTCTTTTCACTTCAGATGCTGCTTTTTCCGTTAATGTGATAGCCATGAAAATTCTCCTTATTGAAATTGAAAAATGTGTTAGGAATGAACCGCTTCCTTGGAAGTACCCAACTTTTCCTGATAGTTTTTAATTGCCGCCTTAATGGCGTCTTCCGCAAGGACCGAGCAATGAACCTTGACTGGAGGCAATGCCAGTTCCTCGACAATTTCAGTATTGCGAATGCCAAGGGCTTCGTCCAGAGATTTTCCTTTTACCCATTCGGTAGCAAGGCTGCTGGATGCTATCGCGCTACCGCAACCGAATGTTTTGAATTTCGCATCTTCAATCAATCCGGTAAGAGGGTTGATCTTGATCTGCAACTTCATCACGTCACCGCACTCCGGTGCGCCAACAATGCCGGTTCCAACCAGCGGGTCATCGCGATCAAAGCTGCCCACATTTCTTGGGTTGTTGTAGTGATCCAAAACTTTATTACTATATGCCATGTATGGCCTCCTTTGTTGATTTTAGTGTGCCGCCCATTGAACTGTCTTTAGATCGATTCCCTGGCGATGCATTTCGTAAAGCGGACTCATATCTCTCAGGTGATTCACGGCCCGCACAACATCCTGTATCACAAAATCAATTTCTTCTTCAGTTGTAAACCTTCCCAGCCCGAACCGAATGCTTGAATGGGCAAGTTCATCGCCAAGTCCCAGCGCTTTGAGGACGTAGCTTGGTTCAAGGCTTGCGGATGTGCAAGCGGAACCAGAACTAACTGCTATATCTTTAATACCCATCATGAGGCCTTCACCTTCCACAAAAGCAAAACTGAGATTCAGATTGCCGGGAAGACGAAATTCCGGGTGCCCGTTAAGATAAACATCTTCAAGTTTGCTGGTGATTCCTGCGTGAAGGCGATTTCGCAAATGCAAAAGTCGTTGCGATTCTGCAGACATTTCCTTTCGAGCTATTTCCGCCGCCATGCCTAGGCCGACAATCATAGGTACCGGCAGAGTGCCAGAGCGCATGCCTCTTTCATGGCCACCGCCGTCCATCATGGCGTCCAGGCGTACGCGGGGATCTTTTCTTCGCACATAAAGGGCACCGATGCCCTTTGGCCCATACATTTTGTGCCCGCTTAAGCTAAGTAAATCAATTCCCATTTCCTCGACATCAACGGGAATTTTGCCAACAGCCTGTGTGGCATCGGTGTGGAATAAAACACCTTTGGCTTTACAAATTTTTCCAATTTCCTTCAGGGGATGAAGGGTTCCAATTTCGTTATTTCCCGCCATCAAAGTGACAAGAACAGTTTCATTGGTTATGGCTTGTTCCAGTTCCTGCAGGGAAATCATTCCATTTTTATCGACATTCAAAAAAGTTACCTTGCAGCCATCTCTTTCGATTCTTTTCAGGGGGTCGATTACCGCTTTATGTTCCGTAATCGTTGAAATGAAATGATTACCTTTTTTGCGGTACATTGAGGCCACACCTTTGATGGCAAGATTGTTTGCCTCGGTGGCGCCACTGGTAAAGATAATTTCTTTAGAAGAAGCATTGATGATGCTTGCAACTTGTTCCCTGGCTGAATCAACAGCTTCCTCGGCATCCCATCCATAAGAGTGATTTCTGCTGGCGGAGTTGCCATATTTTTCCGTAAAGAACGGTATCATGGCCTCAACAACCCTTGGATCAGTTCGGGTGGTAGAGTTGTTATCCATGTATATTGGCAATTTCAACATTTAATAACCTCCATATTTGTTAGCTTTGTGAACTAACAAGCTCCAGTTTGAATTGGCCTGGGGCGGACCGATGGGGATCAACAATATCAGCCAAAGTAAAACCACTTAAAATCTTTTTGATTCGCAAATGAACTTCATCAATGCCAAACTTTATGGTGCAAAAAGGACTAGTCTTGCAATTATCTTTCTCAGAGGAGTGGCTGCAATCTGTCAAAAAGAAAGGTTCCTCGAGGGCATCCATGATTTCCGAAAGTGAAATCTCATGGGCTTTTTTAACCAAAACATATCCACCATGGACACCTCTATGGCTGGATAGCATTCCGTGATGGCATAGAACCTTAAGAATGTTGGCAACAAAAGGCCTGCTAATGGAAAATTTTGCAGCAATTTCACGGGCTGAAGAGCCTGCGGAGGAACTGTTCAGGTGAGAAAGCACCAGAAGAGCATAATCCATTTTTTTGCTGAAAAACGACATTGAAATAGCCCTTAATTAGTCTTCATTTAAATATTAGAACCAATTAAGTGCTAATTCAATAGCAGGGTATAAAAAACGGTAAAACATGAATAAATCGAATGTGTTAAAGAATATTTTTGACAAGAATTAACTTTTTTTGTTATCTTATTGATACATATTCTCATTAGTGTAACAAGCTATGGAAGATAAAACTTGTTTTGTTCAAACCGATGTAGGCAAAATTATCTGCCATTGTTTTGGCGTTGATGAGCCTACTCTTATCGAAATAACAAAGCTTAAATGCATTAATAATCTGGCGGAGTTAAGAAAAGAAACAGAGGCAGGCAGTGGTTGTACCGCCTGCCATTATAATTTAAAAAAAATCATTCAAAATAATCACTGATAGATTCTTAGTGATTTCCACCTGTCTCCGCTTCCGTTTGAAGCAATAGGTATTTCTGAATTCCAAGTGCCTCTATCAGACTAATTTGAGTTTCGACCCAATCCACATGCTCTTCTGAATCCGCAAGGATAGGTTCGATAATTTCTCTGGTGCCGTGATCTTTCAACTGACAGCAAAGGTCAATCAGGTTGTTATAAGCGTGAACCCCGCGGGTTTCCAAATTCAGGTCATTCTTGAATTGTTCTGGCACATCTGACCCAACCCGAATGACATCATAACGGGCTATTTCGGGGATTCCCTCGAGAAATAAAATTCTGTCGATCAGTTTTTCCGCATGCTTCATTTCGCCAATGGACTCAGCGTAATGCTTGGATGCCAATTTGGTGTAACCCCAGTTCTTACACATTTTTGATTGACAAAAATACTGGTTAATAGCAGTAAGTTCGATCGTAAGCGCCTGATTAAGGCCCTCGATAATTCTTTCGTGCCCCTTCATGTCAATTCTCCCTAAACAAGTGTTTCGACATCTTAAAGCAAAAAGTCTTGATAAACAAAAGAATCTAATTTCATTTAAATAAAAATTAAAAACCTTTAACAAATAGTGTGTTTTCAAAATTGAAAAAAATTCTAAATTAATTGTTTACAAGTAACATATAAAAGATTAAAAGAATTAACTAAACATACTAATGTAGTATGTTTAATATAAATTGAATTGGAGTTCGCTCATGAAGATTTTCAGTATGCAAGTTTTGGCGTTAGGTGTTTTTGTTGCCGCTCTTTGCTGTGTTTCGCCAGCTCAAGATAAAGCCAAAGGGCAGTTGCCAGCCAACTTCAAAAAACTTGGATTGCGTGATGACCAAGTTTCCAAAATCTATTCGATACAATCAAATTACAGGACCAAAGTTTCTGAATTAACCAAACAGATCAATGACCTTAAAGCCAAGGAAAAGGCTGAGGTGGATGCAATTCTTACAGCAGAACAGAAAACCCGCCTGAAAGAGATTCTGACTGGTGAATCCAAGGAACCCAAAAAGGATTCCAAGTAATTCAGGTCCATTTAAAATAAGTTGCAGGGCTCGGCAGAATTCAATGCCGGGCCCTGTTTTTTTATTAAAATAAGAAAGAATTCGTTCATGAAGCGCTAAACGAAATGGGACAAATATCATGGATGCTCCATATAAGACTGTCATAGGGTTGGAAGTGCATGTTCAGCTTTTGACAAAAACAAAGCTTTTTTGCGGGTGCAGTACAAGATTTGGCTTGGATCCCAACTCTTCTACCTGTCCTGTATGCACCGGTATGCCCGGCGTACTGCCAGTCATGAATCGAAGGGCCTTTGAACTCTCCTTAAAGGCGGCGCTTGCATTGAATTGTGAAATTGCAGCTTTCACAAAATGGGATCGCAAAAATTATTATTACCCGGACCTGCCTAAGAATTACCAAATCAGCCAGTATGACTTACCTTTTTCCAAGGATGGTTTTCTAGAAATCGAGACCCCTTCGGGTACGAAAACCATTCGCATCATCCGTGCCCACCTGGAGGAAGATGCCGGCAAATCCATCCATGATGAATCAGGACATGGAAGTGATACCAAGGTGGATTTAAACAGGACTGGCACGCCTTTGCTTGAAATTGTTAGCCATCCGGACATTACATCCGGAGAAGAAGCCAAAGCTTACTTGGAAGAATTGCGATTGTTGCTTAAAGAATTGGAAATTTCCGACTGTGAAATGCAGGAAGGTAGCTTGCGCTGTGACGCGAATGTGAATATCCATATTTCCCAACCCGATGGATCTTACGTGGCAACGCCCATCATCGAGGTGAAAAATCTTAACAGTTTCAGGGCTGTTGAAAAGGCGATGAAGTATGAGGCCCAACGCCAATATGATCAGTTCAAAAAGGATGGTAAGAAATTTGGCGAAGTTCCCAAGGCAACCGCAGGTTGGGATGAAAGTCGCGGGGTTACTGTGGTTCAAAGACGTAAGGAAGAGGCTTCCGATTACCGGTATTTTCCAGAACCCGATTTGGTTCCGGTGAAAGTATCTGCCGCGGATTTGGCAACTGCCAAAAGTTCCCTTGGGGAATTACCTTCGGTTTCCAGGGAAAGATTGGTTGGACAATATGGTCTTAGTAAATACGATGCATCGGTTCTGGTGAGTCAGGGAAAAAAATTCCTTGGTTACTTCGAGGAAACCGCTTCCAAGTGCAATGACCCAAAGGCTTCTTGCAATTGGGTTACAAATCAGGTTTTAAGCACGCTTAATGAACAAAAGAAGGAAATTCAAGATTTTGAAATTAAACCTGAAAGACTGGCCGGACTCATCAGGGAAGTTCAATCCATTGGTTTGAATATGCAGCGTGCCCGTGAAGTCTATGCGGACATGCTATCCACTGGTTCCGAGGCAAAAGCTTCCATTGAAAAACTGGGATTCAAAGTGGTTGCAGACCTTGGACAAATCACTGAAATTGTTAAACGAGCAATTGCCTCCAACCCAAAGGCGGTGGCAGATTTCAAGAAGGGCAAAGTAAAGGCGGCAGATGCGATCAAAGGCGCTGTCATGCGCGAAACCAAAGGTATGGCAAAGACTGAGACCGTACAAGAAATTGTGATGAAGGAACTGTCTGAAGCCAAAGAACCTGAATAGTTTTTAATTTAGTTACCATCAGATTTGATTTCATCCTGGTTTTTGCCCATTGATTTAAGGGCCAATGTGGAAATTTTGCCCAGGTAATAAACCAAAATCAACATTGATATCAGGCCAATCCCCATGATTAAAACATACCAAACCTGAAGGTTCTGGTTATGGCTTTGGGCAATGGTTGAAGGGTTAATCTGAATGCTGGCCATATCCGAAATGTTTTCCAGCGAAGTTCCGATGATCACATATAAAATCGAACCCGGCAGCATTCCCAGGATGGAGCCAACAACAAAAACACCAAGTTTTATCTTCGATGCACTAAAGCCATAATTTAACAACCCGTAGGGCATGAAAATGGCAAGCCGGGTAAGGATCACAATCTTCAACCCTCTTTTTTCCACCAAGGCATCAAAAGTTTTCAAAAAACCAAATTTTTCCTCCTGTCTCTCAACAAAACCCCTGAAAAGAAAACGTCCTACCAAAAACATCAATGCGGCGCCCAGCGTGCTTCCAATATTTGCTATTAGAATTCCGGGAAAAAATCCGAACAGATAGCCGGCCGATATGGTGATCAATGATGCCGGGAGAGAAAATATCCCCAGCAAGAAATAAAGTGTTCCGTAAAGGAACATTCCCTTCCAACCCAAGTCCCTAATAAAAGTGGCTGCTTGCGCCGGAAACTCTTTGTAATCTTCATTTAAAAAAAAGAATAACCCCAATCCAACAATGAACATCAAAACAAGGATTTTGATAATCCTTGTCGAATTACCTTTTTTTGGAATGGTTTGCATCGACATTCTATTTCAACCAGGAATTATGCCAGCACACGGTTGCCATCATGCAGAAGTGGAAAAAATTGGCCTTCCATTTTGGAACCACTGGTGATTACCGGAACTCCTTTCAGCAAAGGTTCGTTGCTTGTGGAAATGGTTCCATCCAGAAACACATTTAGAACAACGGCTCTCCTGGGATTCGGTGATTTATTTTCGAAGGAACCATGAATGGTCAGGGGATGATGAAAGCTTGCGTACCCTTTTTTAAGAGGTACGCTGACTGGCTTAAAGTCTTGGAATTGATCCTCTGAGAGAACGGAACGGATGGATTCCATGTCGCCAGCAAGTCCAGTTATGGGCAAAAGTTCCCAATGATTGCTTTTGGGAATATAGTTCAGGCACCCATTGTTTTCATCCGCATCATCAAGGGCTATCCAGCAGGTGAGATGTCCCATGGGTTGTGTCCTTGTCCAATAGGAGTAATCTTGGTGCCAAGCAACCACCCCTCCATGTTTTGCCGGTTTGCAGAAAAGTTGGTCATGCCAAAAACGGACTGGTCCGCCAAGTAATTGGAATGCTGGAATGACAAAAGCTGGGGACCATAGGATATCGTGAAACCCTTTTTGGATCCTCCACGCTCCAAGCGCGTGGAAAAGAACCTTGGACGGGTCCTTGGATTCATTGGAGTGAAACTCATAAAAGAGTTCATGTCCTTCGCCGGCTGGGTCTGAAAGTTTTTGCAACTGTTCCAAAAGCACTTGTATTTGAGAATCATTCAGAATCTTAATTTCTGGCAAATAGCCGTTCTGGTGAAAAAACCGGATTTGATCTTGAGAAATCTCAAATAACCGGGTTGGAGCATTCAATTGATCGCTAAATAAATCAGTAATCATTTTGTGATGGTTTGACAAATCCGAATACATTGTTTTGACCCCCTAAATTCATAATGTCGGTTTAAATTAATCCAATCATTCGTTTTGTGAAACCCAAATATACGCTGATATTTTTCTAATTTCACCAAACGGACCTAATATCCAATGGTTTGGGGTAGGTTTGTCCTAGCTAAATAATTTGGAGGAAATCATGAGAAATGCATTGGCAATCATTGGGATGGGTTTATTGTGTAGTTTTGTCTTTGGTGGTCCGGGATATTACGGCGGGGGTGATTACACAGAATATTACCGCAACGGTTGGACATATTCTTTTGGGTACCCTGGTCCTTACCCGGGTAAAGTTGCCAAAAACGAATTTGAGACTGGTCGAGGTTTGTTTCGGGGGAATAGAAAAAACCTTAAGCATTCCATTGCCGCGCCTTCCAAAGAATTGCCTTCCCAAGTTTTGCCACCCGCTCCGGAAGATCCAACCGCAGCCATGCTAGTGATAACTGTTCCGGAAAAAGCTGAGCTGTGGGTCGATTCCAAAAAGTCAGATCAGAAAGGGGGGAATCGTTTTATCTACACCCCACCACTAAAGCCGGGCAGGGCATACGGTTACAAGCTAAAAGCGGTCTGGGAAGAAAATGGGGAAGAAATTATCCGGGAAAGAGACGTGATTTTCTTGATTGGTGAAACCGTGAATGTTCAATTCAATAAATAGGACCGGTTTGTATTATTTTCTTTGCATTTATTAATTGCTTATTTAATGTGAGTGGATTGTTTCAGGAGCCATAACACCATGGTTATCAACAGAAATGAAGTTTGTGAATTTTTTAAAGGGTTGCAGGATCGCATTGTTTCTGCCTTGGAGGCGGAAGATGGTAAAAAATTCAGGGAGGATTCATGGGACAGGCCTGAAGGCGGTGGGGGCAGATCCAGAATTATTCTTGACGGAAATATCTTTGAAAAAGCAGGTGTGAATTTTTCGGATGTGCACGGTCAGTTTTCGGAGGAGTTCGCCGGGCAGATTCCCGGTGAAGGCAGGGATTTTACGGCTTGTGGTATTTCCCTCGTGCTTCATCCAATAAACCCGATGGTACCCACCGTTCATGCCAATTTTCGGTATTTAACCAAGGGCAATAAACAATGGTTTGGCGGGGGTGCAGACCTGACTCCATATTATCCATTTCGTGAAGACGTGATCGCCTTCCACAAAACATGGAAAAATGTCTGCAACAAGCATGCGGATGTGGTTGATTATCAAAAACTCAAGACTTGGTGTGATGAATACTTTTACCTTCCGCATCGCAAAGAACCACGCGGTGTTGGAGGAATCTTTTTCGATTACTTAAGTGGTGATATGACCAAGACTTGGGAGTTTGTGAAAGACTGCTCCAGCCAATTCATCAGTTCTTATCTGCCGATAGTTTCTCGAAGGAAAAATTTACCATTCAATCAGTCCCAGAAAGAGTTTCAGGAATTTCGAAGGGGACGATATGTTGAATTTAATCTTATTTATGACAGGGGCACTATTTTCGGGCTCAAAACAGGGGGAAGAATAGAATCGATTCTTATGTCATTACCACAGAAGGTACGCTGGTTGTATGACTATTCCCCAGCAGTTGGAACCAAGGAACACGAATTGTATGAAACGTATTTAAAACCCAAAAACTGGGCCGATGAATAGAACAGGCCCAATGGAATGGGCCTGCTTTAAAATTGCGCTTTTCGATAGTAAACTTGAGCTACTAAAAATTTGTTACTTGCGGTGACGGATCTTGGCGCGCATTCTGCGCTTCTTGCGACCAACTTTTCTTCTTCCACTTCCACGTCTTCGGCTGCCCATAAGACCCTCTTCGTATGAAACCAATAATTGTCTTAAGCAAATATTCTAATGAATTGCTAAAATAAGGCAAGTGAATGTGTTTCTTTGGAAACGGAAGCCTAAGAATTTAAAATGCTTATGGTAGGTTTTGTGGATTTTGAACCGTTAACACTCATCGGGCTTTTATTGGTTCCGTTATTCGTGTTTTTGAATGGATTTTTTGTTGCAGCTGAATTTGGTTTGGTTTCCATTCGGAAAACCCGCGTTGAAGAGATGGTAAATTCCAAGGTGGCAGGTGCCCTCACGGTTGAGAAAACCATCCAAAATCTTGATCAAACGATTGCCGCAACCCAATTAGGGATAACCCTTTCCAGTATAGCCCTTGGGTTCCTGGGAGAACCTGCGTTGGCAGCGATAATCCATTTGGGTCTTGGGTATTTTGGTTGGTCTATTCCTCTGCTTTCACTTCATGGCGTTGCCACGGTAATAGCATTTTCAGGAGTTACTTTTCTTCATGTGGTTTTTGGAGAACTGATTCCCAAGACCCTTGCTTTGAGAAGTCCAGAGAAAGCTTCCCTGTATACGGCTGGGCCTATGTTGTTGTTTGGCCAAATTGCCAAGCCATTTATCAATCTCATGAACGGAACAGCTTCTTTGCTTATTCGTCTTTCTGGTTTTGAGGTGGTAACCGGGCATTCGTTGGCGCACTCCGTCGAAGAATTGAAACTGGTGATTGAAGATACCGAAGAGGCGGGATTGATTGGAGCGCAGGAAGCCGAGGTTTTACAGAATGTTTTCCAGTTAAGATCCAAAAAAGTTAGTGATTGCATGATTCCCAAGGAAAAAATGTCCATGCTGGATATGAATCTTTCCTTGCAACAAACTTTAGATGCCGTCCGTGAAGGTGGGCACACACGAATGCCAGTCTACGAGGGGGACGTCAATAATATTGTGGGGGTCGTGAATACCAAAGATTTGCTTTACCTGATCACTTCCCAGGGGGTTGCACTTCTTCAAGATGCCTTATATCCAGTGATATACCTCCGCCCTGAGGATACTATTGCAACTGCTCTGAAATTATTTCGCAATAATCACCGCCATCTTGCGGTGGTTCGATCATCCAATGGAATTGTTGAGGGATTGATTACCTTGGAAGATATCATCGAGGAAATTGTTGGAGAGATCGAGGATGAACAGGATCAGCCTGACAGTTCTCGTATGTTAAGGGCATTCGTGAGAAAGAAAATGCATCCTAAGACCTGACAGTTCTCCAACTCATAAAAAGCCCGACCACAACGATCAAAACATCAGCACCCCAAACAAGCATCACCGGGTTGATTCTGCCTTCCTTGGCCATTCCAGTTCCGCAAAGCATCAAGGGATAATAGACAAGTACAATCGGCAAAAAACATGTGATAAACGAGCTAAGGAAGTCACTACGGCTGAACCAAATGCTTACAGGGCAACCCACTAGAATAAAACAAAGGCATCCTATGCTCAAGGCCGGACGCATAAGCAATTCTACATTTAAAAACAAAGTCTGTTGGTTGATATGCTTGATTCTGCCTTCAAGGTTAGCGATATGTTGTGGGGCATCTGGCGCATGATTTCCAGATTTTAAGGTAACCTTGCTGGTTTCAATTTCAGAAAGAGTTTTGGTTAGTTCCTCGCTGTATTCCATGCGTTTGTCCAAAATTTCCTGCCAAGTCATATCCCTGGCCCGGCGATTTTGGTCATTATTCAGGTTATTTGGCAATGGAACTTCCCAAATACGGTTTTCAAAGTAGCCCTTGCTGCCATCTTCAAAAGTTGCAATTCCATGGCGCATATGCACCTGCAAAATCCGCCTTTCCCTGTCCACGGAAAGTGATGCCTCCCTCGCCTGGGCAACCACATCAATCTGGCCCTTGGCATCCTTTCGCTTGAAAGTTGGATGCAGAAGCTTTCTCCCTTGAACACCTTTCACAAACATGGAGTAGGGTACGTTGGTATAGTTGATGGTTCCGTTCTTTTTCAGCATGGAATAAAGCAACTCTTCCGCATCATGAAAAACCATGGATCGAAGCAAATGATGGGTGTAGGGAATGACATGATAGTACAAACCCATGGTTATCAAGCTCATGAATCCACCAAGTGCAAGGCCAGGAATAACAACCTGCCAGAGGTTAATTCCCGCTGCACGAACAGCAAGTATTTCATTGTCGTGGGATAACCGCCCATACACTACGCAAGTTGCAAAAAGAGTGGTTGCTGGAATGGTGTAGGGCAGGGTGCTTGGAATAAGCAGGGGAATGGCACCGAGGATTTGCGCAGGGCCAAGTCCTTGCTGGGTTGCTTCCGCAATAATGCCGGCCATTAACAAAATGCCAGTGATACCCACCAAGGCTATGAAAAACACCTTGAAGAGTTCACTGAATATCATCCGTTGAAGAATTCCAAACACTAATCCAGCTCCGATCATCACTTGTGCATAAATACTATGTCTCGAATACACATTTCCCAAAATTCAGTCAATATTCACTTGCTTTCGACCAATTGGAACAAAGTCTTGAAAAAATGGGGTCTCTGGGAAGGGAATTGCCCTATGTGAGCACAGGGTTTTTATCATAGAATCTCCAAATACATCCATAATTTCGGAGAAAAGCGATGCAAATCCCAAAGGTAATGAAGGTAAAGCAGATAGCCCCCCAGCCTGAAGTGAAGGACGTTTACCAGGAAAGCTTGGCGGAATGGAAAAAATCTGGACTAAGCTCGATTATTAACAAAGGATCATCTGTGGCTATTGGTGTTGGCAGCCGTGGTATTGCCAACCTTTCGCAAATTGTCAAAGCTGCCATTGATTATTTCAAGGGCATTGGAGCTGTACCCTTTATTGTTGCTGCCATGGGAAGCCATGGGGGGGCTAACTCCAAAGGTCAAAGGGAATTGCTAGGAGAATATGGTGTTTCCGAGGACAAACTCGGTGTGCCAGTTAAAACGGATATGGATTCCACGGTCATTGGAACTAATTCCTGGGGCGAACCGGTTTACTGGGATAAAAATGCCTTGGCTGCGGATGCTGTGGTTACCATTTCAAGAATCAAGCCACATACCGATTTTCGTGGTAATTATGAAAGCGGAATAGCCAAGATGATTGTTATTGGCCTTGGCAAGCGGGAAGGCGCATCCCAGCACCACAGGTGGGGTTTCAAGGGCCTTAGAGATATGCTTCCTGAAACCGCAAAGGTAATTCTTGAAAAAACCAAGTTTCTTGGGGGCCTGGCGGTCCTTGAAAATGCCCAGGAAAAAACAGCCAGGCTCGAGTTTGTAAGCAAAGCCAAGTTGATGGAGGTAGAACCCAAACTTCTTGAGGAAGCCCGTGGCCTCATGGGGCGTCTCCCCTTCAAGGCCCTGGATTTACTTATTGTCGGGGAAATTGGGAAAAACTATAGCGGAGCTGGAATTGACCCGAATGTGGTGGGGCGATTGTTGATTGAGGGTGAAAATGATTTTGAATTCCCCAAAATCATTCGCATGTGTGCCTTGGATCTTTCTCCGGAAAGCCACGGCAACGGAACTGGAGTGGGAATCGCTGATCTGACCACGGACAGATTGCTTCAGAAAATCGACCCGGTGCCTTTCCGGATGAACAACCTTACTGCTTGTTTTCTTTGGAGATCCAAGCTGCCAATCAGCTTCCCCAACGATCATGAATGTATCAAGGCGGGTTTGGAGACTTGCTGGCAGCCCAACTTCGAAAAAATTAAAATGGCGGTGATTCCAAACACTCTTGAAATGGCAGAATTGTACATTTCTCCTGCTTTGGAAGAGGAAGCCCGCGCTAATAAAGATTTGAAAATAGTGGGAGGCTACGAACCCTTGCATTTCAATCCAGAAGGAAACATAGATCAAAAAGCCTTGTTCCCTCACAGTGTGCAAGGCAGGAGATCTGGAACACATTAATTTGGCGCGATAAATAGTGCGGGTTCTTCCACCTTTACCGGCGGAGGACCCGCATTTTTCTTTAATCTGCTTTTTTTCACTAAAGCCTTAGTTTGACCTCAGCTCATTTTGGGGGAAGACTCTTCCTAGAGGATGGATTCCGTTTAGTAATTTGCTCTGGCCAGTGATCCCGGATTCCTGACAGGGTGCTTTTTCCTTAATTGGTCCGGCAGAGGTACTTAAAAGTGCTTAAACACTTTGGTACATTTTGTTTAATCCTTCTGATTTCCGGATGTAGTTCATCTGGCTCCAAACCTGGGACAAATTCCAACGGATTGGGTTTGTTCGGACAGCCTAAAAACAATCCAAATAACAGCCAGAACAACGATCAAAACAGTCCAAATAAAAGCGATTCTCCACAAAATACCGCTTCTATCGGAAATGTTTCTGGTAATGGAATTCTTGCAGGTCAGGTGATGGATCATTATCACCGAAGGCCTTCGGGCGCAGTTATTCAGGTAGTGGATTTGCAAGCTGGTAAAGATGCGCCTAAAAACGAGGTAAGTGCAGACGCCCAAGGTTACTTTACCGTGAAGGGATTAAAAACAGGTTCCAATTACCAGTTGATCGCCAAGGGTAAGGATGGAAATAAGGTGTTTACTGGAACAGCCCTGGTAATTCCACCCAACCCAAGGGTTACTATTTTTGTTACCGAGGATCTTGGTGCCGTTAATGGGGCATCGCCGGTGGGTGGAACCTCATCGGATGACGGTGTGGACAAGGCGCGAACCGCAGAAGCGGCAACCCAATCAGACTCTTCCACAAACACTACTTCCCTACCAATGCCTGATAAAATTGCCAGGGAAAATACATCTCTTGGTGCTCCCAACGCCATTCTCTCGATTCCCCCCGTTGGGGGCGGGCAGGGTGGTTATAACCTACCACAAACCCCGAATCTGCCCACGATAGGCAATATTGTGCCTGCTTCCCCGGGAAACAACACAAGCCAGCTTCCCGGAGTTTCCTTTGGTGCGCCACAAAACAGTGGATCTTATTCCCCGGTACCTTCCTGTGTTTTGGTAGGCCAAAAGTTGGAAAACTTTGCACTCTATGACATGAATGGTCAGGTTTGGGAGTACAAGAAAAACAAGACCGGAAGAATGGTCCTTATGGATTTTTGGTTCTCATCCTGTGGTGCCTGCCTTCAGGCAATACCAAACATCGTGGACTTGCAAAAGCGATACAAAAACTTCGGACTAGAGGTAGTGGGAGTTGCTTATGAAAAAGGCAATATTGATGAAAAGGTAGCCAAGGTGCGCCCAATAAAAGCAAGATATCACATGAACTACACCACCTTATTCTCTGATGCAGGGGCCCAGCCGTGCCCTGTTCGAACCCAGTTCGATATTACGAGTTTTCCCACACTGGTGCTTCTGGACGAGGATGGTCAAATCGTTTGGCGAAGTCAGAAGGATGAAGGGTTAGATCAAAGACAACTGATGGAACTAGAAACCGAGATACGCCGGGGCTTGGGAATCAGAACCAGATAAAAAGGCCCTTTTAGAACTTTCGGAACGGCTTTTGCGGTGTCTGGAATTTTCCGATGCGTTGAAGAATGATCTGCTCTATATGCTGATCTCTTCCAATCGGAATCCAGTTGGAAGCAAAGACTGCATCATCAATAACCTCAAACTGTCTCTCAATGGTATTGTCGCTGCGAAAAGTAGACGACCCTGAGGTCTGGCGTACGGGCCTTTCCAAGTCTTCCAATTCCTTGAATACTTTAACATCCACAAAGAATCCACCGTCATCCGCAGGTTGAATGGTAACCACCGCGCGATGCCTGATAGTTTGGCACGAAGCAAGGAATCGCTGGCGAAAATCAGGACTACCTGGTTTCCAAGGTTGCCCCAAACCTGGCGCTATGGATGGGAACGTCTCAATTCTTCCATCATACCGATTGGAAAAAGAGATTTCGAAAAAGTCATCCACCACATCCATGCATTTTTCAAAGACCTGGCCATAAGCTGCTGGACCTAAAGGAACATATACAGGGTTTTCACAGGTGGTTTCAAGTTCTGGCCTAACTAATGCGGGGTTTTCCATCAGAGGGCCAGTCGCGCAACCTGAAGAATAAATTAGCCAAGGGGCTACAAACACCCCTAAAGACAACGATTTAAGAACCTGTTTTGCAGAAGGCATGATAAAACCCAGTTCCTTTTGATTCCTGAACATCTCATGCCGATGAACTTAAGATTTGTCAATACTGGAATTGGAATCCTTCCAAAAAGGGAGTTATGGCTAAGATAGAAGGTTTGCAAGGCCATCTTTGACAGGCATTTTTGGATTGAAACCAAGTAGATTTTTGGCTTTTTCTATATTTGCAAGCGAGTGCCTTACATCGCCAGCGCGGGCTGGTCCGTGTTGCACGGAAAGGGAAGATCCAAGAATCGTTTTAAGATATGACACCAGATCCAGAAGCGAGGTACTGGTGCCAGTTCCAATATTGAATACTTGCCCGGAAACTTTTGGAGTAGTTGCAGCCAGCCACAAAGCCTGCACAGCATCAGATACATGAACAAAGTCTCTGGATTGAAGTCCATCGCCATGAATAGTGGGTATTTTGCCGGCCTTGAAAGCATTAGCAAAGATGGCAATAACCCCCGAGTATGGGCTGTCACTTCGCTGGTTGGGGCCATAGATGTTGAAAAATCGAAGCCTCACGGTTTCGAAATTCATCCCCAGCGCAAATGCCTGGCAGTAGGCTTCCCCCGCCAGTTTAGCAGCAGCGTAGGGGGACATGGGAATTACTGGTGAGTCTTCACACTGGATAGGGGTTGTGCAATTGCCATAAGCACTGCTGCTGGCAGCGAATACCAGGCGACTGCAACCGTTGGTGCGGGCATGATCCAGCACTTTTAATGTGCCCGTGGCACAAACCTCGTGAGATAGCTGTGGATTTTCAATGCTTCTTTGAACGGAGGCAATTGCCGCCAAATGATAAACCGTTTGGACCCCTTTGGTGGCCTTGTTAACGAGCGCATCGTCCAGAATAGAGCCCTGCAAAAAATCGATTTTACCGTTTAGATCACCAAGGTTGGATAATTGTCCGGTGCTGAGGTCATCGAGTATTCTTACGGACCGGCCCATGCCAATAAGGTGCTTTGCCAGGTGCGAGCCAACAAAGCCTGCCCCGCCGGTAATCAGGTCGTAAGATTTGTTATCAGGCAAAGAGTGCCTCCACATAAGCTTTGGGATCAAAAGGTTCCATGTCTTCCATCTTTTCCCCAACCCCGATGAATTTGACAGGTATGTTCAATCTTTGCTTGATGCTAAAAATGGCACCGCCCTTTGCCGTCCCATCCAGTTTGGTAAGAATGATACCGGTGCAATGAACAGCCTTTTGAAAATTCTCGGCTTGTAAGACCGCATTCTGGCCTGTGGTGGCATCCAGCACAAGAAGAACCTCATGGGGGGATCCCGGGATTACCTTGCTGGTGACCCGGTGTATTTTTTCAAGTTCCCGCATCAGGTGGGTTTGAGTATGCAGTCTTCCTGCGGTATCCACAATCACAATATCGGCATTTTTGGAACGGGCTTTTTCGCAGGCATCGTGGGCAACGCTTGCGGGATCACTGCCATGCTGCCCTTTGACAATATCCACCCCGATTTTTTCGCACCATATGGTCAACTGATCAATGGCCGCGGCCCGAAAAGTATCGCAAGCCGCAACAATCACCTTTTGATTTTGGCTATGAAGCAAGTGGGCCAGCTTGGCAATCGAAGTGGTTTTGCCGGCGCCATTCACCCCGGCGATCATGATGATGGTAGGGCCGTTTTGGTTTTTAACCAGATCCCTGCCGGTTGTATGATCCAGTAATTCCACAAGGTGGTTTTTGACAAAATCCTCTACATCCTGGCCAATCTCCTTGTCCAGAAACGCCTTTCGGATTCGTTCGATAAGGCCGGCTGTCGCGGAGGATCCAACATCCGCCAGAAAAAGTTTTTTTTCCAATTCCTTGAGGAATTGCTCATCCACCCGGCCGCGCAATCGAAAGAGAGAGGCGACACCGGCAAAAAGATTCCTGGTTTTCGCAAGTCCTTGTTTAAGCTTGTCGAATATCGCTCGGAACATCGTTCACATTCCCGCAGGCTTTTATTTTTTTCAGTTCCAGAAATGAAATGGTTGCCATTCCTATAGTTCTGTTTCCATCTCCGTGGCAATCACTTCCGCCAGAATGCAAAAGGCCCAGTGATTTTGCATTCTCGGCAAGTTTTTGTTTTCTTCGCTGTGTAAAATCAGGGTATTCCACTTCTATTCCATCCAGACCCCTATTTTTCAGAAACTTGAAGGATTCAAAATCCAAACTTTCTGCTGGATGGGCTACAAAGGTTATACCCCCAGAATCTTTCACAGTGGCAATAGCTGTATCTGTTTCAGGCCATTCAGCCTGGCGCTCCGGCATGTTTTTCAGATACTTCCACACTGCCTGGGATATATTTCTCGCCTTTTTTTGGTTTACGAGAATTTGGGCTAAATGACGACTCCCCATCGTGTGGGAAGCACTTTCTGATTGAACCCTGATCTGCTCCAACTGGCCATCTTCCTGAAGAGACTTTGACTGAATTAATCCTGCCAGCATTTCCTTGAATCTTCGTTTTCGGGTTTCTTGGTTTTGCTTCAGGAAGACCTCTGTGTTTATCCAGCCTCCGGTGGGGAAATATGCCAAAAGATGCAAAACCCGACTTTGGAAGGATGTTGTAATTTCCACGCCGGGAAGAATCTGAACAGGTGAGTCATTCAAGTCCAGCCCGGCATAAGCCGCCATGGTGTCATGGTCGGTAATGGATATGGCACTAACTCCGGCATGGTTTGCCAGATGCGGAATACACGAGGGATTCCAAATTCCGTCGCTATGGTTGGAATGAATGTGCAGATCAGCTCTGCTGTGCAGTCTGGATTGGTTCAGGTTCTGGCAAAGCCTTGTAAAGGGCTCTCCTTTGGGCATGTTTAGCTCGGGCGTTCTGTTTGGCGAACCTTGTCAAGAATTCCATTAATGAAAGCTGGGGAGTCTGATGTGCCAAACCTCCTGGCCAATTCAATGGATTCGTTGAGGATCACTTCTACCGGTGTTTCTTTTTGGTGGGCAAGTTCATAAGCCCCAAGTCGCAACAAGTTACGGTCAACCGCGGCCATTCTTGGCAGTTTCCAATTGTCGGTCGATTTTGCAAGGGTTTCATCAAGTTGCGGTTGAAGTTCCTTGGTGCTTGTAAAGAGCAGTTTCGCAAACTCCCTGCTTTTCAAATCCAGAAGCCTGGCATCGATGAATTCCCGTACTTGTTTTTCGGATAACTTTGGATTTAAGTCCGAACGGTAAAGAAGTTGCAGTGCCACTTCTCTTGCTTTGGTTCTTTTGGTGATCATTTGGCTCAGGAGGGAAGTTTGGTCAAAAGGTTAGCCATTTCAATGGCGGTAAGTGCAGCTTCAAAACCCTTGTTGCCTGCCTTGGCTCCGGCTCGATTAATAGCTTGCTCCAAGGTATCGCAAGTGAGGATTCCGAAAATTACCGGAACACCCGATTGAAGGGAGGCATTGAGTACGCCGTTGGTTGCTGCCCCGGCAACATGATCGTAGTGATCTGTTTCGCCTTTGATCACTGCCCCGAGGGTGATGATCGCCGTATATTTTCCAGATTTGGCCAGCTTATGCGCAACCAGGGGGATTTCAAAAGACCCGGGAACGCGGGTCACAAGGATATCGTTTTCAGCAACCCCGTGCTTTCGGAATCCCTCCAATGCACCTTCCAGTAGTTTATCCACAACAGTTTGGTTAAAGCGGGCTGCAACAATGGCAAATTTGCCGTTACCGGCCACATAGTGCCCCTCGATGATATTCAAACCCATGGACTGTGCTCCATCATTTCAACATCGTTCGCTACGCTAAATTCATACTATTGAGGAATTCCTCGTTGGTCTTGGTCTTGGAGAGGCGGTTGACCAATAATTCCATGGCTTCCACCGGGTGCATATCGCTTAAAACACGCCTAAGAACGTAAATCTTTCTCATCTCATCCTCGCCAAGAAGCAGGTCTTCCCTGCGGGTTCCAGAGCTATTGATGTCTATCGCCGGCCACACGCGCTTGTCCACAAGCCTGCGGTCAAGGTGAACTTCCATGTTGCCGGTGCCCTTGAATTCCTCAAAGATCACTTCATCCATGCGGGAACCCGTGTCTACCAGTGCTGTGGCAAGTATGGTAAGGCTTCCGTTTTCTTCAAGGTTTCTCGCAGCCCCAAAAAACCGTTTTGGTTTCTGCATAGCGTTGGCATCAATGCCGCCCGAAAGTATCTTGCCGGAGTTTGGCATGCAGGTGTTGTAAGCCCTGGCCAGCCTAGTTATCGAATCCAGCAGGATCACAACATCCGTGCCGTATTCAACAAGGCGCTTGGCTTTTTCAATGATCATGTCGCAGACCTGGACATGTCTTTCGGCGGGTTCATCAAAGGTAGAGCTTACCACTTCGGCGTTGGGACCTTTTACAGTCCTTTCCATTTCGGTGACTTCCTCAGGCCTTTCGTCAATGAGAAGGACAATGACATAGCATTCTGGATGGTTGCGAAGAATGCTGTTGGCCATTTTTTGCAGAAGAACAGTTTTTCCTGTTCTCGGTGGCGCAACAATGAGACCTCGTTGCCCTTTTCCAATCGGGGATACCATATCCAGAACCCGCATACTGATTTCGCTTGGGTCATATTCGAGCTTCAAGCGCTTGTTGGGGTGCAGAGGGGTGAGATCCTCGAACATGATCTTTTGGTTCAAAATCGCGGGGTCACCATAATTGATGGCCTCGACCCTCAGCAGGGCAAAATACTTTTCATTTTCCTTGGGTGGCCTGATCTGGCCGGAAACAATCGCACCATTTCTAAGGCCAAATCTTCTGATCTGTGAAGGGGAGATATAAATATCATCCACACAGGGAAGGTAGTTGTAATCCGGGCTGCGCAAGAAACCGAATCCATCGGGAAGTATTTCAAGGCAACCTTCCCCCAGCATGAGTCCATTTTGCTTTACCTTTTCCTTCAGAACAAGGTAGACCAAGTTTTGTTTGGTAGTGGCCGCTGTGATGGGAATTCCGAGCTCGCTAGCCATCAAGGTTAGTTCAGGCATACTTAAAGACTGGAGATCAGCCAGGCAGGAAACACCTTTTTTGATTTCCTCGTACCTGGTATTAACCACCTCATCAAAAACAGGTTTATTTTGGTTATCTGGCTTTGGATCAATTTTGGCAGGTTCTGGTTCCGTGGGTGCGGTATACGAAGGAATGGTTTCCTGCTGCTTTACGGCTGGTGCTGGCGGGGCTAAAACTGGCTCGGGTACCATTTCCTGAGGTGCTTGTTCCCTGGCTTTGGCCTTTGGGGTAAAAACCAAGTCATCATCCTCGATGGTTTCCACATTGGCAGTGGTGGTTTCAGTTTCCATAGGATTGGTTTCCAGTTCTTCACTTTGCTCTGCCTTGGCACGCCTTTTGGGTGAGGTTGCAGATTTTGGCTTCGAACGGGATCTTCCCTTGGGTGCTTCAGACTTTCCTTTGGCTTCCGCCATTATTACTGTCTCCTGATCCATGGATAATGCTTACCAGATGTAGATATGACGAACTGGCAGAGGAATCTATCCATGAACAATTACCCGCATTGCTAAGATTGGAACGATGGTGCGGGTCAGCCATCGGTTTCTGCCAGGGGAGGTATTAAATCTGACAGTTTGGGACAACATTGTCCTATGAACATCCATCATCAACTTCAACCATTCCTACAGGTACTGTTAAGGGAGGTTTAATTCTTTTTTCAAATCCGCTACTTGGAGCAAAGTATCCTGAAGGCTATTGGAATTGATAACTTTATATTGGCAAAGAAAGGCCTTTTGGGTCAAGGGCATTTGGGCTTTTTCACGAATATTCCACATTTCCTCGGTCATGCCCCTCTGAAGGGCCCTTTCTTTCCTTACTTTTTCTTCACAATCCACAAACACCAAAACATCACAAAGGTTTCGCCAGTCTTTTTCCAAAAGAAGGGGAATATCCAAAACTGTGAAGGATAGATTGGCGGATTCAGCGGTTTTTTCAATCTGTTTCAGCGCCTCCAGGCGGACTTCTGGGTGAATGATTTCTTCAAGCACCTTAAGTTTTTCAGAATTATTGAAAACTATTTCTCCAAGTTTCTGTCGCGAAATGGATCCCGTTTTGTCACAAACAATATCGCCAAAAGCTGCCACAATTTTGTCGCGTGTATTTGGTGCAGCAAGAAATCTATGAACAAAATCATCTGCCTTGAAAAGATTTCCGGACAGACCGGCTAAAAGTCTGGCAACCTCGCTTTTTCCACTGGCTATGCCTCCGACAACCCCGATGACAGGTTTTTTTTTCATGCCTTCAATTCCACCATGTCCAACCAGTTGGCACCCACGCTTGCTTCAATCGTTATTGGAACTTTCAGTTTCCAGCGCTTTGCTGGCTTGTCAGACATTTCCTCTTCAAGTATTTCACGTACGGCTTTTATTTCTTCCGGTGGGCATTCCAGCACAAGTTCATCATGAATTTGCATTAATAGCCGGGATTGAAGGCCTTTGGTTTTTAGTTCCTTAAAGATTCCAAGCATGGCCATTTTGATCAGGTCGGAAGCGGACCCCTGAATTTCCATGTTGATGGCTTCACGCTCAGGCTGGTTACGCATTTGATAGGTGCTTTTTGGGCGTATACCGTCTATCTGGCGCCTTCTTCCTGCCAAGGTGGTGACAAACCCGGTCTTGCGGCATTGTTCAAGCAATCCATCCTGGTAGGCCAAAACCTTGGGGAACCTTTGGAAATAAGTGTCAATAAAATGACTGGCATCATCCCTGGATATGCCTAGCCTTTGTGCCAGGCCATGCGCGCTAATTCCATAGATGATTCCAAAGTTCACCATCTTCGCGGTTCTTCGCATATCTGGTGTCACCATGGTTTCAGGCACATTGAAAACCTCGGCGGCGACCTGAGCGTGAATATCCTTGTCTTTTTTGAATGCCTCTACCATGTTCGGATCATTGCAAAAGTGGGCCATCAACCTGAGTTCAATTTGCGAATAATCCGCGCTTACCAAATTCCAGCCTTCCCGGGGAATGAAAGCCTTGCGAATTTGCTGGCCTTTTTCCCTTCGAACTGGAATATTTTGCAGGTTTGGATCACTGGATGAAAGCCTGCCGGTGGCAGTTATGGTCTGGTTGAAGGAAGCGTGAACTCTTCCAGTCTTGGGATGCACCATTTCCGGAAGGGCGTCCACATAAGTGCTTTTTAGCTTGGAAACCTGCCGGTATTCAAGAATCTTGCGGGGTAACTCGCTGCCCGGGTGATCAAGCACGGCAAGTTTTTCAAGGGTTTCTTGATCCGTCGATGCCTCCTTGGAGATTCCAGTCTTTCTCAATGTTGGAAGGCCCAGGTCCTCATAAAGAACCTTTCGAAGCTGGGGCAGGGAATTAATGTGAAAAGGACCGCCGGCAATCCTGAAGATCTCTTTTTGCAATACATCCAAATCTTTTTCCATTTCCCCTGAGACCTGCCGCAAAAGTTCTGCATCAACCCTGATTCCATCATGCTGCATTTGGGCAAGAACCTTAATGAGGGGAATTTCCATTTCATGGTAAAGGGTTTTAAGATTGTCGATGCCACTGTTGAAACCAGCGATCTGTTTTTCCAGTTCCACCCCAAGTTGAAATGCGGCGTCGGCATCTTCGCAGGCATAAAGGGTGATCAAATCCAAATCCACTTCGTTCATTAGTTTCTGTTTTTTGGATTTTCCTTTGATACCGATCAGATCAGTGATGGGAACCATTTCGTGGTTGAGGTATTTTTTGGATAATTCATCCAAGGAATGGCTTCTCTCCCCTGAGTGCAGCAGGTAGTGAGCCACCATACTGTCGCCACCAATTCCTTGAACGTCAATGCCATGGCTTTTAAGTATCAGGATATCGAACTTGATATTCTGATTTATTTTTTTACACGCGGGAGATTCAAGTATTGGCTTAAGCTTTGAAAGTGTTTCTGCATAAGGTAAAGTTTTGGCTTCTTCAGGTCCCAGCAAGGGAACATAAAAGGCCCTATGGGGTTCCCATGCAAACGCTATTCCGACAATCTTTGAATCAATTGGATCCAACCCGGTGGTTTCCAAGTCAAAGGAAAACAAACCGCATTGATTCAGGGAAAGGATAAGCTGTTCCAATTGCTCGGCGGTAAGAATCGTTTCATATTCATGCTTCCAGCCATCGAAACCTTGAAGCTTTATCGGTGCGGAAATCTCTAGTCGTGTTGGCGAGGCATTAAAGACCGGGTAATCCCTGGTTTGGGTGCTCTTTTCCTGTGGGATTTCCGTTGTCCCAAAATTGAGGGTGCCAGAAGTCTGATTGGACAGGATTCTTTCCATCTGGCTTTGAAGGCCACGGAAACCAAGCTTTTTGAAAAAGTCCAATGCCTCCTGAGCATGAATATCACGAACAGACCAGTTTTCCCAATCCTCGGATACTGGCGCATTTTGGCAAAGTTCAACCAGTTTTCTAACCATGGGGGCCTTTTCTCGGAAAGCTTCCAGGTTTTCTTTACGCTTGGTTCCTGAGATATTGGCAATGTTGCGAAAAATGTTTTCCAGATTGCCATACTGTTGCAAAAGGGTGGATGCAGTCTTTATTCCAATACCGGTGGCACCGGGAATGTTATCCACGCTGTCGCCCACAAGGGTTTGCAAGTCCACAACCTGTTCGGGAGTAACTCCCCAATCTTTCAGTAATTCCTTTTTGCCAAATTCGGTCTGCTTCCGCAGGTTGTATAGAAAAACATTGTCGGTAATAAGCTGCCTGCAATCCTTGTCCGTGGTGCATAGATAGGTGTTTACATCTTTGGTGGAGGACATCTTCGCGATGGTTGCGAGAATGTCGTCAGCTTCAAAGCCGGAAATTCCAAGGATGGGAATATTCAAAACCCTGCAAAGTTCTTCAATAAGCGGAAGTTGAATTAAAAGATCATCAGGTGGTGGGTCCCTGTGGGCTTTGTATTCCTGGTAAATCTCGCTTCGGAAAGTTGGCTCTGGTTTATCCCATGCACAAGCAAGAAAATCAGGTTTTTTTGAACGAAGAAACATCATGTCTCTTGCGAAACCGAATACAGCATTGGTGGGAATGCCAGTCGGGCTTGTCATCGGGGGAATGGCATGAAACACCTGAAATATAAGGGAATGCGAATCCACAAGGTACATCGTCTTTTTCTGGCTCATGTAAACCGTCTTTCTTTAATCAATATTTATGATTTACCAGAAAAATTTGTTTCGAGCTTGGAAATACTGGTAATTTCAGAATTGAGTTCGCAAACGAAATAATAATGTTTCTTATAAAGATTGGTTCATTTTATATCGAGTTGTTATTGCTTTCGGAAACAATGAAAACCCCTGCCGCTTTTTTGTTCATAATAACGGTCTAAAAATTGACAGATTCAATCCATGATTTAAACTCAAATTGGAGCTATATACTTTCTTTTCATTGGAAGCTAGGTGATGGATCATGGCTGCGCGCGCTACTGCCAGAACTTCTCCCAAGGGTGAATCTAAACAAGGATTGGTTGTGACCTTGGTTTTCTTTGTGCTTGCAACCATTGGCCTTGGAGTATCAACTTACTTTGGTTTTTCAGAGCAGGAAGACCTTCGTAAAAAAGCAGAAGATTCAGATAGCAAGCAGAAAGCGGAAGCCAAGCTGATTGATTTCTACAAATTCCAATCGATGCTGTACTGGGCATTCATCTCCAATACCAACGGTGTGAAAGCGGAAGACTTGGAAGGTTTTGATGCCCTGAAATCCAAATTCGATGAGGGAAGCATCCTGCCCAAAGATAAGTATGAAAAAGAAAAGGAAGAAGCCACTCTTGTTAAAACAAGGATTGAATTCCTTGAGAAACTAAACTTCAAGGATGCAGCCGAAAAAGAACTTACTTTAAAGTACGACAAGGCTTCAAAAAAGCCCTTAAACACACTTGATGAGGTTGTTGTTGCTCAACAAAAACGTTACGAAAGTTTGAAAACAAGGTTTGAAAAAACAGAAGCGGAACTGAAAGAGATTCAGGAATCTGAAAAGAAAGTGAAGGATGAGTTTGCTGACTTCAAAACCAAGATGGTGAAGTCGCTGGCAGATCAGACTGGGGAAACCAAAAAAGATTTTTCCCAATTTGCCATGCAAAGAGATGCCCTTCGCAAAGAAAAGGATGATCTGAAGAAATTACTCGACACAGAAAAAACGGATAGAGCCAAGGACAAAGAAGAGTTGGAAGAAAAAATAGTAGCCATAGAAAAGAAATTGAAAAACAAGGATCTTGAAGCCCAAAACCTCAGTAACCAACTTGCGTTGACAAAGACCCAGGGCAATGAAGTTGCCAAGAACATAAGATCCGATTTCAGGATTGTCAGTATCGATCGGTTTGGTTCCCAACCATACATCAATATTGGATCAGCCGACATGGTAAAAACACAGGATACTTTCAGTATTCACGCTATTGGCCCGGATGGAAGGCCAAGGCCTGAAGTAAAAGGCACCGTGGAAGTTATTAATGTGGTGGGAGAGCATCTTTCTCAATGTCGCGTGCTCACTGTCAAGGATACGGGCAGGGACCCCATCATGAAGGGAGATGTGGTATTCAACCCAACATGGAACCCACAAGCAAGAAAGAGAATAGCCGTACTTGGGATTATTGACCTCACAGGGGATGGCAAAGACCAGATTTATGAATTCATTCGCCAGATGGAACGACAGGGCGTGATCATTGATGCCTTCCTGGATCCAACCACCTTTGAGGTTAGAAATACCCCGGGTATCACTCCAAAAACTGATTTCCTTATTGAGGGTGATGGATTGGATGCGGTAACGGCTCCAAGGGGTATGACTCCTGAGAAAACTGAAGCCTTAAATAAAGCCATCAAGGAAATGCGAACTTCTGCCAAGGAAAATGGCGTGATTAGCGTGGATCTGCGAAAGTACCTTGAAATGTCTGGATTCAGAGTACCTAAAAACTATTTCCAAATGGGGCCCAACAGTAATGCTCAATTCTCCAGGGGTAATCCCCTGGCAAAACCTGCAGGGGATGCTGTTCCCAAGGAAGAACCCAAGGAAGAGAAAAAAGAAGAAGCTCCGAAGAAAGATAATTGATCTAGGAACATTTATGATCAAGCCCACCATGAATTTGGTGGGCTTTTTCTTTTTGAATGGTACTTTAGTGCTAGGTTCATGAAATCATTATCCAAGATTTTTTGAGGCTTTTCATGCACAAGTATTTTTTAACCCTGCCTATTCTTTCCGTATTTCTTTTTGTATCTCTTGGCGTCTCACAAGAAAAAAAGGAAACCGATTGGGTTTCTTTATTCGATGGTAAAAGTCTAAAGGGCTGGCATATTAGCACTAAAACCGGCCACAGTCGTGCAAGTGGTAAAAAATCTGGTGGCAAATGGGAAATTGTGGATGGTGCCATCACGGGTTGTCAGGATATCCCCGGTAATGGTGGAATCATCATCACGGATGAAAAATTCATGGACTTTGAAGTTTCGCTTGAAATGCGGAACGATTTTGGACCTGACAGCGGTTTATTTTTGCGTTCCACCGAAGATGGAAAATGCTACCAAGCCATGATTGATTACCATGCCAATGGCAACCTCATGGGTGTCTATGGAGAAGGCCTTGGCGGAAAACCCCATCTCCGAAATTTTACTTTTCAAAAACTTGTCACAGACATTAAGGAAGATGCTGCTCCCGTTAAACTTCCCATTACCCCAGAAAAGTGGAAGGATTTCTGGAAGCATGGTGAATGGAATGAATTAAAAGCCAGTATTGTTGGAAACCCGCCAAAAGTCACCACGTACATCAAGGGTGTAAAGTTCATGGAATATACAGACACTGAAAAACGGCTTCCTGATCAGGGCGGCATAGCTCTTCAGGTGCATGGCGGGGGCGATTTTACCAAGGAATTTGTGCGCTACCGCAATATCAAGGTGCGTAAAATTCAATAATTTAAAGTCATGAAATCCATCAGTGCTCCAACATTAGGACTTTTCATACTACTGACCAATTATCTGTTTGCACAAAATGCGGGGGAGATTCATACCGTTAGGCTCGAAAGTGGCGTTTCAGGGCACATTCATCCCTCCCTTTGCGTCTGCAAAAATGGCGCACTGGTTGCAATATTCTGCAAGAATGAATTCAAGCCATGTCTGGTCACAAGGTCCACCGATGGCGGGAAGACCTGGTCCAAGCCGGTGCTATTTTCCCATACCGTGGACACCGACATTTACCCTGGTTCTCTTACGACACTTTCGGATGGAAGAATTGTTCACATGTGGAATGTCTGGTTTAAGGTGGGTGAAAAATCCAAATCAAGGCATGTGGCTTATTCCATAAGTTCCGATGAGGGAGTTACCTGGAGCAAACCAGAGAGCCTCTCCAAAAATATCGATGAAAAAGTGGAAAGTGTCATACGGCATCCGTTTGTCGAGCTTTCAAAAAACGAATGGCTGCTTACACTCATGGACCGTACCGTGGTTTATAACCCAGTCTCTAAAACGGAAAAATCATTTGGCGATGGCAGAAAGCATGGCCTGGTGCCCATCGTGAAAACCACGGCGGGGACTTTGATCAGCGGCAAAGGCTTGCGCTCCACGGATGGTGGAAAGAGTTGGTTCGAAATTAAAAATTTCCCGGATATATTCACTCAAGGTTGGCGCCATCAGATGGTATCCCTGCCTGATGGTTCAGTGTTCGTATCGCAAATCCCCGGGCCTGGAATCGGGGGTGAAAAAATCCAATTTATTGTCTCGAAAGACGATGGTAAAAGCTGGGCATCGGATTCGCCAGTGGAATTCTATAATCCTGGCAGGGCCATTGGCGGGCGTGCTTGTCCAAGATCTGTTGCCTTGGATTCAAAAACTTTGGGAACGATTTTTTACGATGTTGATGGCAAACAAATAGGCGGTTCTGGGGTGTTTTTTCGTATCAATGCATTTGATAAGAGGCAGAATTGAAGTTTCATTTGTGATATGCCCATCATGATGTGAGCAAACATTCTTGGGTTTCCCATTTTATAATCGATTAGCTGTATAGATTCTAAAGCAGTCCCAGCGCCGATGGTAAGAGTGTGTATGTGGGCAAACAATCCTTAAAAATAAGGATGATTCTTTGAAATTAAGAGTTGCTTCCAAACCAAGGAGGCTGGCCCGTAGATTCAAGGACACTAAACCAAAGGTCTCCATAGGGATCCACCTGATGGCGACTTTTCACCGCCATGGGAATGGGAACCAACACAAATCTGCCATGCCATCTGCTAACCACCACATCGGTATAGCCAGCCATTGCCGCATGCACGGCATTATGTGCCAATCTTAAGCAATACACGCTATCAAACGAATTAGCCTTTACAGACCTGATGCTGTAACTTGGGTCAAAATACTTCAGATTTAATTCCAGATCATTCATCGAAAATTCCTGGGTGATCCGTTTTTTGAGCAATAAACCAATATCTCCCAGGCGAGTATTTCCAGAGGCATCTTTTTCAGAGCTTGGTTCCACCATATATTCTTGACCTGCCCCCTCGGCCACTACCACCACTGCATGTCCAGAATTTTGAACACGCTGGATTAGCCATGGTAAAAATCCATTTTTTCCATCCAAAGGGTAGGGCACCTCCGGAATCATGACGAAATTTGCATCATTGTGCGCAAGGGCCGCATAGCAGGCAATAAAACCGCTACGTCTACCCATCAATTTCACAAGGCTAACACCATTCGGAGAAGCCTTTGCCTCCACATGTGCCGCCCGAATAACTTCCGCAGCCTCGGAAAATGCCGTTTGAAATCCAAAGCTCTGGTCGATAAAGGAAATGTCGTTATCAATCGTTTTTGGGATTCCAATGACGGAAATCTTGAGATCTCTTTTTGATATTTCATCGTGAATGCCATGAGCGCCACGAAGAGTTCCATCGCCTCCGATTACAAATAAAAGATTGATTCCCATCCGTTCAAGACAATCAACAATTTCAACCGGACTCTGGCTTCCCCTTGAACTGCCAAGAATGGAACCTCCTTGTTCATTGATCTGGCTAACATTTTGCGGTGTCAGGTCCATCACTGATCTTCCATATTTTGCAATGAAACCCTGATAGCCGTTGCTGAAACCGTATATTTTTTTAACACCGTACAGGAAATGTAGTTCCATTACCAATCCGCGTATCACATCATTGAAACCAGGGCAAAGACCTCCGCAGGTAACGATTCCGGCCTTTGTTTTGGATGGATCGAAGAATATTTTTCTTCGGGGTCCTGCAGGTGTGAAACCAGGAATCATTCCTGAAGAATGCGCAGAAAGGGCGGATGCCGTGTCATCAAAAAGGACCCTGTCATTTTCCTCGACGTTGTAAAAGCTAGTTTTCCTTTTAGCTAAAATGGGAGCCAGGGGTGATTCAATTCTGCAAGCGCCTAGGGATTTTACGGCAAGTTCGCCATTACAATAGGCTGTTTTTTCGAGCTTGCATATTTCAGCATCAGGGGAAGTTCCTGAATCATAATCAGGATTATTAGTTACTTGAATTATAATGGTACTCTCCAAAACCAAGTTAACTGATAAGTTAAGATAGTTTAATAAATAACAGCAAAGCGCATGCCATAGCCTTTTAAGGCCAAAATGCATGTTAAAAAATCGGAATTTGGTTCTTTTAAAGCAATAACTGCCTATTAGGTGGGCAGTTAAACTCTTAAATAAATTTAAGGATTAGGTTTGTTTTTAGACACAACATTCTATTTGTTACGAGTTTGGCCATGATTTTTCATGGCGGTTAGGATCTCAGATGAAATCTCGGAAGCCAGGCGATGTTGCTGACCGCTATCTTTAAGGCCGGAACGAGAAATCACTACTTTGGACGCAACCGCTACGGGATTAAAACCAGCTACTGCCGCCACTGGGGCTGTTCCCGGCATTCTTCTTCCCTTGTCAGAAGTATCCATGAGAAAAAACGGCTGGCCATTTGCAGTCTGTGGATCAGAGATGGCCACATCCAACGCGATCTTCTTATTTCCTACTCCAAAACCTATGGCATTCTGGGCAAGCTTATGGCCTTCATCCAAGCTGACAATTTGGCCCGTGATTCGCCAACCCGCTCCCTCGGGGATATTCGGCTGATTCCAATAAACCACTGGCAAACCGGCGTCATAAAGGTTTTTTGCCACCTGCATGGCGATGCTTTGTCCAACCGGCATATTACGGTCATAACCCGTAATAGCATCAGTCACACGCGGCCTGTTTTCCACGGCCTTTCTTACCGGTCCCTTGGGGATCAGCGAATCATCCTTCGCCAATTCCTCAGCAAGTTGTTTATCCATGTAAAAGGGAAACACATAAATCCTTGCAGGGGCATAAGCCGGCCAGGTAGCCTGATTGCCAGCCACATTGCTTTTCACAGGGCCCTGAGCATTTAAATCTGTTGCCATAGATAAAACGAAAGCCGTTAATACGCCTGTGACAAATAAACGAATCATCGTTTGAATATCCCGAAGAGTTATCAATTTTATTACCGCTAAATAATACGAATTGGATCATAAGAAAATTGCGGCTATTCAGACAAGTTCAATTTAAGTTCATGCGCTCTGGCTTTTTAGTCAACAGCTAATCCATGGAAATGTAAAAAGTTGAGGCCGGAAGGCCGGCAGAATTTATCAGGTTGCCTTCCGAAAATGGTCTCCACCCGTAACGGACCGAAACTGGTTTTTGAACTTTTGGGCTGGATAGCCGTATGGTGGCTTTTTCCAAGACCGCTTCCGCAGCGAAGAATACACCATCTTCGCCTGCAATTTCGAAGCTGATGGGTGCTTTCCCATCAGCGGTTTTTAAACTTTCTAATGTGTTATCAAACGAGATTTCCAAAGAATTACCTTTCTGAAGAATTGTCTTAGGTTCAGGTCCACCCTGCGGAACATTCTTTTGGTAGGTTTTGGCAAGTGCGCAAAGTGCAAGGCGCCTTCCAACTTCCTTTTTATTCGTTGGGTGCACATCAGAACGGTGTCCAAGGTCGCTGGTGACCGCCATGCCCGTGTTTGGCATTTCTGTTGCCATTCTTCGCTGGCTATCTCGAAATTCAGGCCAGTGATGGGATAGGTAACCTTTTTCAGTGCCGATGCTGGAAATTTGACAGAAGTAAAATGGAAAATCCCCCAGTCCCCATTGCTTTCTCCAATCTGAAACTAGGAGCTTGAAAAGTTGCTCATGCTGCAAAACACGGGGCAGGGAAAGGGAGTTGCTTTCTCCCTGATACCAAATAGCCCCCTTGATGGGAAATGGGATTAAACCTTTGATTCCATAATTCCATAGAAAGCTTGGTTTAAAAGGGTGCAGCGGCCCATTTTCATCCTTGGGTGCCTCATTTGCTTTCAGGCCAGTAGAAATATTTTCCATGGCACGCTTTTGACACCATGCATCCAGAACGGGGTTTTTCACCCAATCTCCCTTTAAGATTGGTTGTAATGCCTGGTCTTTAGCCATGGCATCGGAACTGATCCAAGATTCTGTGGGGCTTCCACCAACGGCCATTTGGATGATCCCCACGGGAATATCCAGTTTCTGGTTGAGGTTAACCGCAAAGTAATAAGCGACTGCAGAAAAGTTCCTGGCATCCAAGGGATTACTCGTTTGCCAGCTTCCTCGAAAAAAATCTTTGGAGTTATACCGATCTAAAACATCCTTGCCGAATGCCCTGGTAGGGTAATTCTGCCCCGCATAACCAAGATTAAGAAACCGAATCCGGGGATGGTTTGTATTAGGCAGCTCTGTTCCTGCATGCGCTTCCAAGCGCAGGGGCCATTCCATGTTTGATTGACCGGCGGCAAGCCATACATCCCCAACTAGGATATCCCTTAATTCCAAGGATTCATTCCCATCGGAAATGCAAAGAATCTCTGGAGTTTTGCTGGTTTGAATAGGCTTTAGCTTTACCATCCATTTACCATTGGCATCCGCTTTGGCTTTTTCTTTTTGACCAGCGAAATCCACGAAAACCATGGTATTTGGGGATGCGGTACCCCAGATGGGAATTTCCTTATCTCTGGGCAGCACCATGGAGTTTTGGAAAACCAGCGCAGGAACTGGTGGTGATGCAAATAATTGACTGCTAACCAACAAAACAAATATTAAAAGCAGTTCTTTACGCAGCATAAGATTCCTGTTTTACCAAATGCCAACAAAGGTCAAATAAATTGGAATTAGAAACAATCTATTTCAGATTATAAAGCGATAGCAGAAGAGCGATTTATAATTTCTAGTCTAGCATCTGAAAATTTCTGCTGTTTAGAAGTGCCCACATGAAATCCTGAAGTGTTTCCAATTTTTTGGCAGGGTCACCGGATTGAATAAATTTAAGCGATGCTTCGGTTTCTTGCGGAGTGGGAAATCGTGCAAAAGACCATAAGTAAAAATCGGAAACTACTTCGGTATCAGACATTTTTGCCCTTAACGCCAGGGCAGGCCTTGCATTTGGATTTTGCAAACGGCCCATAATACTCTTGCCATTGATAAAATGCAGTGCCTGTAGCATGTTGGAACCGTTGTCACGTTCGCACTCACAGGCATCCATACGCTGGGGTTTGCCAAATAGCTTAAGGAATGAACTGTCCACATTGCCATCTGGCAACTGTGCGGCTCGGAATCCTCCGGGTGCCCCAGAATAATTTTCCTGGACGGCAGATGCCTGCACCAAAGAATCCAGAAGGGCTTCCGCGGGAATGCGCCGGGGAATCATCCGGGAAAAGTTCTGCTCATCATAGCGATTGCTTTCATTTGCGATACTGCTGCGCTGGTAAGTTTCCGAGGAAACGATACGCTTCATGAGAATGCGAATATCAAACTTGTTTTCGATGAAATCTTTGGTAAGCGCCTCCAGCAAGGCTGGATTAATGGGAGGATTGGTGCTGCGGATGTCATCTACAGGATCGATAATGCCTCGATGAAAAAAATAACTCCAGACACGGTTTACCAAACCCCGGGCAAAAAACGAGTTATCCGGTGATACCAACCATGCCGCGTAGGTCTCCCTGCGATCGGTGTCAGTAATCTGTTTTGCATCCTTGCCGCCCAGAAACCGCGGGGGCTGCGGCTGACCTGTTCTTGGGTTAGTTGAAAAACCCGCCTGAAGATTCAACTGCACAACCTTGGTATTGGGCACATTCTGGAAACGAGAATCCTGTCTGGTTCCTACCTGAGAAAAGAAACTTGCCAGGCCAAAGTAATCGGCCTGGGTCCAATTCTCCATGGGGTGTGGGTGACAACGCGCACACAGCATTCGTACACCACAAAATACCTGGGTTACTCTTTCAACAGTATCGTTGGTGTCCTTGCTGATGGCAAAATAGACTGCGGCAGGGTCATCATGGATTCCACCCCGGGCTGTTACCAGGCGGTAGGCAAATTTATCCATGGGCATGTTGGATGCCACTGCGCCACGAATGAATTCACGAAACATATACATCGATTGAGAACTAACACTGTTGCGGGAATTTTGCAGCAAATCGCCCCATTTTAAGGACCAATGGTCGATGAATTCCGGTCTCTCAAAAAGGCTAGAAATAATTTGATCCCTTTTATTGAGATTCCTTTGACCCAGGAATGATCTTACCTCATCCGGCTTGGGTTGAACCCCGATCAGATCGATATAGACTCGCCTTAGAAACTCCTCATCGGTGCATACTCCAGAGGGTTTTATTTTTAAATGATTGAGTTTCTCGATCACATGGCGGTCGACAAAGTTACCCGGTGGAACGGGCGTGGGAACGAAACCTTTGGATTCGCCAAGCACAAGCACATTGGTTGCTGCAAAAGTGCGTTCAAACCTTCCCACAATGGCGGTCTCACCGGCATCACCCGCTGTTACCGAACCCTGTTCATTCACATTTGCGAACTGGTCGTTATTTACCGTGAAAATTCCTAGCTGGGTTACATCCCGGGTTGTTCCGTTGTTGTAGGTTGCAAGCAGTTGCAATCTATGCTTTTGCCCGGGCTTTAAAACTAGCCTGTCGGGAATCATGGTAACGCCGATGACCTCAAGTTTGTCACGGGAATCATCAGGGGCCCCCTGTTTCATCCAATTCGTAAGGATGGAATCTGCAAGACTGTTTTTGGAAATACGGGCACCACCCTCATGCGCTACCGTGCCGCGAGCCTTGGCAATCAGCATGCTTTCTTCCGGCATGATAGGATCAATTCTTCTCCCATTAAACTCCCTGGTAATGGAGAGATAATCTGGAATCGGGTCGGAACCACGAAGGGAAAGCTTGAATCCATTCTTCCCTAAGGAATAGCCATGGCAGGCGCCCATATTACAACCTGCCTGGGAAAGTACGGGCATCACCTCGTGAAGAAAACTTAAGACGGGCTCTTTGGCGGGAAGATTGACCTCAACTGCCACAGGAGTTGATTTTCCATGGAGATTTACATGGATGACTGTTTTTCCATTGGAAACTGGGTGTACCCAGCCGTTGGAATCTACCTTTGCAATAGAAGGTGCTTCGCTTGAATACTTTGCCTCAGAGGAGTGATCCAGAGTGTAGCCTTCCGGGGTGTTGGAAAGAACTTGGATAGACCTTGGCTGACGGTGATGATTCAGCAAAAGGGTATCTGGCGTCACCCGGATTAAGCCACCATTATTTTGGGCATGAAGAATACCAGCCATGCTAAAAAGGATCGTTGAAAGAAACATCTTGTGAATCATCTTTAAACCTTTCAAACGAAAGCTTTGGCTTTCCATTTATTTTGCAGGAGCCGGTTTTAAAACCAGCATAAGCTCAAGTTCCTTACTGTTTACACGAACGGCAGGTTGCTTGGTATCGGGAATTCCAGAAGCTGTGATCTTGATTCCCTTGTATTCATTTGGCATAGAATTTGGGGCAAGGGTAATCTTTCCATCAAATTCATTTTGATCCGCCTTTAAAAGTGCGGGCTCAAACTTTGCACCTGCTGGCAACCCGGTTGCAGCAAGATTAATGTCACCCGTAAGCCCATGAAGTTTGGAAACTTTTCCCTTGAAGGAAAACTCAGGAGCTTTTTTGGGGTCCATGATGGCAACCAGGGGTTCATTTTTATCCATGGTTAAAATAATTGGATTACTAACGGGTATTTTCAAGACAGGAGCATAGGTGGTGGCCAGAACGGTCTGTTTATTTGCGGTTAGTAAATCTGCCTGAAGGGTGATATCGTAAGATTCTCCCAGAGGTGAAACCGGAACTAGAATACCAAATTCAGAATCAGTTGATTTGGCTTGGATTTCAACAGCTTTTTCGGGTCGAAGCGCTGTCTTGGGATCTGGTTGGTTATTCACTTTTAGGGTGTTTTGGCTTGTAAGCAAGGTAAGCCTGACAATGGTGCTTGAATCCTGTCTGGAAACCCTTATCGGTAGATTTAGTTTCATTCCCATTGTTAGGGCAAGTTTGTCAGGAAGATTTCCCCATTGAATGGAAAACTCAGGAGTTTTCTCAAATACAGGTGCTATTGCAATTTCAGTGGCAAGCCAAGGTTGCAACTTTTGCAAAGGGTGGTTTTGCACAATGGTTTCCAGCATAATTCCTTTTTCATTTTTTCCCCGAATCGATGTTACCAAAGGTTTGGTTGCGGAACCAACTGCTGATAAGGTCAAAAGTGTGCCTTCAGACCCTTTTGGGATCGTTTTTCCGTCGATTTTTAACCCCGATAGAGCTGGATAAAGGTCCAACTCTACTTTTCCCTCATAGCCATTTCTGGCTATCCATACAGGCACCACGATCTTATCACCCACCGGAAGCGATATACTCTGGGTGGGAGTAATAAGTTCCGTTCTTGCGCCAGCCTTGGGGGAAGTAATGTCCTCGATGTGAATGCGATAATTTGCCTTGGTGCCACCACGACCTTGCGAATCCAAAACACATACAAGAATGGATGTTACATTATCCGGTACCGTATATTCCAATATGGGATCCGAGCTTCCAGGCCTGTCTTCTGATCTGGCGACTTCTCCACCCTTCTCATTTCGAATCACGAGGCCAACATCCACCGGAGAACCAATGCGTTCTGCGAACACATCAATCCGGATTTTGGTTTTAGGAATGCAGGGTAATTTGAATCGATCTTCCTCAAATCTTTCTGAAAGCCTTCCGTTGATAGTGATCGGTAAGCCTTTTAATTCTGTGAGAACCGTGGAGCCGTTCTCGATTAATTCTGGAAAACTTGGTGGGGGAACAAATGGGCGCATCCCGGACCAGTTGCCCTTGGATGGCCATGGAAGAAGAATTGCACTATCCCCACTAGCAGTTGGCATGTTCGCCTTGGAAACAGGCGTGCTCCCAAAATATTCGACAGATTTAACCTGACCATTTTCCACCGCTGATGGAAACACTTGGTCAACGAATCCCCAGGCACCAATCTTCATGCGAAAGGATCCGGGGTTACCAGCGGCATATTCAAGGTCATGCAGGGTGATGGTGTAAGTGTCGTTTTCTGGCAGTTTAATCTCGAGTCTGCAATCCCCATGAAGGTTGGTGACTGGCCAAGCCCATGCAAGTTGCAGCTTTTTTGAATTGTAAAGGTGCACTACAGGTTGCAATTTTGAACCAATTTTTTGGGCTTCGATTTCAATCATCACCTGCTGTCCCTTGGTGCCCTCGAATTTGGTTTCTAGGATTTGGCTGCCAGAGATAGTGCCATGAAACGCCATGGGTAATTCATTGATGGTACTTGCAAATGGTTTTTGTGGAAGTTGGTCAACACCCAGGAGAAATGGAAGACTAACACCTTTTTCGGAAAGTATGCGCCCTTGGTAAAAGCCTGGCGCGACTTCCCCTGAAGGCTGTACTTCCATGACAGCTTTTTTATCTGTTGAACCTGTTTTTAAAACCTGTTTGGCTTCAAAAGGCAAAAGAAGTTTTGGCGCTTTTCCAAAGCCATCCCCATCCATGGTTATTGTGGTGGTTTTACCAAGTTGCAAGCCACGAATATCGATAGATCGAACCAAAGGCTCTGCGGCCTTGGTTTGAAGAACCAGAATTAAAATGCTGACAATCAGCAGAATGGTTCTTTGGATGAACATTTGATTCCAATCATAGGATTGGTTTTTGGATGCAAGAGCTATTTTGAAGGCTAGGAGAATAATTGGCGGATCGGTTCTGCTTCCACCAGACGAACAGGCCTTTCTCCGGGACCGGGCATCATTGTATTATCCAGATCGATACCCATGGCGTGGTATATGGAAGCAAGAATCTGTGGCGGTTCCACCGGATTATCACTTGGCCTTGATCCAATCTTGTCTGTTGCACCAATGACTTGCCCGCCACGGATGTTGCCACCCACCAGGAAATTGGTCCATGCGTTGGGATAATGGTCGCGTCCACCCTTGGGGTTTAGCCGGGGGGTTCTTCCAAACTCGCTTAATACAGCAACCACCGTATCATGCAGCATGCCGCGTTGTTCAAGGTCTTCAATGAGCGCAGTGAATGCTATGTCAAACTGTGGGCATAGATGGCGTTCATAATCAAGGTAAGTGTTATTCAGGCCACCACCATCAGCGTGCATATCCCAGCATGTAAGGTTAAAAACTGTGTCAAAGTGATTCACAGTGACAAAGCGAACACCGTTTTCGATCATTCTTCGGGCCATCAGGCAGCTTTGACCAAAGGTATTTCTACCATAACGGTCACGCAGTTTGTCGTTTTCTTGGGACAGATTAAAGGCCTGTTTAGCCTTTGGGGAAGTCAAAAGTCGAAATGCGCGCTCATAGGCGCTGTCGTGACTTTGGGTACTACGGGATTCACTCTTCCTTTGCAGATCATCAAGCTGCGCGAGGAATTGCTTGCGGGCATCGAGGCGGTTACCGGCTTGACCCGCAGCGACTTCCAAATCACCAACCTTAAAATCCTTGTTCGCAGGGTCTGAATTTAAAAAGAATGGCTCATGGGCGCTGCCCAAATAGCCGGATGTCTGACCATGTAGGGGGCCTGCACCAGTATTTCCTATGGGTCCGGGAAGGATGATATTTGAGGGAAGTTCACTTTTTTGGCCGAAAACCCTAGACACCACACTACCAAGATGGGGCTTGACACTGTCCGCGTTGAAATCGTGACCTGTCATCATCCACCGCTGGCCATTTTCATGGGTTGCACCCGTTCGATGATGAAGACTGCGAATAAGCGCAACCTTTTTCATCATCTTGGCCATCATCGGGAAATGCTCGCAAATCTGTATGCCATTCACATCCGTCTGGATCGGTTTAAACTTGCCGCGAACTTCCGCGGGGGCATCTGGTTTCATGTCCCAGGTATCAAGATGACCAGGAGAACCAACCAAAAAAATGGCTATGCAGTTCTTAATTTTTGCAGAGGATTCTTTTACCGCACCTCTAGCTTCCAAATGGAAAACGGAGGGCAGCGAGAGGGCAGCCATTCCGGCCGTGCCAAGTTGTAAAAAACTACGTCGATTCGGACCACCGCACAAAGCCACGCGTTTTTTGCCTAAATTCAACATTAGAATTTCTCCTTAAAGCAGACTTGCAGCCTGCATTGGTGGCATCGATCAAACGGTAAATTTTACTTTTTCAGAAACTTCCACAAACTTGCTATTGATGAATTCACCCTGTGGATTTTTCTTGTAATCGACATATTTCCACATTTGTAGATGGGCCTGATATTCACCGGGACTCTTGAGGTCATGGATGACACTTAAAGAGGGTCTGGCGTTGTAAGCTGCAATCTGTTTCCCGTTTTGGGTTATCACCCATTGCAGAAGAGAACCCCAATCATTAACAACCTCGGTTCGTACTAACTTGGAACCATCCACGCGAATGTCAGATTTTGGAATTCCTTCAAATTTTTGTTCCATGATCGATGGTCTCCAAACAGGCAGGAATAATTACTACAAAAATCAGGCGGGAAATACTTTTAACAAATAAACTATACTTGAAATCATCTGGCGGGATCAATCTTTAATATCGACATTTAAACCCAAAAAACCTAAATTCTCTTTGAATAATAGCAAAAACGGACAAACAGGTCTATTGTGTTGGTTTATTCACGGTTTTTTTTGTAATATCTGCACATATAGTTCCAAAAACTATGAAGGATTTAAGTTTTTGGTTTGGCACGAACCGTTAAGTGTAGGTGGTTTTTTCTGGCAATTTGCCAATTCAAATAATGCTAAAAAATTTTGAATAATAAGTCTGCCCAGCATAAACAAGATTGGGAAAATGAATTAAGAAGTAATCTTCTGCAATTTATAAAAGCAATAAATTTATCACATCTTGTATTTTTTAGTCTGAAAATTTACCAGGCAATCTTTAATGTTCGAATCTGCAACTTAATAGCAACCAAATCTATGATGGCCAATGGACTTATACATCAATTCCAAACCTAAGCTTAGGTTCTAGATCAAACCTATCAAGATTCATGACTTTGTTCCATGCGGCTATGAAGTCGCGAACAAATTTCTTTTGGGAACCTGCCGAGGCATAAACTTCCGCGATAGTTCGGAGTTGGGCGTTTGAACCAAATACCAAATCAACGGAAGTTGCTGTCCATTGAACTTCACCAGTCTTGCGGTCCCTTCCCTCAAACAAATATTCACTTTCTTTAGAATTATGCCACTCCGTTCCCATATCTAATAGATTTACAAAAAAATCGTTTGTTAAGATTCCTGGTCGTTTGGTGAAAACACCCATTGGGGTTTTAGCTGAGTTCGAATTCAAAACCCGCAAGCCTCCAATCAGTACAGTCATCTCCGGCGCTGTTAAAGAAAGTTGCTGTGAACGATCAATCAGCATTTCTTCGGCCGACCGATTCAAGTCATGGGAAACGTAATTTCGGAATGCATCGGCCTTTGGTTCAAGCACGGTAAAAGTATTAGCATCTGTCAATTCCTTGGTGGTGTCGTTACGTCCGGGCTGGAACGGAACCCGGATTTCATAACCGGAGTTACAGACTGCCTGCTCTATAGCGGCACACCCTCCCAGTACGATTAGATCCGCCAGGGAAACTTTTATGCCGGTAGTTTGGCTAAGATTAAAATTCTGTTGAATTTTTTCGAGAACAGCAAGGATTTGCTTAAGTTCTTGAGGGTTGTTTACCTTCCAATCTTTCTGAGGAGCAAGTCGAATCCGAGCACCGTTAGCCCCTCCTCTTTTATCACTTGCGCGGAATGTCGATGCCGACGCCCAGGCCGTGGTAACTAGCTGAGAAATTGATAGTCCTGATGAAAAAATCATCTCTTTTAAAACATCAATTTCCTTTTCCCCGATCAATTTATGATCAACCGCGGGAATAGGGTCTTGCCACAACTGCGGAGGGGCAACTTCTGGCCCAAGTAACCGGGTAACCGGCCCCATGTCACGGTGCGTCAATTTGTACCAAGCTTTGCTAAAAGCAAGTTGAAACTCTTCGGGATATTCATGGAATCGTTTAGAAATCTTCAGATAGGCTGGATCGATTTTGAGGGCAAGATCGGTAGTGAACATCATCGGCGGGTGAAATTTTTTCGGATCATGAGCGTCGGGAACTGTACCTTGCGCGCTTGCCTCTTTTGGAACCCATTGATGAGCTCCAGCGGGACTCTTGGTTAAAACCCATTCATAACCAAAAAGATTGTTAAAGTATCCGTTTGACCATTTTGTTGGCGTTGATGTCCAAGCCCCTTCTAGTCCGCTAGTGATTGTGTCGCTCCCTTTGCCTATACCGTAAGAGTTTTTCCAACCAAGGCCTTGTTCACTGATACTTGCCTTTTCCGGCTCTGGGCCAACGTAATTTTCAGGGCTTGCAGCCCCGTGAGCTTTTCCGAAAGTATGTCCGCCAGCGATTAGTGCAACAGTTTCTTCATCATCCATTCCCATCCGGACAAATGTTTCCCGAATATCATGGGCAGCAGAAATGGGATCAGGGGTTCCATTTGGCCCTTCCGGATTTACATAGATCAACCCCATTTGCACAGCGGCTAACGGATTTTCCAGAACCCTATCACCAGAATATCGTTTGTTATCCAACCATTGTTTTTCAGAACCCCAGTAAATGTCTTCCTGTGGTTCCCAAACATCTTCCCGACCTCCCCCAAAACCAAATGTCTTTAACCCCATGTTCTCTAGAGCAACTGTTCCAGTCAGAATCATCAGGTCTGCCCAAGATATTTGCTGGCCATACTTTTGCTTTATTGGCCATAACAATCGCCGAGCTTTATCAAGATTTGCGTTATCGGGCCAACTGTTCAGGGGGGCAAATCGCTGTTCGCCGTGGGATGCTCCACCACGACCATCCATGACCCTATATGTCCCGGCACTATGCCATGCCATACGAACAAACAGGGGTCCGTAATTCCCATAATCGGCAGGCCACCATTCCTGCGAAGTTGTCAATAGTACGGATATATCTTTCTTCAAAGCGGATAAATCAAGTTTTTTAAATTCTTCAGCGTAATCAAATCCAACATCCATCGGGTTACTTTTGGAGGAATTTTGATGAAGAATTTTAAGGTTTAATTGATCAGGCCACCAATCTTTATTGGACATTGACACTGCCATAACTTGGCGTTGGGTTCCTTGTGTTCCAGCCATAAACGGACATTTGGCGTTTTCCAAGTCATTCCCTTTCGGTATTCCAATTTAGCAAAGATTTGAAGTATTTTTTGACTTGTAATGCAATTCATTACTTACAAAATACTTACAAATTTATTCAAAATTCCCTTAAAAATTTTATCCTGATTAGATTGATTATTAGGATTTCGGTTTGACCCGAACCGTTAAGTGCAGGTGGTTTTTTCCGGCGGTTTGCCAATCCACAAGAATGGACTCGTTGCCGATCTTCCAGGAATAATTTCCTCCATTCATATGCCCTGCCGAGGCATTGCCGTTTAGAACGAATTTTAACCCATCCACACCCCCTGTTTTGCTGATGATCTTTTCCAGTTGCTTTCTGCGGTCAGCGGAAAAAACATCCATTCTTTTTTCCAGCAACTGTTTTACAAGCTTGGAACCAGATTCAGGCATATCCTTTATAGCTACCCCGGCTTTCCCTATGGCCTGGCCAGATCCTCCCGAGCCTTTCAGTTTATCCAACATTTCTTTGTCCAGTTTTTTGGCCAATTCCAGAAGAATAGCCTCCTCTTCATCCCAAAGTGTATTCACAGGGTTTCCACCCAAAAGAACTGGCCCAAATTCATTCATGTTATCTGGATTGAACTCGCAATGAATGAGAGTTAGATGGTGCTGTGCCAATCGAAATGCGAAGGATTTTCCCGCCTCAGGTTCCCCGAAAAAATTGATGTATCTGCGGTTAGCTGGAGTTTGTTTTGCTATTTCCATGACTCTGCCGGCCCCATAGTTTGATGTCATGGCGAGAATCATCTTGTCCACCAAAGCAACCTGCCCTGGCTTCAGCTTACTGAAAGGTAAGCCTTTTCTTTCCGCGGCTGGAAACACCTCGGCGTGCCTGTCTTTATCATCAAACGCCTTTAATGCCTGACTTTTTTGTTCATCATCCAAGGATTTAAAAAGCTCAACAGCTATTTTTCGAGCGGCATCATCGCTTCCCTGAAAATATAACGCTGTTGCCGTTAGAGTGAATGCTGGAAAAAGTACGAAGGAAACAAAAGCTGCTAATTTTCGCATCTGATTAACTCCTGTTCATGTGAATCATATTTCATTTCCTAGGAACATAATTTTGAAGGGTATCTATATCCGGCACCAAGAGCCCCCACCCAGATAACGAACTCGATTTATTGAAAAATGGGATCAAAATAATGCCCAAGCTTCCTAGAGTGTACTATTTGCATTTTCCGGCACAATATATTTGCTTATTTTAAAAACGTTTTTATTGGTTGCTTTATATATGAATACACGGACAGAATTAATTTTAATCAGGCAACTATGTGTATTTAAAGCCCATCCATTCCAAAAGTAACAAACGCATTGTGTAATGTTCACGGGATGCTGGAACTATTTTATTTATATTCTGAAAGGTATTGGTTATGAACAACTCAAGCCTTCTCTTATTGCTATGGATGACATATTCAGCATGTGGAATTGAACCATTTCAAATTGCGGATAATGGCAAAACAAATCATGCAATTTGCCTGCACCCAAATACCAGCGAAAGCACCATCACCCTTGCAAATGAACTGGCTTATTATCTTCAACGGATCACAGGAACAAAATTCGAAGTGATCAAAGGTAATGGTCAAAAGGGAATCGTAATTGGCACTATGGAAGAGTTTCCAAACCAGGAAATAGCACAAGCTTTAAAAATTCAAAATTATGATGGAAGAGAAGCTTTTGCCATAAAATCCGCCAAAGACAAACTGATTCTGATTGGCGCAACTGAACTGGGGCTTTCTCATGCTGTATTTACCTTGCTTGAAAAATGTGGTTGCCGATGGTTCTTTCCAGCAAAGGAATGGGAGGTGATCCCCCATCAATCATCCCTCTCGGTCGCATTGGATGTCAAAGATAAACCCAAAATATTAGCCCGCAGAATTTGGTATGGATACGGACCTTTCCCGGATGACAAAAAGCACCCCTACGGAAGTTCGTGCCAGAAGGATTATCAGGATTGGTCCAGGCATAACCGAATGGCATCATCATTCCGGGTTTACGCCGGACATTCTTATGAGGCGATTTTGGCATCCAACAAAAAACTTTTTGAGGAACACCCCGAATACCTGGCTTTGGTAAAAGGCAAAAGACAGGGACCACAGTTCTGCCTTAGTAATCCCAAGGTTCAGGAACTTGGGGTTCAGTGGGTGCGCGATTATTTCAAGAAAAACCCAAATGCAGAAATGGCTTCTTTGGATTGCGCGGATGGTTCGGGGCAATGTGAGTGTGCCGAATGCCTGAAGTTGGGAAGTGTTTCCAATAGAGTTTTTGGTCTGGCAAATCATGCGGCTAAGATTATCTCCAAGGAACAGCCGGGCAAAATGATAGGACTTCTTGCCTACAACGAACACAGCATACCACCGGATTTTACCCTAGAACCTAATGTTTACGTTCAATTGACCATGGGTTTCATTCGGGGAAAATATTCCTTTGATGAATTGCGGGATCTTTGGCCAAAAAAATGTAATTCCATGGGCTTTTATGACTATTACTCGGTCTGGTTGTGGGATTTTGACAAACTTCCGGGGGGCAGGGGCGCCAACCTGGATCATATAGCACAATCCATACGAAAATCAGCAAGCCTCGGTGCGACTAGCATAGATGCAGAAAGTGGTAACAATTGGGGAGTACATGGCCTTGGATATTATGTTTCCAACAAGTTGATGTGGAATCCGGATGCGGATGTAAAAACCATCACCAAGGATTTTTACGAACAAGCATTTGGTCCCGCTGCCGGGCTGATGCAAAAATTTTATGAACGATGGATGCCAGGTCTTTCAGTCACGCCGATCATTAGCAGACAATTGATCGGTAACTTGTTCAGGGATATTGATCAGGCTTCCAGGCTCACAAAAAATGATCACGAAATTCAGGCAAGGCTGGATCATCTTAAACATTATTTGCGCTACATCCACTTGCGTTGGCTTTACGACCACGAAAAAGAAAAAACCAAGCAAAAGGAGATGGCTTTGGAGATCCTTACCTTCGCCTTTCGCACCCGGTATGAATACATGAATCATTGGAATGCAATCCAAACCAGCTTTGCGAACGATATCGCTAAAAAGTTTGAGGAACCCTCTTGGGCAAGAAACAATTTGCCTAAGCCATGGATCAATTCTTTGCCCGTTTCAGATTTGGAAACTTCTAAGTGGTTTAAAGAAGGTCTTGAGTTTTTTGAACCCATGGAGGTTCAAGAGTTCGACTTCGCCTCAAAAAATTTAAAACAGGCTGTGCATGGTGGCACCCATGGCGCGAATCTTTCCCATGGATTTCAAGGGATGGAAAAATATGCTGTTCTTTGCAAGAAAGGGGAACCCATCGAATTGGAAATTACCCCTGGTGTGATAGCGTGGTATCGTGACCGACCGGATGCCAAATGGTCTGTGGAAGATTCCCAAGGCAAAAAAATACTCACTGGTTCTATGAAACTGGATGGCGAACCGCACCGTTTGCGCCTAAATGTACCTGAACCCGGAGTTTACTTCTTTGAACTCTACGACTCGTCCGCTGGTTGGCGAATTAAAACTGCCCCGGAAGAGGCTATTACATGGGTACCTCAAAAGGGAAAACGAGTGCTTCATCTTGGGCAAATGCAGGAAATGTATTTTTATGTCCCCAAAGGCACAAAGGAGCTTCATTATTTCTGGAGCGGAGGACCACATAAAGTTTTAGGGCCGGATAGAAAATTGATTCAGGAAACCAACGCGAATGACGAGGTTGTTCGAGTGATGGTTCCTGAAGGTATGGCTGGAAAAGTATGGAGTTTGTCTGCCAGACCACATAACCAATTATGGTTCTTTAATGCACCGAATTATTTGGCAGCATCACCATCTGCTTTACTGATTCCCTCCGATTGTGATTAAAAACCAAGATTGTCCTAGGGTCATTACCAGAATAGGCTTAGGAAAAAAACAACTATTATGGGTCCTTGACACATGAATTAAATACAGAATTCCCAAAGTAAATGCTGGCATTTAACATTATTTCCATTTAATTGATTCAATCTGTGCTAGCAATGGAAGACTTTTAAATCCAAAAAATAATAACATTCTAAATTGCCGATAACTTAAAGATCAAATTGGACAAAACCAAAGCCCCCAGAATTTCTCTCGGAAGCTATTTACTGACGGTCGCCAATTACTATCAGAATTTGAATATAGAATTTAAAATTTGTACCAAATAAAACTGAATGAATAAAAGTATAAATTCTTGTATTTTATTCTGGTTTTACAATAATTTTCATGATTTTATCATTTCGACTGATATCCAATTCAATTGGATTAAAACTGTTTATTTCGTTAATGATTTCAAGTGCATCACCTAAATTCCGAATCGGCTTGTTTCCTATTTTTGACACTACATCATCTAACTTAATTCCTGCAGCAAACGCAGGACCCCCAGGTTTAATTTCGGAAATCTTAACTATTCCCAGCTCACTTTTAAATTCACAGCCAAGATCGGGCGTTGCAATTCCACCGAATCTAAACTTTTGAAAATAAGCTCCATCATTGATTACATTTACAGTCCACCATTTTAGGTGCGGATTTTTCGGAAAATTAGGTAGCTTTTGGTTTATGTTTAATTGACCTCTTTCAAATTTACTGTTGGTTAAATCTTGTAACGGTCCATTTGGATTTTTGATAACATCCTTGTACCGTATCACCAAATTACCTGAGGTTACTTTCGTATCAATTGCTTGAATGGCAACAGAAATATGGGATGCCCCTTCAGATCCATTGACTGAAAAATTGAATGCAATAGTTCTCTTATTTTGATCAGGAGCCTTCAGATTAAGTTGACCTTGGGAAACAATATCCAAGTCAAAATATATTGGGTATTTAAGTGGTGGTCCCTTAATTTTTGTTGAATCCAGTTCAAATATTATTTTGTTTTCCTTTGTTTTTTTGGGATCAAGATAAAGGAGATTATTTTTAATTTCCAGAGCTTCTTGATTTGAAAAATCTGCGATACTAGCCTTTTTAGAAAAATCATATTCGGTAATTGCCAAGCCGGAAGATTTGTTGATCTTGTATATTGAATTAGTGTTTGGCTTTTTAATTTCTACAAAATCATTGGGAATTCCAAAAGAATCACTTTTCATTTGCTTTAACGTTAAATTCAAGAACCCATTCGGATTTATTTCAAACGAAATTCTTGTTATTTGAGCGTTGGGATTATTTTGAGCATTGCCTAAATTAGGGCATACTACGGAAAATGTCATAACCAAAACCATCAAACAAAAATATTTTATCATTTTTGCTCTTTCTGTTTTATCTTGTAGTTACATTGTCATTTAAATCGTAAAAAGATTCAACTAAAACAATTTTTATCAATTCGCACCAGCTAAATCTGGTAATCCAAATGGGGCAGGGTATTTTCCTTTTTTGCTGATTCTATATTTCGCAATGATTTCTCGACCTGAGCAAATGCCTCCATCACTGGCACCTGATTGTAAAGCATGTCATTGTCATAGGGTCCTACTGTGAACCGAATGCCTGAATGCCTCATGAACAACTGCCTGATTCGAATTAGTCCAAACCAAAATTGTCCTAGGGTAATTACCAGAATAGGCTTAGGAAAAAACCAAATCTGAGTTTGGTGGGACAAAAGTGCTGTGAAATGGGTTGCCAACCTTGGCTCTAAATTGGTAATCTAGCTGAGTTGGAAAGACCAGCCGCCTTAGCTCAGTTGGTAGAGCGACGCTTTCGTAAAGCGTAGGTCTCGGGTTCGAACCCCGAAGGTGGCTCTTTAAAATTCTGGTCTAAAAACTGACCACGCCCAACGAATCAGCTAAAATCCATTTTTAATTACCATCAGGTTTAATTACCATCAGGCGATTCTAAACACAATGAGGATTTGCGTTTAAGACTCTTCCTTATTGCATTTAACAGCCATTATTTGGGATTAGTGGGCAATGTCTGGGCTTGCCCTATTAAACCCTTTAAAATGGCTTCAGAATGCGATTAACGGCAATGGAAAAGGTCATCTGGATTCGATCAATTCTCTACTTTGGATTTGCTGGTTTCTATAGCATCCAACAATTGCCAAAATATTGCAGACAAGGAGCAAATAAACTCATCTGAATCGCATCCAAATGCGTCTCTTCAAATAAATTTTTAACCATTTCGTAAAGCGTAGGTCTCGGGTTCGAGTCCCGAAGGCGGCTTTTGACAAAAGTCTTTGTGCTGAAGCGGTTTAGCTTACCACCCCGCGCGGGGTGCGCAGTCTAATAAATGGACATTTTTCAGTAGTACTACTGAAAAACTCCCATGACTGCTCCGTACAGCCTCAAGCCCGCAAAATCACTCCGCTCGCCCAAGATCAGCCGACATGCCACCAGCCAGGGCGTTGTGCGCGTCGTGCGCCTCGATGGCAAAAATTAATACCAAGGCAAATGAGGCTCCCCGGAGGCCTAGGCTAAATACCAAAACATTTTCTACCCCTGGTTCCTCGCAAAGAGAAGTCTTAATACTGCCAAATCCATCATATTTGAACCGGTTTTGATGTTTTTAAAGGATATACTCCTTCGTAAAAGGTTATTTCAAATTGGGGATTTTGGTCCTGATTTGGTATAGTTGGGAAAATTCCTTCCATTTGAGGCAAACCAATGATTCCTGCTCTTCTAATTTTGGCTGTTCTGGGTGCTGATTCGGATTTTAAGCCCGATCAAAGCAAGCTTCCCGTCCCGGCTCCGAAAGGTGCCACCCTGCTGCTGGATGAAAAAGGTAATCATTTGTTCCTTAGCATGTCGGGTGAGAAGGTTAACTGGCCTGTAGAAGATGGGATGCTTATTTCCACGCCCAAGGGGAACCAAAATCATATCGTTTCCAAGCTTCACTTCCGTGATGCCGATATCCATGTTGAATTCTTGTTGCCTGAGAAGGGCACTGCCAACAGCGGGGTCTACATTCATGGGAATTACGAGGTTCAGATTCTGAATTCGTTTGGCAAGGATCGGGAAAAGATTACCCAGGAAGATGCTGGGGCTTTGTATGGATTTTCAAAACCCCTTGTTAATGCGTGTCGAAAACCTGGTGAATGGCAGGTATTTGATATCCGATATCGGGCACCGCGTCGAAATGATTCTGGTGCGATTATTGAAAATGGAACGGTCACGGTTTGGTACAACGGGTTGAAAGTGCAGGATGGTACGACGTTTGCCGAGCCTAGGTCGACATTTCATCCATTTCGATTCGGGACAACACCTTATCTTGAAAAGATCCGGGATCTACAGAAAAAAACCATGACAGGTCCGGTATTTCTCCAGGATCATAACAACCCCGTGAAATTTAGGAATGTGTGGGTAAAACCTGCTGATGACAACGCCTTTATTTACGACCCCGCAAAATAATTCATGGATAGATATAAGGGTTGGAGTTTGCGATCTCCCAGGCTTGCATTCCCTGAAAATTAAAAAAAAGCATTTTCGATGAGGTATTTTTGTATGCTTCGATATTTGTTATCCACCTTGGTTTTTTGTCTTCCCATGGTGCATTCCTATGCCCAGGAAACGAATGATGATGGTTTGAAATTCTTCGAGCAAAAAATTCGCCCGGTGCTCAACCAGCATTGTTATTCGTGTCATTCAAAAGATGCGCAAACCAACAAGAAGCTGAAGGCCGATTTATTTCTTGATACTGCCAAAGGCATGCTGACTGGTGGAGAGACGGGACCAACTCTTGTTAAAGGGCAGTCAGCGAAGAGTTTGCTCATGAAGGCACTGAAGTATGATGGCTTGGAAATGCCACCTGCTGGAAAGCTGCCTGAAAACGTGATAGCAGATTTTGCCAAATGGATTGACATGGGTGCCCCTGATCCCCGTCAGGGAGAGTTGGTTGCCAAGCCTAAGCGTGAGATAAACCTTGGCGAGGGCAAACAGTGGTGGTCATTTCAACCATTGAAGGAAACTGTTCCTCCTGTGGGGCCGGCGGTCAATGCCATTGATCGTTTCATTCAACATGCTGGAGCGGAAAAAAAACTGCAAATGAGCCCTCCAGCAAGGAAGGAAAAGTTGTTGCGCAGGGCATATTACGACTTGATTGGATTGCCTCCAACGCCTGAGCAGATCGAATCGTTTTTAAAAGATAATTCCAAAGCTGCGTTTGAAAAGGTGGTGGATGAGCTTTTAGCTAGCCCACGCTATGGTGAAAAATGGGCCAGGCATTGGCTGGATGTCGCCAGGTATGCGGAGAGTGGTGGTTATGAGTTCGATGGTTTCAGGCCTTCGGCGTATCATTACCGGGATTGGGTAATTCGTGCGCTAAACGAGGATATGCCTTACAACCAATTTGTAAAACTGCAACTTGCGGGCGATAAATTGCTTCCCAATGATTTCCAGGCAGCAAGTGCGGCTGGTTTTCTCGTTGCCGGGCCGTATCCCGGGCAGATTACTGCAAAAACTGTCGAGCGAATCCGCTACGACCAAATTGATGACATGCTTATGACCGTTGGTGGTTCAATGCTTGGGCTTACGCTGGGTTGCGTTCGTTGCCACGAGCATAAGTACGATCCCTTCCCTCACAAAGACTATTACGCACTCGCTGCTGGGCTGGCAAAAACCGTTCATGGCACCCGGGTACTTGATCCCGATCCTGCAACGACTAAAGCCAAGCTGGAAAAACACCAGAAGGATCGAGAGCCATTAGCCATTGCATTGCGTAAGTTTACCAATGACGAATTGCCCAAACGATTTGAGGCCTGGCAGAAATCAGAACTACCGAAACAACCCGAGGCAACACGCTGGCAGATTCTCGAACCTTTGACCATGGATGCCGAGCGTTCGTATTTGAAATGGCTGCCCGGGGGTATTGTAGCCCATGATGGTACAATTAATCCCGGAACCATGAAGAGGCGTGGCCGTGGGGCGATGAAAGCAGTTGCTGCAAATGAAGAGTATCAAATCACGTTTCATACTTATCAGAAAAACCTTAATTCATTTCGATTAGATTGCTTTACGGATAAAGCTCTTCCACAGCGTGGACCAGGGGTGAATGCGGATGGTGGATTTCAGCTTTCCGATTTGAAAATCAATGCCAGGTCGCTTGATCCCAATTCCAAGGAGCCGATACAGGAATTAAAGCTCAAGCCGGCCTTCGCGGCATTTGAAGACAAAGATCAACCCCTGGCTAATGCGGTGGATGGTAAACCGAATACCGCCTGGGTTGTAAAAACGACAGCAAAGAAAGATAACGCCGCCATCTTTGAGTTGGAAAAGCCACTTGCAGGGTTCGCTGGAGGAACGGAACTGCAGGTTACCTTGCAATTTCGTGAACTTGGGATCGGTAGGTTACGGTTTGCGATGAGCACTGAGCCAAATCCGACCACTTGGGCTGGGGATTTTGTGCCCCAGAATGTTAACGAACTTCGCGGCATACTGGCAGCAAACAACAACAGGGTTCCGGAATCAATGCGTGAAAGTCTGGCGAGGTGGTATGCCCCGTTTGATGATGCGACCAATAAAGTTTTCCAAGCTTTGCGAAGTCATGACCAGGCCGTTCCCCGTCCGCCACTAACGGAAGTTTACACAACGATTGATGGTGGGCAGGATGTTTTCTACCTTCGTCGGGGAGAGGTTGACAACAAGGGTGAAAAAGCCACTCCGGGTTTCCTGCAGGTTCTTACCCGTGGTGAATTGCCTACGGGTGGTGTAAGTGGTGACCCCCGGATTTCATTGGCAGATTGGATCACCAACCTTGAGCATGGTGCCGGTTCCCTGCTGGCCAGAGTCATGGTCAATCGAATGTGGCAGCATCATTTTGGTAACGGAATTGTCCGAACTACCAATGATTTTGGATTTCAGGGAGAGCGTCCAAGTCATCCTGAGCTACTTGAATGGCTTGCGATGGAACTGACAAAAAATGGCTGGAAGCTCAAACCTCTGCACAAGCAAATCATGTTAAGTGCCACTTATCAGCAATCCCATGAACCCAATGCTGACAATGTCAAGATTGACCCGGAAAACCGTTATTTATGGCACTATCAGTCGCGCCGTCTTGATGCCGAAATCATTCGGGATGCATTGCTTGCTGTGGGCGGGAATCTCGACACGAAGACCATGTATGGTCCCAGTGTCACGGATAACTCGGTACGCCGCAGTGTTTACCTTCGTGTCAAACGCAGTGAGCTAATCCCGCTAATGACCACTTTTGATGCGCCTGAGCCAACGCAGAGCATAGGCGAACGGGTCAGCACCACGGTTCCCACGCAGGCGTTGGTGATGCTTAATTCCCCGTTGGTTCGCCAGCAGGCGGAAAAGTTGGCGAAGCGGATCGTCCCAACATCCGGAATCCCTGTGAAAGAATCAGTCAAGGCGGCTTATCGTATTGCATTTGCGCGGTTACCTAGCGATCACGAACTTGAGGAGATGCAAAAGTTCATGGAGGGACAGCAAAAAATTATAGGTGGTGCAAATTCCGTTAATCAGGAGAAAGCCCTAGTCGAGTTTTGTCATACGCTGCTTTGTCTCAATGAATTTGTATACATCGATTAAAGACCGGCATGAAATATGATGGGAGTGGATGATGTTTGAATTGCCTTTTGACAATATGAGTTTTCCCTTGCGTCGCAGGTTTTTGCAGCAGGCAGGCCTTGGATTTGGATCCTTGGCTCTTGCCAGCATGTTGCAGGAAGAGTCAAAAGCCGCATCGATTTTAAATGATCCCCTTGCGCTGAAGCAGCCCCATTTTCCCGCAAAGGTAAAATCAATCATCTGGTTGTTCATGACGGGTGCCCCATCCCAGGTAGATACCTGGGATTACAAGCCTGAGTTGCAGAAGCGCGATGGCCAGCAGCTTGCAGGTGCAGATTCCAAAACGGGTTTCTTCAGCACCAGTGGCAAGTGTTTAAAGTCCCCTTTTGAATGGAAACAACATGGGCAGTCAGGCTCCTGGGTATCGGATATTTTTCCCCAGCTTTCTCAACATGTTGACAAGATGTGTTTTTTGCACTCGATGTATTTAAAGCAAAACAATCATGCTCCTGCATCGATAGAACTCATGTGTGGCACGAATCGTCCAGGTTTGCCTTCCATGGGAGCATGGTTGAATTATGGGCTTGGTTCGATGAACCAGGACCTACCCTCATTCGTGGTGCTGCATGACACAAGGCCCCGGGGGGATGATCAAATATGGTCGGCGGGCTTTTTGCCGAAATCCTACCAGGCGCTTGCGCTAGATGCCCGGCGAAAGGAATCCATCGATAATCTTTTTCGCGACCAGAAGCATACGGATGCACAGCAGATTGCGCAATTGGAACTAATGCGAAAGCTCAACAAGGAACATGCCGCCACCCGCCCCACTCAAGTTGACTTGACTGCACGCATCAACTCTTATGAGTTGGCGTATCGTATGCAAATGGCCGCGCCAGAGGCCCTTGATATCGCCCGGGAAACCCAGACCACCCAGAGGCTTTACGGCCTTGATAAGCCGGAGTGCGCCACATTTGCAAGGCAATGCCTGGTTGCAAGGCGAATGGTCGAGCGAGGGGTTCGCTTCGTGCAAATCTTTGCGGGCAAGGGGGTTGGTGGCGATGGTAGTGTTAATGATGTTCCATGGGACTGCCATAGCGATGTGCAAACCAATCATCGATCGTGCGGATTACATACCGATCAACCGGCAGCGGCATTGTTGACAGATTTGGCAGCAAGGGGCCTGCTTGATTCAACACTGGTGATCTGGGGTGGCGAGTTTGGTCGCACCTCTGATTCTCAGGGTTCCAAAGGGCGCGATCATAATCCTAATGGTTTTACGATATGGCTTGCAGGCGCTGGTGTAAAAGGTGGGTTTCATTACGGCGCCACGGATGAATTTGGTTACAAAGCAGTTCAAAACAAGGTTCACGTAAATGATTTGCACGCCACATTGCTGCATCTGATGGGCCTTGATCACACCAGGCTTACTTATCGGTTCAACGGCCGCGATTATCGAATTACCGATGTTGCAGGTGAGGTGGTTAAAGAAATATTAGCTTGATTTTGCAAACATTTGCCGAAGAGCGAACCTTCGTAAGCAATCAATTTGACCTTTAGCAGTCCAAAGGAAGCTCGGAACATTGGTAGAAAAGAAGTGCCGATTTAAAGTTAAGGATTTTGTTAGAAGAGATAAATGGTAAGTTGAACATTTCGGAGTTATGCCGACCCGAAGGGTTAGTTGATTGTCCCATAAATTAACACCGGGCTTTTTAAAATCATTGACTTAGTATCGGTTGTAAAATAGTACAAAATCTTCTTTCCATAGGATGCTTTATGATCAAATGGATATTATTAACTCTGTTTTTATGCTCCCCTGAAATCTTTTAGCAAGATTATTATTTCCTTTAAATCCCCTTAGGTTCGCAGGAAGAAGATCCCGTCAATAATGGCCAGCGGAATGGCCGATGCGATGATACCCCAACCAAAGCCCCTTACCAGTTGTTGGGAGCGGGTCGCAAGAATCACTCCTGTGGGCAAGTACACTACCTGAAGGGCCAGATTGATACTCAGGATTCGGTGTAGTTCCTCGATAGCGATCGGGGCGCTAAGCAGCGAAGGCCACACGATGATGCCATCGAGCAGTCCCCAAAGCGCAACCATCAACCAAAAGCCGCGCTGAGCCTCGCTCGGTCTGCGAAAAAGAGCAATTGCTGCAGAGCCCAAAGAAAGCAATGCGAGGGCAAAAATGGCCGCGGTAAGTTGCTGATGAATCATGCTCTGTTGTCCCTGCAGTTTTCACTTAAATCAAACCTCGGAAGTTAATTACTTTACGAGCTATTTGAAACCATATCAACCATGGAAGTATCATCAGTACTTGTTTGTTGCGGAACCAAAATATTTAAAATGTCCATTTGAATCTGAAAACGTGCCAAGGCGCTAAGGATACTGTCCTCTAAAATTAATTACGATTGGAAGTGATGGTTTTTGGTCGCTAATTTTTTGGGAATTTTTGCTTGGATGAAATAATATGGAATAAACCTATCACAGGAGTTTGCCTTTATGATTTCATTTAGATATGCACTCATTCTAACATTCGTTTTAACCTTAACTTCCTACACACCAGGTCAAATTCCTTGGTCGAATTTCCGGGGTCCGGGTGGGCAGGGTATTGATTCCAAGGCAAATCCCCCAATTAAGTGGGGGGAAACCGAAAATATTGCATGGAAAACGCCGCTACCGGGCCCGGGAGCTTCCAGCCCTATTGTCTGGAATGATCGCATTTATATCACTTGTTACACAGGATTTTTCGTTCCAGGGGAAAGTACTGGTTCCCAAGAGAACCTTAAGCGCCACCTTCTTGCCATAAACCCTGAAAATGGAAACACAATCTGGAAAATGGATTTTCCCGCAAAACTTCCAGAACAGGAAAAGATCAGAGACCATGGTTTTGCGGCTAGTACTCCAGCCGCGGACAAAGATGCGGTTTATATTTTTCTTGGTAAATCCGGTGTAAAGGCGATTAATCATTCTGGCAAGGAAATATGGGAGGCGGATGTAGGTTCACGTACCCATGGATGGGGCAGTGCATCATCTCCTGTACTTTACAAAGACTTTGTCATTATCAATGCCAGTGTGGAAAGTGATTCCTTAATTGCCTTGGATCGAAAAACCGGGAAACAGAAATGGGCAGCCAAAGGTATCAAAGAATCTTGGAACACGCCCATCGTTGTACAATCAAAATCAGGTCGGGATGAGTTGGTGGTTGCCATTCAGGGAAAAGTTCTAGCCTTTGATCCTGACAGTGGCAAAGAATTGTGGAACTGCAAAACAGATATCACATGGTACATGGTTCCAAGTTTGGTCCATGAGAATGATATTGTGTATTGCTTGGGCGGAAGATCGGGAATTGCAGGGCTTGCGGTTAAAACAGGTGGAACCGGAGATGTAACAAGTACACATCGGTTATGGACCAGCAATAAAGGCTCAAATGTCTCCTCCCCGGTGATTTTCAATGGTCATTTATACTGGACCCATGAACAACAGGGAATCGCCTATTGCGCTAAAGCGGCCACTGGGGAGATTGTTTACGAGGAGCGACTTTCCGGGGCAGGTCAGTTTTATTCTTCTGGCTTGCTGGCAAACGGTAATCTTTATTATCTCACTCGAAATGGAAAAACTATTGTGGTGCGAGCCCAGCCAAAATTTGAGCAAATTTCCTCCAATGATCTTTCCGATAGAAGTGTCTTCAATGGATGCCCCGTGCCGTTGAACAACAAGCTGCTGATTCGCTCAGACAAATACCTTTACTGTATAAAATAAGAAATTTGGGAAAGAGGATTTCAAACTTTTGATTAAAAGTTCATCCATATGCCTTAAGTCAATAGATTCGATATTCAAAAGATTGGGTGCAAAAACATGAGGCTTTAGACTCTGCAAATATTTTTGAAGAGGGCTTACACCAAACGAATCTTTGCTGTCTAACGCTAAAACACCCAGATTTTTCCATTAGGATCGATCGGATTAGGTGGGACTTGTTTGTTTGTAAAGGGCAGAATGGCAAACGGAGAGTGAATCAGAGTAATGCGTAAAATCGGTTTCATGAAATTGTAAGTTATTTTCATTACTTCACCGGTTCTACAGGCCAGTTATCCGTTCTAAAAGGCGAGGCTGGCAATCCTGCACCATTAGTAAGGCTGGGGTCGGGCAAGTCTTTCCAAGCTTAGCGAACCGCAAAGGGTTGTGGGACCGCTGGACTGGTTACGACGACTTTATCGTCGATGATCTTTGCTTCAGCGGGCTTCCATTGGTGATCCGCACCGGCGATTTGAAAACTGGTCAGGGAACCGCCGTTCCTAGATTTAAGTCCGCCGTTGGTATGTTTGAAGTAAACCGTGATAGCGTTGCCTTGGATGTTATATCCATCCGGCAGTGGGCCACTGATGGCGGGCACCTTTTTACCATATACAGTACCTAGCGCCCAGTAGGAGAGTCGCTTGCCAACCTCTTGTTTGTTCTTGGGATGGATGTCTTTTGGATCGCCGATATCAATGGTGATTGCCATACCGGTCTTCGGAAGTTCCAGGGCCTGCAGCATCGCTTCGCGGATGCGGGGCCAGCCTTCTCCGGGCGCGGTGAAGTTAGGGAGTTGTACCCAGGCAAAGGGCAGCTCTTCATCCCAGAGTTTGCGCCAACTGGTAACGAGTTGAGTGAGTTGCTTGTGGTAAAGATATTTTTGGTTCGGGCGGGGAAGGCCAGTGTTGCTCTCGCCTTGGTACCAAATGATGCCCCGCAGGGTATATGGGGCAAGGTTGAATATTTTACCATTGTAAAGCCCGGCGGGACCTCCCTTACCCTTGATGTGAGCGATCAAACGATCTGGATCGCTGGGCTTGTCTTTTTCACAGGCTTTTCCTTGCTCGACCGCAAGCTTCCATGCTGCGAGCTTCTTCACATGGTCAGCCCTGAACTTTGCCTCATCAAAGCCGACCCAGCTTTTTAACTGAGCTTCATATTCAGCCTTGGTATCAGGGTCCGAAAACTGCACCTCCGCGGATAGCCAAGATTCTATGTGCGTGGCACCAGCCGAGGCGTTAATCAGCCCGACCGGAACACCAACTTCACGGTGTATCTCACGACCAAAAAAATAAAGCGTTGCGGAGAAGCGGCGAACGGTTTCCGGGGAACATATCTCCCATTTGCCCTTACCTTCAACTTGAGGCTTGTCAGAAGGACTTGACGCTTCGATATAGTAACGGATGAGAGGAAGGTTCGCGGCAGTCTTTTCTGCTTCAAAGTTATTCGCCGAACCTACTGCCATGGCCATATTTGATTGACCGGAGCCAAGCCAGACTTCGCCGACGAGGACGTCATTTATCTCAACCTTCCGGCCTTCCTTGCCAATGGCGATTAGCTTTCGCGGTTCTACGGAAGCCGTAAGGGCTGCTAATTTCAGAGACCACTTTCCGTCCGAACCTGCTCTGGCTGACTTCGATTGCCCGGCAAAGGAGACGGTCACAGACTCCCAAGGATCGGACCAACCCCAAACGGCTACAGGCTTTTCGCGTTGAAAAACCATGTGATCAGAAAAAACAGTACCTAACTTGAATTCAGCAGCGTGTAGGAAACCTGAAGGGGCGAGCAGCAAGGCGGTAAGGAGTAAGAGAGGAATTTTCGGGATCATTTCTTTAAGAACTCCATCTGGACCTTTGATCTCCATTCTTCGACTCAGAGACAATCCATGACTTCGTACTTAATTCAGCAACGGAATGTCTTTGCGAACTTTGAGGCGGCCAAGTTTGTGCTCGCCAATGAGCCAAACTTGCAACTTGCCTGTTTTTTTCACCAAGCTGGCGGGAATAGTTAGGGTGCCGGACTTTCGCTGTTCCGGAGTGAGGAAAATTGAATGGCGGCCGTAGCTGTCGTCGGAGTTCCAGAGATGGACAGCGATGATATCCATGTTCTCGGAACTGAACCCGACACTCCATTCTTTGTCGAGGGCGAGGTTGGTACCGGGCAGGCGGAGATCGAGGTCGCATACGGCGAACTCGCAGTTCTGACTGGTTTTGCCATCGGTGTGGATGACGCATGCTGTGTAGTCCCCGCACTTCTCGAATTGGCGCTCGTGCAGGCCCGGACCTGAAAGCGCGACTTCTTCCACAATCTGGCCGCCGAGCCGAATCATGAGGCTTTTCACGCCGCGCTGGTCGCGATCCATGACGTTGAATTTCACCGGGGCTCCTTTTCGATACGGCACCCAATCACCCAGATCAAGCAGCAGGGCGCGGTTTATCGCGGGTGGTGTCGCGTCGAGTTCAAAGTTGGGAAAACGTAAACTCTCGGCTCGGTTATTTCCACGCCAGGTGTCGAGATTGGTAACCCGAAAAAGCTGCTTGTTTCGGGTCGCCAAATGCGCGTCGAACTTCGCAGCACTGCGGTCGGTGATACTGGTAGTTGGCGGTCGGCTCTCCTCGACGCGAATGGAGATCACCTTTCCATCTTTGTCTCGCTTGATCGCAGTGATGATCTCGACATGCGAACCCGAAGCCTCAGTGGCATGCGGAGTGTAGATTATATCGCCGACCTGCACGGCGCGAGCTGCTTGTGGCTCAACAAGCACAATCCCCTTGTTGATTTCCGGCCCGTAACGACGGCTGACCTCGGGAATGCCGCAACCAAGAGCGTAGCTGGTATAGGCCGAGCAGACGCTGCCGTAGAAGGCAGCGGCGTTGGGAACTTTGCCGGTGAGATTCTGTGTGTAGAGCACGCTGCGAGGATTCTTGACCGCAGCTAGAAAGGTGCGCAGGGCGATATCGAATCCGATGTAACGCCCTTCCGAACGCACACTGGAGTACGGAACGCCCGTGTATTCCTTTCCCTTCACGAAGAAGCCCCCTTGCTGATTCGGCAACGTGTCCGCGACAGAAGACCATTTCACCCGGGAAAGGATTTGGGCATGTGCGGCGGCGCGTTCCTGCCACGTCTGCGGGATCGTGTTGGACGGAACAGGTTCCGGCTTCTCCTCAGAGTGCACTGACAGCGGCAACGCCAAGCAGGCGGTAAGCAAGAGTAACAGATTAATTGTGAGGGTAAATTTCATGATGAAAAAAGGTATGAGTGGTGAATTGGTAAGTCTTGTTTGTCATCTGTCTTTACGTAGTCTTTCGGCAGCGTAGAGGTCCAGGATCGAAGTTTGGCGGAGAGCTTGCTAACATTGGCTAATTATACAATCTTAACTCTAATTCCTCAGCCAACTTAGATCCCTTTTGACAAAGTTTACTTTATCCCCGCTACCTTCTCCACAACCTTAGAACTCAAGAATAATATTGGAGATACCCCAAAGCCGTGAAATCTCTTCAATGGCAATGACAATGGAAATGGCACCATATTTTATTTTTCAGCGAAAGAAGGTGGCTTGGCAAATGGCAAGCTTGCGTCAGATATCTTCCACCGGCAATCCGGATTTAGCCTGCCGAAGGCTAACAGTATCTGTTCCTGTGTGGGCCTTTTTCCACTCATGGTTTAACCCTTTCCGGGTAAAACCAATCCCATCAAGACTCGCATTTCAGTGGTCCTACTTTTGGAGGCAAGACCAGATTAGATTATTTTTTTAATAAAGACTGGTTCAAGAAAAAATAGACTATGAAATTTTTATAAAGTTAAGAGTTCAAGTCCCGATGGAAGCCTTTTTTATTTTAAAACTACTAGTTTCATCATTTACTTTACCAAATCTATTTGTGTTTCAGCGGTGATCGGTGATTCTTTTGTTGAAAGAGTTGCGCGAAGGGTAAGTGGCGCGTTCCAAACTTCTGCTGTGTTATGCGCTCGAACTTTAATCAGACCTTCAGTTTGGTTTTCAGGTATTGTGATCGGTTTAATCTCCAAGCCTTTCCAGTGTTCAGGGATAACGGCTTCCACTGTCACAGGTCCGATCAGTTCCTTTGTACGACTGATTTTCACTGGGATTGTATGCTCGGCGCCGGAAACTAACAGCAAGCTGCCCTTTGGAATATCCAAACCTAGCCTGCCAGGCCCAACCACCACAATCATCTGTTGATTCTGCTCGGTAGAGCTAAAGCTAACAACAACCTCTTTTTTATCGATAGGATCCTGAATTTTTGCAGTTGCCATGATACAACATCGACATGTTCGGCCCATCTCCATCCAAGGTGGCAGAAATAATGGATAATCAAATTCATCTTGGCCAGGCGGGATAATTAAAACTGGTCCAATTACTCCCTGTAGATGCCGGGCCTGTTTTTCAGCAATTCTAATTTCAATTGGACCGTTATAACCTCCACGATCAATTCGGTATTTTCGGCGATAGGTTTCACCACGGTTGGCTGAGGTCATTACATATTCGCTTACAATTTTAAACGGTACAGGGGTTCCAACGACCATCTCAAGGTCAGAACTTTCAGGGATAAGTTTTGTACCTGCAGATTCTGCAACTGCAGTTAATGAATCTTTCTGGAACTCTGCCTGGCCAACAAGTTGAAAATGGTGGGAGCCCAAATGAAAATCGGAAGGAACGCTAAACTGAACATCCACCGAATTCTGGTTTGCGTTAACTTTTGGATTAATCAATTTAATTTGTTCAGGTAAGCCGTTGATGCCAAGTGAAATAGGGCCATTAAATCCGCCCATGCGTTCAATGGTTAGTCGAACTTTTGCTGTGCCACCACGAAGAACGGAAATTGTTTCGGATGCTATCTTGAGCCGAAAATCAGGTCTATCTTTGATTTTTGAATGCTTGTCGATTCGAAGTTGATAATCAAACAACTCTCCACCACGATTTCGAAACTTATCCTGAACACGAATTGTATAAGTTCCCTTTTTGGGTGCGGACCAACTTAGATTGGCATCCTTCGTTTCCGAGGAATCTTCCCTAACCAATTCCTTGCCAGAGTCATCCATTATGATCAACCTGCCAACGAGCGGGGATCCAACCTGTCTGGCAACAAGTTGTAAATCATATTTAACGTTAGCATCCAGATCGACTTTCCAATCATCTATTTGACCTGGTTTTTGAATTAGGCCATTCAGTGCTGCAGGGGTAGAGTGCGTTAAATTAATTTGATTGCTAAAAGGCATACCAGGCGGGGGGTTTATCAACCTAGCTGTCATCTTTGGATCATTCGTTAGCGTTACACGATACACATAACTTGGCCCGCCAAGATAACGTGCATCCATGATACGAAGACGATATTTTCCAGTTTTTTTTGGGGTAAACCGTATTGAAGCATCTGATTCACCAAGTGGATTGATTGTCTGGTAAGCGAGGATATTGCCATTCATATCCTGTATATCCAGGCGAGGTATCATGGGTGAGGCGACTGCCGGACCGTACGCCAGAGCCGAGATTGTCTGCCCTGCGGTGGCTTGAAAATCCCAATAATCAATATCTTCCCTTGGGAAAATTCTTCCATTGATAGTTGTGCCAAGTTTGACTAACTCTGGAATTGGTTCCCCATCGATTTCATTTTCGATAATTTCTGGCAGGTCACCGACCATAAAAATAGGACCGCTGGCAATCCCCTGAGCGGTGCGGACGCGTAACCGGCTTGCCTTACCCTTAAAATCCATGGGTATGGAAATGGAACCTTTGTAATCAGATGGGTAGTCTTCCTGCCTTTGTGATTCAGGAATTAGCAAGATTGGTCCTTCAAACCAAAGTTTCTTTGTCCGAAGTAATTCTGGTGAAGTTTTCAGCCCGGGAACGCTAAAATTGCAATTTTCATGTAGAAACATGCCCCCCACTCGAACAGTCAATTCTGTGCCACGTTGGCCACCGGCAGGAAAGACATAGTTCAACTCAGGTGGGTTGGCCCACAAAGGACTGGCAAAGAGGAACACCAAAAGCAGGAATCTATTTTTCATGGATTTCAAACCAGTTCAGATATAATCCGCCCGTTATTGACTTTTCCAACAGGGCGGCCATCCGGCATATGAAATTCACCCTTGGGATTAATACCAAGACTATTCATCATGGTTGCGAATAAATCTTCCGGGCCATAGGGGTCACTAATGGGTTTTTCCGCCCGGGCATCGGTCTTCCCCACCACAACTCCAGGTTTTATACCTCCTCCACCAACTACCACAGAGAAAGCAGAACCCCAATGGTCGCGACCAGCGTTCTTGTTGATTCGTGGTGTACGGCCAAACTCGCCAGTCACCACAACAAGAGTCTTGTCAAGACGACCACGATCTGCAAGATCACGAAACAAGGTGCTAATCGCGGTGTCATAAACAGGAAGAAGGGTCTTTTTTAATACTTCAAAATTTCCGTCATGTGTATCCCAGTTGCTGTGATCAATTGTAACACATCGAACCCCAGCCTCCGTAAGACGCCTGGCCATAAGGCATGATTGCCCCAGAGTGTGACGGCCATATTCATCTCGAATTTTTTCCGGTTCGGAATGGATGTCAAAGGCTTTTTTTGCCTCTTGCGATGTCATCAGATCAAATGCCCTTGATCTAAAAGTTGATATTGTTTTGGCATTACTGTTAGCTTGAACTTCCAATGCCTTGTGATATTTATCGACATTCTCAAGAAGTTTGCGGCGATCATTCATGCGGCTGGCTGCTATCACAGGCGGAGGTACAAGGTCTGGAACTGAGAAGTTCGGGGAGCTGGGATCGGCTTCAATCACAAATGGCGCATGGCTGGCACCAAGGTATGACGGGCCTCCGCTTGGGTGCATCTTAGGCAAGGCCACATATGCTGGTACCGAACCACGACTGCCTAACGATTTCGACACAATGGAACCGGCTGTGGGTCGCTGATTATTCGGGCTAAGGTTGCTATTGAACCCAGCGGCTGGAAAATATCCAGTCAGCATGTAGTGGTCTGCAGGTCCGTGGTCGGAGTTGTGATGCCGAAAAGATCGAATAATGGAATACTTATCGAGTTGGGCTGCCATTTTTGGCAGATGTTCGCTCATCAACAGTCCGGGAATCTTAGTTTTAATTGGGTTAAATTCACCACGAAACTCGGCAGGGGAATCAGGTTTCAAGTCAAAGGTATCAAGGTGGCTTTGCCCGCCATGTAGAAAAACATAGATCAGCGAGAGATCGTTACGGTTTAATGGATCCTCACCAGCACGAACAAGATCGGAAAGGCCAATCGCAGAACCAAAGATGGATGCTGTGCCCAATCGAAGAGCATCGCGCCGCGTAAACCCGTGACAGAATTTATTCATGATTTGGTCTCCGAACGATTCATCTTTTAATGGTTGAAGATGAATTCATTGCTATTAAGCAAGGCCCAGGCAAAATCTTCGATAGCAACCTGCCTGGTTCTGCTGGGATCGCTCAAATAATCCAAGGCTCTTACTCGTTCCTGGTCCGTCGGTGGGCGCGATACAAATCGCTTGTACAGGGAATCAATCACCGCTTTGTTATCTGCCTGATCGCGAGACAATCGGGCGACAAATCCACCTTCGTGAGATAGCTTGGTTTGAATTCTCGGTGAATTCATAAGATTTAAAACCTGAGCAACGCTAGGTTCATGAGTTCTTTCGCATTCACAGGCTGTCACCCGGTTAGGACGGCCGAACAACTTCAAAAAATCGTGCCTGGCTTTGCTATCCCATAACTGGACGGCTCGACTTGCATCAGGGGATCCAGGGAACTTTTCGGGTACCCCGGAAGCCTGAATAATCATATCCAGTAAGACCTCGGCATCCGGTCGTTTGAAATAAGCCCTCGAGAAATTCTGCTCATCCTTCTTGTTACTATCGTTGGGTTTTGAACTTGCCTGATAAACACGCGAAGAAGTGATGAAAAGGATCAGTTTTTTCAAGTTGTAATTATCAGAAGTGAATTGCTTTGCAAGTATATCGAGCAACTCTGGGTTACTAGGCGGATTAGTCGCCCTTACATCGTCAACCGGTTCCACAATACCACGACCAAACAACCACGCCCAGGTTCTGTTAGCTACATTTCGGGCAAAGTAAGGGTTATCTGGCTTGGTCATCCAATCGGCAAGAAGTATACGTTTATCGCTAATATTTGGAGATGCATCAGGCATGGTGGTCCCTAATGCGTACGGTTGAATGACCTCCTGGGTTCTGGGATTCCTTACCGGTGAATTGCTGAAAAAAGCAGTCATTCCGAAATAATCGGACTGTTTCCATCGATCAAACGGATGATGATGGCATTCGGCACAAGTGATGCGAACGCCTAGCATTACTTGGGAAATCGTGGCGGCTTGATCTCCGGGTTTCTTCACGGCTTGGTAGAAATGAACCGGACCAATTTCCTGAGTGGGACCCTCTGCTGAAACTATTTCCCGGGCAAATGCGTCCCATGGTTTGTTATTTATAAGTGATTGTCGAATCCACTGGTAATACAGGAATGCCCGTTCATGCCCCAAAGGTTCGCGATCAACACGTAGTAAATCAGCCCAACGAAGTGCCCAAAGATCAGCAAATTCCGCCCGCTCCAATAATATTTCCACTTTTTTTCGGCGTTTATTGATAGAGGTATCGCTTTCAAATTGATTTATTTCCATTTCAGTTGGTAACTGGCCGGTAAGATCAATAGTGACCCTTCTAAGGAATTCCAGATCATCACAAAGATCTGATGGGGAAATGTTCAATTTTCTTAATTTGTTATCGATAGCAGAATCTACACTATTGAATTGTGGCAATTGAAATTGAATGGTGGAACCTGAACGCGGCAAAACTACTCGGAAAACCGCAACCTCCCCGAGGTAACCTGCCATTATCGCAGCATCTCCGGGAGTATCACCACCGGTTACCACGCCTTGCTCTGTCACGGAGGCTACCTGATCCGCATTTGATTGGTAACGGGCATGACTGGTGACATTCTTTTCTTTGCCATCGCTAAATTTTGCCCAAACTTGCAGGGGTTGGCTCTGGCTGGGTTTCATCTCCAGCCCCATCGGAATAATTCGCAAACTAACAAGACTTGGTGCATCCGTTGGGCCAAGTCCACATCCATCCATAATCCAACGAAGCAGAATCGCAAAATCCTCATTATTGGATGAAATCCGATTTCCACCACCGTGGGCAATAGCACCACTAGCCTTTTTTAACAGTAGGCTTTCATGAGGAGCAGCAGGATTAATTCGCCGACCTCGTCCCTCCTGTACAATTGCGGTCCAATCTGAAATAGGATCAGAACCAAGGATTGATAATTTAAAATTTCCTTGTCCTTCAGCTTTCCCATGGCAACCTGACGAACTGCAACCATATCTGCCAAGAATCGGAAGAATATCATTTTCGAAATGAAGAGGTTGTGCGGCTTTTACCGAACTTGTTCCAACAAGAAATATCAAAAACCATGAAAAACGCATGAAAGACTCTGGAACGTTTTGGAGGGTAATAAATAACTCAGGCAAGATCTAAAATGTACCCTATAAAGACTTACAAATCAATTCTTTGTGACAGATTGAATAAGAAATAAGCAGTTTGAGTGTTATTAGTACATGCTATGAACTATTAAATGACAGATATAAGTGTGTCATCCGGATTTCGTTTTATATCAAATGCTTTTGCAGCCAACATCCCACCATTTGGCAGATTCAGCATTAGCGGAGGCAACAGAAGCGGACGATTCCAAGCAGGAAGTTGCTCCATATTCTTTGACCATTCACCTAATTCATCTTTCAAGCTTCCTGCAACAATCACCAGAACTGAAGCCGATCGCTTCCACCCAAGTTTCAACAGTCGCAAGATTGCGTGTTCCGTTTTCGTCCGACCTTCATCAAAACCATTGCGTCCACCTGACAAAACCACAACCTCCGCAAAAAACCATTGATGGTGGCCGGGGCCCCCACTGCCACCAATTCTTATTGCACCACAATCTTCAGAGGGTAGTCCGCTACTACACAAAACCCCCTCACTGCCATAAGTAGGTTGATGGGCCACCTCGCAAAATAGCTTTTGCGCTTGTCGTTCCCGGCATGCCAGGTAAGCCTCTGCCTTCAACCAATTTTCGTAAGAAACATCCCCTTCCAAAAAGTGATGCAAGCTTTCTGCCTGGTTGCGGAGTCGAGCCCAGATTATTTCAACGATGTCCATGGCAAATGGAAGGGTTTCATGCACGATGGTGGTTCCTGTGAGTTGTTCAAGCATATACAGTAAAGATCGCTCGGGCCTTGGCAAGATTTTTCCAGGTTTTCAATGCTTGTAGCTGCTGTGACCGCAAATAAGGAATGCCAACAGCAAAGCCAACAAATGATTGAATGACATACTCAAACCTTAAAATAATATTCTGGACGTTGGACAAGCGATTGTCGATATTGAGCTTGGATAATTTAAACGCCGTGATCAATCACTGGTCGTTTTTTCATTTTCTAATTTGGGTTATTGTTGTGTGGAATAATGGAACCTTATGACAATACCCTTCTTGTTGAATCGGTGAAACAATGAAACTTATTCTCACGGTCTTTCGTATTCTACCATTCGCGTTTATGGGCGTCCTTTTTCAATCAGGGTTTATAAAAGGGGCTGATGCTCCCAAGAGTTCCAAAGAATCCCCAAAAAAACAAGAACGACCTACCCCCCCAACAAGAGCATTTGACGCCCCGGGAACCCCAAAGTTTATTCGATTTGATGGCAAACCTGGTGCTAATCCCCCGGCTGATGCAAATGGTGATTTTTTAGTGGGTCCAGAATATGTTGCCGCCCCCGAAACCAAAACCATACCCGGAGTACCCCAGGGAAAAGTCGAACAATTTGTGATGGATTCCAAAGATTGCAAACTTTTTAATCCGGGAATTGCCCGTAAAGTTTTTGGCACACCTGATCCCAAGAATCCAAAAACTCTGATTGTTGAAACTCACAACATTGATTACAAGCGCACTATCACTGTTTACATTCCTGCACAGTATACGCCAGGAACTGCAGCCCCACTTCTTGTAACTCATGATGGCCCTGCTTTTGGCAAGCCGGACATGAACTTGCCCCGCATTCTCGATAATTTGATTGCTCAAAAGCGAATTCCAGCATTGATTACCGTCATGATTGCCAATGGAGGTGGTGACGCACAGGGGCATGAAAGGGGCAAGGAATACGATACCATGTCTGGATTGTATGCCGAGTTTATTCAAAACGAAGTATTGCCTCTTGTTGAAAAAAATTACAAAGTCAAATTCACGACCGACCCTGATGGCCGGGCAACCATGGGCACCAGTTCAGGCGGTTCAGCGGCTCTGATCATGGCTTGGTATCACCCGGAATGGTTTCGTAGAGTGCTTACCCTTTCTGGAACCTTCGTAAATCAACAGTGGCCTTTCAATCCCGAAACTCCCGGAGGTGCTTGGGATTTTCATGACAAGTTGATTCCGCAAAGCGCTCCGAAACCCATTCGCCTCTACATGGCGGTTGGGGACAGGGATTTACTAAACCCCAATGTTATGCGTGACGATATGCACGACTGGGTGGAAGCAAACAATCGAATGGCAAAGGTTCTGAAAGCAAAGGGGTACCAATACAAATACCTTTATTGCCTAAATTCCGGACACGGAATTGGCAATGCCAGACCTCAGATCCTTCCCAGCGCCCTTGAATGGCTTTGGAAAGGTTATCAAAGTACACCTCCAAAGTGAGATATTGATAACTTCATAAAGAAATAAAACACATAAAAAATTTATTTCTGGTTGCTTTGTTTCTGGTTAAAATCATCTAATTAGTGGTGATAATGCACCGTTGGCTTAAAAGCTTTTTTTCTGATATTTTTAAAATGAACCTTATTTAAAAATACTTTTTTTGTTATCCAATTAAAAATATTTATTAAAATGTTGATCAATGATTAAAAGATAAGTGTTAATAAGTGACTTATTTTAATAATTTTAATTCAATCCTTGACTGGTTTCTAATATTTGCCGACCAATTATTAGCGGCTTTATTATTGCAAGGTTGATCAAGCAAACCTTAAGATGAAGAAGTTCTGAAAGATCAAGTTCGATACTTTCTTTAGGATTGTTAGATGAAATTCATCATGAACGCCGGTAGAACTAGCAAACAGGGGCAACAGGTTAATATTGGCAAAGATTGTGAAGAATATGAAGCTATGGTTAGCACCCTCACCTTAAATGCTGAAGATATTAAGGAGTTGGGAATATCTGCTGGTGAATCCGTTTTTGTCTTATCGGAATATGGTGGTGAAGGTACTTTCAAAACTCAAGCAGGTAATGTTCCAAGAGGAATGATATTTGTGCCATATGGGCCCCCCACATGCCGTCTTATGGGGTCAAGCACAGATGGGACTGGGATGCCTACTTCCAAAAACTGGGAAGTGGAAGTTTCCCGATCGGCAAGCCAATAAAATTCATAAAATATTAACAACTTAAGGAGAAATTCCATGGCCTCTAAAAAGAGCGATCATTCTTCTGAAGATTCTTTACCTGTTACAAAGGAACATTTCCATTACTCTGACGCTGATGGAAGCGATTTAAAAGCTTGGGAGCAGGTGGATCAGGGGCGCTTTATGCCCCGACGCATCAAGGGAAGCTGCAAAGGCAGAGCCCTTGGCTGAACGTTTACCATTCCATCCGGTTCGGATGGTCAGATTCAAAGATAAACATTTTTGTAAATTCATCAAGGAATACAGTTATGGATCTGAAAGTGGTCAAAAATGCAACCTGCACTTTTTGTGGTTGTGTTTGCGATGATATAGAGCTTCATGCCGACCATGAAAAAATCACACATACCAAAGGAGCATGTGTTCTGGGAACCAGTTGGTTCAAGAACCACACTGCAGAAAAGCTGTACCCGGAAGCCCTGGTTGATGGCAAAGAGGCAACCATCGATGAGGCGGTGGAGGCCGCGGCGGAGTTTCTTTATAACGCTGATATGCCGCTGATTTATGGTTTAAGCAACACCACCTGTGAGGCTCAGCGTGAATCCGTGGCATTAGCAGAGCTTGTTGCGGGGGTTATCGATAGCCATACCTCACTCTGACACGGTCCCACAGAGATTGCCGCCCAGTTGGGTGGAAAAGTCTCTTGCACACTTGGTGAAGTGAAGAACAGGGCAGACCTGATTGTTTATTGGGGTGGGAACCCGGCAGAGTGCCATCCAAGGCATTTTACCAGGTATACCCTGACCCAAAAGGGCAAGTTTACCCCGAATGGTCGCAAAGATCGCACCATGATTCTGGTGGACATTCGGGAGACTCCCAGTGTCAAGGCTGCTGATATATTTCTGCAGGTGAAACCTACCAAGGATTTTGAGGTGATCACCCTGCTTCGTGCCATCATAAAAGGCCAGTCGGTAGATCAGGCGTTGGTTGCGGAAACGGGCTTGACCCTTGAACAATTACAAGATTTTGCCGACCGATTAAAAAAGGCTCGTTTTGGAGTTTTCTTTTTCGGCATGGGTCTTTCGATGACCCGTGGAAAATACATGAATTCAGCCGCATTATTGACCCTGGCGGCGGAACTTAACGCCTTCACCAAGTTTGTGGCCATGCCCATGCGTGGCCATGGTAATGTGACGGGTGGAGATGTGATCATGCGCTATACCACCGGCTATCCTTTTGGTGTAAGCCTTACCCGAGGCTACCCAAGGTTTAATCCCGGAGAATTTTCCACCATAGACCTATTGATTCGTGGCGATTGCGATGCCGCACTTATCCTTGGCGCAGACCCCGCCGCCACCATGCCACAACCCGCCATCGACCATTTGGCAAGCATTCCAACCATCGTACTTGATCCCAAGGTGACCCATACCAGCAAAATTGCAAGGGTTCACTTTACAACCGCCGCTACGGGGATTAGCGCGCCAGGTACGGCATATCGTATGGATGAGATCCCTTTGCCCTTGAAGCCCATATTAAATTCTCCTTATCCAACCGATGAGGATGTTTTGAAGAGAATTTACAGGGCGGTGTCCAAGAAACCGCCTTTGATGCCACCGGTAAAGATCAACTCGCCAGATAAGCTGACCAAGAGTGGCCAGAAAGCAGGATGAAATGGCAGGTAATTCAAAGCTGAGGATCACTGGAGCCAGGGTCTATGACCCTGCAAACGGCATAAATGGTGAAATAAAAGATATTTGTATATGTGATGGCAAGATTGTCGCCGATATTGAAGGCGGCAGAACCATTAACGCCACTGGAATGGTTGTTTTCCCCGGAGGCGTGGATGTTCACACCCATGTGGCTGGTGCTGCACTGAATTTCGCAAGGGGAATGTTGCCGGAAGATCACAGGCAAAACGATCCTTTCGTAAGAACTAGAAATCTTCGTTGTGAAATTCAGTGGAGCGACTCCAACTTCCTTCGTCACTGGGTATCTTTATGCAGGCTTGGGTTATACAACCGTTAATGAGGCGGCTGTACCAATTCTTACCGCAAGGCACACTCATGAAGAGTTGCGTGATACGCCGATCGTGGACAAATCCACTTGTGTGCTGATGGCCAACAATGAAATCCTAATGGAGCTGCTTGAAGCCGGTGAATACGAGCGCGCCAGGGATGTGGTCGCCTGGAATATATGGGCGGCAAAGGCTTATGGAGTGAAAGCGGTAAACCCTGGTGGTGTTGCAGGTTGGAAGTGGGGTAAGGATTGCAAGGGCCTTAACGAAATTGTTCCAGGGTTTAACAAGATTACTCCGAGGCAAATTATTGCAGGGCTGGCAAATATTGTCGATGACCTTGGCCTTCCGCATCCGGTTCATCTTCATTGCAATAACCTTGGGGCCCCAGGCAATGTCTCCACCACACTGGAGATCATGAAAATACTTGAGAACAACCGGGCGCATCTGGCTCATCTTCAATACCACGCCTATGGCGGTGATGACTGGTTTAACATGTGTTCCGCTTCCGCGAAAATAGCGGAGGAATTCAACAAGAGAAAAAACCTTACCACAGATGCGGGGGCTGTTTTGTTTGGGAACACCGTTACCATCACGGCGGATGGTCCCTGGCAGCACTTGCTTTACAAACTTACCGGGAAAAAGTGGGGAAATATAGATGTAGAGAACGAGACGGGTTGTGGTGTTGTGCCCTACGTTTATAAAGAAAAAAATATCGTTAATGCGGTTCAGTGGGCTGTTGGGCTGGAACTGCTTCTTCTCATTGATGATCCATGGAGGGTTTTTCTAACCACCGATCATCCAAATGGGGCTGCTTTCTGGCGTTATCCTGAAATCATTCACCTGCTGATGAATGCGGATTTTAGAAGGGAGCAGATTGCAAAGCTTGCTCCGGAGGCCATAGGCAGAATTCTTCTTCCTGAATTAAATCGGGAATATACACTTTTTGAAATTGCAATTATTACCTCTGCCGGACCTGCCCGATCCTTGGGGCTCCCTCACAAAGGTAATCTGGGTGTCGGCTCGGATGGCGATGTTACCGTATTCAGTCACACCGACGATGTTGCCAAGATGTTTGCCTACCCGCGCTATGTTATCAAAGGGGGCGAAATTATCATTGAAGAAGGTGAAATGCGAAACACCGTGGAAGGCAAGGGGATCTTATCCAAGCCTTTTTACGATCCCAAGGTGGAAGACTTCCTCAGGCCCCAATTCCAACAGTTTTACACCGTTTCCTTCGACAATTACCCCGTTGAAATTGAGAGGATTGAGCACCCGGACATTCGTCCTTGCAAGGGGGTGCAATCATGAGCAAAACAGTACTGACTCTCAAGGTGCAACCGAATATCCCCCTGGAAGCAGAACTTTTGTCGCCTGATATCATCGCCCCCCTGGGTAACAAGGAAATTGCCTCCCTCCCTGTGATCCTTGGAAAGCGCCAGAAAAGGATCGATGATTTTTTTCATATCGAAGGTGATGGGAGCGAAACTCTTGAAATTCACGGAGACTTGGGTCGGGTGAAATGGATTGGAAGGGGCATGACTCGTGGAAACATTCTGGTGCATGGAAACGCTGGTATGCACTTGGGTGCCTATATGAAGGGTGGCTCCATTGAAGTAGGTGGGAATGCTTCGGATTGGGTGGGCGGTGAAATGAAGGGTGGCTCCATTCACATTCGTGGAAACGCTGGCGGACAGTTGGGAGCTGCCTATCGCGGAAGTCTTTCCGGAATGAAGGGTGGAACCATCTTGGTGGAGGGTACTGCCGGCATCGAGGTGGGAATGCGCATGCGCAGGGGAGTTATTGCGGTCCGTGGCAGGGTGAAGGATTTTGCCGGTTTACAGATGAAAGGCGGTACCATCGTTCTTATGAGCGGTGCGGAGATTCGGACAGGTGCATGGATGGTTCGGGGAACAATCATTTCCCTGGAACCGCTGAAATTGATGCCGACCTTTGAATTTGCCTGCGCTTACAATCCGGTATTCATGGGCATCTATGCGAAAAGTCTTTCCTCCAAGGGGTTTAATATTCCCTACAAGAAGGAAAATGGTTGCTACCGCAGGTTTCAGGGGGACTCTTCCGTACCTGGAAAAGGTGAGATTCTCGTCTGGAATCCAAATCATTAGTCCATCAGTTTTTCCTTCCAGATCTCTCCTGAATACGCAGGTTGTGGAATTGCACTTCCTTCCATGGGTAGTGCGCCTGAATGCCTATGCCTCCGGTATCTGGAAATTTATCATCGACTTTTTTGATGGGATAGCGGTCAATGGTGGTTCTGCCATTTAAGTTTACGGACACAATATTATCCTCAAGCAGCACCTCTAAATAATTCCAGTGCCCCTGGGGATTATCCATACTAATGATGGGGCGAACCGCTTTGCCGAGGTCCTGGATGTTTTTCTGGGCAGGAACATAACTATGAAGCATGCCCCATAAGCCCGAGCCCCACTTGTGTTCCCAGATATCCGCCTGCCATGGGTGAATTCCACGCAGATAAATGCCTGAGTTCGTCTCGAATGGGTTTGGGTCCGCAAAAAGGAACTCAACCCTTAGCCTGTAGTTTTTATAGTCCTTTTTCTTGGTGACAATGCTTGGCCCCGGCCCCTTGAAGACCCATAGTTTTTCAGTTTGTTTCCAATGATCATTCAAAGCTCCGCGACCGCCGAAACCCGGGTACACTTCCCACTCCGCCAGATTCATGATGCTTTGGTAGCCAGCTTCCGTGATTTTGATGTTGCGAATCTCAAGCGGGCCCTTGAAGACCCTGAACCCCAGATAACCATTCCTTGGCACATGGTCTGTGCAGGTCCAGGCGGTTTTGTTGTTGCAAATTAAAGAGAGGTTCCCACCGTTGGCTGTGATTTTCCATGTGTTCCATTCCCCCAGCGGTTTTTGAAGTTGGGGCACAGCCGCCCGGTTTTTACCGCCACCCCCGATCATTCCCTTTACCCCCGCGTTGTATTGTCCCTCACCCCGGTCGTTTTCCTGGGGGCCTCCTTCCAACCCTTTTGCCATCCGGATGGGATCTGCATCAAGCAGGCGGCTGCCATGGATATAAAAATCGGCATCAAAGTCTTCCTTGGTTGCTTTCCACTCAAATTCCAATTCAAAATTAGAATAATCCCACTGCGAAGCCAGAATGGATTTGGGTTCGCCAAGTCCAATAATGGAACCATTCTCGATTTTCCAAGCCGCGGGAATCGGCTTGGGCATCGCCGAGCGGTCACTGAAACGCCAGCCTGAAAAATCCTTCCCGTTGAACAAGGGAACCGATTCTTCCGCCATGGAAAACCCGCCCAGCCCTGCAAAAGTAAGCATCATGAATGCTTTTGCTGCGAACATGTATCCATGAAAACAATTTAGCATGGTTTTAAATTCACCATTCATCGAAGTTCTCCCAGGAAAGGTTTGGGAGGAAAAATGGAAGGTGATTCTCAGGCGATTATTTCGTGGTGCACTGTTCCCTCGACATCGGTCAGGCGAAAATCCCTTCCCGAATAGCGATAGGTGAGCTTCTCGTGATCGAAACCCATGAGGTGGAGCATGGTGGCATGCAAATCATGCACATGCATTTTCTTGTCCTGGGCGGCAAAGCCGAATTCATCACTGCTGCCATGCACGTAGCCACCTTTGACACCACCACCCGCAAGCCACACAGTGAATCCATGATTGTTGTGATCACGTCCCTTGGCGCCTTCCGAAGCGGGAGTTCTGCCGAACTCTCCACCCCATAGGACCAGGGTATCTTCCAGAAGACCGCGGGATTTCAGATCTTTCAGGAGCATGGCGATTGGTTGGTCCACTTGCTTCGCAAGACCGCGGTGGTTGGCAATGTCGTCGTGGTTATCCCAGGGCTGCCCGGAACCTGTAAAGACCTGCACCACCCTTACCCCGCGTTCCACCAGTCTTCTTGCGGTAAGGCAGGCCTGGGCAAACTGTCCGCTTCCATAACCGTCCCGAATGTTTTGGGGTTCCCTCGAAAGATCAAAGACATCTTGGGCTTCGAATTGCATGCGGAATGCCATTTCCAAGGATTGAATTCTGGTTTCCAGGTGGTTTTCCTGATTGCGTTTGTCGGCATGAAAACGGTTCAGTGACCCCAGAAAATCCATGAATTCCCTTTGGGATTTCATTCCTAGCTGGTTGTTGGAAATATTCTGGATGATTTGCTTGGGATCCATGTTGGAGTTATTGACATGGGCGCCCTGAAATACACCTGGAAGAAAACTGCTTGACCACAATTGGGGACCAACAACGGGCTTTCCCGGACAAAGAACCACAAACCCAGGAAGGTTCATGTTTTCGGTGCCAAGTCCATAGACAACCCAGGACCCCATGCTGGGGCGTGTGGGCTGGGTCTCGCCGCTGGTCATCATCAGCAGGGATGGTTCGTGGTTGGGAATGTTGGTATGCATGGAGCGGATAACGCAGATGTCGTCGATGCAGCCTGCAATTCCTGGAAAAATCTCGCTGACCTCAATTCCGGATTTTCCCGACTTGTGAAATTTGAAAGGAGACTGCATCAAGGAGCCGGTTTTTCGTTCCGTTTTCCGGTCGGCAGCCTCCGGTCTTTGCCCGTTGTATTTCACCAGCGAAGGCTTCGGATCGAACGTGTCCACCTGAGATGGCCCACCATTCATGAATAGGTGGATCAGTCTTTTAGCTTTGGGCTGAAAATGGGGTTGCTTGGGTGCGAGAGGCCCTGAATCGGCGGGGGCGGCTGTAGCCTGGCTGCCAATCAGGGTGGAGAGGCCTATCATTCCAGTGCCTGCACCAACCTTGGCCAGCATTTCCCTGCGGGAATAAAAAGGATTCATAGGTGCACCATTTAATCCATGAATAAGAATTCGTTGGAAACAAGAATCGCCTGGCAGAATCTTTCCAGGCGATCCTGCCGATTGATACCTTTTTCACTGTTGTCATCCGCCTGCCCCAGAAAAGCCAATGCCGTTGCAAGCTCGCTTGGTTCCGGGTTACGGGAGAAGGCGGTCTGGTAGGCTTTTCGTATCTTGTCCTCGGTTCCACCTTGCAGGGCGGCCAGGCTTTTTGCGAACGCCTTGGATTGTAATTGGACAAAAGGACTGTTGATCATGAAAAGCTGTTGCTGGGGAATGGTGGTTTCCACTCTTTTTTCACTGGTGATATTGGGGTCCGGAAAATCAAAAAGGCGGAGCAGAGAGTGTAGATCATGACGGCTGATCTTCGCGTAGATGGTTCTTTTGGTGGAGTTGGAATCATTAAGGTTGAAGGTCGGGCCTCCCGCGGTTTTTTCAAGATTGCCGCTTACAGCCAAAACGCTGTCACGCCAGCATTCCACATCGAGCCTGCGCAGGGGGAACCTGGAAAGATATGTGTTTGCGGCATCCTGGTCATTGGTTTCGGAGGAAGCCTTGAAGGCCTTGGATTGGACAATGGTGCGGACCATGGTTTTTACGGACCAGCCGGACTCCATGAAATGGGAGGCAAGCCAGTCCAATAATTCCGGGTGTGATGGTTTTTCCCCAAGAAAGCCAAAATTACTGGGAGTGGAGACAATTCCTTTACCAAAAATCCAAGCCCAGATTCTGTTCGCCATAACCCTTGGTGTCAGCGGATTTGAGGGATCGCTTATGGCCCGGGCAAGTTCCAATCTTCCGCTGCCAGAGGTAAATGCTTTGGGAGTGTCCCCGGAAACAACCCTTAGGAATCTTCTGGGGGCTAAAGCTCCCTGGTTGGCTGGATTGCCCCGGACATAGACTTTCATGTCCAGTGGATTGGCTTCTGTGATCGCATGTACGGTTGGAAATTCCGGTCCCATTGCATCTTTAAGCTGAGCGGCATTTTTTTCAAGTGTGGAAAGTTCTTCCTTGGCAGAACTTTCCAAATGCTTTTTCCAGGAATCACCTAGAGGCAGGAGTCCCTTTTCATCAAAAAACGCGTTAAGGATTTCCTGCTTGTTCTTGTCCTGGTTTTTGCTGGAGAAGGATTTCTTTTCATCCCGAATGATGGAAACCAAGGCATCTCGCGCCTGTACGGCCTGTTTGTTTTTTTCTGCTCCATTTTTGGCAGCGACCATGGAATTCCATGGATCGGTCAGAAACTTGTATTTTTTGTCGTTTTTGACCTTTTCTAGAAACTTGTTCAAGGCATCCAGAGAGGTATCTGCAGGGCTGTTTGGCTGGTTTTTCCTCTTTTGCAAATAGCCTTCCAGTTCCAATAACTTTTCTTTGAGTTCCTCGCATTTTTTCAGCAAAAAGGGTTCTTTGGCGGAACGGAGGAAGTTTTGTAGCGAATGGTCTGCATCGGAATATTTCTTTTTGGCCTCATCGTACCTTTTCGCTTCTTCCAGCGTTGCCAAGGATGTGTTGGCGAGTTTGGAGGAATGAAATATACCGGCGATGGAATAATAATCCTGCGTTGGTATTGGATCGTATTTGTGGTCGTGGCATCTGGCACAACTAAGGGTCAGGCCAAGAAATCCCCTGGAAAGGGTGTCCACCCTATCGTCCAGTTCATCCGCAATGGCGCGAGCGGCGTCGGAGTTCTTGTAATATTGGGCGCCCAATCCAAAAAAGCCCAAGGCTGCCAGATTGGTTTTGCGTTCAGGTTCTGGCATTAAATCCGCACAGATCTGGTAACTTACAAAGCGGTTATACGGCATATCGTTTTCAAAAGCAGATATGACCCAGTCGCGGTACCTCCAGGCTTCGGTATTTGGTTTGACAGCAAAAGTATGGGCTTGATCTTCCGCGTATCTTGCCACATCCAGCCAGTGTCTTGCCCATTTCTCGGCATACTCCCGGCTGCCCAGATACTTTTCCACCAAGGTGTTGTAACTGTTTTCCGTGGGGGTTTTGACGAGGAATTCCACATCCTCCATTTTTGGTGGTAACCCTGTTAATGTAAGGCTCAATCTTCGAACTAGAGTGGCCGGGGAGGCAGGAGGGTTGGGGCGAATTTGCTGGTTGTTTAGAGTGTTCCGTAAGAAGGCATCGATGGGATTGGGTTCGCTTTCCTTAGGAACCATGGGTTTTTGAACGGGCTTGAAGGACCAAAATTCCCTGGCCTTTTTCCAATCAAGGTTGTTGGCAATAGTTGCAGGACCATTCGAGGTTCTCGGATCTGGAGCCCCGTTCTTAATCCAAGTTTCGAGGTCCCCGATAATATTCCCCGGCAGTTTTCCCTTGGGTGGCATTTTAATGTCGGCCGAATGGCTCAAAACTTTTAGAAATAGGCTTTGTTGGGGATTTTTCGGGTCAATCGCCGGCCCGGAATCCCCACCTTTTAACAGCCCTTCTTTGGTATCCAAGGAAAGGCCGCCGCGAATTTTTTTTCCAGCAGCATGGCATTCGTAGCAATATTCCACCAAGACCGGCCTAATTTTGTTTTCAAAAAAAGTGAAGTCTTGTGCTCTTACCGTCCATCCATGGAGTGAACAAATAATGAGTGCTACCAAAAAGTATGGTTTGTAAGTAAGCATAGGTGGGATACAAGAAGGTCCAGAATCCAGGTAAGTTTTTTAATTATTGCCCAGAATTTTGAATCCAACAATATGAAAGCTGCCTTTTTTTGAACTTGGCCCAGAATTTTGACTTACTTTTTTTCAAAAACCATCAGATAATTGTCCTTTAGATTAGGAATATCAACAGGTTTTCTCACAAAATTGCAGGACAGTATTTCCTTTTCAAAAACTTCCTGTCCGGCCCTAACATGCTTTAAGGTCCATTCCGAGCTTTTTCCCTCCTGGCGATGGAAGTCCACCACCACTACTTTGCCACCCGGTTTAAGGCTTTTGTGAATCTCTGTCATCATCCGAATGGGGTATTCAAAGTGGTGATAGGTGTCACAAATAAAAACTACATCTACGCCATTTGGAGGCAGTTTTGGGCTGAAATCATCCCCCAGGATGGTTTCAATGTTTTCCTGCCCCAACTGTTTGGAGGTATTTTTGATGTGGGTGAGAAATTCCCTGGAGATATCCACGGCCAGGACTTTGCCTTTGGGCCCAACCGTAGTTGCGAACAACCTTGTAAACAATCCCGTGCCGGCACCAACATCCGCGATGATCATACTGTGCTGAAGGTTCAAAGCACCGACGATTTCTTTTCTCTTTTCAAAAACCTCCCGACTTTCCACCTCGAACTTTTCGACATACGAGGAAACATCGGGTTTTTTGAATGGATCATTGATCCCGGGACGGACACTTTTCTCCTGGGCGTTTAGCCCAGGAGAAAATGTGAGTGCCAATAATAATGCTGTAAAATAGACATTCCTCATGGATGACCTGCTTATTTCTTGAGCTTGGCAATCAAGAAGGCTGCGGAACTTGGAAACTGTGTGTTGGGCAGGTCTTGGTGTACCAACACCACCTCGACACCGTTTTCCTTGAGCTTTTCCGCCAGTTTGATTCCCATAACCCCGCTGTGCGTGGGATCTTTCTGCTGTGCGCCCACCTTGGGAGGTGTTTCCTGCTTGTTATAGAAAAGCCCGATCGGGGGATCGTTCTTACTGACCAGCCCATAGGGGGAATATTCCTTGATCCAATTTAATACGCTCTCCCGGGATTCGTGAAGTTTCTGGAAATTCGCCAGGCCAAAAGCGTGGGCTCCATAGCCGTAATTTGGAATCCATTCTCGAAGTTCCTTGGGGTCAAGCGAGGTCTGGGCACCATTTACGGCGGCACAGAAAAGCCTGGTGGATTCCCTTGCGATGGGATCCGAGCTGGCAGGGTTGGCCATATCTTCATGGAAGGCAAGCCACAGGGAAGAACAAGCCCCGGCTGAGCCGCCGGTGGCACCAATCCTGGTCTTGTCAATATTCCATTCCTTGGCTTTGGATCTCACGAATTGAAGAGCCCTGGCAGCATCCTCAAGAGGTGCCTTGACTGGCGGTTCAACTTTCAACTCTGCTGCTTGTTTGACATAGCGGTAGTTGATGGCAACCACGGATATGCCAAGGTCAAGAAACTGCTTGACATTTCCGACAGAGTTTTTGTCACCACCCTGCCAGCCACCACCATGAATGTAGAAAACCAGCGGTGTGGGCGAGTCTGATTTGGCCTTGTAAAAGTCCAGAACCTGTCTTTCATGCTTCCCATAGGGCACATTGGCCTCGGTCGGTGGAACATTAGGCACTGGAGCCTTCTTCTGTTCTTTTTTATCCTGTGCCTGAACCGTGCATAAGCCGAATACTAAAAACAACAATGCGAGCTTTTTCATGATTTTCTCCTTTTAAATTGCAATCATTTATTTAACAGATCATCTGTGGCGGGTGAAGTCAATCAGGATTTATCCTCCGGGGTTTATTTAACCCAAGATATACTTTGAATTGATGTCAAGCATGTTTCTACGCCGTATACTTTTGTTTTTCAGATATTCGTGCAACCATCGAGAATTTTTATGAATCCTATGCTGATAGCCCTGTTGCTTTCCTTCAATCTTTCCCATCAAGTTCAGCCACAAGCAGAAGTGGTTATCTATGGGGGAACCGCCGCCGCCGTGACCTGCGCAGTTCAGGTGAAAAAAATGGGCGGCACAGTCGTTGTGGTTTCCCCGGATAAGCACTTGGGTGGACTAACTAGCGGTGGGCTGGGTTACACCGATACAGGGAACAAAGCCGTTATTGGCGGTCTTGCCAGGGATTTCTATCACCGTATCTGGAAGGAGTATCAAAAACCCGATACCTGGAAATGGCAGAAGATGGAATCGTATGGCAACAAGGGGCAGGGCACTCCTGCAATGGATGGTTCGCAAAAAACCATGTGGATCTTTGAGCCGCATGTCGCTGAGAAAGTCTTTGAAGATTTAGTGCGGGAATATGAAATACCCTTGTTCAGGGAAGAATTCCTCGATCGGGCCAGAGGCGTGGTATTGGAAAATGGAAGAATAGTTTCCATAAGAACCCTGTCGGGGAAAACCTTCCAGGGTAAGACTTTTGTTGATGCCACCTATGAGGGCGACCTGATGGCAGCCGCCAGGGTGGACTACCATGTAGGACGCGAATCGCTTGCCAAATATGGTGAAGCATGGAACGGGGTTCAAACCGGGGTGCTTCATCATCGACATCATTTCGGAAAGATGAACATCAGCCCCTACAAGATTGAAGGTGATCCTAAAAGCGGACTTTTGCCCAAAATAAGTCATGATCATCCTGGAAAATATGGCGAGGAAGATAAAAAAATTCAGGCTTATTGTTTTCGAATGTGCCTGACCCGGCATGACCCGAACCGGGTTCCATTTCAAAAACCTGAAAACTATAATCCCGGGGATTACGAATTGCTTGCCAGGGTTTATGCCAGGGGCTGGAATGAAACTTTTGACAAGTACGATCCCGTACCCAACCTGAAAACAGACACGAACAACCACGGGCCATTCAGCACCGACAACATCGGCATGAATTATGATTATCCCGAGGCCTCCTACGAAAGGCGGCGGGAGATTATCCGGGAGCATGAAAATTACCAAAAGGGCTGGCTTTATTTTGTCGCTAATGATTCCAGAATCCCCGAAAAGACCCGTTCCGAAATGCAGAAATGGGGCCTGGCCAAAGACGAATTCAAGGATAACAACCATTGGCCGCATCAACTTTATATTCGTGAAGCAAGAAGGATGATTGGCGATTTTGTAATGACTGAAAACGAGCTTCTTGCAAAAAAAACAACGCCTGCCCCTATCGGCATGGGCAGTTACACCATGGATTCCCATAATGTTCAGCGCTATGTCACCCCTGAGGGGTTTGTGCAGAATGAAGGTGACATAGGTGTGGGGTTAAACCCCTACCAGATTTCCCTGGGTGCCATTCTTCCAAAAAAAGGGCAGTGTGGAAACCTGGTGGTTCCTGTTTGTGTTTCCAGTTCTCACATTGCTTATGGTTCCATTCGCATGGAGCCAGTTTTCATGATCCTTGGCCAATCAGCGGCCACGGTGGCGATGCTGGCCATCCGGGATTCCAAAATGGTTCAGGAGGTTGGTTATGAGAAAATCCGTTCAAAGCTTCTCCAGGACGGCCAGGTTTTGGAATTTTCCGGTCCTCCAAGGAAAACGAATGCTTCAGAAATCAAACCATCAAGCATTGCAGGTCTTGTCATGGATAACGACCAGGCTGAATGCACAGGGGCATGGAAGAACAGTTCTGTAAATCAACCTTTTGTAGGTAAGGACTATCTGCACGAGGGAAACGCCAGGGATGGCAAATCGGTTGCCACATTCCTGTTCAAAATTAAAAAGACGGCCACCTATGATGTCAGGGTTTCCTATCCGCACAATGACAACCGTTCTACGAAGGTCGCCATAAAGATACTCGCACCGGGTTTGGAAAAATCTTGCAGCCTCAACCAGAGACTGAAACCACCTATTGATAATCTCCTTGCAAAAATTGCCACAGTCACTTTGCGGGAGGGTGAGGAGGTGCAGGTTCAAATATCTAATCTGGGGTCCGATGGATATGTGGTAGTGGATGCGGTGCAAATCCTGGAATCCAAGGAAAAGACAGTTAAATGATCTCCATTCTTATCCATGTTTATCTTCTTGCCATCCCCGGGCAGGCAATCAAGGCAGATTCCACGATTGCCGAAAGTTGGAACCAGATGTTCCTGACCAAGTCCGGCTGGATCGGAGGGGATGCTGTGTACTCGGTTCCCGTCCAGAACCAGAAGATTCTCTGGTTGTTTGGTGATTCGATTTATGGAAAGGTGGTTGATAGCCAGCGCAAGGATTCCGTAATGATACGGAATGCCATTGCTGTCTCTTCCCAAAATCCCGCTTTTGGCGATGTGGTGTTTCCCGAGAGAAAGAGAGAAGGAAAGATAACTGGCTTTTTTCAGTCTTCCGGGGATGGTTCCTATCTTTGGCCTCTGGGAAGCTGGACCGAGCAAGGAAGCACTCACATCTTTTTTGCGAAAATGGTGGATACCAAGGGCGGTGGAGTATTTGGGTTTGAGCAGAAAGAGCTTCTTCTTGCAACCATCCAAGATAACTCTAGTAATCCGCTGGACTGGAAAATTCTCTATGACAAGGTTCCCTTTTTTCAAAGAAACCAAAACGGAGAGATGAATTTCGGTTCCTCCGTATTGGTAGAGGGGGAATGGATCTATGTCTATGGCTACAGGGATTTGGCAAAACCAACATTCGGCAGCCGATCCATGGTGGTGGCCAGGGTTCCAAGGCATTCCTTTGGAGATTATTCCAAGTGGGAATTTCATGGCTTGGATGGCTGGAAAAATAAAACCAGTGATTTGAAGGAGCAATTTCGTGGTATAGCCACGGAGTACTCGGTGATTCACCTCAAAAACAGAAAAAGCTATCTCGCAACTTATACTGAAAATGGTCTCGGCGAGAAAATTCTGGGCAGGATTGCAAAATCCCCCGCAGGGCCATGGTCCGAACCGTTCGTTATCTATCGTTGTCCCGAAAGTTCCAAAGACAAAAAACTTTTCACCTATTCATCCAAGGCGCATGGCTGGTACGGCGATGGCAAACAGGTGCTGGTAAGTTATTGTGTTAACTCGTGGGATTTCGGGAGACTTTTTCAGGATCAGGCTGTCTACAGGCCCATGTTCCTTCTCGCAACCATACCTGAAAATATTCCCTAGGTCTCAGACGTCCATGCGCACCCCGATAGATAAGATAAGGTTCGCAAACCTCTGGGTATCCGCCGTTTGAATGGTCAGGACATGGTCGGGCGTCGCCACTTCCTTGTAAAAATCCCATTTGGGAATGGGTTTCAACTCCAGGGGCAGGTTCGCGTGTTTCAGAATGCGTCGAAAATCATCCCATACCGGGGGATCTTCCTTCAGGGTGTAGGGATCGGTGGAATCGTACATCATGGTGTTCACCTGGTCGATGGGTACCGCCGTAAGCAATACTTCTAGAACTTGAGCGCAGGTAAGGACATTAGGAGCGAAATTCAAATGAATCAACTCAGCGTTCGGGCCTTTTTGGGTGGAGGCGGGATAGTGCCCGTCGGCGATTAATATTCTGGCGTGATGTCCGGCTTTGCCCAGAATTCGGTTGATCTCTGGATGAATTAAGCGGTGCATGAGCATGAGTGAAGTTCCTTTTTCATTTCTGTTTCAGATCATCATAAACACAACCTGCAGATGGGTGCAATTATTGTTTCAAAAGAGACTGGATGCTTTTGATGACAAGGGTTGCGTAACTGCCTCTGGGTAGATCAAAGGTGAAGGCGGCCATTTTTTTGCCCCTGTTTAGATCATCCTCCAGAATCTCGGATTTCATGTTCACAGGCTTGAAGAAACCCGGGCGTTCTCCTTTGGAAAAAAAGAATTTTTTGATCTTCGGCAGTTTCATTTTTTCAAGCGGGTAACCTTCCGCCTCGAAAACCTCATTTACTGATGCAAAAATCGGGTCTTCCGGGTGAAGTTTCAAACGATAAGATGGCAAAGGCACATCCATTTGCAAATCGGTAATGCCTTTGTCCTCCAGATAGATTGGGGCGGGATATTTGCCCAATTTGAGCTCAAATTCATAGACCTGATCGGTTCTGGTGTGTTTTCGAATCCAGTTTGCAAGGATTTCGTTCCAAAGATAGCTTTGGTAGGCGCTTAGATACAACGACATGATGTCCGGGCGCATCCTGTCCAGTGCCCCGTGGAAATCCGTGGGATGGTGGATCAAATAATCGACCAGGCTTCTGGCATGCCCTTTTTCCAAAAGGGGCTTGCAGGATTCCCACTGGCCCCAATGCTTCAGGATCAAGCTTTTCTGATCCTTTTCCATTTTGGAATCCAACGGGAATGTTTTGGTAAGGGCCGTTTTCAGAGCCCCTTCAAAATCCGCAAGCACCATCCGCCTGGCTACAAAATCTTTCTCATCCCTGTTTAGCGATCCAAAGCGCTGGTCATCAAAATAATTGGGAACGCCACATCTCGGCACCTGATCGGTGATTTCCGCAATGCTGGTGGTGTTGACGGCATCCAGGTTTCGAAGATGAATTCGAAAGCGGTTCCATTCAAAGTCCCGGGAGGAATAGGGGGTGTTTCCGTAGCCAAGGAATGTAAGGCGAACCCCGGGTAAATCCAAATTTTTGTTCGGCCCATGATCGATGGATATGTATTGAATGGTTACAGCGTGCTTGTCCTTCAGTCCGCCATAGGAAACCTGTTTTCCATCCAATTGCCAAGTTCGGCGAATGCGAAAGATCGCATCATGGGTGGTCCATGATGTTTTCTCCAACCTGTAGAAGGCGAACCGTCCTGAGGTGTGGACGGCATAATTTGGGATTTCCTCGACAAGGAAATCTTCCGGCACTTGTTTGATCTTGCTTTTGGCCACCAATGTCACCGTTTTTAGTTTTGCTCGTTTTCGGGAAACGTTTCAGACATTTCCCTGCTGGCTGCTTTGGAGAGTTCCTCGTACCTGGGCAGTTCCCTCAGGGTTTTTAAGCCATAGAAGTGAAGGAATTTCCGGGTGGTTCCGTAAAGTACAGGCCTTCCCAGGGAATTTTCCCTTCCGCATATGCGAATGAGATTCTTTTCGAGGAGTCCGCGAAGAACGTCGGAGGTATTCACACCACGAATTTTTTCGATGTCAGCCCGGGTGATGGGCTGGCGATATGCAACCACCGATAACGTCTCCTTCATGGCGCTGCTCATCTCTACTTCCAGAGGCCTGGCATGAACCCTTGCTATCCATGGGTGAAGTTCCGGGGCGCTAAAAAGCTGTATGCCACCAGCGACTTCCTCGGCCCTGAAGGCGGATTGTTCCTGAATGTATTTTTTTTGAAGTCCGCGTAGTACCTTTCGAGTCTCGGCTGCGGTGGCAAATCCGCAAACGCTGGCTATTTTTTTTGCGGGAACAGGTTCATCCGCTAAAAAAAGCACCGCTTCCAGTACGGCCTCTTTGGGGTCCCGCCCACCGGGGATTTCAGGGGTTTTTCTTTTTCCTGAGGGGCTGCCCTGAAAAATTCGGGCTTTCATTCCTGCAAAATGGTTCATTACCAAGTGCCCGGGCTTTTTTTGAAACCTGGATATGACCTTGTGCCTGAGCATGCTTTACCTTCCTTGGCCCAATACCCTCATATGGGGTTGCCTAAATCCTTGCAAATAGGTTATCCATCTTCTAGGTTTTTGCCAATTGTTCATTTTTTGGGAAGATGTTGATATGGCGGAGCTAGATCTTTATTGGATGCTTGTATTACTTTTTTCGCCGTTGGTTTTTGCCATTGTTTGTTGGGTATCTAATTGGAAAACTCCCCAAGCGACTTCTTGGTATGCCGTTTTGGGGGCCTCACTGGTTCTGGGGCTTAATTTCGCGGTAATTTCCCAATTCAAGTATGACACTGTCGACCAACTCGGAATTTTGGATGACGATCTCTTCCGGTCTCGGGCATCGCTTTTTGAGCGTGCGAAAGTTGCGGATCTCAATCCAGATTTTGAGGTGCATAGCAGTTTCGACTGGGTGACTAAAATTCGCTGGGTTTCCAAATATGGCGTTCAATTTTATCTGGGCCTTGATGGGCTCAGCCTAGGATTTATGCTTTTTGCAAACATTGCATTTTTTCTTGGAATGCTTTCCGGTTGGATGAAGGAAAACACCTCCTTTTGCCAGTATCCTTGGTTATTCATGGCCCAGTATGGTCTGGTTGGAAGTTTCCTTTCCCTGGATGTATTTTTTATTCTTTTCTTCCTGGTTATTTTTCTGGTTTCAACCTATTTCCTCAGCCTGAAAATGTTTGGCGGGGTGGAGAGAAGATATGCGGCTGCTGGTTTTCAAATTGCCAGCTTAGGAATTGCTCTGGTGGCGATGGTTCTTTTGTACTGCACACAGTCGGAGATGAAAAAATTTGGCAATCCAGATGAAATTAAGGCCGCGGTTCAGCAGATGAAGCGCAATCATCCAGAAATGGATGTTGCCAAAATCGATGATATCATCAGCAGCCACTCCTGGAACCTCATGGCCTACCAAAGGGTTGGAATCCTTTCGCTGAAAAATCCAAGTCTTATGGGGAAGGAAATCACCGGGGCGTGGCGATCCAAATCCATTCAGAAAACTTGTTTTATTTTGATTCTTTTGGCAGGCTTGGCCCTCATTCTGGCAAACTACTTGTTCCTTATGGGAATGGATTATTCCAACACTGCTTATTCAAGTGCCTATCATTGTTTCAGCATGGTCTTTGGTCTTCTTGGTTTCTACATGATTACCAGGCTGGGTGTTTCCCTGTTTCCGCTTGGGGTTAAAGGTCTTTCGAATGCCCTAGTTTGGGTTTTCTATGGACTCACCCTGTTAAGCACCCTTGGGCTGTTTGTATGCCGACCAGTCTGGCGTTTGCCCGCGCGTTTTGTCCCTTGGGCCTACATGGTGGTGCTGGCCGGACTTTTCAGCGTCATGAAGCTGCCGGCGGATGTCTGGAATTCCAAGGTTTTTGCAGGTTTATTCTTCTGGGTGTTTTCCATTTCGGTTGCCATTCCGATGATTACCGGTTTGTTCGTCAAAATTCGGGATCTGGTGAAGGTTGATCTCTTTGAAACTCCTCTGGGGCTTTGGAAAACCAACCCCGGCATGATGATTCTTTTGGGACTGACTTTTTTGGTGTGTTTGGGGGTTCCGGCAACCCTAGGTTTTCTAGGGATTTATTCGGCATTTGGCAGCATTTTGAGTGCTGTGGGATTGGTTCCTTTCGTAGCCATGATGGTCTCGGTTCTGTTGGTGGTTCGGGCATTCTTACGTGCTTTAGAGAGTTTCTGCGCGGGTAATCCGTTGTCGGAAGGAAAGAGCCTTTTTACCCTGCATGAAAAACTTTCATTCCTAGCGGGTTTTGTCCTTTTGATTGGTACCGGGGCTTTTCCCAATCTGGTGCTTTCTTGGTATTACCCAAGCACCAGCGCGATCTATGATTTGATCCAACTGCCCTTGGGGAAATAAAAATTTCCATGTCAGAATTTCCCCTGTTTGACACCCATTGCCACCTCGATGATGACAAGTTTGGTTCTGACTTTGCTGAGGTTTTAAAAAGGTTTTCCTGCCAGCCGTCCAACAAATTAATTGCCGTGGCAACTGGGATCGACTCCGCAGAAAAATGCCTTGGGATTTCAGGTCACTATTCCTTTGTGTATCCTGCCGCTGGCATACATCCCAACTCCATCCTTGAGAACCCCCAGGATGCCCTGGCGCGGTTGGAAGGGTTGTTGCAAACTAAAAAGTTTTATGCCGTTGGTGAAATCGGGTTGGATTGCTTTCGTGACTATACCCCGTTTGCGGTACAGGAGGAATTTTTTCAATATCAATTGGGCCTTGCCAGAAAGTTCTCGCTGCCGGTTCTCATCCATTGTCGTGAAGCCTGGGAGCCATTTTTTCAAATCATGGAACCCATCCGGGAAAAATTCGGGCCAATTCCTGGTGTTTTGCATTCCTTCACCGGAAGCATGAGTGACATGAAAAGATGCCTAGGGTTGGGTCTCCATGTGTCTTTTGCCGGGATGATCACTTTCAAGAAAAACAACGAGTTACGAGAAATCGCCCAATGTGTTCCCGAGGATCGCCTGCTGGCCGAAACCGATGCACCTTACCTGGCGCCGGAGCCTTGGCGGGGTAAGAGAAACGAGCCGTTTTATGTTCAAAAAACCATCGAATGCCTAGCCCATGCAAGGGGTCTAAGTCGACAAGTAATGGCTGAGATTCTTTGGAAGAATGCCTGCAAACTTTTTGGAATTGATTGACCGAATTCTATTTTGGGGGTTCCACTCCGAAGTCTTCGATGGTGAAGATTGGAAGGAAAGGGTATTTGCCTTCAAACAGTTCGCCTGCCCCTTGTTTGCGATCCACAATGCAGACAACCGCAATAACTTTTGATCCCGCATTTTCCACTTCCTGAACTGCCTCCATGGCGGAACCACCGGTGGTCAGCACATCATCCAGGATGATTACCCTGGATCCAGGATTCAATTTTCCCTCAATGCGCTGTTTGCTGCCATGGTCTTTAGGTTTTTTTCTCACGAAGAAACCTTCAAGGGGTATTCCCGATTCTTGGTATTTCACCAGAACGGCTGCGGCCAGGGGAATGGCACCGACCTCAAGGCCACCCATGGCGTCGGCTTTTAAAGCCTTGGTCATGTCCAAGATCACATCACCAAGCAGGCTGATGACTTCGGAATTGAAAAGGGCTTTTTTGCTATCGATGTAATAGGTGCTGGTCTTGCCGGATGCCAGCACAAAATGCCCGGTTTGAAAAGCCCTGGATTTGAATGCCTCCAGCAGGCGGGATCTTTTTGTGTCCATCGATTAACCCATAAAAACTTGTTATTTTTGGAACACGGCAGCATCAATGCCCGTATTTACCACCAAGTCTTTATAGCTAATGCTTTCCTCAAGGGGAGCGGGTTCCCCGTCTTTTGGCCAGGAATAATTCTCGATCTTTAACGGAAGTTTTGAAACCTTGTCGAAGTAAACAATGTTCTTGTAAAAGAGAAAGTAGCCATCCTGACTTTCGGGGTGAGTAAGTTCCACCCTTTCGCATTCTTTGTCATGCACGGTCGCGAAGCTTATCGAAACCTGGGTGCCACCCTTGCGTTTCGCATCCTCTTCCCATCCGTCGTGCAACCTTTTGATCAGGTTTTCGAATCCAGCCTCATCAATGGTGTGGCGATTGTTGGCGCACGCCTTGGGATCCTTGATGTCCAGCGTGATGAAGCCCACCGCACCCAGAAGGCCGGCGCCTTTCACTCGCATGTTTTTGATGTCCTTGGTCGGATTGTAGATGGCTTCCTGACCGCGGGACGACCTGGGTTCGGACCACTTCATGTGGATTGCGTAGGGCTGTGTCATCGACTGCACGGTGATGACATTTTCAGGCTGCATCTTTCCCTTGAAACGCTCTAGCTGGAATAAAGTGCACTTGTAATCCTTGATTTCCGAGTATGCTTTCATCGATTCTTTGATCAGTACCAAAGGCCGGTCCAGGGTATGGTTAAGTCCATCATCCTTCTGGGTGGAGCCAATTTCTGCGGAACCGTGGTTGGTGCCCGATTTTGCCAGCGAGGCATTTCCAGTGGCTATGATCAAAATGCCAAGCATGCCACCAAATAGGATGTAAGCAAGCCTGGGAAAACGATGGGGGATCAGATGGGGAGACATGGGTTTCCTGCAGGGTTGGAAAGATTCATATAAAGGATAGCACGGCCATTGTTTTGCGGACTTTTAGTGGTAATGTTTTTCGAACAAGTTTTAAAAAGACATCGCTAAAGGCGGCATATATTGTTGGCGTTTGTATGTTGTTCGATTTCCTGAGCCTTGAAATGCTTGTGAAGATGGGAAGCTTATGAAGACTGATTTGGATCTGGTGATTCTAAGGATCATATCCAATCTTTTTGAGGAAAATGGTTATGTTTTGCACATCTCTGGCGGTCGTGAGGCCTTGGTGATCGACCCGGGGTCTGATGCGAAATTGTTCGTGGATTACCTGCGTAAAAACAACCTTGACCTTGGAATGATTGTGCTTACCCATTCCCATCCGGACCATATTGTTGGTGTGCCTGAGATGCTCGAGGCGTTTCCCAATGCCAAGATAGCGGCAGGAATTAACGAGGCTTCCGCATTTAATGATCCCATGAAGAATCTGAGTGCCCTCCTGGGCACTGCCATCAGCATTCGTACTCCGGATATCCTTTTGAAGGATGGCGAGGAAACAGTTCTATGCGGTATTAATTTCAAGGTGCTGGAAATACCCGGGCATTCTCCCGGTCATATCGCACTGGTCACCACGAAATCCAAAACGCATGTCTTCGGGGGCGATATTCTTTTTCAGGGTGGTATTGGTCGATGTGACTTTCCCGGGGGTAGCTACCCGACTCTGGTGAAGGGTATTCGCGAAAAGCTGTTTATCCTTCCGGGGGACAGCATTGTTTATCCTGGCCATGGGGATTCCACAACCATCGATACCGAGAGGGAAACCAACCCTTTTCTTACTTCCTCAATGGGCTGAAATCGGTTTTTTGCGCCTGTTCCCAGGCTTCCACAGTGCCAACCGGGAACCAGAAATGGCATGGAATCACATCCACTCGCTGGTTGAGTGCCAGGTTGCTCAGGTAGTCGGTGATCTCGTATTCGCCCCGGCTGGAAAGTTTCAATTCCATACTGAAGATGCTCGCGGGGAAATGGTAGGCACCGGTATTGGCCAGGGCCGGACCTTGAATTTTTGGCTTTTCCACCATTTTCTCCAGGCTGACACCATCCGCCTTTAAATGGGCCACCCCGAAATTCCAGGGATCTTCGACTTCCCGGGTAAGAACCCCTGCCTTCACGCTGGCAAGCCTTGCTAAATCCTGCGCCCCGTAGAGGTCATCCCCGTTCAATACCAGGAAACTTTCCGACCGGATGGATTTTTGGCAGCTTCTAAGCGCGTCCCCGGTCCCTTTGGGTTCTGTCTGGCGAACAATCTCCACATCGGAAAACCAGCTTTGTTTTTTGGAGAATTCCTCGATCTGTTCCGCCAGATAATTAACCACAATAATGACTCTTTGAATCTCCTTTGGAAGTGCACCCAGTGTCCAGTCAAGGATCGGCCTTCCCTGGATCGGTAAAAGGGGCTTTGGAGTGGTAAGAGTGTGGGGCCTGAGTCGGGTGCCAAGTCCTGCGGCCAGTAATATCGCATCCATGGAATGCTCCGGAATCTAGGTGGATTTCTTGCTTTTGCGGGTCTTGGGCTTGAGAACCTCCGTTGGCACTCCCTGATCTTTATCCGGCTGAACATCCGGGGTTTGAACCATGGCATTTTTGATGGCAAGCTCCAGGAATTTTTCCTGACTGCGAATCCTGGGTTCGCCCTGGCCTGGGGTTACTTTGCGATAGGAGCCATCACTTTGAAGCTGTCTGGCCTTGGTATTATCCCTTAGTGAGGTTTCCAAAATCTCGTGAATCAGACGGTTTTTCATGTCCGGGTGTGTGATCGGCAACACTACCTCAACACGCCTGCTCAGGTTTCTGTCCATCCAGTCCGCCGAGCCGATGTAGACCATGGGATCGCCCAGGTTCTCAAAATAGTAAATACGGCTGTGTTCCAGAAACCTATCCACAATGGAAGTCACGGTGATGTTGTCACTGATTCCGGGCAAACCGGGGCGAAGGTTGCAGATACCCCGGCAGACAATCTGGATTTTCACCCCGGCCATGCTGGCTCTGTAGAGCGCCTTCACAATAATCGGTTCCAGCAGACCATTGATTTTCACCAGAATCCTCGCGGGCTTGCCCTCCCGGGCGTTCGCGGTTTCACGGGCTATGCTTTCCACCATGAAATCCTGCAGCCTGCTGGGTGCAACCACCAGCTTGCGCCATTTGGGCAGTTCGCAGTATCCGGTCAGATAATTAAATAGCGCCGAGGCATCCTCGCAGAAATCGTTGTTGCAAGTGAACAGGCCCAAGTCCGTGTAAATCCTCGCGGTCTGGGGATTGTAATTGCCCGTGGAATAATGCACATACCTGCGTATGCCATCCTCTTCGCGCCTTACCACCAGTGCTACCTTGCAGTGTGTCTTCAGGCCCACAAAGCCAAACACCACATGAACCCCGGCTTTTTCCAGTTCCCGGGCCCACACGATGTTGCGTTCTTCATCCAGCCTGGCTTTCAGTTCGATGACCGCCGTCACGGCCTTGCCCTTGTCGGCCGCCCTTTGCAGGGAACGCACAATCGGGGAATCACTGCTGGTGCGGTACAGGGTCAACTTGATGGCCAGCACCCTGTCATCGTTGGCAGCCGCCTCGATGAAGTCCAGGGTGTGGCTGAAGGATTCGTAGGGATGGTGCAGCAAAATGTCCTTTGCGCGGATCGCACTCCACGGGTTGGTGAATTTCGCAAAGTCCTGAGAAAGCTGCGAGACAAACTGGGAATCGTGCAATTCCGGAAATCCAGGCAAACCGTGGATCTGGAAAAGGCCGGAGAGGTCGATAAGCCCCTGAATTCGGAACACATCCATCGAGTCCAGCCCGAGGGATTTAACCAGAAAGTTCTCGATTTCCGGCGATGCTGTCGCCTCGATCTGCAAACGTACCGCCATGCCACGGCGCCGCTTGCGTATTTCCTCCTCGATGGTTTTCAGGAGATCCTCGACTTCATCATCCTCAATTTCAAAGTCACTGTTGCGAGTCACACGGAACACCGTTACCTGTTTGATGACCATTCCGGGGAACAAGTCCGGCAGGTGGGTTCGGATGACCGACTCTAGTTGTGTGAAGGCAAACTTCACGCCGGCCCTGTTTTGGATGGGCAGTGACACAAACCTCGGCAGCACCGCGGGAACCTGTACCACCGCCATCAGGCTGTCGTTGCCCTTGGGTTTCTGCAACTGCACCACGATGTTAAGGGATTTGTTAAGGAAATGGGGCAGGGGGTGTCCGGGGTCGATGGCCAGTGGTGTCAGCACCGGGAATATTTCCCTGGAAAAAAGCTCTGCCAGGTGAGCCTTGTCCTCGCTGGTGAACTGCTCGGGTTGGACGAAAATGATGCCAGCTTTTTCCAGCCCGGGATAGATGTCGCGGTGCAGGCAGTCGTACCCTTCTTCCATCATCTGGCGGGAATTCGCGGAGATTTTTTCCAACTGGATCTTCACAGGTGTTTTGTCCGCGCCAGAGCCCATGCTCACGCCTGCCTGGATTTTCTGTTGCAAACCTCCCACCCGAACCATGAAAAATTCATCCAGGTTCGACTCAAAAATGGCCAGGAATTTCAGCCTCTCCAAAAGTGGGACCGTGGAGTCTTTCGCCTCCTCCAGAACCCTGCGATTGAATTCCAGCCAGCTTAGTTCACGGTTGAAGTAAAACTTCGGGTCGTCCAGATCGGGGTTTTTATCCACCATTCCGCTACTCATCGTTGCCATCCAGGGTGTTTTGCGTGAGTTTATTTCCTGTTCAGGGATTGCAGCATATCTTCAAAAAAGCCGCAAAGGTCCCCTTTATTCCTGGATTTGGCCATTTTCATCCCTTCTTCACATACCTTTTTGGCTTGATCCTTGAGGTTGATGCGCATGCAGGTTTCCGCAAACGCGACAAAAAGCTTGTCTTCCTCGGATGGCTTGGAAAGAAAACTCTCCAAAAGTAGCTTAAGTCCGTCCACGTCCTTGCATTTGCCCAGCATTTTGATTTCCAAGACCTTTAAATCATTAGCCTGTGTTTCTAAACCTTCTCCCGTGGAATCAGCAATCGCCTTGGTTAGAAGGCTTTTCATTCCGTTCACATTCTGTTGGTCGGCATGATAGTCAGCCAGAAAACGCACAACCGCCACATAAGACGGGTGACTGGGGGCGATACCCAGGTTTATGGCACTGTTGGCATTTTCAAAGGCTTGTGCTTTGTCCTCGGCGGTCAGGGCTTTGCGAAACGCATCCAAATGCCCATCCAGAGATTGCGGCCCCCCGCTGGTATTTTCGGTCTTTACAGTAGAATTCTCAGAGGATAATTGCGGTTTTCCACCCAAGTTCAACTTTTTGCGCAAATCATCGAACGAAAACAGTGATGCATCCTGCGTTGCGACCACCTCTTCATAAAGGTCCAAAAGGCCCTGCAGCTTTTTGTTGAAAAATGCATCCGCCGCAGCATCGGAGGGCGTTTTTCCTCCCAGTGATTTTCTCGGCTGGCTTAACCAGGTGTTGTCAAAGTAATTGACCATCTGATCATGAGCGATTTTTCGCGCTTTGTCTTTGTCCTTGGTTCCAAGGGGTATGACCGCGCTAGGAAGCAGAATGCCCGCAAAGTCGGAAATGTTCGTGCTGGTTATCACCTGATTGAGAGGCACCTGTAGCTTGGTGAGAAGTTCCAGCTTGAGATTTTCAATTTTCTTGGCATCGTAGGACCATGCCACCAGGGTGGCAGGGTAGAGTGCCAGATAACCAATAACCTTCGAGAATTCCTTGGCGGTGCTACCAGTAGTGATCAGGCCTGAAGCACTTTCTTCCAGCATGAAGAACGTGATGCTGCCGGTTTGTTTGTCCTGGAAAAGTGGCAGAATTCTTCGTGTCTGCTGCAATTCATTCAGCCAGCCTCCCACGGTTTCCGGGTTGGAAAGTGGCACACCAAGATGGTAGTTGATGTAATCGCTCTCGGTTTCCATGCCAGCGCTGAATTTCAAAACCTCTACAAGAGTGGCTGCCCGGCGGAAAAGGTCCGGATCATTCGATTCGCGGATGAACTCATCAAGCGTGGCGATGCTTTCCTTGTTGTTGCCCAGCCATGCAAGCGCAACGCCAAGGTTGTACTTTGCGTTGTAATCGCTTGGATTTTCACGGATGCATTTTCGGAATAGCTCTGGAAGATCCCCAAGTCGAGCCTCCTCGCCCTCGGCGGATTCCACTTTTACCCCGCAAGGCAGCAGTTCCAGATCATCCTTGGCGACCTTTGGCATGCGGGATTCCGGGCCGCTGAATTGTTCCAAAAGTTCCTTGGCACCGCTTTCCGGGGCGGCGTATCGAACCGCTATTTTCAGGGCTGCCCTGGCTGCAATCGGCCTGTTGCGGTTCATTTCACAGCGGAATATCAGGTTGTAAACCCTGGTGATATCCTCCTTGGAGTCGGCTGGGTAATTCTGGGCCGCTTTGCGCAACAGGATCAGCGCACCTTCCCATTCCCCTTCTTCAATCCGAAGCGCGGCCTGCAGGTAATAACCGAATGGATAACTGGGGTTCACCTTGAACGCTTTTTCCAATTCCGTCTCGGCGCCTGCCAGATCGCCCCCGAGCATCATGAGTTCCGCGGTTCTCCCGTAAACCTCGGGGTTTTCGGGGTGTGCCTTCTGGATTTCACGCATTTGGATAAGCGCGGTTTCCGCCTGGCCGTTGGAAAAGGTCTCGTAGACTTTCTCGATCTGTCCCCAAATATCCACGCAGCACCACTTAAACTTCTTACCACTTCCACATGGACAGGGAGCATACAGATCTACAGCCATTGCAATCCTCTTTCCTTCATTTTGGAATTCATCAATAACGTTATGTTAGGGGAATGCCATTCATCCTCCTAGCAGGAAATGATGGAAGCGGCTGTAGCGGTTAAATCGGCCGAAATTCGCTGAAAATCGGTGAGCTTTGGGAAAAGAATGCCATCGTCGATTGACGACTTTGATTCTTGACCTAAAATATCAAAGCATTTAGGGCGTATAGCTCAGTTGGCTAGAGCGCAGCTCTGATAAAGCTGAGGTCCTTGGTTCGAATCCAAGTACGCCCACTCTCTTACCCTGCATCCCATCGCACCCGCCAGAATTACCCCGAAAATCGTCGTTTTTTTGTCGATTTTTGGCAATTTCCAAAACACTGTTCCCCTCATTTCCGCCAGGTTCCTCATTTTGCTGCGCCGGATTCTGCGCCGCTTTTTCGTCCCCTGCCAGGGCTCTGGCAAAATCAGCCTCGGTCACCTGCAGGTAGTGCTCCCGGGCAATCTTCTCGGAATGGCCCACCCACTCCGCCTCCACATGGGCCGGGAACCTAGCCGCCAGTTCGGTCGCCATGCTTGCCCTGAGGTTGGTGAAGGGTTTTGGCCATTTCGGAAGCCCCGCCAGGGCCAGGTAACGCAGCAACTGGGTTCGCAAGTTGGCATTTCTGGAGCGATAGCGGCGAATCACAAATGGGGACCCTGGCTTCGCCTCCTCCCAGACCGCGTTAAGGTAGGGCTTCAGCTCCGGGAAGATGGGCACCAGCCTAGTCCCTTTCCCCGCTATGCGCTCCAGCTTGGGCACATGCACCAGCATTTTCCCGGTTGACCAGTTGATGTCCTGCCAACGAAGACTCAGGGTTTCACTGGGACAGCGCAAGCCCCCAAACCGGCTCAGGGCGAAGATCAGGCGCCATTCGGAATCTGGCAAGGCATCCAGCACCCTGGAAGCCATTTCCCGGGTGACGAAGAAGATGCGCTGCTTGTTGGTCCCCTTGTCGCACTTCAGCCCCTCAAAGGGGTTTTTGGGGATCAGGTTCCGCTTCACGGCATCCTTGAAAAACTGGATGGCGTTGCGGGTGCGCTTGCCCACGGTCGCAGGTGCCAGCCCCTCCCCGACTTCCCGGCCTTCATAACGCATCTTGCGGCCTTCCCCGGTACGCAGCCAGCGCTGCCAGTCCTCCGCATCTCCCACGGTGATGTTCGCCAGGTAACGCAGCGGCCCGAAGTAGGTTAGCAGGCAGTTGCAGGTCTGGCCCCAGTGTATCTGGGTGCCAGGCTTCACATCGCCCCTCCTGGCCATGTAATTGTCCAAGTGATGCTTCAGGGTGACGGAGGCCACATCCCCCGGCCTTGCCTCCACCAGACCGGCACGGACCATTTTCTCCCACAGTTTGGGCCCCACTCCCGCCAGCCAGGAGACCACATCCCGTGCTGGAGTGACCCCGCCAATCCGAGCATCCACCAGTCCCTGGATGTAGCGGGCCACGGCCCGGGCATCCTGCAGGGTGAACTTGCCCAGGCGGATGGTTTTCCGTCTTCCATCCTGGGCCACAAACAGGACGCGCTTCTTGCCGTCCGGATCGCTTGCTACGCTAGCCATGGTGTTACTCCCTTGGGTGTGAAATGGAAAAGTCCGAAAACGCATCAACTAATGGCTGATCTGGTACCCATCGTTTCCGATGGAAAGCACCTTGCGGGACACCAGGTTGGCCAGCACATAGCGCAAGTTGCCCGACAGGGGTATTCCCAGGCGGTATGCAAGTTCCGAGGCACTTCCAGGACGCTCCGCGACCGCCGTTATTAAATCAGCCTCAAATTCCGAGAAGAACATCCACCGGGGTGAAAAGGCCAATGGGTCCATGGCAGGCATCCTTAACAACGGTGTTCATTTGTTTAGTGTCCTTACCATACCGATGGCGCGCCATGCGAAAAGGGTAGCAGCGGGAAAATCCGTGCTGGTGCTACGGGATCGGCGAAAGCGGCTCCCGCAGCTGGCGCAAAGTGTATCACAGCTGGAAAACTATGCAACAATTGTTAATGGATGGAAATCCATCATGACGAAATGGAAAGCGGAATAATTATGAGGCAATTATTCCACAAGATTTGTTGTGAAAAGTGAGAATTTTCCGGGAAAAGCAGGGAAAAGAATTTGGAGGTGGAATAATTATGGGGGTTGACAATGCCTTAATTCCGCAAGGTTACCGCCCATGGTTCACTGTTCACTACCGGCAACCTACCGGCAACCAGTGACCATTGTTAAGGGAATAAAAAAAATCAAATGTTTTAGGTTTTTTTGCGACCAGTTATTTTTGGATCCTGTTTTCTGTTTAAGAGATCATTCAAATGTTTTCTGGAAAGGTGAAGGTGTTCAACAATATTTTTGGTTTTCTGAAATTGATTTGCGCGAATCTTAGCCATTGCATCTGATAAATCCTGCTTGGAAAGGCTCATTGCAAATCCCCACAAGTTTAATATTTGACAATAACAGGGTTGTCACCATGGCATTGTATCATGTTTTCAACCAATTTTTCTTCCAGGTCATTCCACTTTCGAACGCATTTGAATAATTTTAAAGATTCCTTAAAGTCAATAACAAATTCATGGTTGGGATAATCTTGAATCATTCTGACAATTTGGGCGTAGGTGCTATTTCCACGCGCAGGATCTTCAATTAATCGTTCCCCGTATGCCATGGCAATTTTTATCGTACGATTTGTTTCACCCATTGTTACTGGATCTATTTGCCCAACGATAGGGTTGTAAAATCCAAGTGCTAATTTTGAAGCAATTTCGGCAGCAGTTTTGATGGAAATTTTCGTTCCCCGAGTGGCCTCTTGCAATAATTCCCAAAACAAGGATTTTGTTTCTATTTTAAAAGTATCTAGAGCCTCGGTAATGTTCAGGCCAGAACTCGTCCGAATTTCATCTGCGTAATGCAATTGAATATCCAAGGGGCCAAACTCGCCAATCTCACTCATGATGATTTCGTCTGATCCTAATGCCAGCAAAGTCCCAGCACTTTTGCAAACATCAAAGACCAGCACCATAAACTTGGAATACTTTGCCTGGAGAAGTCTGGCGATTTTGAATGCTGAATTTGGATCGCCACCCAAAGTCTTTATGATCAACAACACATTTTTCTTGGAAGTGTTTTTAGTAATCTGACTTACTTGTTTTACACCCTTGGCATGAATGTAGTCTTGATAAAAAATAATGTCTGCACTTAGTTTTTCGGAAAAATCATTTACAAGCACTGTAAAATCATTCATGTTTTTGCCTTTGTAAAATGCCAGTTTGGGTTATCACCAATAAGTCATTGATAGATACTGTAATTTGAATCCTTTCAAATGCAATTAGTACCATACTTCCTTTTTCTTTTCTGGCCTCCATATTCGAAATAAACGCAACAAAATCAAACTAATTATCTGGGCAATGCCTGGCAGAAAGCCCCCGTTGGCCAGGAACCGTTCCGTCGGGGTGCAGCAATAACACATCCCGCCCTGGCACCCCCTTGGGTTGGGTCATAGTCCCAATTATCCCAAAAGTCCCAACTTTTGGAGGTTGGTTATAATTATCAACCAATTGCAACCAAAGATTTCTCATGAGAATTGCGCTAAAATCGCATTGGTCATGAAATTTTATTTTCGCATTCCAAGAACAATGGCATGGATAAAACCCGAATAATGTAATAGAAGTTCTATATATCAGAAATCGGAGTGAGCCATGGGTTTTCCAGAACGATTGAAAAAAGCCAGGACAGCACTGGGGTACACCCTGGGCGCAGTCGCCACCGCCACCGGGATTGGCGAATCCACCCTGTCCGAATTTGAAAACGGGAAAAGGGAGCCAAGGATTCCCCAGTTGAAGGTGCTGGCCGACACCTACCAACGGCCCTGGAGTTTTTTCCTGGAAGAGGGAGAGGACTGCCCGGAAGTGGTCCTTTGGCGCCAGAAGCCGGAATCCTCCCAAGCCCTGAAGCTGGAATTGGAATTGGTGACCCTGGGCACGCAATACCACAATCTGGAAACCTGGTGTGACCAAAACCACCCCCTGCAAATCCCCTTCGCCAATGGCAATCCGGAACGGTTTCATTACGCGGAGGCGGAAGCCCTGGCCTTGCGCGTTCGCAACGACCTTGGTCTGGGCGACCGCCCGGGCCAGATCCTGTTGCGCGTCCTGGAGGAGGTGTGCAAGGTCAAGGTTTTCCACAAGGATTTCGAACCCGCGGGAAGCGCGGCCTGCACCCTGAGCGGTTCCTTTGGCGCGGCCATCCTCCTAAACAGCCGCAATACCCGCTGGCGAAGGAATTTTGACCTGGCCCACGAACTCTTCCACCTGCTGACCTGGAAAATGTACCGTTCCAATGCCCCTGAAAATGTGGTGGAAGCCTCCGAGACCGAGGAAAAGCTGGCGACCTGCTTCGCCAGAAACCTGCTGATGCCCATGGAAATCCTGCGGATCACCGTGGACAGGCATCTGGCGGATTCAGGGAAAATCCAGGTGGATTCACTGTTTGAAATTGCCAGGCAGTTTGATGTCTCCGTGGAGGCCATGCTGTGGCAGATAGGATTCCTTTACAACATTTCCCGGGAAAACTCCCAGCGCAACATTGAACTTTGCCGCGACGGCATGGGATTTTTGGAAAAGCGGGATCAGGAAAAACCGCCGGAAAGACCCGCCCGCTTTTGCGCCCTGGCACGCCAGGCCCTGCGCCGGGGTTTGATGGCCGCCGGCAAATACGCGGAATACCTGGGCGTTTCCAGGCGCGAGGCCATGCAGGTTGTCGAGCAGGACACCCAGGAAAATGCCGAAGTCGAAATTGCTCATTCTTGACGCCAACATCGTCATCCACCTTTTTGAAGCCGGCCTGTGGCATTCCATCCTGGCCAAATGGGAGGTCCACCTTTCCAGTGTGGTGGCCTTTCAGGAAGCAATCTTTTACCTGGACTGCCAGGAGCAGATCCCGATTGAATTGACCGCCGATATCAACGGCAAACGCCTGCGGATTTTTGATATGCCTGTTTCCAGCCTGCTGGCATTTCAGAAACAGTTTGACCGCAATTACCTGGAAAGACTGGACCCCGGAGAAGCGGAATCCCTAGCGTTCCTGGTGGAGTCCAGGGAGGAGTTCCTGATTTCCTCAGCGGATGCCATCGTCTTCAAGGTATTGGGAAACCTGAACCTTTCCCACCAGGGGATTTCCCTGGAGCAATTTGCTTTAGCGGTCGGCAATGCCCAAGGGCGGAACCACCCGCCCATGACCGACGTGCATCTGCTTGTGTCCAAAATCATCAATTAAAAGCGATCCCTGCCAGCAAACGGCAAACATAATATCTGCCCCGCCTTTCCGCCCCATAATTCTCCCTGTCTCATCCGGTATTTGCATCCGAAATCGCCATCCGTATCGCCGAAAACACCTGTAAAACAAGCTTTTAACACACCTATTGCGGATCTCTTGGGGTGGCCTAAAGCTATACTATAGCTATTCCAACGCTATAGTATTGGCACTTTTTGGATCCGGGTTACAGTGGGTGCATGGATGGTGCTTTGGCGCAGGATGTGCCAGGGGCGGATGGTGACAGGAAATGGCCATGCGCCCCAAAACACCACAGGAACATCGCGGTGGACCGGGAGCTTATGGGGTTCGTCGTGATGGGGTCGCAGGTGCCAGGCAGGCTTGTTGTCTGCGGGGGCAGCCTGGATGGTGGGATCCGGGTCCGGGGTTCAAGTCCCCGGCGTGCGCCTGGGTGGCCCGGGGGCGGTAGAGGTGGGGACTGGAGCAGTTCCAGGCTCCCGGGTTGTCCTAAGACGGGGGGCAAGGCATGGCAGGGGCGATGGTGACCAGAAAAAGCGGTCAGTCGGTATGGATCGGGGATGTGTTGGTGCGGGTGTTTCTGCGGGGAAAACAGGTGACGTTGACCATTGAGCGGGAGGGCGGGCTACCGGAACTCCGGACTGACTCCACCCTGATTCGGGAGGAATCACGAAAATGCTAGTTCGACGCCCTGATTTAGGACTGCTTGTGTTGCTTCTTCCATTCGGTCAAAAACTTTTCGACCGCAATGGTAACCACAGTGTTTCTGGAATAGCGGTGCTGGCTGGCAAAATCGTCCAGAAGATCAAGCAGATGCTTATCTTTCCCGTCAATCCGCCAACCGACTTGAATGCTTTCGTGATTTGGTTTTTTCGGTCGCGCCATAGTACTCATTTTAATTTCTCCCTTTTTTTTAGCAAGACGCAAATCCTTTATACAGTTAATATTACACATTATAGGTTACAAATTAACTAATTAATATTAAAAATAGTATTTAAAATAACTTGTTAACACATTAATATAGATTAGAGTTTGATTATCAACCCCAAGGAGACCCATCATGATTTTGGAAGCTACCAAACAACGCACCCTAGACGACCTGATCCGAGAGGCTTGCGCCGTGGCCCGCCAGCGCGAGGCGGAACGCCAGGCATACCGCGAACGGCAGCGGCAGGAGGCTTTAGCGGATTGTTTGAGCCAGATCCCGTCTTGGATGCATTCCTGCATCCGCTCGCACGGCACCTGGGGCGCCATTGGCGGCTATGAGGTCATCCTCCAACTGGAGGCAATTACCATCCGGCTGACCCGGGTGGAAATCATCATCAAATCCATTTCGTTTGAGTGGCGCTACTGGAACGGCTCGACTTGGGCGTACGCACCCAGTCACGAGGAGGCCATTGCCGGGGCGGTGGACGCAGGCAGCCACCCACTGCCGGAGACATTTTGAACCATGTTTGAGGGGCCCCCGGGGTTGCGGGGCGTGTGCTTCGACCCGGGGGTTTTTTAAGGCAGGAGGCTGACATGAAACGACAGGCTGACATGAATCGCCGGAAACTCAAGGGGCTGGTGCTGAGCGTGAAGCTGGGGGACCGGGTCCTCATCCAGTTGGGAGATCACAGTGTGTGGGTGGGGGTGCAGTCGTATGACCGCAACCAGGTGAGCCTGGTGTTCGATGGCCCGAAGGAAGTGGGGATTTTCAGGGAGCAACTACTACAAGGAGCAATGCAATGTCCGCAAATGTAATAACGACCACTGGTGCCGGGGCAGTGGCGGAGAAGCTGGTGTTCAATGCCAGCCAGATTGACCTGATCAAGACGCAGATTGCCAGGGAGTGCACGGATGCGGAGCTGGCCCTGTTCATCGGAGTCTGCGAGCGCACGGGATTGGATCCCTTTTCCCGGCAGATTTACGCGATCAGGCGCCCGGACAAAAAGGCGCCTGGAGGGGCCCGGATGGTGATCCAGACCGGGATTGACGGGTACCGTTTGATTGCTGACCGCACCGGCCGTTACGCCGGGAATTCCGACGCTGTCTACCAATACGACGACCATGGGCGGGTGATGCGGGCGACGGTGACGGTGGGCAAGCTGGTGCAGGGGGTCTGCTGTTCCTTCACGGCCTCGGCTCTGATGAGCGAATATCGGCCTTCTTTCCCGGGTCCTTTGTGGGATCGCATGCCGCACGTCATGCTGGCCAAGTGTGCCGAAGCGGCCGCCCTGCGCAAGGCGTTCCCTGCCGATCTTTCCGGCCTGTACACCCAGGAGGAGATGGAGCAGGCGGAAATTACCACGGCGAAGTCGGCATCTACGACAGTGCCTGAGGCTCACCTGGAGGGGTTCCCAGCCCCGGATACGGCTTCTGGGGCAGCTCCGGAGGAGATGGTGAGTGAGGCGCAGTTGGCGCTTATGAACCACTTGTTGCGGGTGATGGAGTATAGCACGGCGGAAAAGAAAAAGTGGGGGGAGGCGATCAAAAGCCGCTACGGGATCCATTCGCCCAAACAGTTGACCCGATTGCAGGCGGCAGAGGTGGTGGCGAGCCTGGAGTCAGCCAGCGCGGAATACCAGCCTGAGGAGGAAAACGCCCATGTGTGATCTCGTCAACTTTTCCTGGCGGCAGGGCTGGCACTACACCTATGAGGTTGCCATGCGGGTGTGGGTTGAGGGTGGCGTGGTCTATCTGTCCCAGAATCACGCTGGCGACGGATGGAGCGCACCCAACCCATTGCCCACCCTAAGGGACATTTATTTGACCCTGGGAGCTTTTCGGGTCACGGACGCCGGAAGGCGCCTCTACGAGGCCGCACAGCATGCCCAGACCATGAGCGGATTCCTGGACCTGCGCGACCCCGCGGATGAGGATGTGACGGACTACCAGGAGGCGGTTATTAGCTTCTGGAAACTGCTGGGCAGCCTGGAGGCGGAATGGTCTGCCAAAAAGATGGCGGCCAGTTTGGAGAATTGCGGCGTTTTGGATAGCGTTGAGGGGTTGCCCATTGCAATGGGGGTGCACCATGCATGAACCGAACCATCCCAGGATGTTGTTGACATCGCGGGAGGCGGCCGCCGTTTTGGCCATCAGCACGCGGACCCTGTGGCAGATGACCCATGACGGGGTCATTCCCTGCGTGCGCCTGGGCAGCACCAGCAAAAAGGTGACGGTGCGTTATTCTACGACCGCCCTTCAGGATTGGATCAACCAGAACCAGGTGGGAGGCAAGTCATGAGTGCCGATTGGATCAAGGTGGAAAAAATCACCCAGCGCAAACCCGAGGTGCTGGTCATTGCCGAGTTGCTGAAGGTAACACAGGATCATGCCTTTGGGCTTTGCATTCGCTTCTGGATGTGGTGCGACACGCATTTGCTTGATGGTGAGGTCGAAAATATCACACCCAAAATGCTAAATAAAGTGCTCGGACAAAACCGTTTTGCTGAAGCTATGATGGATGTGGGCTGGATCACTTTTGAAGGCGGTTTTTTGCGTGTTATCAACTTTGACAAGCACATGAGCCAGAGCGCTAAAGCAAGAGCCGAAGATCAGTTACGTCAAAAAGAACATCGGGAAGCCAAGAAGAAAGTGTCACAAAGTTGTCACAAAAAAAGTGTGACAAACCCGTTACCAGAGATAGAGAGAGATAAAGATAAAGACATAAATACACCCCCTACCCCCAAGGGGGGTATGCCCCCACCCATCCCAAATCCAGACCCCACCCAGGCAGCCGTCGAGGAGTCCTCCGACCCGGAGCCGGGCATGGACCTCATCCCGGCCGAGGCCGACCTGAGCCCCGAGGGGGAGCTGGCCCACGCCTGGACAGCGTCACGGGCCGGGGTTGGCTGGCGGGTGCCCGCTGGCGAGACCTACCCCGAGCTGCTGGTTTTTTTCCGCGAAAAATTGCGGGTGGGGAAAAATCCCCACACCATCCGCGCCGCGATTGACAGCCCCACCCGGGACCGCACGGAGAAGCTTTGGCAGTTCAGCCGGCGCGAGCTGGAAAGCCCGGTGCACGCCCCGCAAAACCGCATCACGACGGTCGAGGACGCGATGGCCGCGATGCTCGAGGATCCGATCCAAAAACGTTCTTTGGAGATCGCATTCCATGGCTGGAAATAACACCGCGGTGGCCACCCTGCCGGAAGACCAGCGCGAGTGGCTGGAGTGGGCGAACTACCACCGCAATTTGTTTGGCTGGGGAGGTCCCAACGACGCCCCGATGCTGGCGACCTGGATCGGCTTTTTCAAGAGGTCCGGCTACCAGGCCACCGAGCTGCAGCAGGCCACCGACCAGATCGCCCGCCACACCGAAAAGACCTACAAGCGCGAGGACCACCTCGCCATGCTGCAGACGCACCTGTACAGCCTGCGCCAGCAGAACCTTCTGCGCCAGCCCGTACACGCCACTGAAAACGACCAGCGTGGAACCTGCGTGCACTGCGGCGAGACCGGGGCGGTGTCCGTGCCACTCTTGCGCGACGTGGCGCAAGGCACCTGGACGACCCGGCGCACCTGCGCGGTCTGGTGCACCTGCTGGGCCGGCCGGCAGTTTCACGCCACCCGCAACGCCCGGGGCGAGGCGATGATGGGGCTCACCGAATACACCCACCGCAATCCCCTCTGGCGCCGCCAGGTGGAAACGGCACGCACCCTGGACGCGGAGGCGGACCTGCTGCGCACCGAGGCGGTGGAGGCGGCTGGCAGTGCCAAAAGCAACTTCGACCTCCTCAGGGACCGGGTCATGGTGCGCTGGGGCATGCTATCCAAAGAGGCCCCTGCCCGGCCCAGCATGCCTGGGGATGGCGCGAAAAAGGGAATCGACCACACTGCGGCCCGGGACGCCTTCGAGCGCGCAGGACCCTGGCAGAAGGAACAGCGTTCCAGCACGAGCTGGGACAAGGAATTCTCCCGCAACGGACGACCCCCCAAACAGGGACAAACCAACCCCAAGAAAGGAAATTGACCATGGATTTCACCAGAGAGGATTTCGCCAGGCAAAACACGGAGGACAGGGCCATGATTCAGGACATCCCCCCGGGAGCGTATGTTGCCCGGATCAGCGCCGAGGTGACCAAACCCACCAAGCGCGGTGATGGCGAGTACCTGCAACTGACCTTCACCATCGACGAGGGCGAGTACACCGGGATGCAACTGGTGGACCGTCTCAACCTGCGCAACCCCTCGGTCAGTGCAATGGCCAAGGCCAGGGGAACCTTGCAGCGCATCTGCGAGGCCACCCGCGCCAAGCCAAAGGGCAGCGCCGACCTGCTCGGACTGCGGATCAAGGTCCTCACCTACAACGAGACCTACCAGGGCAAAAACTACCCACGCATCCGCGACTACAACAGCGCCCCGGACAGGGAACCCACCCCGGCCGAGGTGGATGATCTTCCGTTCTAGTTCTTTCCACACGAAGGGAGTCTTATCATGGCTGAGAAAAACAGCACGCGGCGGTCGCCGCGATTCTACATGGCTAAAATACGCAATCTTTCCCTTGAGGTGGATCGCTTGCGCACCCAGAATGCCGACCTCAAGGACCGCCTGCAGGAGTGGGAAAACCTCTACGGAGAGATGAAAAACGCCCACCTCCGGGAACGATCCGGGGAGGGCTCCCGATGAACGACACCACCATGCACAACCCCGACCTTGGCAGGGCAATGCGTGATCTCGCCACCGGGATCGTCCTGGAAAACTCCGGCGAGGAGTTCCAGCGCAAGGCCGTGGATTGCATCCTGAGGGTCTGGGCTGGCCGCGAGGGGACGGGCGAGGATTTTCGCCTGGCCTGCGAGCGCGAGGACATCCGACCCCACCACGCCAACGCCTGGGGAGCTCTCATCCTGTCCCTGAAACGCCAGGGACACCTGGCCGAGACCGGCGAGTGGCGCAGCATGCGGGACTCTAAAAGCCACGCCCGCATGACCCGCGTCTACCGCGTCGAGGCCAAGGCCAGGGAAAACCACAAGGAGAACGGACCATGCTGATCGTCTTGCATGAGAATGGCGCGGGCATCCATTTTGCCTTCAACGGTCAATTCTTCTTTCAGCCCAGGGAGGGATCCGGCAGGCAACTGACCTTTGCCCAGTCCTGGGCTGCCGTGCACCGGGAGCAAAACCCGGGAAAACTGGAGGACACCGCCCACCTGTTTGCCCTGGCCAGGGGATCCCAACCATGAGAACCCGGATCAAGCAACCCTGTCAGGGGTGCCAGCGGCGAGGAATCACCCTGTTTTGGGGGAAGTGCGTGCGCTGCCACAACCAGTCGGACAGAAACAGGAAACACCATGAATCGGAAATCGACCACCTGCGCCATGTATCCCTGAAAGCCACCAGCGAGATCCGCAGGCTGCAAGAGGAACTGGCGGCCGCCCGCGCGGAAATCCGCGAATGGGAGGAATGCTACGCGGGCCAGTTTGCCGGGAAAATTAGACTTGACCTAAGTGCCGGATAGTCCGATAGTTTCATGAACAAACCCGGCTCGCCTCTTGGCCAGCAATAGTTCAATGCGGGTTTTGGGTGGGTACGATTTTGTATAGTATTATTTGGGAAAATGGGAGCGTCCTTTGGATCCCCGGCATAATTCCTTGATTTCCTTTGATTCCCCCCCAATTGTCGAAGTGGCGATTTCGGTTCAATTTGATCCACCCAAAGGCATAAATTTGGCGTATCTTGGCGCATTCTGGTACAAGCACCAATCTTCCATGCCTGGCGTTAAAACCACCCAACCCATCCCCATGGCCAATGAATCCTTCGGCACGGAACTTCCCTGGATCCCACCCTCCTTGCAATTGGCTTTGACCAATGAACCGGATTGCCGATTGCAAATGACATGTCCCGATGATCAGTGGATGTGGCAAGTGCAACGCAACCGATTCGTTGTGAATTGGAGAAAACGAAGCGACGATTATCCCCGTTTCAAAGAAACTTGGAACCAATTCGAGGAAACCTGGATTAAGTGGCTGAACTTTCTTGAGGAGGTAAAATTACCCCTACCAGTGCCACACCTCTGGGAACTTACCTATGTCAACCGAATCCCAAGGGGCGGTCTTTGGCAGAACACCCAGGATTGGCCAACGATTTTTCCAGGATTGTGGGGTGGTGAAATCGCCTCCTTGCCAGGAACCGACCTGCGGGGATGCCATGGCCAATGGGTTTGGGAATCCACCCAACCACCAGCCCGGCTCTATATCGAACCCCGACCAGGGCGATCCAATGACGCAGCAAACCAGGAAGTGCTATTGTTAAACCTGACCGCCAGGGGTGCTTGTGAACCGAATTCCGACCCCACCAATCCCTCGCTGAACAAAGTACAAGCCGAAATGGAATTTGGGCACCAATGGATTGTGGCCGCATTTGATAAAATAGCATCAGGCACCGCAAAGCAAGAATGGAAACGCAATGATAACATCACCTAGCAAAAGTTCCACCTGGGATGAAACTTGCCGATTCGAGGATGATTTTTCATCTCAAAATGGAATCGCAACCGAATCACAAACTTTTGAAAATCCTGAATGGGGCAAGTGCATTGATGCTTTGTTGAAAGCATGGAATGAACCTTGCGGGCTTGGGGAAACCCCTCCCAACAAAAAAGCAATCCGATTAGCCATGGAGTGGGCCGCTGAATTGAAAAAACAGTTTCCAGCCTTTCCCCCCACCTGCATTATTCCGGAACCAAACGGGGGCATCATCATGGAAAGGCAAATCAGGTTAAAAAATGGCGACAAACGCCTCTATGAACTGACTTTTTACAACAATGACAAAGCGGAATGGACATCCTACCTGAACGGAAAGGTTTTGAAAATCGTACCGGTATCCAAGTATCCCCAGGAACACAACCTTGCGGCCGTCTGGGCTTAACCACAATCTTTTAGCCATCAATGCACTATGACAGACGCAAGCCAAACACTTTATCGACAAATAAAAAATGGCGGCAACCCAATCTATTATGAACCAAATCGAACACCAATCCTCCACTCAGCGGCTTTCCTTCCATCCAGCCAGGACAAGGATGGACTTTCCGTCATCCAAGGCGGATTTCGCACAAAAATATGGGCTGCTTATCGGCCGGAACAGCCCGAAGAACGCTTTCGAATCGCCCTGTTAAGATTCGACTTTCTAAAAACCATCGCTTTGGACGCAGGGTTTCCTGATTTGCAATTGAAAACAACACCGGACCAGCTTGACGATTATTTTGGAATACCCTTTGCACATGGCGTCCTTCCAGAAATCAACAGGATCTCGTATGACAATTGCCTGGTCTCAAAAAAACAAATCAAGGAATTCGGGAAAAAAGTGGTTGAATCATTAAATTCGCAAGATATTGAAGGCCCGTTTCTTAAACCCGACGAAGGAGTGCACTCCCATCGTCCGGATTAGTCCTTTCAACTATAATCCAGCAAAATCCCGCCAACTACTAATTTGTAAAAGTTTTAGTAATTGGTTAGTAATTGGTAGGCACTTTACCATTACCCCAGGGGAACCGCATGAACACGATCTTCACCGAAGCCGAACACCTGGTGGCCGAACGGGCTCGATCCTACGGCCATCCCGCCGACAACCTCGACAAAATCTCCTCCCTGTGGGGTATCCTCCTGGGCAGGGAGATAACGCCGCAACAAGTGGCCCTGTGCATGATCGCCCTCAAACTCGCCCGCGAGACCGCCTCCCACAAACGCGATAATCTGGTTGATATTGCGGGCTATTTGCATATATACTGCGGTATCCTCGGAGACGAGAATATCTAACCGGCGCCCCACAGCCAACCGGGCTCACGTCATCGAACCCAGCGCGTCCATCAACTCCGCATCCATCTGCGTGGATCCTCCACCATCCGCCAACGCCATCTGGAGATCCTCCAGGGGTAGGGTCCATCGTGCCCCCAAATACCTCGCCTGGATCGAAAGCCACTCCCTCACCATCCCCTTTCAGGGCACCGTACTGCCACCCGTTGCCATTCACATTCGTCTCACCGAAGGCAAAGGCTGGAGAACCAACCGCGACTTGGACAACATCGCCAAGCCAATCCTGGACCTTCTCTGTCAACTGGGCCTGATCGAGGATGACAGCACGCGCATCGTGCGCCAAATCAGCCTGGCTGCCCTGACAGCCAGAGTCAAAGACCAGCCCGCCACCGTTGAGGTGCGGGTGCATACCATCCCCACGGACGGGGAAAACATGGGAGGCAACAATGGAGTGCGCTATGACTGTCAGCCGCCGCCGGGTCGTACCGGTCAAGACCCTGATGAAACGACTTGAGTCCATCCCGGACAAGCTGAAGCTGGACGCCATCCAATGGGCCAGGCTCTGCTCCGTCATGTTGCCCGAATGGTACCGTGGCCCAGGGCGCAAGGGGCAGCCCACCACCGCCCAGCCTGGCACGCAGGAACGCCTTGAGGTCTACATCCAGCGCCATTCAAGGGGCGAGTCCATTTTTATGACCGAGGATTGGGTTCCCAACCACCGCACTGGGGCCAGAAAATGACCAGCCCAAGACCCTCCAAAAAAAAGCCGGTCAAGCCCTCCGCCGAGGAACTGAGGGATCGCGTCGAGTTCACCGTCTTTCTACTCTCCCGCCGCCTATACAAGTGCGACATCAAGCGCATCCTCAAAAAACGCTACAACGTCGAATTCCGGGCCTGCGAGGATTATCTTGCTCGCGCGCGGAAAATCCTCCTGGAGGACACCGGAAGAACCCGCGAGCAGCACCGGATCGAATCCTTGAGGCTCTACGAATCCATCGTGGCCGGCGATGGCTCCAGCGTCCGCGACATCCTGCACGCCCAGGAGCGCATTGACAAACTGCTGGGGCTGGAAGCCCCTCAGAAACACGATGTCACCACGAACCACCGGGCGGAGGACCTCAGCGATGACGAGCTTGCAGCCATCATTGCCGCTGAACGCAGCCCAGGCGGCCAGGGAAATCACCCTCCGTCGCCGGGCCCGATCCAGCCTGATTGACTTCACCTCCTACACCATGCCAGACTACCGCCCCTCCTGGCACCACCAGGTCATTGCGCGGGCCATCCACGACATGGTCCACGCCGACAGCCGCCGTCTCATCATCAGCGTGCCACCCCGCCACGGCAAGTCCGAGCTGGTTTCCCGCAGGCTACCCGCCTGGATCCTGGGCAATCTCCCCGACACTTCCATCATCGCCACCAGTTACTCCGCCGATTTGGCCAGCCGCCTTAACCGGGATGTCCAGCGCATCATCGACTCCGAGGCCTACCAGAAGCTGTTTCCGGACACACGCCTCAACGATTCCAACTCCCGCACCGTGGCCGGGTCTTACCTGCGCAACTCCGATGTCTTCGAGGTCGTCGGGCACAAGGGGTGCTACCGCAGCTCGGGTGTCGGAGGTGGCATCACCGGCATGGGCGCACACTGGCTCATCATCGACGATCCCATCAAGAACCGCGAGGAGGCCGACTCCCCCACCATCCGCCAGAACATCTGGGACTGGTACACCTCGACCCTCTACACCCGCCAGCAGCAGGATGCCCGCATCCTTGTCGTCATGACCCGCTGGCACGCTGAGGACCTTGCGGGCAAACTCATTACCCTGGCAAGGGATGACACCAGGGCAGACCAGTGGCAGGTCATTGAGCTGCCAGCAATCGCCGAGCACCACCGACCAGCCTACGACCCGCGCAGCGAGGGAGAAGCCCTCTGGGAGGATCTTTTTCCCATCCGCAAGCTGGAGCAGATGCGCGCCAGCATTGGCGATTACGAGTGGGCCGCACTGTACCAGCAGCGCCCGCGCGCCGGCGGCGGTGTTGAATGGCCCGAAAGCTACTTTGCCGAAGATATCTGGTTTGACGAATGGCCCGCCTCCATCCAGACCAGGGTCATCGGAGTCGATCCCTCCAAGGGTTCCTCGTCAAGGCATGGCGACTATTCCGCCATTGTCCGACTCGGACGGGCCACCGATGGCAAACTGTTTGTCGAGGCCGACCTCGCCCGCAGATCCTCCGAGGCCATCGTGGACTCCACCCTGGAGGCACAGGGGGACTTTCGCGCCGATGCCATCGCCTTTGAAAGCAACCAGTTTCAAGAGCTTCTGGCGGTGCAGCTCCAGAAAAAAGCCATCGAGGCCGGTTTTCCCGTCCCGGTGGTACAGGTTCACAACACCATCAACAAGGCCGTGCGTATCCGCAGGTTGGGACCCTACCTCGGCCAGAAACTTTTTCGATTCAAGGCCGCCTCCCCTGGCACCAAGCTGCTTGTCGAGCAATTGCGCGACTTCCCCGTTGCCGCGCACGATGACGGCCCCGATTCGCTCGAAATGGCCCTCAGGGTTATGATCGACATGTGGAATGGACGCAAGACACAGGCTTTCAGGAGAATCATAACATGAGCAACCAGAAACGCTGGTGGAACCTTTTTGGCTTCCCAGCACCCAGACAGACCACCCGGCAGCAGCGCGAGGAACTGGAGGAGCAGATCAAGCTGCGTCGCCTCGAACGGGCCAAAAAACTGGTCGAAAATTCCGTATCCCAGGATTTCTGGATGACTGGCTATGGCGACCTACTCGACCGCTACCGCGACGGCTTCAGCGGCACCTATCCGGTCACCCAGCCCACCGACCGCCGCTATGGCTCCAACTACCCCTTCTGGGTCAGCGAGTCCCAGCTTGCCATCCTGCGCGCCCAGGCACGTTTCTGCGTCACCACCAACCCGAATGCCCAGGGACTCCTCAACGGACTCTGCTCCTACGTCATTGGCACCGGCTACACCTATCGGGTTGCCGCCAAGCCCTCCTCCGGCGCGGAAGACGCCCTTGTGGCCGCCGTGCAGCAGGTTATCGACATCTTCCGCGAGGAAAACTGCTGGAGCGAAATGGAGCAGGAACTGTTCTGGCGCAGCAGGGAGGACGGAGAGGCCTTTGTGCGCCTGTTTGCCCAGGAGGACGGGCGCCTGGTGATCCGCACCGTGGAGCCCGAGCAAATATACCAGCCCCCCGGTGCCGACATCCTGGAGTGGTCCTATGGCATCCAGACCGACCCGGACGATGTTTTCGCCATCAAGGCCTACCATGTCGACTACCGGGCTGCTGGTGGCCAGAAGGACCCCGAGCCCACCGTTGGCGAAATAGTGGACACAAAAAACATCGTCCACATCAAGTGCAACGTGAAACGCTCCATCAAACGGGGCATGAGTGATTTTGCCTACGACACGCTTGATGCCTTCACGCAGGCTGGCAAGTTGCGGCGCAACTTGGGCGAGGGTGCCGCAGTCCAGGCCGCTATTGCTGCAGTCCGCCAGCACGAAAGCACCACCGTGGACCAGGTTCAGGATTTCATCCAGAGCGGCGTGGACTACTCCGCACCCAACATGGCCACCGGCAGGCAGACCGATTTCCAGCGCATCGAGCCGGGCAGCTTTCTCGATATTCCCAAAGGCATGAATTACATCCCGCCACCGGCCGCAGCCAACAGCGCCGCTCACCTCGAGGTCATGCAGGGGCTCCTGCGTTCGGCTGGCAACAGGCACAATGCCCCGGAATGGCTTGTGTCCAGCGACTCCAGCAACGGGAACTATGCATCCAGCCTCACGGCGGAAGCCCCCTTCACCCGTCACTGTGTCCGCTTGCAGGAGTTTTACAAAAACCATTTCCTGCGCGTGATCCGCTCCGCCGTGGAAGCTGCCTCCAGCGCCGGGGTGCTTCCCCCAAATGTACTCAACCTTCTGGACATCCAGGCACAGGCACCCTCGGTCGAAACTCGGGACAAGTCCGCTGAGGCCTCCGCCAACCAGATTTACTCCACCCTCGGCATCAAGAGCAGGCAGACTATCGCCCAGGAACTGGGACTGGACTGGGACCAAGAAGAAGCCAACCAGCAGGAGCTTGCCTCTTCTCAGGGCGATGGCATCCTGCAGCTTCCAGATGAAGCCACAGACAATCAGGAACAGGACAAGGAACCCGACGGAGGCTTGGGATTCTGATGCGCTCCGCGCTCAATTCCACCCTTGCGGCCAAGTTCAATCTCCACCAGGAAAAACAGCTTTCCGTGGCCGATAACGTGACATTGCGTATAGATCGCAAGCTGGAAACCCTCTGGGTACAGATCCAGAGCGTCCTGAAGTCCAAGGATAGCCTGACGATCAAGCGCTACCGACTGTACCACCTGCTGACCCAAGTGATGCATCACGCCCGCTCCGGCCTGGCGGACGGACTGGAAGACATGGTCACCAGCTCCTACCAGGATGCGGCCACCGTGCTGGGGAAAACCATTCCAGTGGCGTACTTGGGTCTCCTTACTGAGCGTAAGCCGGTTCTGGAAAACAAGAACAAGGAGCGCAGCCAGATCCAGGATGCGCTCTTCAAGAAGATTCCCCAGGACAAGGTCGCCTCCATTGTCCGTGGAACCACCAATGGCATGAGCTGGGATGGAAGACTGGAGCAGCAGACTCGCAGGGCCAGCCCCGAACAACTGGCGTCTCTGGTGACAAGCGGATTCAGCGCGGGTGCCACGCCCGCCGAATTATCCCGACAGATCCGGCCTTTTGTCCAGGGTATCTCCAGCACTGCCCGGCGGGTCGCCCGCAATGAGTCCATGCGCATCGCCCATGAGACACGGATGCAGGCCTACGAGCAACTGGGGGACATGGTGGTTGGCTACCAGATCCACGCCACCATGGATGCCAGGGTACGACCCCACCATGCCGCGCGATCCGGAACCATCTACTACAAGAAACCTGGACCAGGACAGCTTGGCCTCGAAAAGATGCCCAGGCCTCCCCTGGAGGAAGACGGCACCGTTGCGCATAACTGCCGCTGCTGGCTTACGCCAGTGCTGGAAGTCCAGAAGCACATCGAGGAGGATCCTGCCGCCAAGGCGGTATTCACCAACGCCCGGAATGAACTCATTCCCAATCCGGCGGTCTACACGGACTGGTTCGAGCGCGCCCCGGAACACGACCAGAAACGCGTGGTGGGAGCCAGGCGCATGAATATGATGCGCGCCCTTCTTCCCAACCACAAGATCACCTGGGGGCATTTTGTCGAGCCGGACACCGGCAGGCTGCTGGACGAACGCGAGCTTTACCGGGAGACTCCGGACGAGCGCAAGCAGCGCCTGGACAAATTCGCCGCGCTGATTTCCAAGAGGAAGGAACTGACACGCCAGGTGGCTAACTATGGCTATCTTCCGCCCTCTGCAGGAGGACAGAAACCACCGGATTTCCCAGCACCGCCCCAGCCAGTGCCGCCCTCTTTACCCCAGCCAGGATGGAACCAAACCCCTGCAATCAAACCGCCCCTCACGGTAAAAACGGCCGCACAGCACTTTGTTTACAGTAGTAAATTATCGGACCAGTTGCTGAAATCCACTTCTAAGGGAACCCCGCCGCTTCGCAAGTACATCGGCCCCTACCATGAAATCATGAATGATGTGGTTCGTCATAAAAAAAACAACCCTGCTGTCTTGAGGGTAGTACACGCACTGGATAAAGTTCACAAAAAACACGCCATGGAAATACCTCTCGGAACAGTGCTGTTCAGATCTGTTCCAGCCAGCGTAAATCCGGCGGATAAAGACAAGGGATTCATGAGCACATCCCTTTCTCGAAAAGTAGCCAGTAAATTCGGAGGAAAATCCAAAAAGGTGTATAGAATAACTATTGTGAGCCCTGTCAAAGGCATTTACATTCCGGCATTAATGCGCTTGCAAAAAGGGATTAACTCTGGACACAACAATATCCGCGAAGAGGAAATTTTGTTGCAAAGAGGAATGAAATTAAAAGTTACCGGGGTTCAATTTCCTGACGGAACATGGGAAGCGTTTTTATGACAAGGAAACCCAAAAAAAACAGATTTGTTGCGGAGGAAGGCGACATGATTTGCACCTCCCCGCATATGGGAAAAGCAACCTGGGATTTGATTCCTCAAGAGGCAAGGGAGCGGTTGTCGGCTTTGGGCTGGCGCGATGGCATTCGCCCAGACCCGGTTTATCCGCCTGACTACATTGAACGCCTGACCCAATCCGGTGCGTCCATGGAGAAGGATCAATGGGATCACCTTCCCGAGGAGTTCAGGGTTGCTCTCAAGGCAGCCGGTTATGTGGATGGAATCTCTCCATCGGACCAGTGCCCGCATATGGGTCTGGTAGGGTGGTGCCAGTTATCCCAGGCATCCCAGGATCGGCTGGAAGCCCTGGGATGGCGGGACGGCATTAACCCGGACCCGGTTTATCCACCCGATTATGTGAACCTTTTAATTCGCACAAGATCGATCCTGGAGAAGGATCAATGGGATCACCTTCCCAAAGAGTTCCGCAAAACCCTTAGGGCCGCCGGTTATGTGGATGGATTCCCTCCCGACCCGCCAAAATCCAAAAAGAAAAAGTAAAAGTCCAAAAAATAATCACGCGCCAGTTTGACACTTTGCCGGGTCATTTCTGATACTCGGCTTATGAGGTTAAATCGTCTGTTCGCACTGGAAGCATCCCTCGGGGCCAATCCGCTCCGCGTGGACAAATCCGCCGGCATCATCTACGGCGTGAAAATCATTGGCTTTGACAGTGACAACGGCAGGAAATATTTACCCGAGGCCCTCAAATCCGCCAAGAAACTTTACGAGGGCATCAAGGTCAACATCGACCACCCCGAGGATGACCCGGCCGGACAACGCTCCGCCTACGACCGTTTCGGGAAGCTGCAAAACATCCGCTACGTCGAGGGCAAGGGGTTGTACGGGGACATGGTTTACCTCAAGAGCCATCCCATGGCCTCCAGGGTGACCGAGGCGGCAGAACGGATGCCAGAGGCATTCGGCCTTTCCCACAATGCACAGGGCGAGGGTGAAAAAGACGGCGATACATTCGTGGTGCATCGCGTGACGGAAGTTCGACATGTGGACCTGGTTGCCGACCCGGCAACCACTTCAAGTTTATCGGAGGGAAAAATGAACAAGGGCATCAAGCGCAAGCTTCGTGAGGAAGAGGAAAAGAAATCCATGGAAGACCATGACAAGGTCGAAAACGAGGAGGAGGGGGACGAGGAAAAAGACTCCCTGGCCTCCAAGGTTCTGGATGCCCTCAAGGAAGGCGAATTGTCCGACGAGGAAAAGGCGCAAGCCATCGTCAAGCTGGTCAAGGAAGCCATGGAGGAAGGCGACTTTACCCAGGAAGAGGAGGAAACCTCCGAGGCCGAGGAAGGCAGCGCCAGCGACGTCACCAAGGAGGAAGACGACTCCTACGAGGAAGAAGAGGATAAGGACGAGGATGACAAGGAAGTCAAGGAATCCCGCCAGGTTCACAAAAATCCGGGCGTGGCCCAACTTCAGGAAGAGATCCAGCGCATGAAGAAGGAAGCCTGGATCCGCAGGCTGTGCGAATCCCTGCAATTACCCCTTTCTAAAAACCTGCTCACCGACCTGATGGGACTTGGAAAGGTCTCCATCGAACGCCATGCCCGCAGGCTGGCCCAGGCCAGCAAGGCTTCCAAGCCTCGCTCGGGCGTGCCGGTGACGGAGGGGAAATCCTCAAGGATCCCGGCGCAATCCGACCTGTACAACTGGCTGCAAAACTAGGATAGGAGACACAAAAATGAGTACAACTTTTGGCGGCGGAAACTTTTCGAAACCAGCAGATTTCAGACTTGTTCGCTACCCAGTGGCGGGTGGGACTGTCATCTCCGTGGGGGATTTCCTGTACTGGGATTCCAACACCTCCACCGTAAAACCACTGTCTGCCATGACCGGATCCGGCACGGCTGCAACGGACCAGGCCACGGTGCATGACGCCTTTGTGGGCGTGGCGACCCAAAGCCGGCTGGCAGTTCAGACAGCCGCTGGGCACGTCGAGGTCATCACAGACTGCATCTATGAGGCCGATTGCGCCTCGTCCTCCAGTTTCCTTCCCGGGGACATGGTGGGAGCGGTTTCCAGCGGTGCCTCCGCTGCCGGTGCAATTGAGGACAAAAAGGTGGTCGAGGTGGCCGACGCGGCCAAGGCCATCGGCGTGGTGGTCGGGTACTATTCCGCGGCAACGACCAGAGTGCTGTGCCGGCTCTACGGGCTGGCAGGACGTCAAAAATTCTAATTTAAGGAGATTCCGAACATGAGTCGGGTAAACATTTTAAAGATCCGTGACCTGTACGAGTCCAGAAAAAACAGCCCAGCGGGCAAGCTTGCTTTCCTCAACGATATCAAGCACGGCCTTGGGCTCACCGATAAATCCGGCAATCCCAACCGGGATCCTGCTGGCAACCACAAGCTGACTGAGCAGAAGCTCAAGCCAGAACAGTTTTCCATCCAGGAACTGGCCGAAGGCATCATCGGGCCACAGTGGCGCAACCACTTTGACCCGGCCAACGGCGCAGCCATGTCCCGCTATACTGCGGCACGCAGCCTGGTGGAATCCGGGTTTCCCAATGACAGCAGGGCCCTGCTGGAAGCCACTGGCATCGGCATCGACCCAACTGCCTTTGCAAACATCAACGCCTTCACCAGCGTGGTGGGCGGCCTGATCGAGGTGAAGATTTTGGAAGCCTTCCAGAATCCAGCCCTGATTGCCGACCAGATTTGCCCCGCGGAAGCCACCAAGCTGAACGGCCAGAAGGTCATTGGCGTCAACCGCATTGGCGACAAGGGGCGCAAGCGGAACCCTGGAGAACCCCACACTAGGGCGCAGTTCAACGAACGATGGATTGAGACCCCGGAAACCCGGGAGAACGCCCTCGCGGTGGACGTGCTCAAGGAATCCGTGTTTTTCGACCTGACAGGCGACATCCTGAATGTTGCCGCCAGTGTGGGCGAGGAACTGGCATATCGCAAAGAGCTGGAAGTCATTGACACGATCATCGGTGTCAACAACTCCTTCAAATACAATGGAACGGCGTACAACACCTACCAGACCTCGGAAACGCTTGGTTACCTGAATGACCACAGCAACCCGATGGTAGATTGGACCTCCATCCAGGCCTCGATGCTGCGTTTTGCACGCATGAAGGACCCTGGCACTGGAAAACGTGTGCTGATCCAGCCCAATTTGATCCTGGTCAACCCCGCCCGACTGGCCACGGCCCAGTTGATCCTGGGGGCCAACCTGACCGAAACCCGCGTGGCAGCCGGGGCAACCCAGGCAACCGCAGGCACCCTGCAGATTCGCCAAACCCCGGGCAATCCCTACAGCGGCCAGTTCACCATCCTTTCCAGCCCGCTGATTGAACAGCGATGTGTGGATACGGATGGGTTGAACCTGTCCCAGGCAAATGCGGATGATTACTGGTGGATCATGCAGGGTGGAAAATCCTTCCGCTACATGCAGAACTACCCTCTCAATGTGCAGCAGGCAGCCCCCAACCAGTACGAGATGCTGGACAAGGGAATCGTGGCCAGCTATTTCGCCAACGAAAGGGGCATCCCAAGCGTTTGGAGCCCATGGCACATTGTCCGCAACAAGAACTAGGAGTTGGCATGAAAAAGGGAGTTCCACCGGAAATTCGCCAAGTGTGGGAGGTCCGTGCCAACGGGCTTCCCCGCTTGCTTGTTGAGGCCAGTACCAAGTCGGAGGCAGAGGCTAGGTATCGGGAACGGTTCCAGATCCTGACTCCAGACATCGAATGGATGGAGCTTGCGCCATGCCAACGCCAGCAGAAAACATCCGTATAGCCATCGAACAGGTCACCCAGCGCATCGTCGAGGTGACCTCCAGCTACAAGCCCACGTACACCGTGGATGGTGAAAGCTATTCCCACGAGTCGTACCTGACCGCCTTAAACCAGAATTTGGAGGGCCTGCAACGAGCGCAGCAAACCCTCACTGGTCCTTTCCAGAAGGTGACGAGGATGAAGACATGAGATATATTTCAATTGATATTAGTACATCTGGTGATACCACAATTTACCCTTTTGTTGCGGGTAGATTTTTTAGGGTTTTAAGTTACACGCTGACTTCCGATACAGCGATGACTTTTAAATGGAAATCGGGAACAAATGATATTTCTGGTGCTATGTCTATTGCAGCAAGTGGATCTATTGTCGTTCCTTTTGGTCCTATTTCACCTTTAGGTTTAATCGGAAATTTGCAAACTAATTTTAATGAAGACTTAATTATAGAAACCAGTAGTGCTGGAAATTTAACAGGGCATTTGGTTTTGATTGAATCTGTGGCATAGGTGCATGAATGACTTTCACTCTGGATCATTCTGAGGACTACAAAATATGGGATAACCGGGAAGCCATCAGCTACACGGTCCACGGCTTGATCCTGGACAGCGGCGGCTACGAGGAAACCCACCCGATTGCCGATGCCAAGCGGCGAAACATCACCGCCCAGGACATTCCAACCCAGCGCACCGGGATTTTCACGGGCCATGATTTGGTCTGGTTGATTCCTCAGGCGGTATTGCCAGAGGGCGTGACTCCGAACCCCAGCGATTTCATCACGGACTCCTCGGGAAGGACATGGACCGTGCTGGACACCCAGTTTAACAACCTCCGATCCACCTGGCGCCTGAACTGCCGGGATCTGGTGCTGGCTGAGAACCTGCGCCAGAATATCGGTCTCTACCGGCCTGCCAACACCCGTGACCCAGCCGGAGGGAGGGTGGCCAGCAATTATTCTCTGGTCCTTGGCCACGTGCCGGCGAGAATTCAGGAAACCGGTACCGAATCCATGGACTTGCTTGGCAAGAAACAGGTGAAAACCCGTTATGAATGCCACTGCGGAAAACGGTTGGCGTGGAAATCCACCGACCGCATCATCGACCAGGACGGGGTCACCTACCAGATTGTTTCCGGGACTGCACCGGATGTCATGGATGTCCTTCAGGTGCTTAGCCTAGAAAGGATTGCCTGATGCCCGCCATGTTCCGTAACAACGCGGCGCAGGTGACCGATCAGGCCCGCAAGGCTATCGCCAAAAATTTGCTGGCAGCCGCGGTATTCTTCGCAAACCAGCACCAGCAGAGACTGGGAGCCAAGACAGCTCCTCCCGCATCCAGGCCCGGTGAATATCCCGCCAAACGCACAGGATTCCTGCAGGCCAGCGTGCTCTGGGATCCCATCAGCCCCATCGAAGTGGAACAGACCCTTAGGATCCGCGCGGGTTACCTGGCCAACGCTTTTTATGGACCGATCCTGGAATTCCAGAAACAGCGGCTTGGCCTCCGGAAAACCCTGACCGATCTGGAACCTCAACTTGGAGCCCTGGCAGGCGGGGATCTGGTGAACAGCCCGTGAACACACTAATCCATCAGACCTTGGAAGGCATGCAGGCCGTATGGAGTACCCAGACCAATGTTGCAACCTTGGTTCCAGGTGGCCTTTGGTTTGCTAGGGCTCCCCAGGACACTGCCATCCCATACGGCATCGTCCAGGTGGAAGAAGGAACAAGAACCTTTGTTTCCAGTGGTGATTTTTTGATGCGTTTCAAGGTGCGAGTTTCGATTTACACGGCAGGAGGTCCAGGGGCACCCAATGCCAAAAATATTGCCACTCTGGTGGGAGAGGCGTTTGACTTTTGCCAGGGTGACATCGCCTTTGAAAGTGGTAGATTGCTCGAATTTATGCCAAGCACCAGCCATCTGGAACTCCAGGATATCCTTAGGGATTCAGAAGATGTTCTTCTGACAAAAAATAGCTGGGATGTAATGGCTCAAGGGAGAACCAGCATATGAACCTAGCCGCATCTTTTTCACTGACCGCATCAGGTGTATTGACCCGGGACGACACTCTGGCCGTAGTGACGGACAGCCTTTCCTCCGGGAACCAGTCTTTCCCATCCATGTCAGCATCTTTTGTCAACGGAACGAATCCCGGCCAAGCAAGCAGGTGGCATCGCATGCACCAGAACATTGCTGCTGGGGCAACCCAGACCTTTGATCTGGCTGGTTCTCTTACCGATCCATTTGGAGGAAACGCCAGTTTTGGAACCATTAAGGCTCTGCTGATTTCAATTGTCGATGCAGATGCAACCAAAAAACTGCGGGTTGGCCCCCAGGGGATAGCCAACGCATGGCAGGGACCATTTGGTGGAACCGGAGCGGAAGTGTACCAGGAAACAAGGAACTGGCTACTCTGGCTGGATGCCCTGGGTCCTGGATGGACGGTTACCCCGGGTACCGGGGATGTTCTGCCAATTATGAATCCCGGAGACTCTTCGTTAAGCTATATTCTCTGGATTTTGGGCAATTAATTCGCAAAGGAGATAATCATGCCAACACCTACTTTTGTCCGTGGAACTGGTGGAAAAGTAACTGCCGGGTCTACAGATTATGCTGTTCTGGATTGGAACCTGACCAAGACCAGTCGCTTGGTGGAAGTCACTAATTCTGGAAGCAACGGTTACGCTGAATATTTTCCAAGCGTCACGGAAGGAAGCGGAACTTTTAACGCTTTGTGGGATTCCGCCAACATCCCTGATAACGGAACCACGCTGAATTCTTCTAACGCACAAGACAGCGGGGCTGACACGGCTGGAACCATAGAGGTCGGCAAAAAAGTCACTCTTAAGCTTTATGTGGGCGATTCGGGCAAATTCTATTCCATGGACGCTCGCATTGAAAGCGTTAGCGTGACCAACACGGTGGCGGATGTGGTCAAGTTTGCCTGCACCTTCAAAAGCACCGGCCAAATAACCGATCCGACTTAGTAATACCAAAGGGAGTACATCATGAGCAAAGACGAGAACGCTAAAACCAACGAAGCGGTGGCAGGGGCACAGGGTTCTTTTGCAATTGCTGGCAAAACTTATCTGATTGATCAAGTGACCGATCAGACGATTGCGACCCTGCACAAGCACCTTCGCAAAACGCTTAAAAGCCCGCTGGCTTCTATTATGGAATCCCTGAAGGGGATGCCAGAGGAACTGCAAAAATCTGCAATTTCGGAAGCGGTTAAGTTGCAAGCCAATGGCGGGGTAGAAGGCAATGCCATCTTTTTCCGTGACCAGATGCTTTCCGCAAATGGTTGCGGATTTTTGTTTTGGATGTTAGCCCGAAAGAACCATCCAGAACTAACACTGGAGAAATGTTACGAATTAGTGAATCAGCAAGAAAGCATTGTTTCGGTAATGGAAGAATTGTCCGTGGCTTGTGGAATGGAGCAACTGACTAACAAGGGAAACTAGATTGGCCTGACTTCTTGCAATCATGGGCAGAGCAAGACAGGCCAAAATGGTATCGAGATTTGCTGGAAAAATCAGAAGGCCGTTATACCGCCGAAGATATTTCCAAACTGCCCTTGCCTCAGTTAGCTGCTTTGTCCACTTACCGGGAAGAACTAACGCTGGCTGAAGCAATTCAACGGGTAAAGGAGCGAAAGCATGGGAAAGCTGGCTGAATCCTATGTCGAATTTTTCGCCAAGGGACTGGAAGAAGTCGAACGGCAAACCAAGGAAACCGCTGCCAACAGCGAACACGCCCACAAGGCGGTCATGGTTCTCTCCGGAAAATTCAAGGAACTTTATGACAGTGTCTTGAAAAAGGGGATTGCTACGGCAGATACCCTGTTTCAGAACCAGAAAAAAATGGACGACTTGTTTAGGAAAAACGAAGGTCTTTCCAAGTTTATTGAAAAATCCAAGGTGTCCGAAAAACTCAACGACACCATCAATAAGCAGCTTCAGCTTCAGATTCAGAAAGTTCAGGCCGGAAGCAGGGAATTCATAAGTCTGGCCGCTTCTGAAAGCACTTTAAATGAAAAAGTCAACCAAGCCGCCAAATCCATGGATTTGCAGGTTAGCAAAATGCAACTGGCCAGCGGAGCCACTTCTCAGTTGATGCGAGCGCAGATTGCCTTGGAGAGGGAACAGAACCGACTGGCCAAGGCCGAGCAAAAGGCCTTCAATGTCGCCAAGTATGGCACCGTGATAGGCGGTCTGAAAAACATAAAAGAATCATTTCTGGGCGCTGGTGGAGCTGTGGACAAGTTTTCGGAACGCATGAAAAAAGTTGGGGCCACCGCCTTGATTGCCGGGGCTGCGGTTAGCGGGGCCGTTGGCATGCTTGTACGGTCTGCTTCGTCAGGAACTGTCGAGGGGGAACATCTTAGCAAGGCATTTGAGGTCCTGAGCAGGACCGTGGGTGACATGTTTGCCCCTTATGTGCGCATGGCGACGGAACTGGTGAACAAGCTTACCAGCTACTGGAACAGCCTATCAGGGGAATTGAAGGATTCGGTTGCCAGGTGGGGTATTGTTATCGCAGCCCTGACCGCATTTGTCGGTTTAATCCCAGTGGCAGTCACAGCAATCACGACTCTGGGTGCAGCCATTGCCGCAATCACCAGCCCAATTGGATTGGTGGGGGCTGCGATTATCGGACTTGGAGCCTATCTGGCTGGGGCATTTGACGGTACCAAGTCGTGGGAAGATGTACTGGCTAACTTTATTGCCTTCTTCATGGACACTTGGGATCAAGCCGTCAGTATCTTTGAAAAAGCGATGACAGCCATTCAAGAAGCTTACGACACTTACATGGCACCGTTGGTGGAAAGTTTGATTGACCTTTGGACTGAGGCCAAGGATGCGATCAGCGATGCGGTGTCGTATGTGGGGGAATTGATCGCAGGGTTTTTTGGCACCAGCATTGAGGATGCCTCCACTTTCCAAGGTGTGATGACAGCCGTGGTGGAAGCTTGGCTGGATTTGCAGGTTGCTGCGGAAACGGTCATAGAGGCATTATCTGAAGGGTTTATGTTTATCTACGACAACGCCGTGAAACCGGTCATAGACTTGATTTTAACAGGATTTAAAACCGTCTGGGGATACATCAAGCAAGTGGCCGAGGGCATTTTTGGCTCATTCAATGACGCAACGGGCGGGATTATGGAAAGCGTGGGTGGAGCCATCAAGTGGATGTTTTCCAGTTGGAAAAATTTTGTCGCTGTAGTTGTTTCGTTAGTGTTTCAGATTGTTAAAGCGTTTGCCGTGGGAGTAAACAAGATCAGCGAGTTGTGGTGGGGCATGATTAACAAGCTGGCCAAAGCTGCTGCATGGGTACTGGAAAAACTTGGAATCATTAACGAAGAAACCGCCAAGAAAATGAAAGAGTTAGGGAAAGGAAATACAGATATTTTTGATACCGATGCTATGCAAAAAAAGATGGATGGAATGCTTGATCGTTTGACCATGAAACTGGAAGACAACAAGCAAAAAGCCAAAGAGATTGGAAAGGAAATTGCCAATTTTGTGGGAGCCGCTGCTGGGCCTGAGATTCAAAAGAAGGTGGAAGAAAACGCAATCAAGGCCAGAGGTTTGGCCAAAGCCGTGGTCGGGATGTTTACTGGCATCAAAGACCAAGGCAAAGGGGATGGATTCAAAATCAAAGGCACAGTGGCGTTTGAAGGATTCCAAAACACTTTTGACAGGTTGCAACAAGCGTTTGCCTCTAATACTGGGCAAAATGTGGAGCAGGCCCAGCTTGGGGAAATGAAAGCAATGAATCAAAATCTTCAAGTGGCGGCAGGGGCATTGGTCCAAATCAAAGACAAAATCCCGGCGGTGAGATAATGGCAGTAACGACCCAATGCACTATCACAGAGGTTAGTCGGAAAGCCAATTACACCCGAAACGGCTTAACGGTGACCCGTGTTCTCGATGTGTATCCGTATGCAGCCGTTGGGCCTTTGTCCTATGAAATGTTGGGTGGCCCTAGATATATTAACGGCAGAATCATCCGCAGGCTTCCTGAGCGTGACCCGTGGCTGCCCCAGTGCTTTTGTGAATCCATAGACACGGAGGGGATGGGGAAGTTTCACGGAGCAGGGAAAACAGAAAACAATGCTTCATATATGCTGGCCAGCTTGAACTATTACGAATTGGCACGGTTGACGGTAACTTACAAAACACCAGAAGCATCCACCCCGCAAGAACAAGAAAATGCCAGCGGAGACAATTCTAGCGAAAAATCAGAAATAGAACTGGCATCTCAAAGTTTTGATTTTTCAGCCCAGCAATTAACCTTGCCGATGAATCATTTTGAATTTAAGTACGGATACAATACAAACACAGCACTGTTGGCAAATGTTAACTCAACCAAGGTCATCCCTCGCATTGATTACACCTTGCAGCGGCATTATGTGGCACGAAGGCCAATAAGTGCCATCACTTCCTTGCTTGGCAGAATAAACAAATCATCTTTCAACCTTGGAGTGGCGGTATGGCCTGCTGAAACACTTCGCTTTGATGGGGCTTCAGTTCAACAGAAAATTACCACGGATGGCTTCAAATTCTTTGACATCACTTACAAATTTTCCATCATGCCTATTTATGACAAAGTGGCAAAGACAAAAGAAGTGGTGGATGCCAACAACAAGACCAAAATAACTACTGCATCGCAGACAGAATTGGCATTTGTTGGCTGGAACAGGATATACAGACCAGACAGAGCTTTTTGGGACAAGCTCCAGGAGACAAAGGATACGACCAGGGGCATTTACCTGTACGATGCGGATGTCGCTCAATCCGGGGCTGGTTCCGGGTTCAATCTGCTTTTCAATCCGAGGGCCTCGTGATGCCAGCGTCAATTTACAACATCATCTGCGAACAGGGAGCCACCCTGGAGAGAAACCTGACATTCCGAGATGGAAACGGTTTGCTGGTTAATTTAACTGGTTTTTCGGCACAAATGCAAGTTCGACCAACGGTGACTTCTTCCACCGTCACCTTGGAGCTTTCCACCTTGAATAATCGGATCGTCCTTGGAGGCCAGGCTGGAACCATTACTCTTAATGTTCCGGCAACCACCACAGCAACACTGGCTCCAGGTGACTTTGTGTATGATTTGGAGCTCACCTCGCCTAATGGAGTGGTACGTCGCCTGGTGGAAGGTAAATTCAAGGTGAAACCCGAGGTTACACGATGAACAGGATCGATTATTCCGACTCAAACCCACAAGCCCAAATTCAGCGACCATTTCAGGTGGCTGTTAGCCAGACCGACCAGGACATTAACCTGACGGGTGATGGTGAAAGCCTAACGATCAATGATGTGCAGAATTCCATCACGGTAAGCGGTGATGGAAACAAGGTGGAAATCATTGAACAACCGCTTGAAATCCGCATGGCTATTCCAGGCATCCAGGGACCACGCGGCGAACAGGGAGAACGAGGTCCCGCTGGAGGCCCCATTGCCATTCTGGACGACTTAAATGATGTGATTCTGGTCAATTTGCAGGGGGATCAGACCCTGCGGTACAATCCAGTTTTACGAGTTTGGCAAAACAGTTCCGTCACCGATGGCGGGAACTTCTAGGAGGCAATCATGGCTAATATTCTACGCATTCGCAGGCGCACCACAGGGCAAACAGGTGCCCCAAGCAGCTTATACAACGCCGAACTGGCCTACAATGAGCCGGGAAATGTCCTGTACTATGGATTTGGAGATAATGGTTCCGGCCAAGCCACTTCGATTGTCCCCATAGCAGGGACTGGTGCTTTTTTAGGGCTTGCGTCCAATTCCACCATCACAGGCAATAACACTTTTTCGGGCACAACTACTTTAAACGGCACTATCACCGGCACTGGCATCAGCACTTATGTCACGGCTTTTCGTCTAGATCAGTTTGCCACCCCAAACACAAATCTGGCCTTGGGAAGCAACCGCATTACCGGATTGGCTGACCCTGTTAATCCCAATGATGCTGCCAACAAGGCTTATGTGGATGCAGCCAGAAGCGGTCTAGATGCCAAGGAGTCTGTACGAGCAGCTACCTTGTCTAATATCACGCTTTCTGGCCTGTCTACGATTGATGGTGTTTCCTTGTCGCAAGGTGACCGAGTTTTGGTAAAAAATCAAACTTCGGGAGCAGACAACGGCATTTACACCGCAGCTAGCGGAAGTTGGATTCGGGCAACGGATGCGGATGTTTCCTCCGAAGTAACCAGTGGTCTTTTTGTGTTTGTCGAGGAAGGCACAACCAACGCAGGCCGAGGCTATGTCTTAACCACTAACAACCCGATCACGCTGGGCACTACGGCGTTGGCGTTTACTCAGTTTTCAGATTCTGGCTCTATTACCGCTGGCACAGCTTTATCTTTTTCCAGCACTACGCTCAATGTGCAAACGGACGGCAGCACTATTTCGGTGAACGGCTTGAATCAACTTCGGGTTCACACCTCCTATGTCGGGCAATCATCTATCACCACGCTCGGCACCATCACCACGGGGGTGTGGAATGCTACTGCTATTCCTCTGGGGTACGGGGGAACCGGCGGCGATTTATCGGGGGCAAGCAACGGCAGCATCTTCAAAAAGTCAGGCACCACTTTGGTTGCTGCCACGGCTGGAACTGATTATTTAAACGATTCCTCTGCAATTGACGGCGGCAGCTTCTAGCCATGATAAGGGGGTGCCGTGGCCAACAAGATCAAACCAAAACGGTCGTTCTCTGCTAATTCCGTTCCGTCAGGACTGGAAAGCGGAGAGCTTGCTGTTAATGTCACCGATGCAAAAGTATGGTGCGGCGATCAATCTGGCACAGGCATCACATTAATTGCAAGCTTGTCACTGGGAGACCAAACGGGAACGCTAGGAATTGCTAATGGGGGCACTGGCGAAACTACTGCAAACGCAGCCCTCAACGCCTTAATCCCTTCCCAGTCTGGCAATAGTGGAAAGTTTTTAACGACCGATGGACAAGACACTTCGTGGGATACCATTTCTATTTCCGCAACCCCTGCTGGTAGCAATCAAGATTTGCAGTTTAATGACAACGGTGTTTTGGGTGCAGTTTCAAACTGGGATTACGATTCTAGTCAATACAAAATGGCGGTTGGACATCAAGGCTGGTACACAGCCTTGCAAGTGTCCGGTTTAGCAAATGTAGCTAGTAATTTAGTTGAGTTTTCATCCAGCAGTGCAAATGTTTTCACCATCTACAACACTAACAATTATTGGGGAACGGTCACCATAAACAAGCTGTTGTATTTGAATGGCCAAGGGGAACTACGCCTTAACGATGCTGACAATTCGAATTATGTTGCCATTCGTAGCCCAGCTACGGTAACTAGCAATTACACGCTTAATCTCCCCTCTGCTACCGGAAGCAGTGGCCAAGTTCTATCTACGGATGGCAGCGGGAATCTTTCGTGGGCTAGTTCTGGAACCGCTATCCCAAGCGGGTGCATTCAGATTTACGGAGGAAGTTCGGCACCTTCGGGTTGGCTTATTTGTGACGGCAGTGCAGTTTCCAGAACCACCTATGCAGCACTTTTTACGGCCATAGGAACTACCTATGGTGTGGGGAATGGGTCCACCACCTTTAATTTGCCCGACTGCCGAGGTCGTGCCGTGATTGGCGTGGGGCAAGGTTCCGGGCTGACGAATAGAACTCTTGCTGCAACAACAGGAACAGAAACACACACGCTGGCTCTATCAGAAACACCAAGCCATAATCACAACGGCTTAACTGGTTATATGTCTGCAAACACAACTCATAATCACAGCCTGTCAACTACTCTTGGGGTGATGCAATATGGATTCGCCAACCTTGGTGGCGGATATCAAGGTGCTTTAGCTGGCACACAGCCTTACTCCCACACTTACAGCATATCTAGCACTAATACCGATCACTATCACACAATTAATGCGGCTGGCGGTGGTGGTTCGCACAACAATATGCAACCCTCAATTGCGTTAAATTACATCATTAAAACTTAGGGGATTGGTCATGCAAAAAAGCTTGCAGTTTGTTTTGATTCAAGAAATTGGAGAAACTCCCTACTGGCGAGCAACCTTTTCTGAAATAACCGAGGATGGAAACAGCAGGCAATTCTCCATGCCGATCCAGCTTGGCACAGAATACGATTCAATTTTTGAAACCATTGCAAATGAAATTAAAAACTATCAACCGGATGCACCGCCAGATGCCGTGAGCCAAGCCAAGGCCAGAAAATTGGCACAGATTAACGTCAACTGGAATCAGCAGCTAAAGTCAGGGTGGAACTCTGGTCAAGGCAGGCTGGGTTTGACCGCAGAAGATGTGGCGTTGATTTCTGGGGCGTACAGTCTGGCCAAGGAAGCTTCGGTCCTTGGGTTGCCTTTGCCATCGCTGGTTACTTTGGAAAACACCGTCATCGAATTTGCCAGTCTTGGTGACATGACGCAAATGATGCTGATGTATGGAGCAGCCCGAAGCCAACTTTCCATTCAATATGCATCTAAACGCAAGGCCGTGGACGAGGCACTTACGATAGAGGAAGTAGAGGCCATCTAATGCAGCCAATACAGCCAGCCAGTCCGGGGCAACCGCTTCGAGCCAGCGACATTAATGCTGCTAATAATGAGTTAAAAAGGCAGGGGAATGTTACGGTAGAAGGAGCTACCGCATCTAGTGAAAGCACAGGTTTGCATTTATCCTATCCGTCTGAAATGGGATTTTGGGCAAGAATTCAATCCCATGCTTTGTGGTATTACGGATGGGAGGAAGTAGAGTATGTTGCAAACGGATGGTCAACAAAAACAAACGGTAGGTCATCTTCGGCAGAAGATGATTACGCAATTGAAATAAATAACAATCAAAATGTACCAATTTACGCAATCGTTTATCTAACACCGATAGATGCAGAAAATGTGGATGGACGATCTAGGACTATTTACTCATTTAAATTTGATGAGTCGGTTTCATACAATGCCACTTTGTCGGTAGTGACAAATGTAGGGTGCGATTCAAATGGCATTATTCTGGAAAAAAGCGTATTTAGAGCTAGTGATTTTGATGTTAGAAAGTTCAGCCGTTTTACCGAGTTAATGGATGTAGTTCCTAAAACATTGGCAGGCAATTCAAATAGGCTTCTGGTTGTTAATTCGGATGGCACAGGAATAGAATTTGGAGCAAACATAACTGGTCTTGGAGGTGGTACAACCTTCTTGCTTTTGCCTGACACCCCAGATAGTTATGTCAACAAAGACGATCATGCTGTCATTGTAAAATCTAATGCTTTGACCTTTTTTAAAACAGATGTAAAAGTTGGCGGGTCTTTAATTGGAGGTGGAAACCCGAATACCTCCAATTTTGTGACCATAACCTTGCAAAATGATAATTCAGCACCATCCAAAAACTTTTATTATGGAACTAACGACAAAGCCATTCGTGGGTGGTACGCTTTGCCAGATTTGGCAACTATCAATGATGGTATTGTTATTATAAACACTCAAATAAGCACTATAAATTCAGATATTACTTCAATCAAAAGTTCGATCATTTCCATTCAGAGTACCATAACAAACATCGTTTCTGGCTTAAACAATCTAACCGTAATTGTCTCAAATCACATCACTCAGATTGCCACTCTTCAAAATAATGTCATCAGCTTGGATTCACGCATAGACATTGCAGAAGTAGACATTACAGATTTAAAGTCCAGAGTTTCTACTTTAGAATCTAAAATGACCGCTGCGGAAAATGACATAAATGATTTGCAAGCATTAACTTCCACACACACGACTCAAATAGCAACACTAACTACCAGAATTACAGACGCTGAAGGCGACATTTCCAGTTTAACTTCTTTAACAACCACCCATACCACACAGATAAGCACCCTGCAGTCTAATGTGGCTACATTGCAAGGGGATGTGAGTTCTTTAACCACTTTAACTGCAACACATACGACACAGATCAGCACTTTGCAGGGAGATGTATCAGATTTACAAAGCGATGTAAGTTCCTTGACTACCACGGTGGCAGGGCATACCACTTCGATCAATAGCCTGCTGTCCAGAATGACTGACGCTGAAGGTTCTATCTCCACGCTAACCAACCAAATGACGACGGCGAATAGCAATATTGCCACCCTGCAATCCAATGTAACCACATTGCAGACCAATGTCGGAACGCTCCAGACAAATGTTTCCAACCTGACAAGCACAGTCAATTCCTTGTCCAGCACGGTATCTAGCCTGCAAACTACGGTGGGAACTCTAGGCACTGATTTAACTGCATTAACCGGAAGGGTCACCACTGCCGAGGGCAGCATTACTACTTTGCAGAGCCAAATGACTACTGCAAATGCAAACATCTCCACACTTCAAACTAATGTCAGCACTTTAACTTCAGATTTAAGCGGATTAACCAACACGGTCAATAATATTGACGGCCGTTTAACCACGGCTGAAGGAACTATTGTCACTATCAATTCCACGCTGGGGGATCATGGAACCCGCATCACAACGCTAGAAGCAGATGTTCTTGCTATTAACAGTTCCATCACAACCATCCAAAGCGATATCGGAGCTTTAGACACCCGCCTGACTACAGCCGAAGGTACCATCGTTACTATTCAAGGAGATGTGTCTACACTGCAATCGGATTTAACTCAGGAGATTACAGACAGGCAAGCAGGGGATAACGGTTTGGATTCTCGGCTTTTGACATTAGAAGGGCAAACCCTAGATGCTCGATTAGTAACGCTGGAAAATCAAACGCTAGACACAAGAATTACCACGCTAGAAAATCAAACGCTGGATTCACGGCTGACCACAATTGAGAACCAAACGCTGGATTCACGGTTGACAACTCTGGAAACCCAGACTTTAGATTCCAGATTAATAACGCTGGAAGGACAAAATCTTGACACTCGAATTACGGATTTGGAAGGCTATGTGTCTGCATCCGGGTTAACCGTTGGTGGAACTCAAGTGGTCGGTTCGCAGCAATCCGCAGTGGCTGACGCTGCGGGTGGAACCATTGACGACACGGATGTTGCGTCCTGTGCCAGCAGCACACAAACAATCATTAACGACCTTACTACCCAGCTAAACGCTGCTTTAGCTTGTCTTAGGGCTCATGGTCTGATTGCGAGTTAATCATGGGCTTTAAACATATTTATACCAGATATGGTTCATCCCATTGGCATTATTCTACCCTTCAACCAATGAAAATGAATTGGTTTGAAAACGATCATAGGACAGGCATCTACTGGAGTGCAGATCATCTTCAAATGCAAGTGAATGATTTAGGGCCAACAGATTCATTAAATTTTGATTATTCCTCCCCATTTTATTTAAGTGAAATTAGGTCAAAATATCGGTACTTTAAATATGAAGCAAAGAAAAATGGTAGCACAGTTATTCCGTACTGGACAATTTTAACCGGCGTTATCAAATATATTAATTACGACAGCCCATCTGAAGAATATGTTGACAATATAGATGCAAAATACAAATGTTGCGAAATAAACCCATCAAACATTGACTTGGAAACTGGTTACATTCATGTACCAGCCTCCGTGGGAAAGTATTGGAACCATGGAACAAAAATAGTTCTTACTCCACAGCAAATTATTAATTCCAATCAAGATGGAATTGTACCAACCATATTTCCAACTCTTGGAACTGTAAACCTTACTACAAGCAGCAACGAAATTATTGGCACCGAACTTATGTTTCCGGTAATTAATTCCGCTTCATTTTCTGCGCAGCTTCTTTTGAAATACATTTCGTTAAGAAAAATATCCGATACCACATTTCAACCGTACCTCTATTATGTTCCACAACCGTTAATGAATAACGGTTATGGACCTTATAACTTTGGGAAAGATAGTTATGTAAGCAGGCTGCCTTTCTATGAAAATTATCGAACTAAAATATTTCAAAAAATAATAACTGCCGGCTCCAATTATATTTTGAATGTGTATGAGCGAAAAAACATATTGCCAACAGGAACTTCTGTTTTTGTAGTGCCAGCTTTATCTGAGTACAATAAAGATTCTTATGAAAATGCAAACTTTGATGCCAAATACAATTTTATTTTTCAAAGCTGGTTAGACTCAAGGTATGTGGATTTAAATGAAAATAAAATTTTAGTTTCTGAATTAACTCAACCGGCAACAGATACTCAACTTTATTATAACGACCCGGCAAATATGTTAGGGGCTTTTGGAAATCACCCGACTGGAACGGCTGTTCAAATTTATCCCTCCAGGCTTTACAACTATTGGGCATATGAGTGGATTAGTGTTGATTACTCCACCAGTGAAAATATTAACCTCGCAGGCGAGCAATACATACAAGATGTGTTTGTGACAGAAGGCAAAAGGGTTTTGGTGAAAAACCAAACCGATAAAAAACAAAATGGTACATACACAGTTAAAAAAGGAAATTGGCAGTATTACAACTTTGTAAGCACCCCAGATGCTTTGCCAGTTCAACCTTACACTAAAAGAGGCTACCGTGTTGAAGTATACTACGAAAAAAAAGCATACAAGGTGGATGCTCCTTTCACTTTAGGAGTTACCGAAATTAATTTTGATCGAATAGAAAGTTTTTATGCCATTAATGAGCCTGACGAAATTAAATTAACGGTTCTGCCGTCCGGCTTAGAGGTTGGAAAAGTTTATTATCTTATTCGTGGAAGTGGCTGGATTAAATTTGCTCAAAGCTATCAAGATGCCTTAGATGAAATTGCCATTCCGCTGCAAAGCATGGGCAAGGGGCTAATTGCAGTTTATGTGGCATCGCTAGAAAATTCATTTCCAGAAAAAGTTTTAACGAGGGATTCTGAAGGCAACCCATTGACAACAGAGCCGCTTGACCCTGGCAAGCCCTACTATCTTATCAACCTTGGAGCTAGATTTGCCTTAGCGGAAACAAAAGCAAAATCATTGACCGGTGAGGCTATTCCTGTTTATCAAAAGCCAAATACCTATTACGCCTTAGAGCCAACCAGTGTTTACGCTCAACCCGTTAATTCAAGTTGGAATAAAAACAGAACCAGTTTTGCTTGGAAACCGGACAAGAATGGGGAAGACTACTGCACAGATTATAGCCATTTTCTCCCAGCATTAAATGCAGCGGGAGAACCCATGGGAATTTCTCCCTCTGAAGTTCCATCCTATGTCATTCTGAATATTAATGCGACGATTCCAACAAGCACTCGTGTAAGATATTCAGCAATGAACAACCCCGACAAGGTGTGGTTTGTGTATAGTCCATTCAATCAGAATATTTATATAGAACATTATAATGACCCAAATCTTCCCCCTGCCACAACAACCTTTAATGGGTCATCTGACCTTACGGGGGAGTTTAATAATATCAATCAAGAGTTGGCTGAAAGTTTAAGTGGAAACACCCTTTTGCATTTTGTTGGAACCGGGAACATCAACACTGCTTTTCCAAGCCTTTTTACTTTATATCCGGCTTCATATCATGACAATCACAACAAGTATTTGATTTATAAAGGCACAAAAGAAGTAGTAAAATTTTCCACATATGAGTTTTCAAGTTATTATTGGGTTCCAATTATGACAACTGCAGCCAATTGGGTTGCGGTTCCAGATTTAACTTTTGATCCTTATTATACATGCACTACATTACAGGTGCCTTACACTGATATAGACGGCACCACTACTTACACGCCAACAACAAGGTGCAGTTGTTCTTATCCTAATCAAAAATTTGAATGGACAGAAAATGGGTTTACTCATTTTCATTTGACGCAGTATCAAGAGACTACAGGCCATGAGGTTGGAAGTGTTTACTATTTAACAACTGTAATGCAGGGCAGTAAACTTGAATTGTACTATGCCATAGATACCACGAATGGAAGGTCATATCTTTCTTACAGATTGTCTTCATTATTTTCTGCCACTTGGCCTGTCAACAATGGTGATCCTACCAATTATACAATCAATGGCCTTAATTATGCATATACATCAGTTTCAGAAAACATAGCTGATTCCCGTTATGATTCTTATTCTGTGAATGCAAACTATTATGCTTTGCCCAATTCAAATGTTTTGACAAAAGCCAATGGACCTAATGAAGCCCCCGCAACCATAAGCGTTGTTGGAGGCCGCAAATTTATTTCCAATAACTCTGTGGAATTGCATTTTGAAAAACCTGTTTATCACATCTGGAAAAAAGTCGGCCCTGTTAATTATGGCAATACAACAAATAATTCTAAATATTTGACAAAAGCAGACTGGGATGCTGATTTGTCCAATTTTCAACAAGACATAATTTGCCAGTATGACCCTTCTAGCGAAAAATATAAAAGCGATTCCTATGAATCAAATGGGATCACATTTAAAGTGGAAGTGGTTCCATCTAGAGACCTTTCAGGAGCATTGGTGTATGGTGCTCCTAATAGTTATGTGTATATGTATAAAAATTTTGAATATTACAGCAAAAACACGCAATCGGAAATTCAATCATATTACACCGATTATAATCCCACCCCATTTTTAGCAAATCCGACAACAAGGACTACTTATGTTAATTTTGTTCCAATCACAACACTGACTCCTAACGGAGCTGATTTTCCAATCCTAGACCCAAATATGCAGCCTGAGAGTACAAACATATATAACGGCCAATTTTACCGCTACATCACCGATTGGCAGTATGGCTATTTGGGTGTGAGTCGCTATGTTGCACCTTTGCCGTATCGCACACACAATGAACTAATGCCTTATGAAAGTAGTCCAGTGTCTTTAATCCACCTTATGTATTTGTCAGTTTAAGCCAATTTGCCAACCAAACCACGACTTTTGTAAAATCGGGTCACTATGGACACACAACTTGTTCTCCAGATTGTTGAAAAAATTGGCATCCCCATGGGAATCCTTCTGGTGTTTTCCTGGGGATTTTGGAAAAGTGCACAGTGGGCGGGCACCCGCATCATTTTGCCGATCCATGAGCGGCATATGCAATTCTTGGATTCTTTGGAGGACACCCTGAAAGCCCTGGCGGGCGGGCAGGACCAGCTCGCTAAGGAATTATCCACGCTGACCGCACTGATTTCCCGGGAAATGCAAAAACCGGAACGCAAGTAGTCAATCCAGGGGGAGTCCAATGTCACTTGCCTTTGCCTGTTTGTTGGCGCTATGCGCCGAACCTTCGGTCACTCTGCCCAGGGATCTAACCGCCAAGCCCGGGCGCCTCCTCAAGATCGAGGCGAATACCACGGGAAAATCCATCCGCTGGGTGAATGTCTCCGAGGATGCGGACCTGATTGTCAGTGAATCCGGAAAGTGGGCGATCTTTTCGGCCACCGCGCCAGGAAAATACCGAGTCTTTGCCTGGACGGCATTCCAGGACATCCCGAGCGAGGCGGCGGTCTGCACCATCACGGTGGAACCTTCGCAACCAGTGCCTCCCCCATCCCCCGAGGATTCGCTCAAAGCAGCGGTTCAGGCGATCTACGGGGCGGACACCAATCCCCAGAAATCTGTTCACAAAGACAATTTGATTTCCAGCTATGGGGAGTTTGCCAGAACCATCCGGAATCCAAAATGGACAACAGCCGGCGAATTCTACAAGGCCTGCAGGGCAACGATATCAAGCCTGATGAGGGACGAGGATTTGCAGGCGATCCGGGAAAAATTTGGAGAAGAATTGAACCGCAGACTCCCCACGGACCCTGGCACTCTTTTGACGGACACTCATAGAGCTGATGCAGTTTCCTTGTTCACACGATTCGCAAAACTCCTCGGTGAAATCCAATGAGTGCAAACTTTGGCTGGATCAATAATCCCGGAGAAGTCCAAAAAACCCTTGGTTCCCTGCCCCATCCTTATTTTTCCATGAGCGAGGCCGGGGACTTTTCCGGTCCAATTGCGGACGAGGCCCTGCTGTGGAAGGCTGCTGTACGGGTTCTTGGGCATCTGCTGCCCGGTCGCAACCAGGGCCAAGTGGGCAGTTGTGTCAGCTTTGGCACCGCATCGGCCGTGGAACATACGATGCTGGTGGAGATCATGGCCGGGGATACCGAGGAATACCGGGACCTAGTACAGGAGTGCATCTACGGGGGCAGCCGCGTCGAGGTGGGAGGCGGGCAGATTTCCGGAGATGGAAGCGTTGGAAGCTGGGCCGCGGAGTTTGTGAACAAGTGGGGTGTGCTGGCTCGCGGCGTGTACGGCTCCACCGATCTTGGGAAATACAGCGAGAGCCGGTGTCGGGACTGGGGGCGCCACGGCGTGCCAACGGAATTTGAAAACGAGTCCAGGAAACATCCGGTCAGTACCACCTCTCTGGTCAAGAACTGGGACGAGGCCAAAAAAGCACTTTCCAGCGGCTATGGCATCGCTGTCTGCTCTGACCAGGGCTTCACGATGCAGCGGGACCAGGATGGGTTCTGCAGGCCTTCGGGAAGCTGGGGGCACTGCATGGCCCTGCTTGGCTACAAGGGTGGCAGTCGCCCGGGCGGATTCATTCTGAACAGTTGGGGGGAGGATTCCCATACGGGGCCTGCAGGTTACGGGGATCCTTCGCCGGCTGGTTTTTGGGCCGACCCCAATGTGATTGATGGGATGCTGCGGCAGCAGGATTCCTGGGCATTCTCAAGCGTGGATGGTTTTCCAGTGCGAAGAATCCACTGGTATTTGTAAAGGGAGGTGCGTTGTGTCAATGATCCTGCCAGCATATCCGGGGGAATTCCCAACGATAGCGTTGGGCGTTCTGGCCGACAAGTTGCGCGGAAAGACCGTTCCCAACGGAACGGCGATTCACGCCTGCTGGGTGGTGGCGGGGTGGGCCCTGGGGAATTTTGTTCCCTCGGACAGCCCCCAGGTAGTCGGTTCCAACCTGGAATCTGACGAGGATCAGGCTGAATTCGTGGAAGGCCTGATCCACAACAAGATCAGCGGTGGTCCGGCTGGAAATGCTTTCCAGTGGGTATTGCTGGTGCGTATTGTGATCAACCTTTTAACCAAACTTTTGCAATAAGGAGCAGAAAATGATTGCAGCGATTTTAGCGGTATCCATTGCGGTGGGAGCAGATTGCAAGGAATGCGCCGTCGGGTTCAGCAAGAGCTGCCCGGCAACTGGAAAGGAATCCTCTGTGGGTTCTGCCTGTGGGTCTACTCCCGCCCGCGACAGAAAAACGCCTCACAGGGGATTCCTCTCCGGTTTGAAAAGGTGCAGGGGATGCCGCTAGCAAGCTGGCAGGTTCCTGTTAACCCGGTTGAGTCTCAGCGCAGCGGAGGGTGGCATACCCTCCGTTGCCGTTTTCTGGAGAAGCATCCAGAATGTTCCTGCTGTGGCAAGGCCACGGAACTGGAAGCCCACCATGTGGTCCCGGTGCACCTGGATCCGTCCCTGGAGCTAGAAGAATCCAATCTGATTGCTCTGTGCCAGCGCTGCCACCTGGTGGTGGGACACTTGAATAGCTGGTTTCGCCACAACAAGCACATCCGGGACGATGCGGCCCTTTTGAAAAGCAGGCATCGGGAGCGTTAATCGTCCGATTTCCGCAGGATGCGCTGGATGGAGGCTTGCTGCGAAGCAGTCAGCCTGTGCCAGACGGAAAAGAGGTGGGGAAATGCGCCGGATTCTGCGCCGCCTGCAAACCGCAACTGCTGATTTTCCGAGGAATAATCGAGTTGTTCCGAACCAAGTACGCCCACTTTTTACTTAATTCCTTATTTTTAAATTCCGAACAAAAACCACTTAAGTCTAATCCAATCAAGGATTTAGCGTTCCGTTAGCTTCCCTTGATTTTCGAATCATTCCGAACAATTCCACAGGATTCCTAGCATTTAAGGACTACTAAACTAATCTGCCCCCGAAAAAGTCCACGGGGTGTTAAGGTAAGGTGTAGGCTCAGGAACCCCAAGGTGGACAGGAGAAGAAGATGAACCGGCGGAGAAGATACAGCCGTTAATAAAAGGTAAGTTCGGTCCAGATCACGGAGGGGAAAGACCTCACGGTATGCGAGGTGGCCGAATCGTTGGGTATCGGTGAATCGATGCTAAGAAATAAAAAGAAGCCAAGATTCAGGCGTTTCCGGGGATTGGCTGGATGTCAGACAAGGATTCAGAGATTGCAAAGTTGTGTTAGGAAAACCGCAGGTTGTTGGCCGAGCGAGAGATTTTAAAAAGCGACGGTATTCTTCTCTCGACCAATGTAAGGCGATATCAATTCATTCTGGAGTACCAGAGGGTATGGCCAACGCAGTTAAGGTGTTCAGCGTTGAATGTAAGCACATCAGAATACTACTGATGAAAGAGCCGAAAGCCATCAAAGTCAATTCTTAGAAGGCATGTTCTTGCGATTAAGATCCGTGAATTTCATGTTCAATTCAAAAAGGTATATTGGTACCGCAGAGTTTAGAAAAGCCTTCACAAGGAAAGATTGCGAGTGGGCCAGAATGCGGTGGTTATGTCCGAAAGCACAAAAAATAGAGGGGAACTCAAATGGTTTCGGTGTTGTTTGGGAAATTTATAAATAACTTTTTCAGAGTTGAACAGGAACTCCAAATTCTCCTGCTAAAATTTTTGAAATAGAATGATGTATAATTAACTATAAACTCTTTGTCTGGGTTGTTTTAAAGGTAGCGATTAATGATTCTGTTAATGGAAGAGCTTGAAAAAAGGTTGGTTCCCACCAGTTCGATATTAGCAATTGGATCCGGCATGGGAGAAACGCCAAGGATCGAGATTTTTGACTCCGCAACTGGTTCCCAAGAGGATGGGTTCTTAGTTTTTTCAGAAGCATTTAAAGGGGGCGTAAGAGTCGCTTTAGCGGATTTCAACCGGGATGGAGTTATTGATTATTTGGTGGGGGCAGGAGCAGGGGGTGGCCCTCATTTGAAAATTTTTAATGGTGTAGATAAATCAGTACTTGGGGAAACATTTGTTTTTGCAATGGGGTTTACCGGTGGAATTCAGGTTGCAACGGGAAATCTGGATTCTGATCCTTTTCCGGAAATTATCGTTGGGGCTGGCGCCGGCGGTGGCCCTCATGTCAAATGTTTTAAATTTCAAGGGGGTTCTTTTGTTCCTCTAAATGGGGTTTTGGGAAGTTTTTTTGCTTATGATCCGTCTTTTTTGGGGGGTGTTTATGTATCGGCCGGAAATTTGAACGGATTCTCAACCGATGAGGTTATCACTGCAGCAGGCTCAGGCGGTGGTCCCCATGTGCGCGTATGGAATTCAAATGGAATGAATACGTTGGAATTTTTTGCATACGAAGAAGCCTTTCGTGGCGGAGTTAATCTGGCATGTGGTGATTTAAACCAAGATGGTTATTTTGAAATAATAACCGCTCCTTATGCGGACGGTGGGCCGAATATCAGGGTTTTTTCCGGAATCGATGGTGCAAAAACCAAAGACTTTTTTGCATATGATTCCGCCTTTATTGGTGGAGTTGAAATAGGTTTGATAGATCCCAATTTTAATGGGGTTCCGGGTATTGCCACCATAACCAACGCTAGAAATTCCGAATTCCTGTACTGGGATTATAATCAGTCAACAGGTTTTCCAGTTCAATTGCCCTCCTTGGATTTTAAGACCGCTTCAATGATTGCCGGTTCAGTTCGGCAGCCAGCTTATTTTAATGGAACATTTATTGATCCTACCGTGCAGCTTTTGAATATCCGAAACATTGAACTTAGTGAAGATGTTTTGTTGGCACCTTTTGCGTTATTGGATGCCAGTTCGTTTTCAATTGATATCGGCAATCAGTCAAATTTACAGGATAACGTAGTTTTAATTACCAGCCAAAGAGGCCCTGTTCAAATTGGAGATAGAGTCGTTTTAGCTCATGGAGCGACCGTGTATGGTCCTTCCAGCATAGGTAGGCCTGGTGGCCTTCCTTCTTTTGTGGGTTTTAATGCAGTGGTTGATGGAGCAACTATTGAGGAAGATTGCTATATAGGAATTCTTGCCAAAGTAGCCCCTGGAATAACCATAAGGTCTGGAACAAAAGTAAAACCAGGAAAATATATATCTTCCCAATCAGAAGCTGACGATCCCTTGTTAGGAAAAGTTGAACCTGTAACCTCGGCCGACAGACAATTCATCAGTGATGTTTTAAGTGTAAATGTATCTTTGGCAAACGGATATCACTCTCTTTATTATGCGAATGGAATCAATGCGGTTAAAGGTATTAGTGTTAATCCTGAAACAGATTTTAATCCGACATCTATTGCTCCCTCATTAAATGGCGACAGACAATCTTTTCCCGATTTCCGAAACCGAATTATTGGGGATGTGTCATTGGATAATGGAATTGGTGAACTAAACAACCTGATGGGATCTTATGGTTCCATTAGGGCGGATGAGGGGACCCCGTTTCGTTTTGGAGAATTAGGAACCATAGGGGATCATTTTACCGCCCATGCATTGGAATCAACATCGATTCAAATCGGGGAAAACAATAGCTTTGGCAATCACTCATTAATTCATGGCGGTCCTGATACCACTAATAACACCCAGTCCACCATTTTGGGGAATAATATTTCAGTTGGGGACTGGTCTGTCGTTTTTCGTTCAACAGTTTCTGATAATGTGACTATAGGCAATAAAGTTTTGATAGATAATTCATTTTTGCCTGCAAATTCAGTTGTTCCGAATGGGACAATAATGATTAATAACATTTTTCTTGGCTTTATTGAGTGGTAGCCTTGCGTTTATCAAAATGAAAATGCTGATCATTCATGACTGTTTAATCCTAATGTAATTGACCGTGGTTTTGTCATTCTTTAGGATGCAAAAGTGTTCTATTTTTAATTCCTGGCCTCCCTATGAGCTTCATTCATCATCATTTACTGGTTGTTGCCTGGGGAATTTTTTTATTCCCGGTTAGCTTCCTATATGCCGATGAGAATATTCAGGAATCGTTTTCCAAAGCCAGCCGAGTACTTTCCGCGAATTGCTATTCTTGTCATTCCACGACCGAAAAAATCCGGGGAGGGTTGGACCTCTCTAGCATGGATAAAATCCTGAAAGGTGGTTCATCTGGCCAGGTGGTGGTGCCGGGGAAATCTAGGGAAAGTCTTTTGATTCAAATGGTGCAGCCTGGTGGCTTGCAACACATGCCTCCTAAAGGGCAGTTATCAAAAGGTGAAATCGAAGTATTAAAAAATTGGGTTGATGGGCTTAGTGCGGCCAGTATCAAGGTAAACCTTTCCGGAAGAGATCATTGGGCGTTTCAAAAGCCAGCTAATCCTCCTCTTCCCAAGGTTAATCAAATTCATTGGGCTGCTCAACCGTTGGATGCTTTTGTGCTTGCCCGCCTGGAAGCCAAGGGGCTGAAGCCATCTCCGAAGGCTGATAAAACCACATTGATTCGCAGGGCTTATTTTGACCTTACCGGTCTTCCGCCAGACACGGACGCCATTCAAAAATTCCTGAATGATGATTCCGCAAACGCCTTTGAAAAAGTTATCGATGAACTGCTGGCATCACCCGCTTATGGAGAGCGTTGGGGCAGACATTGGCTGGATCTGACTCGTTTTGCGGAAAGTGGTGGTTTTCATAATGATGTTCCTCGGCCAAATGCCTGGCGTTATCGCGATTATGTCATCAAAAGCATTAACGTGGACAAACCTTTTGCTCAATTTATTCGCGAACAACTCGCTGGCGATGAGATGGAGAACTCTCAGGAGGAACAACTGATAGCCACGGGGTTTGGCCGAAACGGTCCATCGAATGATGACAACATGGGAAAGACCCCGCAAGATATTGAAAAATATCGCCTGGATGAATTGGATGGGGTGATAAGTAACACCTTTACAACCTTCTTGGGTATGACCCTTGGTTGTGCCCGGTGCCATGATCATAAATATGATCCCATTTCCCAGAAAGATTACTATCAGGTATTGGCAATCTTTAATGGAACCTCCAAGAAGGATTTGCCTTTGCAGGGTAACACGGTTGAAAAAGGCAAATTAAAAGACCCCGAACGGGGCATCATGGCTCTGGTTGATTCCACCATTCCGCCAAAACCAACCCATATCCTATGGCGGGGGGACTTAAACAATCCGGGTCCGATTGTTCAGGCTGCTGTTCCATCCGCGTTGGCTTGGAAAAACTGGGAAATTCCCGAGGCGACTAAAAATGCAAAAACTTCGGGAAGACGCCTTGCTCTTGCAGATTGGATTGCCTCCCCGGAAAACCCACTTACCTACAGGGTTCTGGCGAACCGTTTCTGGCAGCACCATTTTGGCCGTGGACTTGTGGAGACATCGGGTAACTTTGGAAAAAGTGGTGCCATGCCATCCGACCCGGAATTGCTGGACCATCTTGCGGGCTGGTTGATCCATAACGGCGGCCACTGGAAATCCTTTCATAAATATATCATGCTCAGTTCCACGTATCAGCAGGCCTCGGTCTATGATGCTGAATCTGCGGCGATAGATCCTGAAAACCGTCTTCATTGGCGCCAAAACAAACGCCGGCTGGAAGCGGAGGCAATCCGCGACAGTATTCTGGCGGTTTCCGGTTCGCTTAATACCTCGATGGGTGGTCCGGGTGTCAAACCACGTATTCGTTCTGAATTATTACCCGCAAGCCAGCGTAATAAATGGCCATTGATAGCGAGCGAGGGGTACCAACATTGGCGTCGCAGTGTCTATATTTATTCCAAAAGACAGCTCCTTTTTCCTTTGCTTGATCTTTTTGATGCCCCAAATACCACGGATGTTTGCGATTGTAGAATGACCAGCATTGTGCCAACCCAGGCGTTATTGCTTATGAATGATGAATTTGTGGATGACCAGTCAAAACGATTCGCCGAATCATTGATTGGTCAGCATGGCCCCGAATTGGAAACGCTCATTCAACAGGCTTGCTATAAGTCCCTAGGGCGGTTTCCCAGTGGTGAAAGGTTGCGCCAGGCTCGAACGTTCGTTGATCAGCAGATTTTGGCGCATCGGGAATCCAAAAGTAAAACGCCTGTGAATGACGCACTTGCGGATTTGTGCCATGTATTGTTCAACACCAATGAGTTTGTATTCATCGATTGAAAGGCGAAGGGTATGTTCACACGCCGCCAATGGCTGAATCAGACTGGTGCTGGGTTCGGTTCCATCGCACTTGCCAGCCTTCTAAGGCGGGATGGCTACGGCGCAGATCGGTCATCGTCTCCCCTTGTTGCGGCAACGCCTCATTATACCCCAAGAATTCGATCGGTCATTTTTCTGTTCATGTACGGTGGTCCAAGTCATATAGATCTTTTTGATCCAAAGCCGACCTTGGCGAAATATGATAGTCAACCAATTCCTGTTTTCAAGCAGGATGATGTTTTTATGAGTGGCAAGACGAAAAACATTGCCATGAAAAGCCCTTACAAGTTTTCCAAGTTTGGGCAATCGGGCATCGAAATCTCTGAAACATACCCTGAACTTGCCAAGCATGCCGACAAGCTTTGTGTGATTCGAAGCATGCACTGCGAGAGTAACAACCATGGCCCTGCCATTTTTCAAATGAATAGTGGGTCCATTCTTGCTGGTAAGCCCAGCATGGGGTCCTGGCTTACCTATGGGCTTGGCACCGAAGGTGAAAATCTTCCCGGTTACGTGGTCATGCTTGATTATCAAGGCGCCCCCATCAATGGTGCGATGAACTGGTCGAATGGATTCATGCCCGCTGCTTATCAGGGTGTTCCGTTCCGCCCGTCTGGAGAGCCGATTGCTTATCTTTCACCGCCGCAGGGTGTAAATCGTGGCAGGCAAAGTGCCCGGCTAGAGTTGCTAAGGCAATGGAATGAGGGGCATGCCGCTGCCAACCCTGCTGATTCCGCCCTTGCAGCCCGTATTGCATCCTATGAGCTTGCGTTTCGCATGCAGACTCACGCCACCGAGGCGGTCGATCTTGCCAGCGAATCCGCTGAAGTTCAGAATCTTTATGGGTTGAACCATAAAACCTCCCATCATTTCGGGCGAAACTGTCTGCTTGCCCGTCGCCTTGTTGAGCGCGGGGTGCGCTTTATCCAGCTTTATAGTGGTGGGAACGAAGGCCCAAAGGCTTGGGATGCCCATGACGACTTGAAGAAAAATCACGATCTTCATTGTGCCGAAACCGACAGGCCCATAGCCGGGTTGCTGACGGATTTAAAAAACCGTGGCCTGCTTGAAAGCACTCTTGTGATCTGGGGAGGGGAGTTTGGCCGAACCCCCACCGCCGAGAGTGGCAAAGGAAGAGATCACCATGCACGCGGGTTCACCATGTGGCTCGCTGGAGGTGGTATCCGTGGAGGTATGATCCACGGCGCAACCGACGAGTTTGGTTATCACGCGGTTGAGGACAAGGTTTCCATTCCTGACCTTCATGCCACAATCTTACACCTGCTTGGCCTTGATCATAAAAAACTCACCTATCGCTTCATGGGTCGCGATATGCGCCTGACAGATGTCAGTGGAGAAGTGATCAAACCGATTCTGGCCTGATATAAAGTTTGCCCGAAAGGTTATGAAAATTTATTCCGGTTGAAACATTACAACTCAATGCGAAAGCTCTTGAAGAGGTTCTTGGGTAACTGGCAATTTGCCAGGTTTAAGTAGCTTATGTCGATTGAATTTAAGATTGCCGTCACTCACGGCCAAAGAATTCTTCCTCTTTGGGCAGGGCCAAAACCTTCCATGTCGGTGGATAGAAGCGAACGATACGTTTTGGGCGGTACCCTTCCAGCATCATATCCATCTTCAATCTTATCTGTACTCCGGAACACCCTGGTTCCAGGGGAACTTTTACAACCTCCAGAAGGCTTCCAAACTTGCTGTCGTTGACGGGGTCGTAGGTCATGAGGCTTTCTCGGGCCACGGCAAGTCTTCCCCTTGGTTCCTTAGGAGGCGGACTTCCATCCTTGGGGAGCGGGGCATTTGGATCTTTGCGATCCACCTCTTCAAAGAGCTTTGAGTCCACGCCGGAGAAGAAAGTTACCGTCACCAGTTGCTGTTTGTCATCCACTGCCGTAACCCAGCCTGGCAGGCCACGCTCTCGAATGAAATTGCGATGTCGCTCCAACTGCATTGCGGTGGCAAGGGAGAGGCTTTCCTCATCGATCCAGATGTCGGTAATGCGACCAGGCCCATACAGAGTGACCCAGGACAGGTTGAAAAGCACGATCTGTCCTGGCTTAATTGAATGAAGATCAGCGAAGCCTTTTCCCTGAAACACCCTGGTGTGGCTTTGCAAGTCAAAGGTTTTTGCCTTTCCATCACCTGAAGGCTTACCATTCTGGAGAAGGACGGCCTGTAGTTTATTGGTTGCTTGGTCTACGCTTTCAATCCGCCAGCGCTGGTTTTGTCGTAACCGGAAGGAGCAATCATCCTCAATTCGAAAACAGCGGCGAAATTCCCATTCGGGTGTCTTTCTACGGTACCAGGTGTCAGGCAGGGGATGTTTGTCATTGGCATCGGCAAGGTAAAAAAGTCCGTTTAAGTGCGTTCCCAGAGGAATATCCTGCAGGGATGCAGGTGCTCCAAATAGCCAAACCGACCCGTAGGGGAGAAGTCCCGCCTCCAGGGGCAAATCCCAGACGCTGCGATCCTGACTGTCGTTGCGGTCCACCCGGATCTGGAAACGCCTTTCGAGATGATCAACCCGGATCAGTTCCCCTGAAACAGCATGGGCAGAACCATCCGGTGGAAATTGGCCTTCGACCAAATCAAACCAATCCGGTTTGTCGGAGGGCTTTCTGTCCTTGGGATTGGTTTTCTTTTGGTCCCCCTTCACGGGACCGTCGGCATCGGTGCGAAATCTGGGCTTTTCCTCCGCTTGAAGAAAAGCAAGGGTAAAGAAGCAGGCAAAAGCAATCAGCATGCGCATAAGTTTGGTTTCTGGGGGTGAGTTTTTATGACACCAACTGGGATATGGGCCCAACGCTATCCTGGAACTTATCCGCCTTCACATCGGCACGCTGGACCATCGTTAGAAGCAGGTTGCTCAGGCGGGCATCACCGTCCACAGGCCGTGAGCATATTTGGTAGTGTGCCTGGGCGTTGGAGGTGTCATATTTTCCGATCTTGGGCAGGTTAAAGTCCACATGGGTGCCATGCTTGTAGCCCAGTGCCTTGCCACCGGCGAGAATGAGCGGAAGGTTGGCGTTGCCATGACTGTGGCCATAAGCCATGCCACTGCCCCAAAGAATTTGGGTGCTGTCGAGAAGGGTTTGTTCGCCTTCCTTGACCTGCTTGAGAAGGTCAAGGAAGTAGCTGAACTGGCCGACAAGGAAGGTGTCAGTCTCGGTAAGGCGCCTGAGTTGTTCCGGGTCGCCATTGTGGTGGCTGAGGCCATGGCGGGTCTGAAGGATTCCAATCTCAGGAATGCCGCTGGCATGGCCTTCTCCGCCAATTCCGCAAGTGATGACACGGGTTGAGTCGGTGCGCAAAGCCATTGCCATCAGGTCGTAGAAAAGGCGGTAATACTCGCCAGCCTCGTTCATGCTAAGCCTGCGCTGCAGGCGTGTTGCATCACTGGCGCTCATGGTTGGTTTTGGCACATTCAGCCACTCGTCGGCGCGGCGTGTACGCTCCTCCACCTGACGAACCGCTGTCAGGTACTCGTCTAACTTGCTGCGGTCCTCTTTGCCGAGATTTCTGGTCACTCGGTTTGCATCGTCAGCCACGAGGTCGAGAATGCTGCCGCGCCGGCCAAGGCGGCGACGTATCGTCTGTTTGTTTTCCTTCTCCACCCCGAAGAGCGCGTTGAATATCTGCTGGGTGTTGCGCTCCGCTGGAAGTTGAATACCGTCACGCGACCATGCCAGCGAGGTGCCCTCAATGGCAAGTTCCAGTGACTGGAAGCGGGTGGTTGCACCCTGAACATCGGCGATAAGCTGGTCCGCTGACACCGTGTTGCGGAAGGCCCCTCCATCCCCTGGAACATTAGCCCCTGTCAGCCACACTCTCTCGCAGTTGTGGTGTTTACCGATGACCATCGGATGATGAAGTCCGCTGATGGGGGTTATGTCCGCACGATGCTTTTCCAGCGAGGCCAGGGGCTTCGTGAATTCATAATCCTTGCCGGCCTTCTGAATCTGCCATGTAAGGGTGTTGACCCCGTTGGGAATGTAGAGGAACACGCTTCGCTTGGGTGGTGCCTTCGCGGGGGCCGCCGTAGCCACCATGGCATCAAGAAGGGGCAGTGAAATGGAAACTCCAATGCCGCGCAGCGCCGTGCGCCTGGAAATCTTCCATTTATTTCGAATAAGGTTCGCCATGGTGGGTTTCCTGAGGTTAGGGTTTAACGAGACTGAAAAAGGTCGGAGCAAACAAAGGATTCAAGGAGGTTACTGAGTTGAAAATCCGTCGACTTCGATTGGGAGGCAATCTTTCTGAGTTCATCACGGTCGGCCAAACCTAGAGTGCGCCGCATGCCAAAAGTTGCTAGTTTTTCAAGGAAGGTCATCTGGAATGCATCCATGTCCCTGAGAAGCAGTTGTTTGAATTCCCTGGTGTCGCGGTATTCACGGCCATCGACGAACGTGCCGGAAGAAACCACTTTGGGGTTTGACCCGGTGCCATCGGTGATTTCCTCGGTTCGCCAGCGGCCGATGGCATCAAAGTTTTCAAAAGCAAGGCCCAGGGGGTCGATTCTGGCATGGCAGGCAGCACAGCGGGAATCATGGACATGCGCCTCCAGTTTCTGCCGAAGGGTGGCTTTGGGTCCAGTAGGATTCGTGGGAATGGGATCCACGTTGGCGGGCGGGGGTGGAGGCGACCTGCCAAGGATTGCCTCGCTAAGCCATACGCCCCTGTGCACCGGGCGATGACGCACACCATCGCTGGTCAGGGAAAGGATCGAAGCCTGGGTAAGGAGGCCGCCGCGATGGTCGTCAGGAGAGAGGGAAACCCTCACGAACTCGCCAGAGTTACCCGAGGATTGTTTCGCGGCTTGGTAGGATTTTTCCATTCCGTAGTGCCTGGCAAGCAACTCGTTGATCATGACCCAGTCGGAATCCAAAAACTCACGCAGGCTCAGTCCTCGGGTCAGAACCTCCCGGAAAAAAAGCTTCGTTTCCGCAATCATGCTGTTTTCAAGGGCCTTGTCGTAATCCGGATACAATTTTTTATCCGGTTGGAACATCCCCACCTTGCGCAGGCGCAGCCATTGGGTTGCGAAGGAATCGCTGAACCGTTCCGCTCTGGGGTCGGCAATCATGCGCTTGAACTGTTTTGCCAGCACGCTTTTGTCGCGTAGTTTTCCCTGGCTGGCCAAAAGGAAAAGTTCCTCGTCGGGCATGGTGCTCCAGAGAAGGTACGAAAGGCGCGATGCGATTTCCCAGTCGTTGAGTGTTGTGCGGTTGGAAGTTTCGTCACCCTCGGAAATAAAGAGAAAGCTTTTCGAGTTCAGAATGGCGGTCATGCCCGCCTTGACGGCGTTGCGAAATTTTTCCCCAGCACCCAGTTCGTTCTCCACAATCTTCATGAAGCCGTCGATTTCCCTGCTTGTTGCGGGCCTGCGAAAGGCACGATTGGCAAGTGTGGTCAGGCATTCCCGCGCCTGCTGCAGGTTTCCATCTATAGCGGGCATGTAATCGGAGCGGAGTTTGCTTTCCGCATCAGTTAAAATCGGGCCGCGCCAGGTGATCGAATCCAGAATCAGAAAGGGGTATCGTGCATTGCCATCCTCATCGGTGATTTTCATCTGCCAGGGGCTGCGACCTAATTTGGTGCTGATGAATGGCACATCACCATGCCGGCCAGAGCGGGGTAGGTTCGATGGGCCAGGAACATCGTTGTACACATGGATGCTTGGACGACCCTTGGGAAGGTGGGCCTGAAATGTCACTATTGTCGGTTGGCCTTCAGGGGCAATGATATCCTGTTCAAAGAGCACTCGGTCCAGTTTTTCTTCATAGACCTTGATACGTGGTGCCCGCCCATCCGGCGGGCGAAGGCCGCTTAGCTTGTAACTGATCTCATAAATACCAGACTCCGGGAGCGGATCCCTTAGAGAAGAATAGCGGTAAATATCCCCAGGCCACATCTCAAACCGTACCTTGTCGAGCAGTCCCAATTCCCTCAGCCTTTCACGATGACGCTCATTGATTTGTTCCTCATAGAGCACCGGTTTGGTTCCCCCAAACGGGTCGGGAATTTTCTGGCCTTTACGAGTTGCCGGCGTTAAGTCGGGATAGGCCTCGGCAAGAATGGTTTCCGAGGCGGCAAGGTATTTTTCGATGTTCGATGGTGAAAGTGTCAGAACCGATCCGAGTCGTTCAAATCCCTGCCATTCGGGGTCTTCCAAGAGATTGCCTGGATCTTTGGCGTCATATTGCACCCCGATAAGATCACGAATCGTGTTGACATACTCGTCCCGGGTTAGCCGATTATAAGTGACTTTCCCCCGCAAGGACATTCTGGCTGCCTCGCCTTCTTTCAATCGTTGGGAAATCCATTCCACCACCTTGGCACTTTCCTTGGGGTCAGGCTGCCTTGCTTCCTTTCGCGGAGGCATTTCGCCGGAATTGATCCGTTCCATCACCTCAAGCCACTGGGGGTTGTTTTCCCTGCCTACATTCTTGGAAAGCTTGTCGATGCGAAATTCCCCGGATTGTTTTTCGGCATTATGGCAGCGTTCGCAATGGGTTTTAAGATAGGGAATCAGTGCTTTTTCAAAGGGTTCTTCTGATGCTGTATTAAATGCAGGAAGAGCTATCACAATGATTGTTGCAAGACACTGCATGGTTTATGTCCCATTTTTCAAATTGCGATAAGCCCAGAGAACAATTTAATCATAAATCCAATCGATATTTGATGATAAAGTTTTTTTGACGCATTTTGCAAGATTATCACTACGGAATTTTGATGGTTTGTACCAATTTGCAATATCGTAACGGAATCTTTGTAAAATCACCCATAGAACGACAAAACACAGCATTTTTATAGTATGCGTAAGGAAACTTCCTGAAATTCTAGAAAATATTGAATCAAATGATAATTTTCGGTGACAAAACAGCCCGGATTACAAAATTCAGAGAAGGTTTTCCTCCGGTCATTGCGCCATGCTTTAAAATGAAAATAGCATTAGAAAAAAGCTTGATGAGAGTTTGAATGCAATAAGTTCTTGCTTGGGGCATGGTTAATCAATCTAGGTTAGCAATTTTGGTTCAAGCAAGCGTGGGGTTGTCTTTTGGGTGTATCTTAATTGCCTGGTGGCTCGTCCTGATGGAAAGAATGATGCTGCTAAAGCGCAAATTCAGTCCAAATTTGAATTATTATTTGGAAATTCAAGGGATTGCATGGCCATATGGGGGAAGAAAACATGGTGCGAGCCAAAGATAAATAAAAAATTAGACGACCTTGATTACTCAGCTAATATGGTTTCGGAAAGTTATATCTGTGTTGGTAATTTTGAAGAACTTGATTTAAATGACCTTGTTTGGGCAAAAACCGACTGTAATAAATTCACTTCTTCTTGAAACATAAAAAGAGGCATCCCGTTAGGGGTGCCTCTTTTTGTTTCCAAGCATCGAAAGGCACTACCTTCCGACAAAGATGCCGCGTTTATCGTCGCGGTCGCCGGAGAAGAAGTTCATCAGGAGTTCCAGGCGGAAGCCCACGAAGACTTCGACATGAGGGCCGCCCCCCGGGCCTGCGCCGGTGATGAGGTCATCTACAAAGTCGCCGTTGGCGTCGGCCAGGGCGACGCGGACGCCGCCGGAGAATAGTGAGTCGATCACCTGTCCGGAATTATTGATGAACTTGGTGTAGGCCATCAGTTCGCCATCGAGGTGATTGGTCTGGAAATCCCAGATCTTGACGTGGGGTCCGCCACCCGCGCCGGCGCCGGTGATGATTTCCATCTTGCCATCGGAGAGGTAATCGCCAGCGGAGACATAGACACCACCGGAGAAGTCCAGTGTGTAGGCCATGAATTCCTGGATCATACCGAAACCGTTGCCATCGAACACCTTCACGTGAGGTCCGCCGCCGGGTCCGGCACCGGTGACGATTTCGGCGAAGCCATCGCCGGTCAGGTCTGCCGCGGCAACCGAGACACCGCCGGTGAAGGCCGTGGTGTAGGCGAAGAAGGAGGCAAGTTCGGTGGCGTTGTTGCCGCTGAAGGCCTTGACATGGGGTCCGCCACCGGGTCCGGCGCCTGTGACGATGTCCAGGATGCTGTCATGGTTGACATCGCCGGTGGCGACAAAGACACCGCCGGTGAAGGCGCGGTCATAGGCCATGAATTCCAGCAGGGTATTGCTGGTGTTGGCACCGTTGATGATGCGAACCAGTGGGAGCCCGCCGGCGCCCATGGAGGCGACGATATCCGGTGTGCCGTCGTTGTTGAAATCGGCACGGATAATGCGAACCTCGCCCTGGAAGCCAGGGAACGGTGTGACCGTGGTGCTGGCGGTGGTGGAGCTGGACGGATACACCTGCACGGTGGTTCCGGCCTGAGATCCGTTATTAGTGCCGGTGGCGGAGAACCCTGCGATGCCGGGTTGGGGTGCGAAGCTTCCCGGTGGATTGGGAACGCCAGGGTTATTGCCGCCCGGGTTGGGCGGGAAGTTCGAGGAAGGCGTGCCCGGGTCAAGGATTCTGTTGCGTACGGGGTTGTCATCGCCGAAGGCGTTGTCGGTCAGGGTGACGATGATGGCGTCGATCTTGCCATCGTTATTGAAGTCCTTGAAGGCCGCGCCATCGCCGCCCGGAGTTCTCTGGGTGTAGTCATACCAGCCTGGAGCGGTGACAGGGTTGTTGTTCAGGTCGGTCAGGGTGATACCGGCCGAGGCGTAGTCATCGAGAGTTTGCTGGGTGACATGCTTGCGGTAGAGGCTGAAGCCGAAACCGCCCATGGAAATGTTAGCGTTGGAGATATCAATGGCGACCTGAACCTGGGTTCCGGGTCGGTTGGGGTTGATATCGGTAAGTCCGGTGCTGACGAGCGATTCCACGGAGAAGTTCATGAGATCCCAGGGTTTGTAGAAGGCCCTGCTGTCCGGAAGGGTTCCGTTGGTGTTGGTGACCTTGATCTCCAGCAACTGGGCAAGCGGATCGACATTGCCCATCAGTTGGGAAAGCGTGGTGGTGGTGTTCGGGTTGAACAGGGAACTGTTGACCACCATGACGACAATGGCACTACGGTCGGTGTTGGCCACAGTATTGGGGTTCATGGCGTTGAGATAGTCCGCTTCCTTGCGCCATGCGAGGGTGGTGACGGAGTTCTGGTTGGCATCAGCCACGCCGTCGCGGTTGAGATCGCCGGCCAGGTTGGTGGAGTTGCCGTTGCCTGTGACGATGCCTGCCAGGGTGGATTCGGTGGCGCTGCCAATACCGTCGCGATCCAGGTTGTCGATCGAGTTGAAGGTAAGTCGCAACTGGGTCTGGTTGCCCGAACTATCGCGCAGGGTAAGCACAAAGGTGTCCATGCGGTCGATGAGGGGCACCGGCGTGTATTTGTAGGCGCCGGTGATGGGGTTCAGTTGCAGCACTGCGCCATTGATGGAGACCTCCACCAGGGTGGGGTTGCCGTTCTGGTCGGTTTCAACGACGGTGCTGCCGGCCAGGCCGAAGGTCAGTTTTTCGCCATCGAGGTCGACCCAGGTGTTATCACTTTGCTGGGGCACATTGAAGATCTCTCCGTTGAGGATGTTCTTGGCGCCGAGGTTGCCAAAGGTGCTGCCGAAGGCGGTGGAGCGGCGAGATGGGTTATCGAACAGGATGGGGACGCTGTCGATGCGGAAGAAGTTCTGGGCACCGCTGCCGTCGGCGTTCTCATTGCCGTTGGCATCCATCATGTTGATCTTGTAATCGCCCCGTGGCTGGTTGGTGTTGAAGGTGACGGTATACAGGCCGTTGGTTTCGACAACGGTGTAGTCCGCGGGATTCACGATACCATTGGGGCCATGGATGACGATGGTCTGTCCGGGTTGGCCGCTGATGACCACGGTGGGGTTGACCACCGAGGTGAACAGGTCGTTGGGGTTGGGATCGGTCTGCGAGGAAGAGACACTGACGATGGATGGCCTTGGGGGTCCGGACTTGTCGACGGAGAACGGTACGCCCAGAGTTCCGGTGTTGCCTGCGCGGTCGGTGGCGCTGACAAGGATGGTGGGGTTGGTGCCATCCTGTAGGCCGTCCAGTGTTGCGGCGGAAACGGTGATGATCACCTTGCCGTTGTAGACAGTGCCTGTGAAGGTTGTGCCGTTGATGGTGACGGAGGCGGGTTGGCCGTCCTCAATACCGGTGATGGCGATGGCAATGGTGGCATTGGCCTTGGATTCCTCAAGGTTGAGGTTGGTTCCGAAGGATGCCACGGCGGAAGTGATGACCGGTGCGGTCAGGTCCACCACCAGGGTTTGGGCGGAGGTGCCGGACTGGTTGTTGGATGCATCGGTGCAGAATGCGGAAATCGGGTAACTGCCATCGGTAAAGGTGCCAAGGGTGCCGCTAGTGGGGGTAGCGGTGGCAGTGTTGACAGACCAATTACCGTTGGCATCCACAGGAGTTTGGTAGGTCGCACCGTTGATGACCAGGGTCAGGGTGCTGTTGGGTTCTGCGGTGCCGGTGATGGTGGGCGGTACCTGGTTGGTGAGCGCGTTGGAGGTGAACACAGGCGCATCGGGTGCGGTGGTATCCACGAGCAGGTTTTGGGTGGCAGGCTGGCTGGTGTTGCCGGCCGCATCGGTGGCTGTCACGGAAACAGGATAGGTTTGGCCGTTGGTCAGCGGTGCGATCGGTGTGGTGCCGCCATTGGGGATGGCGGTTTCCAGGTTGACCGACCAGTTGCCGTTGGGCCCGGCGGTGGTGTTGAAGGTGGAGCCATTGATGGTGACAGCAACGGTGCTGCCAGGTTCGGCCAGACCGGTGATGACCGGTGTGGTGTCGTTGGTCTTGTTACCCGAGGTGATCTCGGGTGTGGCGGGTGGAGTGGTGTCCACGCGCAGGTTCTGGGAGGTCGCCGGGGAAATATTGCCAGCCGCATCGGTGGCGGTGACGGTGACAGGGTGCACGCCATCGGTCAGGGCAGCGATGGGGCCGGAGCCACCCACGGGGATGGCGGTTTGCAGGTCAACACTCCACTGGCCGGAGGAGTTAGCTTGGGTCACGAAGGTAAAGCCATCAATCACCAAGGTAATGGTACTGTTGGGTTCGGCGGTGCCAGCGATCACTGGGGTGTTGTCGTTGGTAAGAGCCGGGGAAGTAATCACCGGTGCCGCAGGGGCGACGGTATCCACCACGAATGGATTTTGCACGGCTGATTGAGAACGATTGCCAGCGGCATCGATGGCGACCACCTCGACGACATAGTTGCCATCAGCAAGGTCGTTGAGGAAGCCAGCCGTCGGGGAAATCTTGCTGAAATCAATAGCCCAGGTGCCCGGGGCGCTTGGGTTATTGGGGTCCACAGGGCTGGTGGCAGTCTGGTACAGGGTCACCGAGGAACCGTTTGGCAGCTTGATGACAAGCTCAATCATGCTGCCGGCTTCGGCGGTGCCTGTGAACAGAGGCGTGGAATCGTTGGTAATGGCAGGCGAGGTGATCGTTGGCCTGTTCGGTGCGGTGGTGTCGATAACCAGTTTTTTGTTCGCAGCCACCGAGGTGAACTGCTGGTTGGCATCGGTGGCGGTGGCGGACAGTTTGTAGCTGTTGCCATCCACAAGCGGTGCGATGGGGTTGGTGCCGCCATCTGGGATGGCGGTTTCCAGGTTCACGGCCCATGTTCCGGCCGAGGTGGTCGGAATATTGGAATAGGTGGCGATCAGCACATTATTGCTGTCGCGCAGTTCTAGGGTTACCGTGCTGCCGATCTCGGAGTTGCCGGTGATCCGCGGTGTGGTGTCACTGGTGGTCGGGTTGGAAGTGAAGACCGGTGGAGGTTGCACGGTGGTGGTGACCACCAGGCTGGAAGAGGTTGGCG